>Ga0310124_10000020_pt1 | contig 112513 bp, 102 predicted proteins | sample CB11b_AW_Bot5_MG_FD_203507 | JGI IMG/M metagenome (GOLD analysis project Ga0310124, IMG submission 203507) | Marine microbial communities from Western Arctic Ocean, Canada - CB11b_AW_Bot5 | ecosystem: Environmental > Aquatic > Marine > Oceanic | place: Canada: Western Arctic Ocean | collected... | reverse complement strand
CCGTCAATAGATATAGTGATCTCTAGAAGATCAACATCAAAGTTGAGATTTACAACCTCAATAGTGTTTGTTGAATTATCACACTCTAAAACTTTAGATTTCACCGAAACCTCTGAGTACCGCTAACGCCGCAATATGGGGCGTATTAAGCTTGGCTAAAATTAGCGAAGAATGAGCGCCAGCCAAGCTTTAGACGTCCCATCCATAATTGCCTTGTTATATAACACATTAAAAACCAATAACATCTCTTAATTTGAAAACTGCCAAAAGCACAATACCAATAATTAAAACGTGCAATCTATAACTTAAAATCGAAAAGGAATCATTTGGCACAACCTTTAAATATGATTCTTCCGAGTTTGAATTAGATAGATTGACAGGAAGAAAGTCAGCCAAGAACATTAGAGCTCCCGCTACGACTAAAGCAATACCTATTATTAGTAGAATTTTACTCATTTTCACCAATGCTTGAGTGTTATATAACATGTTTATAGCGAGCGAATCGCGCGTTTTTCTTCCACATTGTCGCTCGTTTGCTTGAATAACTCATTTGTAACAAACTTCTTAACTATTTGCCAGTACAACTAAAATACAGTCGTTCAGGTTTTTACGTCAGGATAAAAACGAGCGATTGGGTCGTTTTCCTGACTATGCAAGCCCTATACCTTGACGTAATTGAAAAGTAACGGTTGACGACAGCTCTAAGCTGCCATTAATAAACATAGTTACTTATTGAAATGTAATGGCAAACACAGCCTGCTATTACGAATAAGTGCCAAATGGCGTGGCTAAACTGAGTGGTTTTTGCGCTATAAAATAATGTGCCGGCACTATAAAAAACGCCGCCAGCGAGTAACCAGTAAAGTGCTTTTATATTAACGCTTGAATACAGCGGGTAAATAATGGCTAATGCAAACCATCCCATGAGTAAGTAAGTGGCAAGGGATATTTTTTTATTGCCATTTTTAACAAGTATTTTGTACGCAACACCCGCAATAGCAACACTCCATATAAAAGTGAGTGTTCCCCATGACCAAGCCCCTGAAAGTGAGAGCAATAAAAAAGGAGTGTAGGTGCCAGCAATAAGTAAATAAATGGCGCAGTGGTCACACTTTTTATATAAGGCACGTAAACGTGGTTGGACGCTGGCGTGGTATAGGGTTGATGATAAAAAGAGTATAAACAAGGTACTACCGTATATTGCAGTACTTATATAGGCTTTGGGATTTGTAGCTTGACTAAATAGATCCCACATAACAAACACGGCAAAAATAATACCCAGAACATGGCTTATAACATTGAGCTGTTCTTCTTTACGAGAATAAGGGGCGTCGAGTGACATTACTGCTCCTACCACTATTTAATTAGCGTTTAGTGTACAAGTGTACGCTGAAATTTTCAATCACTGTACAAGTTAAACCTTTTTCTTGATTTTAAACAAAAATAATTCACTATGTGTTGGCCTATTTTCAACATAACTCAAGTTAAAAACCATGAAAGCAAATTTAAAAGCCGCATTACTAACAGCCATTATTTATCCAGGGGCTGGGCACTTTTCGTTAAAAAAACATTTAATAGGTGCAATATTTGCTGGTGTGTTTTCGGTATTATTAATTTTAACTATGAAGGATATTTTTGCCGTTGCACAATGCACAGCCAATGAAATTGTGGCAGGGAAAATACCTATGACTTTTACCTCTATATTTGGTGCCGCAAAAGAGCCGTCACAAGCATGTGCAAAACTTGCAGAATACAAATACTTACCACTTATGATTGTGATTTGGGTGTTGAGTATGGTTGATGCCTTTCGTTTAGGTAAAAAGTAAGCCTAAGCCTATTAGTCTTTTTATATTCACTGATCTTATTATTTCAAAACCATTATTTATGGTTGCGTGTTTTTAATAATGCTTTTGCGAATCTATAAAACTGAGCATACCCACTATTTATTTTAACTAAAAAGTGGCTAAAAAATAAATATACGTGGTTAAATTAACCTCTCCTGAATTTTTATAAATTACCTAGCTTATAAAATAATTATATATATCAATAATTTAAACTTTATTTTCATCTTGGCACAACCCTTGAGTATATAACTACGTCTAAACAATACACCAACAAGGAATACCATTATGAAACATTCAATTAAAATCGCTGTGGCTAGTTTATTAGTATTAGGTTCTTCGCAAGTAAACGCGACAGAAGTTGACCTAGATGTAACTGATATTTTAACAAGCAGTGTGACAAGCTACATTAAGCAAACCACCATAGAGCTTGAAAAATCTATAAAAGATACCCTTTATTTTGATACAAAACTAACACTTGAATCGTTAATTGAGCCTGCTGACATAGTCAGTAATGAAGTAGCTGAAAGTACGAATCCAGCAGTAAAAACCGCAAAATAAGCAACTTAAAGGAATAAGACGATGAGTACCGAACTTGGATTATTTGCACTTATGTTAGCACCTGTAGTGAGTATTATAACTGCGTATGTATCTGTACAAGCATTAAAGAGCATGGGCGGGTGGCTTAATATTTAACCAGTTAAGTATATTGCAATTAATTCGATTTAGTTAAAGCTGATCGACTTAGTAAAAACGCACGTAAATAAAGGCAGTGTTATTGATAGAAGTAGACTTTATGAAACGTGCGATTTTCCCATTACCCATTTTTATTTTACCTGAAGGTTACACGCGTTTGCGTATTTTTGAGCCTCGTTATTTAAATATGGTTAAAACCGCATTAAAAAATAGCACGGGCTTTGTACTATGCACGTTTGAGCACGACACACCTTTTAATATAAGCGCCCAAGGCTGTTTGGTTGACATAATCGATTTTGACCAAGACGACAATGACGTGCTGCTTATTGATGTTTTTGCGTCTAAAAGCGTTCAAATTAACGATGTTTACCAAGACGAAGAAGAACTCCGTCATGGTTTAATATCTGACTGCAAAACGCCTTATTGGTATAACGAAACAAACACTGCTGTTGCGGAGCATTTTTTGCTACATGATGCGTTGCGCAATGTGTTTTATGGCAACCCTGAATTAAACCTACTTTATAAAACAACTAATTTTAACAATCTAGCGTGGATAGCCGCACGTTGGCTTGAGCTATTGCCTATTTCGATCGAGAAAAAACAACAACTTGCGTTCGAAACTAACTTTGATAACTTACTCAATTTCCTCCATACTGTGATTAATAACGAATTTGCCTAAATAATGTGATCCCATACAATTTATTGTACGTACTACTCATATCAAAACAATAATGGGATTAATTACTATGGTAAGTCAACAACAGTCAACTCGTTGTGAACCTAATACAGGTAAGTATACTGCCATGCCAGAAACGCCTAGTTCTGAACTTATGCAAGCATTACTTTCGGTTGCACAAGACCGCGATAAAAAAGCATTTGCCTATTTATTTGAATATTTTTCACCAAAAATTAAGCGCTTTGGAATAAAGCAGTTTGGTGTTGAAGCACAAGCGATGGAGCTTGTGCAAGAAACATTAACGTCAGTTTGGCGTAAAGCGCATTTATATAATAGCGATAAAGGTGCTGCGACTACGTGGGTTTACACAGTAATGCGTAATGCCTCGTTTGATATGCTCCGCAAAATGAAAAGTAACAAAGAAGAAAACATTAGCGAAGATATATGGCCTTTAATTAACGATTCTGAAGACACAAATCACGAATACACTGACCATTTAGAAGACAAACAGATTAAACGCTACCTTGACAAATTGCCTATCGCACAACGCGAAGTTGTTCGTGGGGTTTATTTTCAAGATATGTCGCAAGAGCAATTAGCTCAACAACTTAATATTCCAGTAGGCACGGTAAAATCACGATTACGTTTAGCCTTGCAGAAATTACGTAATGAAATGGGAGATCAGCATGATTAAACATCACCCGAGTGAAACACTACTTACAGAGTATTGTTCAGCGTCGTTAAGTGCCTCTTTGAGCCTTGCAGTTTCGATACATGTAGACATGTGTCCTGTTTGCCAAGAAAAGGTAGCAAAAATAGAAGCAAGCAATGCAGATGCGTTGTTTAGTGAAGACACCGAATCTTTTGAGCAACCGATTAATAACCAATCTCAATTGCTTGAAGAATTTGATATGAACGTGCTTGACCTAATCACTGCTGATGATTCTATAGATGAAGTGTATGAGGTAGAACCTGTTAAAGTAAGTGTTAATGAGCATAACTACCAATTGCCTCGCGCATTGTCGCGTATTTCACACAGCAAATTTACCCAAGTTGGCAAATTAGCTCGCTCACGCGTTGCACTAGACGATGGTGCGCTACGCTCAAGTTTGCTACATATAGACGCTGGCGGTGAGATTCCTGAACATACTCACACAGGTTTTGAAATAACCCTGTTACTAGACGGTGAGTTTTGTGATGAAGACGGACACTACGTACCAGGTGACTTTATTTGGCAAGATGGCAGCCACCAACACACGCCAATAACAAAAGATGGGTGTTTATGCTTTACAGTTGTGAGCAGTGCGCTACATTTTAATAAAGGGCTAAGTAAGTTACTAAATCCAATTGGTAATTTAATCTACTAAGAGATTACATGCAAAAAACTACAATAAAAATAGGTATAAGCGCCTGCTTAGCAGGCGAAAAAGTTAGATTTGATACAGGTCACAAAAGGTCAAACTTTTGTATGGACGAACTTGCAAAGCATGTTGAATATACACGCTTTTGTCCTGAGGTTGCGGTTGGCTTACCAATACCTCGACCTACAATTCGCCAAGTTCGAGTTGGTGACACTATTAAAGTTTGCCGTCCTGACGGCTCTGGCGACGTAGGTCTGCAGTTAACTGAATACGGTAAAAAGGTAGCGACTGAGCAGGCTAAAGAGTTGAGTGGTTTTGTATTTTGCGCCAAAAGTCCAAGTTGCGGCATGGAGCGTATAAAAATATACAATGAGGCTGGTACAGGTAACACCTCAGAAGGCGTTGGTTTTTTTGCCGAACAAATTATGAAGCATAATCCGCTGTTACCTTGCGAGGAAAATGGCAGATTGAACGATATGCACTTACGTGAAAACTTTGTAATGCGCGTATATGTTTTAAATAGCTGGCAGCAGCTTGTAAAAGAGCCACTAAGTGTTCACCACCTAACTCAATTTCATGCCAAGCATAAGTATTTATTAATGGCTCACAACTATCAAGCGTATCGAGAACTTGGTAAATTGCTTGGAACTTATACAGGTGACGACATAAATACGTTGGCTGATGAATACATTTTAGGTTTAATGACAGGGCTTAAAAAACCTGCATCACGCCGTAATAATTGCAACACATTAATGCACTTACAAGGTTACTTTAAAAAAGACTTAGCTAAGGTTGAAAAACAAGAACTGCGTGAAGCAATAGACGAGTATCGCTCTGGTTTAGTGCCGCTTTATGTACCTCTTACTTTACTTAAGCACCACCTAAAAGTTCACCCTAAAGAGTACCTAGAAAAACAGGTGTTTTTTAATCCCTATCCTCATGACTTAAAACTACGATTTGGTATTTAATGAATACATTATTTTGGTTTAGGCGCGATTTGCGCCTTTTTTCGAATGAAGCGTTAATAGAAGCGCTAAATAATGGCGCTAAACACGCCATTTTTTTTGTTTGCTATAAGCAGTGGCAACAGCACCAAGCAGCGCCCATACAAATTGATTTACTTAAGCGACGTGTTGCTTATTTACAAGACCAACTTGCCAATTATGGTATAACGCTTCATGTAATTAATGCCCCTAGTTTCGACGACTGTGAAACTGAATTACTTTCGTTTTCTGAAACTAACAACATTGAGCACATTATTGCTAATACAGAATACGAATTAAACGAAGTTAATCGCGACAAGGCCGTTCTAGCACAGTGTGACAAACGTTCTATTACTTTTACGTTATATGAAGGGGATTTAATTGCGCCTGTTGGTAGCGTTAAAAACCAAAGTAATGAAATGTATAAAGTATTCACACCATTTAAACGCGCATGGTTAAAGCAATATCAAGACACCTACTTTAGCTTGGCGCAATGGACACTAGAACAAAACCCTATAAAAATTGAAAAAAGCCAGTACCTTGAAAGCGATGGTAGCTCGGATAAATGGCCCGTTGATGATGAAACGCTTTTAACCGTTGTTGATAATTTTATTTGCGATAAGTTAACAAGCTATGACGACCAGCGTGACATCCCCAGTGTTAAAGGCACATCAGGTTTAAGCCCATATTTAGCTTTAGGTATAGTTAGCCCAAAACAACTATTAATCAATATACAGCAACGTTACCCCGACATACTCACCACATCAAAAAGTAAAACATTTACGTGGGTTAACGAGCTAATTTGGCGTGAGTTTTACAGGCACCTTATTGCAGAGTACCCTAAGCTTTCGCGTGGTGAAAACTTTAACGAGAAATATAATCCGGTTGTTTGGCGCAAAAACGAAAAAGAGTTTAAAGCATGGACCGAAGGGCGCACGGGTTACCCATTAGTAGATGCAGCTATGTTACAACTAAAGCAAACTGGATGGATGCATAACCGTTTACGAATGGTAGTAGCCAGCTTTTTAACCAAGCACTTATTAATTGACTGGCGTGAGGGTGAGCGTTTTTTTATGCAGCACCTTATTGATGGTGATTTAGCCTCAAATAATGGTGGCTGGCAATGGGCTGCAAGTACAGGCTGTGATGCGCAACCGTATTTTAGAATTTTTAACCCTATCACCCAAAGTGAGCGATTTGATCCGACAGGTAAGTTTATACGTAAGTATTTGCCTGAGCTTGAAAATGTGCCAGATAAACACATTCATTTCCCACATACTTACTTAGCTGCAACAGGCAAAGGAAGTGAATGTTATTGGCCAGCAATTGTTGATCACAAAGCTGCACGTGAACGTGCGCTCGCTGCATTTAAGGTATGATATGGATAACCAGTTACCAGTAGATAAATTTGTTGATATTTACCAGCAACTCAATAGTTCTAACTTGGATTTATTAAGTGATATTTATGCCGACAACATTCAATTTATTGATCCAATGCACGAAATTAACGGCATAGTAAGTTTGCGAGACTATTTTGCAAATTTATATAGTAACGTTAAGCACTGTCAGTTTGATATTACAGATTCGTTTGGTATTAATAACAATGCATTTGTCTATTGGACAATGCATTATTCACATCCCAAGCTGGCCTCTGGCAAAACCATATCTGTGCAGGGGCATAGCAAATTAATTTTTGATAATGAAAAAATTATTAAGCACCGTGATTACTTCAATGTCGGCGAACTACTCTACAAACACATCCCTATATTAGGCAGTGTGGTTAATTACATTGATAAAAGGGCGGGTTAATTATGGTTACCTTAATAACAGGCGCAACGTCAGGTATTGGCGAGCAATTAGCAATTAAATATGCACAAATAGGTGACACTGTTATTGCATGTGGCCGTAATACAGAAAAATTAGCGGAGCTTTCAAAACACAACAATATTGAAAGTTGTAAGTTTGACGCAACAAACTTAAAAGACATAAAAGAAGCAACGATTGGGTACCCGCACTTTGACCGCGTTATTCTAAATGCGGGCAATTGTGAATACATAGACAATGCGAAAAACTTTGACAGTGCCCTGTTTGAACGAGTAATTAATGCCAATTTACTGTCGGTAGGCTTTTGCCTAGAGGCGTTGCTCCCCAAAGTTAAAAGTGGCGGCCAGTTAGTTATTGTTAGTTCAAGCGTTACATACTTACCGTTACCACGCTCTGAGGCTTATGGTGCGTCTAAAGCGGGCGTGAGTTATTTAGCTAAAAGCCTAGCCGTTGATTTGACCGATATAGATGTAACGTTAGTTCATCCTGGATTTGTTAAAACACCTCTAACAGAAAAAAATGATTTTCCTATGCCTATGGCAGTGACCGCTGAAGAAGCAGCTGATTATATGATCAAAGGAATAAACAAGCGACGTAAAGAAGTACATTTTCCGTATCGTTTTACGCTTATATTAAAAGCATTGCGGATTTTACCTTTACCGCTTTGGCTTAAAATAGCAAAAGGATTAACCCGTTGAAAAAAATAGCAATAATTGGAACTGGTGTATCAGGTTTAACCTGTGGGCATTTGCTTCACAAACACTACGATGTAACTTTATTTGAAAAAAACGATTATATTGGCGGGCACACTGCCACAGTTGACGTAGCTGTTAAGGGCGTTAATTACGCAGTGGATACCGGCTTTATTGTTTTTAATAACAGAACCTACCCTTACTTTGAAAAGCTACTTGCTCGCATTGGCATAAAAAAGCAAGAAACCCAAATGAGTTTCAGTGTTCATAATGAGGCAACAGGCTTTGAGTACAATGGCCATACCTTCACCAGTTTGTTTGCACAAAGAAGAAATATTTTTAGGCCTAAATTTTGGCGCTTGTTATCTGACATAGTTAAATTTAACAAACTATGTAAAGCCATACACGAAAAAGGCGAATACCAACAATCTCAAACATTGGGCCAGCTTCTTAATGAGAATCAGTTTAATGACTTTTTTAAGTATCATTATATCCTACCCATGGGCGCAGCTATTTGGTCAACCAGTATTAAGGAAATGGAAAATGTAGGTGTAGAGTTTTTTGTAAAATTTTTCTTTAATCATGGCCTTTTAGATATTACAAATAGACCTCAGTGGTATGTTGTGCCTGGCGGTTCACGCGAATACATTAACCCATTAATAAAAGGGTTCGCTGATAAAATAAAGCTTAACACTGATATTAAATCGGTAATTCGTGCAAATGACCAAGTAACCATTGAACTTACCAATGGTGAGCAGCATATATTTGATAAGGTGGTTTTTGCTTGCCACTCAGATCAAGCACTTAAATTACTTGGTGATGCAACAAGCCAAGAAAAATCTGTACTTGGTGCAATTCCTTATACTGAAAATTCAGTAGTGCTTCACACAGATACAAATTTACTACCTGACAGAAAAGCTGCTTGGGCTAGTTGGAATTATTTATTAAATAACAATACCGATAAAGCAGCTGTTGTTACCTACCAGATGAATATATTGCAAGGTATTCAATCAGACACTCAGTTTTGCGTTACGTTAAACCACCTTGAAGGGATAGATAAAAGCAAAATATTGCGTGAGTTCACTTATCATCATCCTGTTTTCAACAAAGAATCCATTGCTGCGCAAGGTCTTAAACAAACTATCGATGGCCAAAATAATAGTTATTTTTGTGGTGCCTATTGGTACAACGGCTTTCATGAAGATGGTGTTCGCAGCGGTGTAGATGTGGCTAGGCAGTTAGGGGTTGAGTTTGACTAGCGCTGTTTATTTAGGCGATGTTAAGCATCGCCGTTTTGCTGTTAAGACTCATCATTTTAGTAATCCACTGTATATGATGTGGGTTGACCTCAATAACCCAGAGCAATTGAATAATAAGCATAAATGGCTAGGCACGTCTGGTTCAAAAGCATTAAAGTTTAATGAATCAGACTATTTTGTTAATAGTCCCCACAATAATGATGCTTCAATCATTGAACGTGCAAATCATCAGTTATTATCGCTCGGTGTAACAGAGGCTTTTAGCCATGTTTACATGCTTGGACAGCTTCGTTGCTTTGGTATTTACTTTAGCCCAGTAAACTTCTTTTTTTATGGTAATAGTGGCAGTGAATTTAAGTACATGGTCGCTGAGGTTAGTAATACACCATGGAATGAGCGACACTACTACTTGATACCTCTAGAGAAAAAAGTGAACTTTAAAAAAGTATTCTCCGTATCACCCTTTATGAATCTTGATATGCACTATCATTGGACAATCAGGTTAACGCAAGATAAAACTTTGATTCATATTGAAAATAAGCGGGATGGTGAGTTGCTATTTGATGCCACTCTTCGATTAACCCGCAAAGAACTGACTGAAAAAGAAATGAGTCAGTTGTTAAAGCGTTTCCCAGCAATGACGTGGACAATATTTAAAGGTATTTATTACCAAGCGTTAAAGCTATTTATAAAAAGAGTGCCTTTTTTAGGCCATTCTTAAAAGTCACAAATTACATATAAGCAGTAATAAAAATAACATAGGTGTTCTAATGGAAAAAGTGTCTAGCTTAAATTGCGAACAAAACACAGGCTGGTTTACTGGGCTTTATAAAAAATTAGTATTTAAAGCCTTTTCTTCAATAGAAACAGGGCAAATCACCGTGATTGATGAAGATCTGCAGCTTGTTTTTGGAGATGCATCATCTGACTTAAAAGTAACGGTAACAATCCACGACAAAGCAATGTATAAGGCATTTGCGTTGTCTGGCAGTGTTGGTGCAGGCGAATCTTACATTTTAGGTCAATGGAGTTGTGACAATCTAACCCGACTAATTGAGTTGTTTGCGATAAATGAGAAGCAGCTGGATGAATTTGAAAGAAAATTTGCATTTTTCAGTAATATTGCTAACAGGTTGACTCATTTAAAAAACAAAAATTCTCAGTCGGGATCGAAGAAAAACATAGTTGCTCATTATGATTTAGGTAACGATTTATACGAGTCGTTTTTAAGTAAGGAGATGCTTTATTCGTGTGCTGTTTATCCCTCAAAAGATGCCAGTTTAGAAGATGCTCAGCAACACAAGCTAAAGCGTATTTGTGAACAGGTTGAATTGAAAGCCGGTGACTCAGTAATAGAGATTGGTACAGGGTGGGGGGCATTTGCCATTTTTGCGGCAACGCATTATGACTGCCAAGTAACGACTACAACGATATCTGATGAGCAATACGATTATGTCGCTCAAAAAGTTAAAGAGCTAGGCTTAGAAAATAAAATAACGCTCCTTAAACTCGACTATCGGTTGCTGACAGGCAAATACGACAAGTTAGTGTCAATTGAAATGATTGAGGCGGTGGGCCACGAATATCTACCTAGCTTCTTTACGCAGTGTGGGTCCTTGCTAAAAGACGATGGCGCAATGTTGATACAGGCAATCACTATTAGCGATCAGCGTTATAAGCACTACCTTAAAAATTCAGATTTTATCCAGCAGTATATTTTCCCAGGTGGGTGTTTACCCTCATTAAACGAAATGAGTGAGCAAATTAAGAACAACACCGATATGGTTATTCATACTGTTAGTGATATTGGAACGCATTACGCAAGAACGTTAGCTGATTGGCGTGAGCGCTTTATCAAGAGTTGGCCAGACCTAGACCGCTCAAAATTTGATGACCGCTTTTATAGGCTATGGTTATTTTATTTTGCGTACTGTGAAGGTGCATTTAGAACCCGTGCAACCAGTACCGTACATTTAATGGCGCGTAAACCTCGCTTTAGTAGCAGTGTAGATGAAATTGCACTCGCTTATTAATTTTGTTTTGTTTCAAGCAGTGTGGTTTTTATCATTACTGCTTGAAGGAAAATCACTTTTATTTAGTGCGATTGTTATTGTTTTAATGTTTTATTTATCAAAACAAAAAAAACAAGACGCATTACTTTTACTGAAAGCACTCCCAATTGCATTATTGCTCGAATACATTTCTGTAGAGCTTGGTTTACTTGCGTTTAAGGTCGATCCATTTCCTTTGTGGTTGGTTTTTCTATGGGCCGCACTACTACTATCATTAAACACATCGATGCACTTTTTGAGTCGTTTAAAATTTTGGCAAGTTTTTGTTGTTTGTTTGGTTTTTGCACCTGCTAGTTATTGGGCGGGGGCACGATTTAACGTAATTGATTTAGGGTTACCCCTTTGGCAATTTTGGTTAGCCTACGGTGCGATGTGGTCAGCAGCCTTTACGTTCATTGTACTTATAAATCAAAAAATAAAGTCGATAATACCTCCTACTTGAGGCCGGTTTACCTAGTTAATTTTTTATTTAAATAAGGACTTTAATGTTGAAAGCACTCATTAATACAACTTTGCTGTACCTATTATTATGTACTTCTGCTTTTGCTAATGCTGAATTTAGCAAAGTGGGTGAGGGTAGAATGGAGTATTTGTTTTGGGATGTATACGACGCCACCTTATATAGTCCTTCTGGCGATTATGTTTTGGGTGAACACCCTGTCAAATTTAAGCTTATCTACCTACGTGATTTTGAAGCCAAAGAAATTGTAAAAGCAACTAATGAGCAGTGGGAGTTAATTGGTAAGGAAGATTTAGTTAATAAATACGATAAGCAGCTTTTATCGCTTTGGCCAAACATAAGCAAAGGCGACTCTTTAACCTTGGTTACAGACGAACAAGGCAAAAGTACTTTTTTGTTTAACGATGAAAAAGTAGGTGTAATTGATGATATTGCCTTTTCGAGTGATTTTTTAGCTATTTGGTTAGCTGAAAATACGTCTGAACCGGCTTTAAGAAAAAAACTATTAGGGAATTAAAATGACTATTAATAACGCGTTAAAAATGACTTTTGTGTGCGTACTTGCGCTCCTTTTAGTTAGCTGCTCTGCACCTAGCGTTGAGCATTACAGTAAAACAACCCCCAATTTTGACTTTAAAACGTTCTTTAGCGGTAAATTAAAAGCCTACGGCGTAGTGCAAGACTTTAAAGGTGAATTAACCCGTAAGTTAGTGGTTGACATGAACGCTACGTGGGAGGGCAACCAGGGCGTTATAGAAGAAGATTTTGTGTATGATGATGGTGAAACACAAAAACGCATTTGGAAAATAACCCTTAACGATGATAACACGCTTACAGGTACTGCTGCTGACGTTCTTGGTGTAGCAAAAGGTAAGAGTGATGGCAGTGTATTTCATTGGAATTATAACGTTGAGCTTCCGTATGACGGAAGTACTTTAGATGTTAATTTTGATGACTGGATGTATTTGGTAACACAATCACGCTTGATTAACCGCACATCTATTGTTAAGTTTGGTGTCGAGGTCGGGGAAGTGACCTTAGTTATCGAAAAAATATAGTTTTTACATGTTGATGAACACGCACCAAAATTGTACAAAAATTAAGTCTTTGTTAACACAAGATGCTGTATTTTAGCGGAAATTAATATAATTTTATGTGTTTTATAAGATTTTAACTAAAAATTGCAATTTGCTGTTGCTAACTTTTAAAAAATACATAAAGATAGGTTTTGCGAAGGCAAAATAATAACGAATAGGAATCTAACAATGAATAAAGCTCAATTAGTTGAAAAAATTGCTACTGACGCGGAAATTTCTAAAGCCGCTGCTACCCGTGCGCTAGACGCATTTACTGGTGCTGTAACTTCTGCACTTAAAGAAGGTGATTCAGTAGCATTAGTTGGTTTTGGTACTTTCTCAGTAAAAGAACGTGCAGCACGCACTGGCCGTAACCCTCAAACGGGTGCTGAGATCCAAATCGCAGCGGCAACTATCCCAAGCTTTAAAGCAGGCAAAGGTCTTAAAGACCAAGTAAACCTATAATTGGTTTTACAAATTAATTGAAAAAAGGGCTAATAAGCCCTTTTTTTTTATATTCTAAAAGCCGTATTTAAACGGCTCCGTATCAGTAAAGTTAGGCTTTTAAGGCTTTATCGCCTCTGCCAATTCCAACTGCACCTGAACGCACAACTTCAATGATGTCTGTTTCATGGCGTAACGTATCTAAAAATGATTCTATTTTATCTGTGCTACTTACAAGTTGTAAGCTGTAACTCTGACGCCCCATATCTAAAATATCACCTTTAAACACATCGACCACACGCGTTACCGCTGCACGCGTTGTTTCATCTTGCGCAAATACTTTTACAAGAAGTAGTTCACGTTCAATGTGGCTCATTTCAGTTAAATCAATAATTTTTAGAACATCAACTAGCTTATTTACTTGCTTGGTAATTTGTTCAACAATTCGGTCATCACCCATTGTTGTTATCGTAATACGAGACAAAGATTGATCGTCAGTGGTACCCACTGTTAGGCTATCAATGTTGTATGCCCGTTGCGAAAATAACCCTACAATACGAGATAGTGCACCGGGTTCGTTTTCTAATAATATCGATAAAATACGACGCATTATGCTTTTACTCCTTTACGTAACCACATTTCGTCAATGCCACCTAATTTAATTTGCATTGGGTATACATGCTCTTTCTCGTCTACAAGTATATCTAAAAATACGAGACGATCAGTTATGCTCATTGCTTTATCAATAGCGGGTTGGAGCTCTTCAAGCGTGTTTACCTGAATGCCAACGTGGCCATAGCTTTCAACTAATTTTATAAAGTCAGGCAACGAGTCCATATACGAGGAAGAATGACGTCCGCCATACACCATATCTTGCCATTGACGAACCATTCCTAATGAACGGTTATTGAGAGAAACCACTTTAACCGCTAAGTTGTACTGTAAGCACGTAGAAAGTTCTTGAATATTCATCTGAATAGAGCCATCGCCCGTTACACATACTGACTCTTTATCAGGAAATGCAAGCTTAACACCCATAGCGGCAGGTAAACCAAAGCCCATAGTGCCTAGGCCACCAGAGTTTATCCATTGGCGAGGGTACTTAAATGGGTAATATTGTGCTGCAAACATTTGGTGTTGCCCAACATCAGAACTGATGTAAGCTTCTCCTTCAGTTGCTTTATAAAGGGCTTCAATAACGGCTTGAGGCTTAATTTTTTCAGATGGTTGTTGTTTATATCCCAAACATTTTTGTTCACGCCAGCTAATAATTTGTCGCCACCAATCCTCTTGTGCACTGCGATCTATTTGAATTGTGCTTTTATCTATGCCGTCTTGTAGTTGTTTAAGTACCGTGTCTAAACAGCCTACAACAGGGATATGTGCTTTAATGGTTTTAGAAATCGAGGTTGGATCTACATCAACATGAACAATAGTGGCGTTAGGGCAGAATTTTTTAACATTATTTGTCACCCGATCATCAAAGCGGGCACCTAATGCGAGTATAACGTCGGCGTTAGCCATCGCTTTGTTTGCTTCTAGAGTACCGTGCATCCCTAGCATACCAATAAAATTAGGGTGGACTCCTGATATACCACCAAGCCCCATTAAGGTGTTAGTTATGGGCGCATTTAATGATTCTACTAATCGAGTTAATTGCTCAGATGTGTTTGAAATAATAATCCCGCCACCAGAGTATATAACTAGCTTTTTAGCTTCCAAAATAGCAGCCACTGCTTTTCTAATTTGTTTTGAGTGGCCTTTTGTATTTGGGCTATATGTTCGAAGCTCAGTTGTTGTAGGAAAGTCGTATTCAAATTTGATTGTCGGATTTAGCATATCTTTTGGTAGCTCAACTACAACAGGGCCAGGGCGGCCAGTGCTTGCAATATAAAACGCTTTTGCCAAAATAGCTGGAATTTCTTGCGCGCTTCTGCAGTTAAAACTGTGTTTAACAATTGGGCGAGAGCAGCCAACGATGTCTGTTTCTTGGAAGGCGTCGTCACCAATTAAACTAGTGGGTACTTGTCCTGATAATACAACCATTGGAATGGAGTCCATATAAGCGGTTGCAATACCCGTAATACAATTTGTTGCACCAGGGCCTGAGGTAGCAAGAACGACACCGACTTCTCCGGTAGCACGTGCATAACCGTCAGCCATGTGTGTTGCCGCTTGCTCATGCCTAACTAAAATGTGTTCAATGTCATTTTGTTGAAAAAGTGCATCGTATAAATCTAATACCGAGCCACCAGGGTAGCCAAATATATATTTTACTTTTAATTCTTTTAATGCCTGAACGACTAGTTCAGAGCCATTATACTCTTGTTTGCTCATCCTCATTCCTCTGCGCTTTTTGTGCATAAAAAAACCCCCGCTTAAAGCGAGGGTTTTTAAAAAGCAGTATTACCTTTTAATACATCCCCGCTGGGCTTATTACTAAGACCAGTACGAGAACGACTAGAAGATTAAATTGTGTTTTCATAGTTATTTACTCTACTTAGCAAAACACTGCTTTGATGTGAAATTTTGTATAGGGCTATTTTTAAGTGTTTTAGGTGTGCATGTCAACCTTGAATGTGAATTTTTGCATTTTAAATTCATTTGCTGGGCCTTTTTGGCTTTTTAATGCTTTATTTGAATGGTATTTAAAGGTTTTAAGGAGATAATATGCAATTTGCTTATTTTCATTTACTTGCTGTTGTTTTAGGCTTAAGCAAAAATAGGTTGCTAGCATATACTTTAAGCTAGTTTATAACCTGTTTAAATGATTGTTATTAGGTATGATGTGTCTAACAATCTGTTTGAGGAACACACAGTGAACAAAATAGCGTTACTTACTTTTTTTACTATGTTTTTTAGCACTATCGCTACTGCTAAAGCGCCGACTCCGCACGATTTAGGGGTGACTAACAAAGAACGTATTTTGTATTGGCTTAATAAAAAAGAGGGTTTAACTCCCGATGAGTTAGAAGCTTCTTATAATGAATTCATCAGTATTCAATCACCACTGCAACTGCCGTTAAAAAATGGGGTTCGTCAATCATCAGGCATATCATCGTATAACTCGTTACAAAATAAGGCCTTGTTTAAACAACAACCGAGTTTTTCAACAGGCTTAGTTCCTGATGAGCGAGTAAATACAGTTAAAGTGCTAACTATTTTAATTGATTTTCCTGATTTAAAACACGACGAAAACCAGTTAACTCCTCAAGATACAGACATGTTTTATGCCGATTACTCAGCCGATCATTACCAGCAGATGTTGTTTAATCTCAGTGGATATGAAGGTCCTAATGGAGAGACTCTTTCGTCTGCAGCTGAGTATTATGCAGCTGCTTCGGGCAACAGCTTAAATTTTGAAGGGCAAGTTTACGGGTGGGTAACTGCAAGTAATAATGCTAAATTTTACGGTGAACGTTTAGGCTCCACCCGAGATAAAAACGCTCCAAGCTTAGTAAAAGAAGCTGTGGAAAAAGCGGTTGCCCAATTTAATATTAATTTAGCAGACTATGATCTAACCGACCTTGATGACATAGACGGTGACGGTATTACCGATGAGCCAAATGGGATAATCGATCATGTTATGATTTTTCATTCTAGTATTGGTGAAGAGTCGGGCGGTGGTTATTTAGCCACTGATGCTATCTGGTCACATCGCTTTTATGTTTTAGACGAAAATAGCCAACCTTCTGAAGTTGTTGGTAGTGACATTAAGCTATTTGGTTACACAATAAACCCTATCGATGCAGCCATTGGTGTTGTTGTTCATGAGTTTGGACACGATTTAGGTTTAAAGGATGAATATGATTTACAGTCTAATACGGTTGGTGAACCCGTTGCTTCATGGTCTGTTATGTCATCAGGTACGTGGGCGGGCTCTCCCAGAGGGTCTGAGCCGGTCATGTTCAGCCCTTATGCGCTAGAGTATCTACAAACACGCTACCAAGGTAATTGGGTAAACCAGCTTAGCCTTGATATGGATGAGATTAATGCCAATGCTGTGCAAGTGATAAATAATGCAGCAAGTACGTCTATATCACAAAGCCAAATAAAGGTTACATTACCACCAAGACTTGAAAAATTTAAAACCCCGGTAGAAGGTGTTTTTCAATATTATTCAAATACTGGCGATAATCTTAATACGAGTTTAGTAAGTACCATTGATTTACCAAGCACAACTGAGTCGCTTATGCTGAGCTTTGTTGCCTTTTACAGCATTGAGAAAGATTACGATCTAGTCCAAATAAAGGTTAATGGTATGCCTATTGCTGGTAACTATACACAATCTATAAACCCTTACTATGGTAATATTGGCCCTTATATTACAGGCGATTCATTTTTAAATGCTGATGCGCAGCTTCCTAACGGTTATTTAATACACCAATTTGATTTATCTGCTTATGCAGGGCAAACAATAGAGTTGCAAGTACAATACTTAACAGACGCTAATACGCACTATTATGGCTTTGTTATTGACGATATGCGCATTGAGCAAAGTGGTTCATTAATTTGGCAAAATAACGCAGAAACTCAAAGCACTATCACCTTAGCCGGCTTTTCAAAAGTGGGTAGTTATGTATTTGCTAGGCCATCATATTACTACCTGCAGTTGCGTGACTATTCGGGTATAGATAGTGGATTGCAAAAAGAAGGTTACTCGCCGGGGTTATTACTGTGGTACAGCGATGAGTCGCACACTGATAACAATACAACAGAGCATCCCGGCAGTGGTTTTGCATTGGTTGTTGACGCAGATCAGCGTGCTATCAATAAAGGAGCTACGCAATCGCCAGCAAATACAGCTATTCAGATACGAGATGCCGCCTTCAGTCTTTATGCTCAGCGTGCTGGGCTAGGAGATAATGACTTATCTGCTATTAGTTCTTTTAGCGATAAGACGGACTACCGCTTTGCACAACAAGCAGAATCGGGTGTTAAATTACCACAAGTTGGTTTTGGTTTTACGCTCACAAACCAAGAAAGCAATAACGAAAGCATTGAAATATTATTAAATTATGAGCCATTAAATGGTATTAGTTACTCACTCTCAGATTTCACAGTTGATTTTAAAGTAGAAGGGTTATCGCTTTCACCATCTGACACGTTTATTTGGGATTTTGGTGACGGAAAAACAAGTTCTGAATTATCCCCCTCGCACGTTTTTGAAGGTTACGGACGCTATGATGTTAAATTTACGGCAAGTAACGGTGCAGAAGAGCAGACAGCAACAACGACAGTAACCATTGTTGCTCCCCTGAGTATCACTGCAATTGATTACGAAACAACACAAGGGCTATTAACAGCACAAGCTGACGTTGAAGGAGGGTTAGCGCCTTACAGTTACAAGTGGAATTTAGGCGATGGCAGTTCGTTAGCATCACAAAGCGTTTCACATAACTATTTATACTCGGGTGATTATTCAGTGTCGTTTACCGTGACTGATGACCAAGGGGCGTCGGTATCTCAAAATGTAAATGTAAACGTTAATGTTCCACTAGCCGTTAATACCACTTTTTCAACAAATAACTTAACGGTTCAATTTAATGCAGATGCAATAGGTGGCTTTAAAAATTATGCTTACAGTTGGGATTTTGGTGACGGCAGCGACCTATCTCAAGTTCAAAACCCACGTCATACGTATCAAAGTGCTGGCAGTTACTCTGTGGCTTTAACCATAACAGACACAAATACGGGTGAGGTTATCAGTGATAACTTGTCGGTAACTGTAGCGCAGCCAGAAAATAATAATGGTGCAAGCTCTAGTGGAGGGACGCTTGGCGGGTTATTAATTTTTATGTTGTTAATTTCAATTAGATTTAAACGCGCTTAAATGGCATAAAAAAGCCAGCAAAAATGCTGGCTTTTTTGAACGTCCTATTAAATTACAGACGGTCAATCACTGATTGTGTGAAATCAGTTGTTCCGTGGCTGCCACCTAAATCACGTGTAGTGCGGTCACCTGATTTGATTACATCAGCAACGGCGCTGCGTATACGCTCTGCTGTGTCACCCATATTTAAGTGCTCTAGCATTTGAATAGATGCTAAAATTACCGAAGTAGGATTTGCTAGGTTTTTACCTGCGATATCTGGCGCGCTACCGTGCACAGCTTCAAAAATTGCAGCATCTTCGCCAATATTTGCACCTGGTGCCATACCTAAACCGCCCACTAAGCCAGCACATAGGTCTGATAAAATGTCACCAAATAAGTTTGTAGTAACAACTACATCAAATTCTTCAGGTGTCATTACAAGCTTCATACATGTTGCATCAACAATCATTTCTGTTGATTCAATTTGTGGGTAACGCTCAGCTACTTCACGAGCAACTTTTAAAAATAAGCCAGACGTAGATTTTAAAATATTTGCTTTGTGAACAGCGGTTACTTTTTTACGACCTTCACGCACTGCAAGTTCATAAGCAAATGTTACAATTTTTTCAGCGCCTTCACGTGTTATTACTGATTTTGCTTCAGCTTCATTGCCATCTTCACTCACTACTTGGCCTGCACCTGAGTACATGCCTTGTGTGTTTTCACGAATAGTGATGATGTCAATATCATCGTAACGAGCTTTAGTGCCCACAAATGATTTTACAGGGCGAACGTTTGCATATAACCCAAATTGCTTACGAAGTGTTACGTTGATAGACGTAAAACCTTCACCTACAGGCGTAGTTAACGGACCCTTAAGTGTAATTTTGTTTTTAGCAATGGTATCGATCGTCTCTTGTGGAAGTAACTCACCTGTTTTCTCAAGAGCGGCTAGGCCAGCATCAACAAATTCATAATCAAAATCGCATCCTGCGGCTTTTAGTATTTCAAGTGCTGAGTCGATGATGCTCGGACCGATGCCGTCGCCTTTGATCACTGTGATGGTTTGTTTGGCCATTAACGTTTCCTTTAAAGAGTTTGATGTGCACATAAAAAATTACTCTAAAAGAGTAACTGCTTGTTAGGTCATTTATGTGAATGATTGAAAATTTTAAGGGCGCATTTATACCAATTTACCACTTATTTTGCCAGTTTATAGAATAAATAATGGGTATAATTTCTATTTATAGTGGTAATAAACGAACTAAATATTGTTATATATTTGTAAACCCGCTAATTGGGCGTAAAAAAGTCGCTCATCATCCCAGCCATTTAGTCTTAGTTGCTCACTCAGAGTTTGCTGTTGCCATGGGGTTAATTTTAGCTCAGGTTTGAAAACCCGTTGTGCAATCACTTTTAAAGCAACCCATAGCTTATGCTCATTTGTTAGCTGTTTTTTTGCTGTTTGCTCTGCCTGTAACAACGTGTTTGCCCAAGGGTTATCGCTTAGTAATTGCAAAAGCAATGCTTTAATATGCTCATTATTAATATTAGCTACACCAAAAAATGCACTAAATGGAGTGCTTAACGTTTTGTTTGGCACTTCATCGATAGCTATTTTTCGTGTTAAGCGAGTACTGCATTGGGTTAACAAAAAATGAGTATATGCGTACAAAGGTAAAGTGATGTGCTCAAATTGATACTGCTTATTGTGTGTTACCAATAAAGCCATTATTTTTACCAAACAGTCTAGTCGATTTAATATAAACTTTTGTAGTGGATGGGGTGTTGAATTAACCAATTGCTCAAATACGACGCGCTGAATAATAGCAGGCGCATTATTGTATCCAACCATAGACAAGCTATGGCGCAGATCTTTAGCTGCTTGATGTTCTTTATTATAAGGTTTAACGGCTTCACACACTCGCGTAACAATTTCGGGATGATGAGCCATTATTTTATTTAAACCTTTAAAACTATATTCATGGTTAACTTTAATTTGGCTTATTAACTCAATTAGTTGGTTTGATTTACTTAAACAGCCTTGCTCGTTAATAGTAATATGTTCGCTGTTCCATACACTGTATAGAAGCTTTTTATCTGCACATTTCCATTGTTTGGGGTTGTCTTTTAATGTCGCTTTTACTCTAAACCAAGCTAATTTTTGTTTATTTTCAGGGGTAACTATTATATGCCTGTTTTGTTTATCGGTTGCTAGATAAACCATATTTTGATCTTGATACACAACTCGGCTACCAGCCAAAAATGCCCCTACGTGGGCAACGTAAGATTTAATTAAATGTTGTGCAAAAATATTTGGCGTGCGTAAATATAAATCGGAGAAGGCCTGATAAAAGCTTATGTGCTTTTTAGCAGGGGTATGGGTTATATTCATTGCTATTATATTAGCGAGTGCAACAAGCGTAATTCCACCATCGTAGAGCATTATCTTTGGTGTATTTACGAGGGCTTGCTTATATTTATTTAGTTTTGCGAGTATATGTGTAATCGGTGCAGCGCTATTGCCACAGCTTAACATTATTTTTGCTGCAAATTGATGACGCAGCTGCCAAATCTTTTTATCGTTAGCACTAAATTCAGATTGTTCAGCTAGCTTATTTAGTTGCGAGCAGACACACAAATGCTCCACAAGTGCGGCGTTTATGTAAAGTTCTGTTAGTTTTTTGTCGTAATTTTGGCTAGCACATAAGCTTGCAGTAATGACACACTGGCTTATCACTAAATTAGTTGAATAGCTGTAGTGGGAATTAAATAACGTTAATTTGGATAGTAGTGCATTAGGGCAGTGTTCGTATAAGACTCTATACTGTTCGGCTAATTTACAGGCCATAGGGTACAAGGCTTGCCAATGGTCTTTATTATTATAGCCAATTAAAAAACGCTGCGTATTTTCGTGCAGTTGTTTTAAACGATTTGCAAGGGGCTCATCCATTATGCCTTCACCTAATTTCTTCCTGATATTTACTGTATGCACTTGGTCCCCATAAAATTAGCTGGCCATTTTTAAATAATAAGCCCGTGCATTCATCCATCGTTGTTATACCGTCTGACGTAATATGCTGCGTGCGATAAAAAATAATTTGTAATACTTGTTCATTATCGCGCTTGGCAAATGTTAAGTCTGGGCTACCAAGGTAATCAAGTACGGTGTTGAGTGTAGTTTGAGAATCTAGCGAAAGCTTTTCAATGTAGCGCTTATTAAATGATTCTCGATCTTGCCAAATCATTGCTTGTGGATCGTCTTTATAAAAAGCAATCACTAAGGTTGCAATGAGCGCGTATAGCCCCAACCCTAAAATTAAATACCGTATAAACTTTTTCAACACTATTTACCTTAAATGCTACCACGGGTATTAGTATACGTTTTGTTATAAATACACGCTATTTACTTGCGACTAATTAAGCCTAAGCTGCTTTAAACTAAATCCTAAATTTATATCTGTTCTTAAACTAACCAATTGTTTAGATATAACGAACATGTCCATATTAGCTTCAAGTTTTTTGCGTAGCGCTGTGTTTAGTAATTCATCACTCAATGCTTCATTTATAGAGGTGTAATTATTAACAAGCTGCTGAGCTGATTTTATACCAACTCCTTTTACACCAGGTATGTCATTCGTTTTATCGCCTGCAAGTGCCCAAAAATCGACGAGTTTATTTTTTTCTACACCAAAGCGCTCTTCCATTGTGGGTTCATCTAAATACTGCCTTTTAAAATAATCATAAATATGTATTTCATTGTTTAAATACGGTAAAAATCCCTTGTCAGTAGATACAATCGTATTCATTATTTTTTTATCAGCGGCTTTGCAAGCAAGCGTAGCAATAATATCATCAGCTTCATCATTTATTGGTTCAAACACAATAATACCGGTTTCCTCAATTGCTGATTTAAAATGATATAACGCACCTTTTAGTGTTTCGGGCATCGGGGCTCTTGAGTGTTTGTAATGTTCATAAAAGTGATAGCGCCAACTTTTATCTCCGTCAAACACTGCAATTGCATGCGTTGCTTGCGTTATGCGAAGCAGTTTTTTGCATGCTTGAGCTACACGCTCACTGCACGTAAGTATTAATTGCTCTTCGTTGTTGTGTTTTTGGTTTACATCAACTGCATAAATGCGCCTAATTAAATTAAGCGCATCAATTAATAATAAATGAGGTTTCAAACTATATGACTCATGCTTTTATTTTGTAACACGGAGTATACTTACTACCAGGTAATTTCATGCGGCCTTGGTCAACAAAGGCTTGTAAAAGTACATCCATATCTTGCATTAATGCAGGTTCACCATTGAGAGTATAAGGTCCATGTTGTTTAATGGCGCGTAGTCCCTCATCTTTAACATTACCGGCAACAATACCTGAAAATGCACGTCGTAAGTTTGCTGCAAGCTGTTGTTTTGGTTGATCCAAGTGTAAATCTAGGTTTGCCATGTTTTCATGTGTAGGTGCAAAGGGCTGCTGAAAATCGTTATCAATTTTAAGCGTCCAATTAAAATAGTATGCATCGCCTTCACTTTTTCTATACTCGCGAACATTAGCCATTTTAGATTTTAGTTTTTGTCCAACTAAACTGGGATCGTCAATAATAACTTCAAATTTGTCTAGCGCTTCTTTTCCGAGCGTCATTTCAATAAATTCGCACAGTTTTTCAAAGTAATCTTTGCTTTGTTTTGGTCCGGTTAAAATAACGGGTAAGCACTGCTTTTCGTTATCTGGATGCAATAAAATGCCTAATAAATACAATAGTTCTTCGGCAGTGCCCGCACCGCCTGGAAATATAATAATTGCATGGGCTGTACGTATAAATGCTTCTAACCGTTTTTCTATATCTGGCAATATAACGAGTTCGTTTACTATTGGGTTAGGGGGTTCTGCTGCAATAATGCTGGGCTCTGTTAGTCCTAAATAACGATTGTTTTTAATACGTTGTTTTGCATGGCCTATAGTAGCGCCTTTCATTGGACCTTTCATTGCTCCAGGTCCGCAACCAGTACAAATATTTAATCCACGCAGGCCCAATTCATAACCTACTTGTTTGGTATACTTATACTCAATTTCGTTTATTGAATGTCCGCCCCAACAAACCACCATATTAGGCTCGCTATTTACACGAAGCGCATGCGCATTTCTAAGCATGTCAAACACCATATGAGTAATGGCTTTTTGTTCTTGCAGATCTTTTTCGTACTTTTGACAAATAAATAAAATATCGCGGATAACTGAAAATATGTGTTCGTGTATACCGGTGATTATTTCACCATCTACAAAGGCAGTTTGAGGTGGGTTTTCAAGCTCAATTTTTATTCCGCGCTCTCGGCTGAGTAAGCGAATGTCAAAGTCTTTATACTTGTCGTATATTTGCGAACTTTCGTCTGTATGGCTGCCTACATTGAGTACCGCTAATACACAATTTCTAAATAGTTTATAACGCTCGCTAGTTGAGGATTGTTCTAATAAATCAACCTCTAACTGAGATAGTAAATCTAATACACCAGTTGGGTTTAACTGTATTAACATGGGCGTACTCCTTGCTATTTATGTAAATTACTACTGAGCCATACATTATTTATACCCGTATGGCATTATTTACTTATACAAAGGCGGTCTCTACCAGTATTTTTGGCTTCATACAAAGCATCGTCAGCTCTATCAAAAGCTTTAATTGGGGTATCCCCTTTTTTTAACTGCGTAGCGCCTACGGAGATAGTTATTTCAATTTGCTTATCTTTAAATTTAAACGGAATATTTTTAATAACTTTTCTGAGTTTTTCAAGCGGTGCAACTGCATTGTCAACAGTGGTTTCACTCATTAATAAGACAAATTCTTCACCGCCATATCGCGCTATAAAATCAGATTTTCGTATCGACTTTTGTAATGCTTTTGCGATCACTTGCAACGTAATGTCGCCAGCTGTATGGCCAAACCTGTCGTTTATTGATTTAAAATGATCAACATCTATAACGACCAGCGTAACATTTGATTGCTGAACATTAAATAAATGCATTTCGTGGTTATAGCGTTCGTCAAAAGCGGCTCTATTAGGTAATTTTGTTAAGCCGTCTAGTAGGCTTTTAAAGCGTTGATCGTTTAAGCGCTTTTTGTATTTTGTTAGTTTTGTTTCAAGCGTACCAATACGGCCATTAATCTCATTAAAACTCGATACAAGTATTTCCCTGTCTTCGCGTTCTAGTTTTTCTTTTGCCATAAAGTCTTGAGTTAACGACTTTAGTTCATTATCAACAAGCTCTTTTAAAGATGAAATAGAAGTAGCGGATTGTGTTTTTTCGTTCAAGCTTTCTATTTTACTTTTAATATTTTTATTGAGGGTCTCAAACTCAGCCCCCATTGACGTCGAATGCTTACTTGTAGCGACTATTGATTTGTGCAGCTCTTCAATTGTTTGGTTAAGCGATGATAAAAAGCTTTGAGCTGACTCTCGTTCTTTATTTATATTTTTTACGACAACAGTAATTATGTTTATGGCCGTATCGAGCAAAGAGCCTAAATTATCGCTTTCAGATATGATGCTTTTAATACGCTTAATTTCTACTGTTGCTTCATCTTCAAGAACTAAGTCGTTAGCGAGTTCAAGTAGTTTTTGTGCTAATGCAGGCGTCGCTTCACAAGTAATCTTGCTATCTGCACGTTGTTTTGTATTTAGCGCCTGGTGATAAAAGCTAATTAATTTTTCCAGTAACGGAATAAAGTCATGAGTGGAATGAACGTTATTCATTTCGTGATCGAGTAAATTTCGTAACGAGCGGCGTGTGCCTTCTGGCAAGCCTTTGGTTTTTTGGAGTTGTCTGCCCGCTGATAAAACACTTTCTTGTAGGTCACGTTGTTGCGAAAGTTGAATGGACTCTTGTTTTTTTAACAGCTCTATTGTTTCGTCTATTAAAGGGGATAAATCATCAAAACCAACGCCTTTGTTGAGTGCGCTTCTAAAGTTAGCAAGTCTGTTGTCAAGTTCCGTATCAAGACCCTTACACGCTAAGGATAATTTAGATGAAAAAATAGAGAGGGTGTCTACTTGATGTTTTCGCGCGTCTTCCAGTGCCATGCGCGCACCAATTGCTTGTTTTAGTTTTCTCTCTGTAGCAGTAGATTTTTCTGACACCTAGGCAAGCCACCATGATTTGTAATTTTGTTACTCTAAGTCTACAACAAATTTATATTAAGTGTAGTTATCTCGGTAAAAACTCTATATTTTTATTAGCCTTGTGCGTACAAACTCGTATACATGAGGGTTTATCGCTTTTAATTCACATTTAAATGTTCGCTTGATAACCTTGGATGCAATCAAAGTCTTAAATAGAGTTTATATGAAAAAGTTATTAGTTTTATCAATTTGTGCTGCATTATCGGCATCTGCTTTTGCTGATGTTAACTACTCATTGAGTATCGATGAGCCTCAGCATCATCTTGGTGATGTTCGCGTTCAATTTCCTAAGTCAGCACAAGCTCATCTTGATATTAAATTACCTTCTTGGCGCACCGGCCGTTATGAAATCCTTAATCTTGCCAATGGAGTACGTTATTTTAACCCAACGGATAAAGAGGGTAATCCTCTAAAGTGGGAAAAAATTGATCACAGTACATGGCGTGTCCATATTGATACACCCACAGAAGTAAGTGTTGATTATCAGGTTTACGCCAATGAACTAGGTAAGCGTGCTCGCCATATTGATGATAGCCATGCTTTTATAGATGCTTCTGGCTTTTTTATGTTCAGCGAATCATTTCGTCAAGAGCCTGTAACGGTTAAATTAGAGGTTCCTAAACTGTGGCGTTCTGTTTCTGGGATGGCTAATTTAAATTCAAAACACTCGTTTAAAGCAGCTAATTACGATGTACTCGTGGACTCGCCTATTGAAACAGGTATTAACCAACTCCATTCTTTTAGCGTCGATGGGCGTGAGTACGAATTGGTAATTTGGGGGGAGGGGAACTACGACGTTGAATTAATGCTGCGTGATCTCAAAAACCTAGTCACAACAGGTAATGTAATTTGGGATAGCTACCCCTATGAACGCTATGTATTTATGGTGCATGCAACGTCTGGCGCAGGGGGGGCAACTGAGCATTTAAATTCGACCATAATTCAACGTCCACGAGACCGCTTTGGTAGCCGCGAAGATTATTTAGGCTTTATCAGTACCGCTGCCCACGAATTTATTCATACTTGGAATGTAAAAGCATATCGTCCAGAGGGATTGGTACCTTATGATTACACTAATATGAATTATTCAAAATTACTTTGGATAGCAGAAGGTTCAACAAGTTACTTTGAGGATCATTTGTTAGTACGCTCAAAAATTGAGACGACTGATGAGTTTTTTAAAGGATTGACTAAAACCATAAATCGACACTTGCAAACACCGGGCAGAGACGTTCAAAGTGCCAGTGAAACAAGTTTTGACAAGTGGATTAACCAAGGTGGAGATCACGGACGTAATTACAGTACAAATATATATTCAGAGGGTTCATTACTGTCAATGGTCCTTGATATAAACCTATTAGAAAAAACAGCAGGTAAAGTCAGTTACCGTGATGTACATAAAGCACTTTATAACAACCATAAATTACCATTAGGTTTTAATGAAAAAGACGTACTAAGCATTTTACAAAACCTAACGGGTCTCGATTATTCAAACTGGTGGAAAGAGTATGTTGATTCACCTGCAAAAATTGATTTTGACGAATTACTCAATAAAGTAGGTTTAGTTTTTGAGCGACCCAAAGACGCTAAGGCTGTTGCCAGCATAGATGCAGTAGCTAAAAATACCGGGCAGCTTTTAACATTAACACATGTTCAACGTGGCGGTAGTGCGTGGAAAGCGGGTTTAACGACTAACGATAAAATCGTAGCTATAAACAAGCATCACGTAGGAAAAGATCTGAAGTCGACCCTTGAAACCTTTAGTCCTTCAGACAAGGTAACCATTGACTTTATTCGTCGTGATTCACTACAAAGCCTTACCTTAGTGTTAACTGAAAAGTTTGATAAGCCCAAAAAGGTAGCAGCAAATCCTCAAGCAACTACAGATCAAAAAGCACGCTTTAAAGCATGGATGGGTGTTGAGCACCCAAATGATGTTAAATAAGATTTAACAACACTAATAAAGGAGCTAAGGCTCCTTTTTTATTATTTTAACAGTGAATAATACACTTAAGCTTACTTTTGAATATATGTGTATGGAAATTCAACAATTAACTTCTATTATAAAATGAGGAAATTTTATAGGAGATAGCCACAATATGAGTTCCAGCACAGTTGTTAATCAATTATCTAAACAGTTTGTTACTAACGATTCATTGCACCAACTATTTGAAAGTGTAAATTCAATTTCAGTGCAAGGTTATGATGAACAAAGACGAGTTGTGTATTGGAACAAGGGAAGTGAATTGCTTTATGGCTTTAAATCAGAAGAAGCATTTGGAAAGAAGTTAGAAGAACTTATCATACCCGCTCCGATGAAAGACATGGTAGTTGAGGCTCATACAAAGTGGATTAAGGAAGGCGTAGCAATACCCGCTGCAGAAATACTACTTAAGCATAAAAATGGAACTGATATATACGTTTATTCAAGCCACGTAATGTTTGAAAATGAATTTAAAGTAAAGCAAATGTATTGTATAGACATTGATTTGTCAGATGTAAAAAAAGCCCAAGCCATTGCTACTTTTAAAGAGCAAATGCTGAAAACAATTTTTGAAGCTATCCCTGATTTACTCTTTTTAATGGATCATGATGGAATCATCATTGATTATCATACTAATAACAAAAATACCCTTTATGTATCCCCTGAAAAGTTTATTGGTAATAATATGCTTGATATTTTACCAAAGGGTGTTGCTAAAAAATTTGAAATACATATCGCTAAAGCAATCGAACAAGAAGAGATGGTGACATTTAAATATGAGCTTACAGTACGCCAAGGCTTAGCCTACTTTGAGGCAAGAATAAATAAAGTCTCTAAGTATGACCAAATAATGATAATTATTCGAGATATTACCGAACAACACCAATCAGAACAATTAATTCGTAAACAAGCTTATTTTGATAGCCTTACACAATTACCAAACCGTTTACTAGCACTCGATCGGTTATCACAGGTAACAATAGAAGCCGATCGCAATAATGAAAAAGCCGCGATATTTTTTTTAGATTTAGACGACTTTAAAAAAATAAATGATTCACTTGGCCATGAGGCTGGCGATAAGGTTTTGATTGAAACAGCTAACCGCCTGCAAAGCGCTTTGAGAAAAGCAGATACAATTGGTCGACTAGGAGGAGACGAATTTATAATTCTGTCTAAAGGAATTTCTACTCAGCAAAATGCAGTGGGTATTGCTGAGAAGATACTGCAAAATTTTAGAGACCCCTTCATAATTGAAGGCCGCGAGTTAATGTTAACAATTAGTATTGGTGTGGCAATATTTCCAGATAACGGCAAAACAGCTTCTGATTTACTGAGAAATGCAGATACAGCGATGTATCAGGCAAAAGCACTGGGGCGCAACACATATTCGTTTTTTACCAGTCAAATGAATACCGTTATTCAACGACGCCTAGCAATAGAAGAGCAAATGCGAGGTGCTCTACAGCGAAAGGAGTTTATCCTTTATTACCAACCGCAATTTGATGTTAAAAACAATGAAATTACAGGCGCAGAGGCATTACTGCGGTGGCTAAACCCTGTTCTCGGTAGTGTGGCACCAGATGAGTTTATCCCTATTGCAGAAAAAACAGGCGTAATTATTTCTATTGGTGAGTTTGTGATTAAAGAATCACTTCACTTACTCAAACGATGGAAAAACGTAGAAAAGTTAAATAAAGATTTTACTATCGCTGTGAATTTATCTCCAAGTCAATTTAAAGATTTAAGTCTGTTTAACTTTATTAAAACATCGTTATTAAATGCGAATATTGAGCCTAAAAACCTTGAGCTTGAAATTACAGAAGGAGTGTTGATGACTGGAGAGTCCACCATTACTGATACCTTAACCAACATCACAAATTTAGGGGTTATTTTATCAATGGATGATTTTGGGACGGGTTATTCATCACTTAGCTACTTAAGGCAATATCCGTTTAATGTATTAAAAATAGATCGTGGTTTTATTGGGGGGATTACTGAAAACAATGAAGACTATAGCTTAGTAGAGGCAACAATTGCAATGTCGCATGGTTTAGGGTTGAGAGTGGTTGCTGAAGGAGTTGAAACTCAAGAACAACTCACAATATTAAAAGAACTTGGTTGTGATTTTGCCCAAGGGTATTACTTTAGTAAACCAATACCTGCGCAAGACCTCATTGATTTTTCGATACGTTTTTATAGTTAACTTACAGTAAACATTGTAAAGGGTGCGATGTATCTACTGTGTTTAAATAACATTTTATATACGGTTTTCGAATTCAAACATAAATTGATTTAAGACTTCGTTTAATTAATTACTTCCACATATTGCGGCATGAGCGCGTATCTGTAAGGTTTTGATTGTGCTATCGCTCTTAAATTGGTTGAGTTATATCTGCACGTCGGATTCAGCGTCTGCTATGTTTTGAGGTGACAATTTAATAGACAATAAGAAGTAACAAGTTTAGTTCATGCTCTAGTATTAGCTGGTAGGCACTCTAAAATCAAATTAACTAGTTTAATCTTAATTTATAGCTTTAACGATTATATTATTCTTTTCTTGTGAATTTATATTTTTACGTGCATTTAATTCCCCTTAAGTGGTATGTTTTAATAATTTACCAAAGGAATTAATTATGAAATTAGAGTCATTAGCACTGCACCATGGTTACGAGTCTGAAGAAACCACGAAATCAGCAGCAGTGCCTATTTATCATACCTCATCGTACACGTTTGATAACACGCAGCATGGTGCTGATTTATTCGATTTAAAAGTACCTGGAAATATCTATACCCGCATAATGAACCCAACCAATGCCGTACTTGAACAACGTATTGCTGCAATGGAAGGGGGCATTGGTGCGCTGGCTGTTGCCTCTGGGATGGCGGCTATTACGTATGCTATTCAATGTTTGTGCGAAGTAGGTACTAATATTGTGAGCACCAGCCAAGTATATGGCGGCACGTATAATTTATTTGCTCATACATTACCACGCCAAGGTATTGAAGCGCGTATGATTAAGGCTGATGACTTTGCCGCGTTCGAGAGTGCCATTGACGACAACACCCGCGCCATTTTTTGTGAATCTATTGGTAACCCTGCAGGTAATATTGTTGATATTGAGCGTTTAGCTAAGATTGCTCATAGCAAAGGTGTGCCACTTATTGTTGATAATACCGTGGCTACACCATACTTATGCCGCCCATTTGAACTAGGCGCTGATATTGTGGTGCACTCGCTAACAAAATACATAAACGGACACGGCACTGCCATTGGTGGCATGATTGTCGACTCTGGTAAGTTTGATTGGAAAGCGAATGCTACGCGCTTTGCAATGATGAACGAGCCCGATCCGTCGTATCACAATGTGGTTTATACCGAAGCTTTTGCTGAGGCTGCATTTATTGGTCGTTGTAGAGTAGTGCCACTGAGAAATACTGGCGCAGCGCTTGCGCCTAAAAACGCATCTGACATTCTAATTGGCCTTGAAACCTTAGGCTTAAGAATGGATCGCCACTGCGAAAATGCACAGCAATTAGCTGAGTATTTAGAAAATCATCCAAAAGTACTTTGGGTTAATTACGCAGGGTTAGAATCAAGCCCATATAATGCAATGAGCCAAAAAATTACCAGTGGCAAAGCATCGGGTATTTTAAGTTTTGGTATTGCGGGTGGCCTAGAGGCAGGTACGCGGTTTATTGATGCACTAAATATGATTTTACGCTTAGTTAATATTGGCGATGCCAAGTCGCTAGCGTGCCATCCTGCGTCTACCACGCACCGCCAATTAAACGATGAAGAATTAGCAAATGCAGGCGTAAGTCGCGATTTAATTCGTTTGTCAGTCGGTATTGAAAACATTGCCGACATAATTGCCGATGTAAGCCAAGCGCTCGATAAAGCATAGTTACCTCACTACCTTTCGTAAAAAGCTTAAAATATAAAAAGCGTTAGTTTAAAATATACTCTCGTTTTTTATGTTTTTCTAAAATCAATCAGTAAGCACCTCCCTGTTTAATATTAATTTTTTATAAAACCTTTCTAATACTTTTATCTTTTCACCGATTGTTTTTTATCCATATGACAATTTTGTATTGACACTAAGGTTACTTACTACTACATTTGTAACAGTGCCACTACAAGTGTAGTAATAGGAGCAACAATGAAACTTAGTGATTTTGAAATGGATATTATGCAGCTTCTCTGGCAGGAAGAACCCTGTACCGCCAGTCAACTACATAAAGTACTTTTATCAGATAAGCAAAAAGATAAAAAAGTAGCTTATACAACGGTTAAAACCATTGTTGATAGGCTAGAGCAAAAAGGCGCTATAGAGCGCTGTGGGCTTGAAGGGCGAGCTATTGTTTTTAGAACAATCGTGACTCAAGACACGTTATCGGAGCAAGCTATGCCTAGTTTTATGCAACGATTTTTTAAAGGCAATTCCCGTAGTTTAATTGCTCACTTTATTAAAGAAGAAAAGCTAAACGACGAAGATATTGAATACTTACAAACGCTTTTAAAAAATAAGAAGTTAGATTAAAGGAGAGGGTAATGACGGATTATTTATTTACCAGCACACTTATTAGCTTATGTATTTTACTTACAGTAAAGGGGTTAAAAAATGCCCCTGCACGATTAAACTTTTACCTTTTGATGATTGCCTTGGCATGTTGGTTTGTCCCTTGGCAATACTTATCTCAGTTATCATTTTTTGAAGGAGCAGAACGCTACACATTTAATGTGGCGCAAATTGTTCCCGATATAAAAGTGTTAATTCCAGATACCTTACAAACAACGACTCCGAACACGCTACTAAGTAAGCAGAGTATATGGGACTTTGTTCCATCACTTAATAATATTTTTATTATTCTGCTTATTAGTGGTTGTGGATTGTTTTTATTACGCATGGGCTTATACGTAAAGCTTATAAAAACTTTATACATTAACTCAAAGCCAAGTCCTGAACTTAAACACATCAAAAATCAGTACCCAATTAGACTAACAACCCATACAGAGCCAGCTTTTGCTACCGGATTAATAAAGCCTGTTATTTGGTTAGAGTCGTCGATGATGAATCGTGAAGAATTAAATTCAGTTATTCAACATGAGGTAACTCACTTACAACAAGGTGATATTTATTGGACGTGGCTTATTTGTTTTACAGAAAGCGTTTTTTGGTGGAACCCTATCTGCTTAAAGTTAACTAGCTTAGCGCGGGAGCAACTTGAACTTAGCTGTGACGAGTTGTGTATGGAAAAGCTAAAAGATAAATACCAACTAGATTTAGCCAGTTTATTACTAAAGAAGCAAAACGTTACAAGCAAAAACAACTTTTTTACCCCCCCACTTTTGAATATTGCTCATTCTAAGAGCTTTAATATTCAGAGGATCAAAATGTTAAACAAGGAAAAAACAATGAAAAGTAAATATTTGGTTATGGTTGCGGCGGCAATGTCTTTTAGTGCTTTAGCTGCAGCGCAAATTGTAGATGGTAATACGGGTAGTAAACAGCAAAGTAGTAAAACTTCTCAGGTACCTGTAAAAAGTGAAGTTTATAATCAACAACTTGCACAACTTCTTAAAAGTGCAGCAGGGGCAAAAAGTGATAACCCCGAACTGTTAAACCAAGCTGCGCAAGGCATTCAACAATGGCACTTAAATAGAGATAAACTTGCTGGTTTTGAAGAAGCTGAAATCAAACTACAAAGCTTCAGGCTGCTAAATCACATTTACTCTAAACTTGAGCAATATGAAGATATACTGAGTGCTTACGAAAAATGGTATGAGACGGGTAGTAACCCACCTTACTTTTTAAAAAATTCGCTAGCAACCGCGTATATACAGCTAGGGCGTTATGAGCTTGCTGTTGCAGAGCTTGAAGGTTTATCAAAACAGCTTGAAGGCAAACTACATGTTGGCTCTGCTGATAACTTAGCACTGGCATACATTTACCTTGCTGATTACGATAAGGCATTAAAAACCCTAGAGCAGGTTGATGCTAAAGACGATGTATACGGAAATATCCTTAAATATTATGTTTATGATAAACAAAATAACCGTAAAAAGATGGATGAAATCAAAAGCAAAATTCCAGAAGTTTTTGCAGTAACGCCAGCATTATTACCGCGCACCGGTGTACCAGGCTCGCAGTTACTAAGGCTACTATAAATATACACAATTATTAGGCTCGAATTTTCGAGCCTCTAACCAATGATTATTTTAAATCAGCTCTTGGCATTTCTAAAATTACTTTTTTTTCTTCTTCAGATAATATTATCCAATCAAATATTTCTTCATTAGTTCGCCCGCACCCAGTGCAATAACCGCCGCGGCGTTCACATATGCCTAAACAGTCGCTTTTTAATTTAGATGTGTTTTTATTCGTTTTTCGCATTATTAAAATCCTAACGGTGGGGCAATTTCAAAGCGAGTAGAAAACCCATTACCTTCTTGAATTGTAGAAAGTGTAATAACAGGATTTTTAGTATCAAATACAAATGAGCTGTAAATTGAACTTGCTGTTTCTTTTTGGCTTTCAAACCAACCTGTTTTTGATAGACATTGGCGTAATTGAATAGCAAGCATTTGATGCGACTTTACTGCATGCGTTTGTGTTTTAATAGGCGTTTGGCATTGGTAACTTACCTGCTTCGACTCATTTAAAGTAACAGTACAGGCTGAACCAATTATATGAGTATTTGTGCGCCATTGGTTAGTGAACTGGTTATTTACTTTGTCTGTTTTTATTGAGTCAAATTCAGATTCATAACCGGTTACTAGGCGGTTTATGGTGCTACATTCATTAGATGTTACTACAGAATTTACAGGCTTACTTATTGTAGGTGGAGTAGCCGTTTGTTTTGTTTTACTAGTACAGCCCGCTAAAATAATCACAACAATAAGAAGAATAATATAGTTTTTCATAGTTCACAGTAACCGATAAATTGAGCCTCGCACTATACCACACATAACTTATTCAACTAAAAGGGAAAATAAAAAGGCCCATAAATATGAGCCTCTTTGTTAGTCGCAACTGATGCTATTTATGACGACCTTGCAGGCATTTAACTACGTCTTCTAAACCTAAGCCTTGGCGTTGTAGTAATACAGTCAGGTGATAAATTAAATCAGCCGACTCATTAGTTAACTCATCGTTATCGTGTTTCATTGCGGCAAGAGCCACTTCTACGCCTTCTTCACCTACTTTTTGACAGCTGCGGCTTAAGTCTTTAGCAAACAGTGAAGCGGTGTAGCTTTTTGCTGGGTCATCATTTTTACGCTCCACAATGACATCTTCTAATTGTGCTAAAAAGCTTAAGCTTGGTTTAGCATCATCGCCAAAGCAGCTTTGTGATCCTAAGTGGCACGTTGGGCCCTCAGGGCTTGCCAGTACTAAAATTGAGTCGTAGTCACAATCGGTATGAACCGATACCACATTTAAGTAGTTTTCTGATGACTCGCCTTTAGTCCATAAACGCGATTTAGAACGTGAAAAAAAAGTCACTTTGTTACTTTCAAGCGTTACCTTTAGTGCTTCGCTGTTCATAAAGCCTTGCATTAAAATAACACCAGAGCGGGCATCTTGAACAATAGCAGGGATCATTTCGCTTTTAGCAAAATCAACTTGGGTTTGGTTTTGTTGTGTTAATTGCATAATCTTGCTGCCACTTGGTTGTCAGTTAAAAATTGTTTTAGTTCGCCAATGTTAATCACATTTTTATGAAAAACACTGGCTGCTAATGCGCCATCTACTTCGCTTTGTTTAAATACGTCTACAAAGTCTTGCATGCTGCCTGCACCGCCAGAGGCGATAAGTGGGATATTACATAATGCGCGCATTTTACTTAGCTGCTCGTTGTCGTAACCATTACGTACGCCGTCTTGGTTCATACAGTTTAAAACAATTTCGCCTGCGCCTAAGTCTTGAACGCGTTTAACCCATTCCTCGGTTTTATAACGTGTACGGCTTGATGCATTAGGATCGCCGGTTAACTGATACACTAAGTATTCGCCGGTCACTTCATCGTAAAAACTATCAATACCTACAACAACACATTGCTTACCAAATTCATCGTGTAGCTCTTTTATAAGCTCAGGGCGTGCAATAGCAGGGCTGTTAATACTTATTTTGTCTGCGCCGCGCTCTAAAACACGCGCTGCATCGGCTACCGATTTAATACCACCAGCCACACAAAATGGAATATCAATATGGCGGGCAATGCTCTCTACCCAGTTAACATCAAGTAGGCGTTTTTCAACACTTGCGCTGATCTCGTAAAAAACCAGTTCATCGGCACCAGCATCGCTGTAGGCTTTAGCCATTGTTAGAATATCACCAACAACTTCATGGCCTTTAAATTTAACGCCTTTTACTACTTGGCCGTCTTTAACATCTAAACACGGAATTATGCGTTTTGATAACATGCCAACGCCTCCTCAACACTAAATGCGCCATCAAGCAGTGACTTACCTAAAATAACGCCGCCTACGCCAAGCTCTTTAAGTTTTTTAATGTCATCTAGTGAACTTACGCCACCAGAAGCTTGCACTTTAATAGTGCTGTTGTGACGAGTTAAATCTTCGTAAAGCTCAAACGATGGACCTGTCATGGTGCCATCTTTACTGATGTCCGTACATAAAAAGTCAATAACGCCCAAGCTTACATAAAAATCAACCAGCTCAAGTAAACCAAACTCTGACTCGCTCAACCAACCATGCGTAGCAGGTGCCCAGCCAGTGGCTGTTTTATTTACATCAAGGGCAATAACAAAGTGCTCTGCGCCAAATTGTTCAATCCAGGCTTTTACTTGCTCACGTTTTTCTACCGCCATTGAGCCAATAACAACTTGGTTAGCGCCGGCTTTTAGCCAATCACTTACATCTTGCTCTGAGCGAATACCGCCGCCCACTTGGTACGGTACATTAAGCGCTTTAGTTGCGGCTTGAATATGTTGCCACTGCTTTTTACTCGGATCGCGTGCGCCCTCTAAATCTACAAGGTGTAGCTTCCCTGAGCCGCTGTCGGCGTATTCTTTTAAACGTGCACCAAGCTCAAAAGGGTAAAACTGAGCGGTGTCGTATTTACCTTGGTATAAACGAACAATTTGATTTTGTAATACGTCTAATGCTGGAATAATCACAAATAATCTCTTTATTGTTGGTTAATGGGCAGTTTATAGCTGCCAATCAACAAAATTTTGTAATAAACGGGTGCCTACTTTTGCACTGCGCTCTGGGTGAAATTGCATGCCAGCGTAGTTGTCTTTTGCAACAATAGCTGAAAAGGTTTGGCCGTATTCGCCGCTTACAAGAGTTGCATCGTTTACAGTGTGTGCAAAGCTATGTACAAAGTACACTTGCTCGTCTTGTGTTAACCCTTTAGTAAGTGCATGCTCTTTATTAATGCTTAAGTTATTCCAACCCATATGCGGCGACGTTAAACTGCCAACATCAAGGGCTTTTACTTGCCCTGGTATTTTACCTAAGCACTGTACGTTACCTTCTTCTGTGCTTTCGCACAGTAACTGCATACCTAAACAAATTCCCATAAGCGGGCGCTGGTATTCGTTTATAGCTTGTTGCCAGCCGTTATCTACTAGGCGTTTCATGGCAACAGATGCATGGCCAACGCCAGGTAATATTGCCCGCTCAAAGCCTTTTAATTGCTCTGGCGAGGTAATGACTGTCGGCGTTTGCCCTAAGCGTTCAAAGGCAAAACGTACTGAATTTATATTGGCACAACCGGTATTTATTATGGCAATCATAAACATCCCTTAGAGCTGGCTGTTTGTTGGGTCGTGTCTTGTGCTACTGCCATACGAAGGGCGCGTGAAAACGCTTTAAATAAGCCTTCTACTTGGTGATGACAGTTACCGTCGCTCACCGATAAAATAAGGCTAATAGCAGCATTATCGCTTAAGCTTTTGAAAAAGTGCTCAACCATTTGTACGTCTAAATCGCCTGCTTTTTCGCGGCTAAAATTAGCGTTTAATACAAATGATGCACGGCCCGATAAATCAATTTGTGCCTCTGCTTTACATTCATCCATTGGCAGTGCAAAACCATAGCGCGCTATTTGCGATTTAGTACCAAGCGCTTGCTTAAGCGCAACACCTAGGGCAATACCAATGTCTTCAACAAGGTGGTGCTCGTCTATGTGTAAATCGCCTTTTGCTTTAATGTTTAAACCAATGTTGGCGTGCGTGCGAATTTGATCAAGCATGTGATCAAAAAAGCCAAGGCCAGTATCTATGCTGCCATTTTTAGTTTGATCTAGGTTTATGGCTACATCAATTTGGGTTTCTTTGGTGTTACGCGTAACACGGCCTTCGCGGTTGGCTGTGGTTAGCTTGGTAACAATGGCAGGCCAGCTGCCATCGTACAAAATGCCTTCGCAGCATAAATTTTGTGCAAGGCCAATATCTGTTTGGCGATCGCCAATTACATATGAACGTGCTAAATCAACTTTGCCAGAGCGCATAAGCTCAGTTAGTAAACCTGTTTTAGGTTTACGGCAATCACAGTTTTGCTCGTCAAAGTGTGGACAAATTAATACTTCATCAAAACTAATGCCTTGACTTTGCATTATGTCCATCATTTTATCTTGTGCTATATCAAAGTCAGCAGTCGGGAAGCTGTCTGTGCCTAAGCCATCTTGATTCGATACCATCACTAAACGGTAACCGGCGGCTTGTAATTGTAATAAAGCCGGGATAACACCTGGTAAAAAGGCAAGCTTTTCTAGGCTGTCTACCTGTTTGTCGGTAATAGGCTCTTCAATTATGGTGCCGTCGCGGTCAATAAATAAATAGGGGTTACTCATAATACTTCGTTTCCTGCTAATGATGCTGTGGTAGTCGGCGTTTGTAAGCCATCTAACCAAATTTTAACTTGTTCGAGCTCTTGTTCACTACCAATTGAAATTCTTAGCCAATCGTCTTCACCGTATAGGGTAAACGCGCGCATTACTAAACCTTGCTCAAGGGCTACTTTAAAGTAGTTTTTATTGGCTAATTTTAAGGTAACAAAGTTACCTTCACCAGTGAGGATTCTTAATGCAGCGGGGGAGGCGTTTAACCACTGTACAAGTTTAGCTTTTAAGCTATTTAAAATAGTCACTTGGCGGCGCATTGATGTAATTGCATCAGGTGCAATTGCCTGAGCTGCAATACTTGCCACCACACCCGATACCGGATACGGCGCAATCACTTTACGAATTGGCGCAAGTACACTTTCTTGTGCAAGTGTAAAACCCGTTCTAAGGCCTGCAAGTGCAAACGCTTTAGATAATGTGCGTAGTACCACTACATTACTAAATTCGTTTATAAGTGCTGTGGCGCTTTGCTCTGGGCAAAATTCAATATAGGCTTCATCAACAATGACGAGTGCTTTTCCCGCAAGCGCTGTTGCAATTGCTTTTACTTTATTAAGCGGTGTTAGGCTACCTGTTGGGTTATTTGGATTACAAATAAACACCAGTTTCGAGTTGCCCACAGCCTTTACTATTTCATTAACACTACCATCAAGTAATAGCGCTTGCGTTAGGCTATTAATGGCAACGTTATGAGTATCAGCCGTTACTTTGTACATACCGTATGTTGGTAAAAATAACGCAATGCTGTCTTTGGCTGGTTCACAATAAGTGCGTACTAAAAGCTCAATGCCTTCATCGGCGCCTCGCGTCATTAATACGTTTTCGCTTTCAAGGTCTGTATAAGCAGCGTAGCGGTCAATCACCAGTTGCGGTTGTGGATCTGGGTAGCGATTTAAATCTTCAATACTCAGTTCAAGGTTTTTAGCATAAGGGCTTTCGTTGGCGTTTAACCACGTTGTCCCTGATAGCTTTTCACTTTTAGCAGAGCTATAGGCAGCAAGTGCTGCAATATTTTGTGGTAATAAGCTTGTCGCTTGTGCGCTCTCATTGCTCATTTTTAATTGCCTCTAAACGAATTGAAACCGCATTTGCGTGTGCATCAAGGCCTTCTGCATCTGCAAGTGGTAAAATAGCTTTTGACAGCTGTGTTAAGCCACTTTTACTAATAGTTTGCACTGTGTACGTACGGAAAAAATCAAGCAAGTTTAAACTCGAGTAAGTTGCACTGTAACCGTAGGTAGGTAAAACGTGGTTAGTACCCGATGCATAATCGCCCGCTGACTCTGGCGTGTAGTCGCCTACAAATACTGAGCCTGCATTTTTTACTTTATCTAAATAAGGTGTTGAATCTGCTAATTGCAAAATTAAGTGCTCAGGGCCGTATTGCGCTGATACGTCAAATGCTTGTTCAACAGAGTCTACTAAAATAAGTGATGAATTAGCCAGTGCTTGCTCGGCTGTCTCTTTTCGGCTTAAGTTTGCAAGTTGGCGAGTAAGGGCCTTTTGCGTTTGCTCAATGATACTTTCGCTGTTACACAATAAAATAACTTGCGAGTCAGCGCCGTGCTCAGCTTGTGAGAGTAAATCTGCTGCTATAAATTCAGGATTTGCTCGCTCATCTGCTATTACTAATACTTCAGACGGGCCTGCTGGCATATCGATTGCCATACCAGGAATTGTTTGCGCAACAAGCTGTTTTGCCATCGTTACAAAGCTATTACCTGGGCCAAAAATTTTGTTCACTTTAGGCACTGATTCAGTGCCGTAGGCCATTGCGGCTATAGCACCTGCGCCACCACTTTCTATTAAAGTTGTAATGCCGCATAACTTAGCTGCATATAATATCGCAGGGTTAATGCTTTCATCACCTTGCACAGGGGTTGCAAGTACGACGGTCTTAGCACCACTTAATTGTGCAAGTACACCTTGCATAATAACCGATGATGGCAGTGGAGCACTGCCACCTGGTACATAAATGCCCACAGCTTCGATGGCCTGATATTTCAGTTCACATACAACGCCAGGTTGGGTTGATAACTTAATATCATTAGGCAATTGCGCTTCGTGAAAACGTTTAACGTTTGCATAAGCGGTGTCAATTGCGTATTTAAGCTCTGCGCTTAGTGCCTGCTCTGATGCGTTTATTTCATCAAGCGGTACACGTAAACGAGGGTTAGCTCTATTATCAAACTTTTTAGCCATATCAAGTAAGGCTTTATCGCCTTGCTCTTTAACATCGCTCATAATTGTTTGGCATATTGCTTCAACCTTTGCGCTGGCAGAAACCGCAGGGCGCATTAGCGCCGCTGCTTGTACTTGTGAAGATTCCTCATTCCAACGAAGCATGGTACTTACTCCATCATTTTTTCAATTGGCATTACTAAAATAGAGTTAGCGCCTAGGGCTTTAAGCTGCTCCATTGTTTCCCAAAATAATGTTTCGCTGCTTACCATGTGAAGCGCTACGTACTCTTCATTACCAGCAAGTGCTAATAGGGTAGGTTGGCCTGAGCCTGGTAAAATTTCGCAAATTTCATCAAGTTTAGTTTTTGGCGCGTGTAGCATAATGTATTTGCTTTCTTTAGCTTGTTTAACACCACGGAGGCGCGGCATAAGCTTATTGATTAGCGCTAGTTTGTCTTCATCTTGAAGGTCTTTATTTTGAATTAAACAGGCGTTTGATTCTAAAATTGTTTCACCTTGCATCAAACCGTTCGCTTCAAGTGTTGCACCAGTAGATACTAAATCACAAATTGCATCAGAAAGACCGGCACGAGGGGCTACTTCTACTGACCCTGTAAGCATTACAGTGCTTGCATTAATGCCTTCGCGCTTTAACCACTGCGTTAAAATTTCTGGGTAGGTTGTAGCAATACGCTTACCTTCAAACCAGCTCTTATCACGTGGGCCAAGCTCTTGTGGCCATGCAAGTGCAAGGCGGCAGTAACCAAAATCTAGTTTAGCTAGTTTGCTAACTTCGCTTGGTACACCTTGGCGTTCACGTTCTGCTTGTACTTCTACTAGTACGTTTTCGCCAACAATACCTAAATCACATACACCGTCCATTACCAAGCCCGGAATATCGTCATCGCGCACACGTAGTACGTCAATTGGCATATTAGTAGAGTGTGCAATTAAGCGTTGTTCACGTAGGTTTAATTTAACACCTAGTTGCTTTAGTAAATCTTGACAATCTTTAGACAGGCGACCGCCTTTTTGGATGGCGATACGTAAACGATTTGTGTTACTCATTATTCATTTTCCTTTAATTTAAAAACTAAAAACCCCGAGGGGAACCTCAGGGCGAAAATGAATCAATATGTTTTGAGTCGCCAGAGGTTCCTTTTAGGAATAACCTCTCAGCGAAAGACCTGACAGGTTATTCCGGTGAATGGTGATGATGATGTACTGTTGTCAGGTTTAAGCGCATTTTTATATCCTATTATGCTTAGCGCTGTTTAGTGAGCGTTAAGCTTTAATCTGCTTCAATAATTTTCAAAGCTATAAAAACATATTAGCTATGCTTATAGCAAGTTTTTTTTAGCTTAATTAAAGCATAAGTTATAACTGCCGATACTATGGATATAACGACATAAGTTTGTATTATATCAATTGTTTGATTTTTGCTCACAACTAAGCGATTGCCTTTAAGGATGTATGTATGGATATGATGATACCTTACTTGGGTAGAATTACCCGATTGTCACTTGAGTCAAAAGGTGCATTTTATATCGCGGGTGTGCAAAGCAGTGCTGCTAGCGAAAAAATAGAACGTGAAAACAAAAAAAAACGTGAATTACAAAAGAAGAAAAAACTCAGTGTCATAGAAGATCAAACCAAGCCGCAAGTCAAAAAAAACAGTGTTACCCAAGACGATGATGGGATAGAACACTTAGATACATGGGCTTAGATTATCATTTAAACTAAGTAACTCAATCATTCTTACGCCACTTTGCAGGGGTTAACCCTGTACTTTTTTTAAATAACCGAGAGAAAAAACTACTGTTTTCATATCCTACTTCCTCTGATATTTCGTTCACTGTTTTATCTGTTGCTAATAACTGCTTTTTGGCTTTATCTATTCGTACTTCTTGCACATATTTATTGATTGATATTCCTGTTGCTTGCGTAAATCGTCTTTTTAAATTGCGTTCACTAAAATTAAATTGTTTTGCCAGCTCATTTATGGTGATTAACCCACTTGAATGGTTATGAATCCAATCTTGTATCTCATTAATTTTTTCGTCTTTATGATTATTAAATTGAGGCAAAATAAGATTTAACTTACCAGAGTCAGAAATAAGCAAATGAGTAGCGCATTGTTGAGAGAAGCGATCGCCTTTGTCTTTAGCAACAACACCTAAAAGCACGCTAATACCCGCCTCAAAAGAGCCTGTTGTATAGATATTCCCCATTTTCAAATACGATTTATGACTAATAAATTCACAATCAGGAAATAATCCACTCAGTGGTTTAACTAAACTCCAGTGAGTAGCTATCACCGTTTTGTTTAATTTACCTGTTGCTGCTAAAAAATATGAGCCAGTACTTAAACTAAGAATAGACGTATTACTCTGTATTTTTGGTTTTAGCCACTCAATAATTAGGTCAGTGCCCAATGGCATATTTTTTAATTTAGAGCCTTCTATGGGCGGAATAATCACCAAATCATATGACTTGTCAGAAAGCGAATTATCGGCAACAACCAGTGAATTACTCGAGCTTGTTATAGGTGCACCGTCGGTCGTTATTATTTCTATGTTATAACTTTGAGGCAATGAGTAATGCGAGTCGAGTAGAGAAACAATAGTAAAAAAATCTTTTGCTAAAAATACGCTAACGGCCCAGCAGCCTTCGTAGGCAATAATTGCTATATTCTTCATAATTTCATTTGGCCTAATCGGACTGTTATAAATACCTGTGCAGACATATTATTTTAATTTTTGTAGAAGTAACATTAAAACATACTTTAAAGACTAACTTATCTTTAAAGTTGTTGTTTTAAAATGTTTTTTACTATTTAAAGATATAGTTTAAATATAAGCAATTACAATAAATATATTTATTAAGGTGGCAGGTTTGAAGCAGTACTTACAAAATGATACTTTTTTTAATCAAAATCATCATGAAATAAGCAGCTGGTTAAAAATGGTAAAAGGCAGCGGGGAACGCGCTAAGGCCGTTTCAATTTATTACCTTGTAAGAGACGGAATTAAATATGATCCCTTTACACTTTTAGATGGTGCAAAGTCACTCAGCAGCGATTATTGCTTAGACAACAAAGCAGCATACTGTATTCCCAAAGCATCATTACAAATAGCATTAAGTCGGGCTTGTAACATTCCTTCGCGATTGGGCTTAGCTGATGTGCGTAATCATTTAAGTACCCCTAAATTAGATGAGTTACTAAAAAATGAGGTATTTACAATGCATGCCTATGTAGAACAGTTTATTGAAGGGAAATGGGTTAAATCAACCCCAGCCTTTAACAAGGAACTATGCGACTTAGTTAATATAAAACCGCTAGAATTTGACGGGTTAAATCACTCTTTATTCCATCAATTTACCACTGATGGTAAAAAGCATATGGAATATTTAAAAGAACATGGTCAATATGCTGCAATGCCAACAGCGTTTATTAACCAAAACTGTGAGTTTTATTACTCACATTTAAATCTTAATTTCAACAATATTTAATAATACATAAACGAAAAGGGCTCAAACATACGCTCATTTGTTTGGGTAAAGCATAACCTGATTTTGAATAGGAAAGATTAACAGACAATGTTATTCAATTATGTTCAAAACCTATAATAGTTTTATACCTTGCATAGGCTTGTATTTGCTTGCCCTTGGTTAAAGCCTTACGTAAAATCACACTATTATTATTTTGAAAAGTGATTGCTGTTATCAAACAACTGTTTAGTGCAACCGGCCCTTTGGCGTTATCTTTTGATGGCTATACTCCGCGCCAACCACAAATTGATATGGCTGTCGCAGTTGCTCAAGCATTAAAAAACAGTTCACAACTCGTTGTTGAGGCGGGCACAGGAACAGGTAAAACTTTCGCTTATTTAGCGCCAGCCCTAAAATCTAAAGGTAGAACAATTATTTCTACCGGCTCTAAAGCACTACAAGAGCAGTTGTATCATCGTGATTTACCTCAATTGGTTAAAGCACTTAGCGCGACAAAAAAAACGGCATTACTAAAAGGGCGTGCTAACTACTTATGCACATACCGTTTAAATCAACATGTTGCGCATGTACCAACAGACGATCCCGATGTAATGCATCAACTGGCTATGGTTGCAAAATTTGCAAGCGAAACACAATCAGGCGATTTAGCTGATTGTATTGGTATAGAAGACGACGCCAAAGTTTTACCTTATGTGAATTCAACTGCCGATAATTGTTTAGGCAAAGAATGTCCAGACTTTCAAGAGTGTTACATACGTAAAGCGCGTTTGACTGCGGCGGAGGCGGATGTAGTTGTTATTAATCACCATTTATTTTTTGCAGACATGGCAGTTAAAGAAAGTGGCTTTGCCGAATTGATGCCCACAGCCGACGCCTATATTTTTGATGAGGCCCACCAACTAAGTGAAATTGCCAGCGATTACTTTGGTGAAAGCGTGAGTACTAAAAAGCTGGTGGACTTAATTACTGATTTACGCGCTATATACCGAGCTGAAATTCCTGACATGTTACAACTAGGTAAAAGCTTAAATAAATTAGAAACCAGTGTTGCCGACTTACGTTTACAGTTTGGTGTAGATGGTAGCCGAGGAGATTGGCGAGAAAAGCTGAGTGATAAGCAAATATGTGCAGCACTGCATCGCGTTATCAGCGATTTAGACTTTGTTTATCAAGTGCTAAAACTGTGCTTAGACAGAAGCGATAAAATAGAACATCCATTCGAACGGGCTTTAGCATTTAAAGGGCAGTTAGAACGGGTTTTTGATACCGCACAAACTGGTTTTAGTTATTGGTACGAGACAACACGACGCTTTTTAACTATAAATATTACACCACTCAATGTGTCTGTAAAATTTGCGCAAATGATGAAAGATACCGGTGCTGCGTTTGTGTTTACCTCAGCGACGCTGTCGGTCGACAATAAGCTTACCCACTTTAATGCCAGCTTAGGCTTAAAGCCAGAGCAAAGCATGATGGTCGACAGTCCGTTCGACTACCCAAATCAAGCATTATTGTGTTTACCTAGGTACTTACCAGAATCACATGCTGATAATATGCCTCATGCTATTGTTAAATTAACCCTTGAGCTTATAAAGTCAGCACAAGGGCGCTGTTTTGTGCTTTTTACAAGTTACCGTATGATGCATTTAGTCGCTGAGGGGCTTACAACACAAATTGACTACCCCGTTTACATGCAAGGGCAAATGTCTAAGCGAATTATTTTAGAAAAATTTACCCGCCATGGTAATGCCGTTTTATTAGGTACGGCATCATTTTGGGAAGGGGTGGATGTGAGAGGCAGTACGCTTAGCTGTGTTATTATTGATAAATTGCCTTTTGCAGCACCTGACGACCCCTTGCTACAAGCTAAAATGCAGGATTGCCAAATGCAGGGCAAAGATCCATTTGCACACATTCAATTACCGCAAGCAGTTATTGCATTAAAGCAAGGTGTAGGGCGTTTAATACGCGACAGCAAAGACAAAGGTGTACTTGTTATATGTGATAACCGATTAGTGACTCGACAATATGGCCAAGTGTTCTTAAAAAGCTTGCCTGCAATGCGTCGTACGCGAAGCTTAGAAGTCGCTAATACATTTTTACAACAAATTAATTAGAGTAATAAAATGATCAAAAGTAATATTCTTGCCCTTGATGCTTCAACAGAAGCACTATCACTTGTTTTACATTATAAGGGAGAGACATTTCATCATTTTGAAGAGTGCCCACAGCAGCACAGTCAAAAAATTCTACCTTTGATTGATGAGTTATTGACCAAAGCAAACTGTAAATTAAAAGAACTGGATGTTATTGGTTTTGGGCAAGGCCCCGGCAGCTTTACTGGCGTAAGAATAAGTGTGGCCATAGCTCAAGGGTTAGCGTATTCAACTAATTTACCTCTTGTAGGGGTTTCTACACTGGCAGTTATGGCACAGCAAGCCTATGAGCAAAACAACAACACACTTGTTTTTCCTAGCATAGATGCGCGCATGGGTGAAATTTACTTTGCACAATACAAATTACATAATGGTTTAATGAAATTAGTTAATAACGAGTGTGTTATTAAGCCTGAGCTTTTAACTAGTGATTATATAACAACCAATGAAGCATCAGTTGCAGTAGGCACTGGCTTTAAAACTTATCCTGATGCATTGTCAAACTTTGAAAACATTACGATTAATACAGATATAACATTACCAGATGCACGCTATATGCTTGCCTTTGTTGATGCAGCATTTATTGCAGGCCAGGGCGTTCAAGCAAGTGATGCCCAACCAAAGTATGTTCGTGATACTGTAACGTGGAAAAAGTTACCGGGGCGCGAGTAATACCGTGTTAGGTTAATTTGCAAATTGGCTATTTTTAAATCATAATTTTAGATATGTTCAAGGGTGGAGAAGCGTGATGACGCTGCCTATAGGCTCAGGTTTTTTTACAGGTGATATTCCAGGCAGAATAATCCCTGCGAAGGGAGTGACTGCAAAACCACAAGGTTTGGCCGAACAGGATCCTGTTCAAAAAACAAATACTGATTATGTAAAAAGCAGTAAAGAGGGCGTTGAGCTTGCTAACCAATTGTTTAAAAGTACCGCCAAGAGTAACGACTACAGCCAAACAATTTACGACCAGCCGACTGCAAAAAATAGTAAAGCAATTTCTACTTATACTGAATTTGCAAACCTAGAACGCAGAGCAGAAGTCCAAAACTTAATTGGGGTAGATATTTACGCTTAAACGTAGTTAATCTCCAATAATATAAAACCCGAACTATGTTCGGGTTTTTTGTTTTACTAACTGTTTAGTGTTTAATGAAATTGATTAACTTATCTGCGATGTCGGTGTTGTTTTGAGAACCAATAAATTGCTCACTCCCTTTGCCATAAGCAAAAACTTGAACATCTACTGCGGTATGTCCACCTGTTGTCCATCCTGTGAAGCTTGTATCACTTATAATACTTTTAACGGCTAAGTTAAGTGCTTTGTCACCCATAGATTTAGCTTGTTCAAGCTTTATTTTATTTTCAGGGGTAAATTCGATATTAGTATATTTATTCCACACCAATTTTAGATCATCAGAGTCGAGTAACTGTTGAGTAATTTTACCTGCTGTTGCTTTTACACCATGAACAACATTAGCTTCCCACTTGTATTGGCCATGTGCACCTAATGTTAACCCCCCAGTGGAGTGATCAGCAGTTATAACAAGTAGGGTGTCTTTATTTTTATCAACATATGCTTTTGCTTTTTCAATAGCAGATGCAAAATCATCCATTTCAGCCATAGCACAGGCAATATCGTTTGCGTGCCCACACCAATCAATTTGACTGCCTTCAATCATCACAAAAAAGCCATTTTTGTTTTGATTGTCTAATAAGTTGAGTGCCTTGGAGGTAAGCTGCGTTAACCTTGTTGGGTTTTTGTCTAACGCAAAAGGTAAGCCTTTAGCGGCATATAAACCAATGGCAGGAATTTGCGTAATTTGATCAAGGTTTTGAATGCTATCGCCATATTGGTAACCAGCAGCTTTAAATTCGTCTACCAAATTTCTGTCATCACGTATAAAGTATTGAGTCCCGCCGCCTAGCATTAAATCAACAGGTAACTTACCTACAATTTTATTATCTATATAGTCATCAGCAATATCATCGTAATTATTACGTGATTCATTATGAGCTGCAAAGCTTGCTGGTGTTGCATGGTTTATTTGTGATGTAGCTACTAAAGCTGTGGTCATGTTACGTTCTTTGGCAATTTCTAGCATTGTTTTAAGCGGCTTTTTATCGGTATCGACTGCAATTGCGCCATTATAGCTTTTATGTCCGCTGCTCAATGCTGTTGCACTTGCGGCGCTATCGGTTACAACTGTGTGATCGTCAGGATAAGTGCGTGCCATCCCTGTGAGCATGGTATCAAAAATGGTTTGCTCAACATTTTTTGTTGTTGGGTCATCTTTAAAATAACGATAAGCCGTTGTGTAGGCGGGCCCCATGCCATCGCCAATCATATAAATTACATTTTTAGGTGCGGTTTCGGCCATTGCACCAGACGCTGTACACATTAGTGCCAGCATACTTATCTGTTTTTTCATTTTTTTCGTACCTTATGAATGTACTTTATTAATAGCTAAATTATTGTATACCTTAACTATGATAAATAAATTAATAGATTGGGACAAATCACTGATTAGTGCGATTAAACATTGTTTTGATGCGTTATAGTCTAACGTATGGATACATCAACGCCTATATTGAACTCTCAATGAGTAAAGTTTATTAGCACTGAGTAAATAGGGCACTTTATAAAATCAACATTATGAATAAAAAGGTTTTTATTCATAATGTTGTTTGCACTTGTGCTTTTGACTACTAAAATAATAAACATTTAGGTAAACTATTTAGTGGTCTGACAACTTGTATGTTATATATTTATAAAATAAGAAGGAGCATATGTGCAGCCATTTAATATTCAAACACGTAATTTAAATATTCATGGCTTAAAAATAGGTTCCGGAGAAGAGGTGGTTGTAGCGCTTCACGGTTGGTTAGACAACTGCAATAGTTTTACTCCTATGCTTAATGGGCACACTCCTGAACAAACATGGTACTGTATTGATTTTTCAGGACATGGATTAACATCGTGGCGAAGTGATGATGCACATTATTATTTTGTTGATTATATTGACGATGTTTATCAATTTATTGAAGCTATTGGTGTAAATAAAGTTCACCTTGTTGGGCATTCTATGGGGGCTATGGTCGCTGGCCTTTTTGCAAGTTGTTTTAGTGATAGGGTAAGAACAGTTAGTTTTATTGAAGGTATTGGCTGTGTGACAACACCTAGCGAGCAAGTCACTGAGCAACTGAAAAATGCAGTTCTCAATCGTACTAGAACGCATAATAAAAAAGCGCGAGTTTACCAAAGTAAAGCGCATATTTATGAGGCACGTGCTAAAACAACTGATTTAAATAATGAACTAATTTCGCTTTTAATGCAGCGAAACATAAAAGCACTTCCCAGCGGTTTTACATTAACAACCGATCCCAAGCTCAAAAATCATTCAGGTTTTAGGTTTGATGAAGTGCAATGTATTGGTGCAATAAAAGAATTACATGCACCATGCCAATTAATTTTAGGTAACCAAGGTTACCCATTTGTAAAACAAAATTTAGAAAAGTATATTAATTATTACAACCACTTGAGTGTAATTAATGTAGAAGGCGGACACCATTGCCATATGCAAAGTAGCAAAGAATGTTATGAACACATTCAAGCATTTATGGTGCAAAGTGGTGCACGTTAATTGTATATTGACGTTAAATGTGGGATTATCCTTGCATTAGAGTATTTGCTCAATTGTTAAAGTGCCTTACTTAGATTAAGGTTAATAAAAATATAATTATAAACAGGGGCTAAGAGTGGAAAAAATCTGGCTTAAGCGCTACCCAGAGGGTATGCCTGAAACAATCGATCCTGAGCATTACAACTCGTTACTCGAAGTGTTCGAAAAAAGTTTTTCTGATTACAAAGATTTACCTGCATTTACAAACATGGGTAAAACTTTGTCATATGACGAAATTGATACAGCAACTAAAAAAGTCGCCTCGTATATCCAAAATGATTTGGGTCTCAAAAAGGGCGAAAAAGTTGCCGTAATGATGCCTAACTTGTTACAAACACCTATTTCTATTTTAGGTATTTTACGCGCCGGTTGTGTGGTTGTTAATGTTAATCCTCTTTACACTGTTCGCGAATTAGAACATCAATTAAAAGACTCAGATACAAGCGCCATATTTATCCTTGCAAATTTTGCAGATACGCTTGAAAAGTCACTTGCTAAAACAGACGTAAAACACATCGTTGTTACTCAAGTTGGTGACATGGTGGGTGGTCTTAAAAAGCACATTGTTAACTTTGTTGTTAAGCACGTTAAGAAAATGGTGCCTAAATACAACTTACCGAACACCATTAAATTTTCAGATTTATTGAATGCTGACGAAAATGCGTACACACGCCCTGAATTGAATTTATCTGACTTAGCTTTTTTACAATACACAGGCGGTACTACCGGTGTATCTAAAGGCGCTATGCTGAGCCATGGTAATATGGTTGGCAACCTTGAGCAGGTTTCTGGCTGTTTAGATAAAGTGTTAGACCGTGGTACTGAAGTTGTTGTTACGGCACTGCCGCTTTACCATATTTTTGCACTTACAGCTAACTGCTTAACGTTTATGAAATATGGTGGTTTGAACTTATTGATCACTAACCCGCGTGACATGCCGGGTTTCGTTAAAGAGTTAAGCCAAACTAAATTTACAGCAATCACTGGTGTAAACACATTATTTAATGGTTTATTAAATACCCCAGGTTTTGATGAGCTTGACTTTAGTCATCTCAAAATGTCACTCGGCGGTGGTATGGCAGTACAACGTCCTGTTGCCGAAAAGTGGCAAAAAGTGACGGGTTCAAAACTAATGGAAGGCTACGGCCTTACTGAGTGTGCACCGCTTGTAACAATTAGTCCGTACGACTTACAGTCTTACAACGGCTCAATTGGCTTACCTGCGCCTAATACAGATATTAAGCTAATTCTTGAACATGGAGAAGAAGCAGCTAAAGGTGAGCCTGGTGAGTTATGTGTTAAAGGTCCTCAGGTTATGCTTGGTTACTACAAACGCCCAGATGCAACTGCTGAATGTTTAAAAGACGGTTGGTTTGCTACAGGCGATATTGCAACATATGATGATGAAGGTTTCTTTTACATTGTAGACCGCAAAAAAGACATGATTATAGTATCTGGCTTTAACGTTTTCCCAAATGAGATCGAAGAAGTTGTTGCAATGCACGACGGAGTGCTTGAAGTAGCAGCGGTTGGCATTCCTCATGATGTAAGTGGTGAACAAGTTAAAGTTTTTGTTGTTAAAAAAGACCCTTCTTTAACTGAAAAAGATATAATAAACCATTGTCGTGATAATTTAACTAATTATAAGGTTCCAAAACTCGTTGAGTTTAGGGATGAGTTACCTAAAACTAACGTAGGTAAAATACTCAGACGAGCCTTGAAAGATTAGAAAACTATAAAAAAGCCGGCATTAGCCGGCTTTTTTATTGTAGGAGACTAAGTGCAATACCAATTAATTCAAACACAAGTTCAGCTCAATACTTTTGTTGAGCAGATCCAAAGTAAGCCTATTTTAGCTATTGATACTGAGTTTATGCGTCGTCGTACTTTGTATCCTGAAGTTGCACTCATTCAGGTTTTTGACGGTGAGCACCTAGCACTTATTGATCCCTTAGCTGAATTATCGTTATTTGATTTTTGGCAGGTATTAAAAGATCCAGCAGTTTTAAAAGTATTGCATTCACCTTCTGAAGATATTGAAGTATTTCAAAAATATGCTGGGTTTGTTCCTGCTCCTTTATTTGATACTCAATTTGCTTTGCAATTACTGGGTGAAGGTAATTGTATGGGCTTTGCTCTTATGGTTAAAACATTACTTGGTATTGAAATAGATAAAAGCGAATCACGTACTAATTGGCTACAGCGCCCGTTAACCACAAAGCAGCTAGATTACGCCGCCGCTGATACATTTCATTTATTACCGTGTTTTGAATTGATCATAGATCGTATTAATAAAGCCGGTTTATTTGAAATTGTATTGGATGAGAGCGAATTAATTGCTAATAAACGCGCGTTTCAAACACCAGATGAATTGCTCTATAAAGATATAAAAAATGCGTGGCAATTAAAGCCACACGAACTATCAGTGTTAAAAGAGTTAGCCGTTTGGCGCCGTAATAAAGCAATTCGTAAAAATTTAGCTCTTAACTTTGTGTTGAAAGAACAAAACATGACTGAAATTGCTAAGCGTGGGCCTTCTAGTTTAAATGCATTACGTCAAATACCGGGCGTGGAGTCGATTGAAGTTAATCGCTCAGGCGTTGAGATTTTAAAGTGTATTGAGCAAGCTAAAGCTATCCCACCTGAACAGCACCCAAAAGTACTAAAGCGTTTAATTGATTTTCCTACGTATAAAAAAGTAGCGAAAGAGATCAAACAAAACATTACTAAGGTTGCAAAAGAGCACAACATACCAGAAGACGTTATGGCCTCCAAAAAGCAAGTGAATCAACTTATAAGTTGGAACTGGAAACTAACAGATGAACAAAAATCACAGCAGATAAAACCAGATTTACTCAATTCTTGGCGCTATGAATATCTTAAAGATACACTCAAAGAGTGGGATGTTTGAATAGACTGAGGAACTCGTTTTTATATTAAATTAGTTTCACTAGTTCAGGAACTGTTTATCTTTGCGGATTAAAATTTGTTCAAGCTAGGGGGGTAATCGCGGCGCAAGGTTTGTAACCTAGCGGGCTCGATAACTGCTCCTACGTTATTCTACTGGCTTACATCCATGTAAGAATAAGTAAAAACCGAGCAAAGCTTCCGCGATCTGCTCACGCCTCTTACCTACATCCATCTAGGCAGTAAAGAGTAAATCGCCCCTAGGCAGCGCCTGTTTGGCATTGATGCTGCTTTATCGCCTATTTATGGGAAATAACCACACCACATAGGCGCTGCCTTGGCTAAATACCAAACAGACTGCTGCAAATTCAACCTTGAAAGGTAAGCAGACCCTAGTTTTGCATGGTTTTTAATATTGTATCTAAGTTTGCTTTTGATTTGGCAACGCTTTGTAATGGACTCATACCGGCTGGAAACTCTTCTTGTTCTATTACTAACCACTTCGTTTTTCCATCATTTATGAGAGAGCTAATTATTTTTTTCCATGGATAGTTGTTTTCACCGAATATAGGGCTTAAACGGTCATTTTCCTGGGTGCGAACTTTTAAATGTGCTGCATAGGTCCTACCAGTGTATTTCTTTATAAAATGTATAGGCTCTTTACCCGCATAATGTACCCAACCTATATCAAGTTGCAGTGGCAAGTTATTTGGTGTATTGCTGGCTATAGCATCCCAATAAGTTTCATTATTAAATTGTTCAAACTCTTTGTTGTGATTATGAAAACCAATATGCATATCATATTTTAGTGCAATCTCATTAAGTTTTTTTAGTTGCTTTGCCAACGGTATTATACCTTCGGGGTCCCATGCTCGCTCATCCCAAGGCACGAACAAATTACTAACGCCGAGTGTCTTATAAAATAATAGAGTACCCATTAATTGGGTGTCTGAAAGTTTATCAAAACCAATATGTGCACTACTTGCAACCAAGTTCAAATCATCGAGTTTGTTCCTTAATGCTCTTGGGTTATCTGCATAGGGGCCAAACTCACCAGCAAACTCAAGTCCTTCAAAACCCATATCAGCAAGTGCTTTAATGGTTGCATTAAAATCTGCCTTTAAATCATCTTTAACTGACCATAATTGCACGCTTACCTTAGCTGACTCGAACGAACTAGCGTTACTTGTTAAAGGTTGCAGCATGAGTATGATTAAAATGCTCGCAATAGAATTAATTAAGAAGGAATTAGAGAATTTGAACATAAGATTACACCTAAATATAAGCAGGGAATAAATCCCTGCTTGGACTGGGCTAAGAAAAAAGGGACTCAGATTACTAATCAGTCAGTATAAGCATATTGGCTTAAACCAAGTTCATTTAATATGTTATCAAGATGTTGCTTTGCTTCAGCTGTAGGGCCAGGGTAATCACCAGCTATAGGCACATTACCTAAGTAACCAATGTCTTTACAGCCTTGTGGTGTACAAAAGAAAGCGCCTAGCACTAACTCTTTAAATCGTAAAAACGTTTTACCAATACGTTTAAATTGGACTGGGGTATTTTCATTTAAATAGGCTATATCATCTAAAATTGCGCGATGCTGTTGCTCATTGAGCGCAACAAACTGCATATTGAAACGAAGCTTTGATTCATCGTTAAGCCAAGCGAGTGAGTTTAATATTTTAATGCGATCTCGTTGTTGCCCTTCATAAGGTGCACTCACCCATTCATTAATCACTGCGGGTACTTGAAGTTCACTCGCCGATGGAATATCGCCTTCACGCGGTACAATATAATCAGCTAACAGCGCTACTAAGGTAATTTCGTCTCTCGTTAAGGTCAATGGCCAAGGGGATTCTGGTGGCATCACTAAGTTTGGATCTTGACCATAACCTTTTGCTGTCACTGGCTTAATATCTAAATCAGGCCAATGTTCTTTTGCAGAAACTGCTACATCATCTTCAAGTGCCTTTGTGCAGCCTGCTGTTAAACCAACCGCAGATCCTGCCGCTAATAAACCAAGCCATTTTAATGACTCACGGCGGCTCATGTTTGAAACATAGTTATATGATTCATTTTCGTTACGATGATGCATAATTAAAGTACTCCGTTATCAATTTGTTGAGCCAGCCACGTTGAGTTACGCATTGCCAACGTCATGATGGTGAGCGTACAGTTTTTATGTGGGTTTGAAGCAAATACACCAGCATCCATTACAAAAAGGTTATTACAATCCCATGTTTGACCCCATTGGTTAGTTACAGAGTCTTTCATTGAGCTGCCCATTCGGGTTGTACCCACTTCGTGAATGATTTCACCGCCTTTAGATATCGCTTTTTCAGCAGGTGGCAGTTCTCCAACGGTTGCTCCCATGTTTTCTAAAAGCTGCTTAGCTGTTTTTAAACCATGTTCGATTTGCTTTAATTCTCGGTCTGACCATTTAAAGTGGAATTTTGAAACCGGAATACCCCATTTATCTTTAACGGTTTCATCAATTTCCATGTAGGTATCTTTGTTTGGTAGCATTTCACCGCGCAGTGCAAAACCAACATACGACCCATACGCATCACGAATTTGTTGCTTAAGGGCAGGGCCATAGCCTTGTTTATCACCGGATACACCAGAGCCTGGCTGCCTAAAACCACCACCAATTTCAAAGTGATAGCCGCGCGGAAAATCGAGTTCATTTTTGGCTTGCGCTTGGTGGCCCCACCAAGGAATAAATAAGTGATTGGCTGTATGCCCATCTTCATTATATCGTGGGCGCCCTTTAAGCGCTGGAATTTGTGCACCTAACCATGCACCGGTAGAATCCATGAGGTTACGGCCTACCTGATTACTTGAATTTGCCAAGCCCTTTGGGTGTTTTTTATGTTTAGAATTAAGAAGAATACGGGCTGACTCACAAGCACTCGCTGCAAGAATAACGATATCAGCTGATAATGACTGTTCAGATACCGACTTTTTGTCAACATAAGTAACGCCGGTAACTTTACCGTTATCGTCAACGTTTACAGATTTAACCATTGCATCGGTTATTATTTCAAGGTTACCGGTTGCTTTAGCCATTGGTAGTAGAGACGTGGTTGTTTGAAATGCAGCACCAATAGAGCAGCCAGAGCCACAAGGCGTTGCATAAAAGCACGCCAAACGGTCATCTTTAGGGCGTGTTAATACCGCACGGTGCATAGGCACAGCTTGGATCCCCATTTTTCTTGCTGAAGCCGCAATTAAAAGCTCTGGCACTCGTGGTTTAGGAGGCGGCTGTAAAATGCCAGGGGCAGAATCTGGCATATCATCATGCCCTGTATTTGTACCACAAATACCTACTAATTCTTCTGTTTTGTCATACCATGGTGCTAAATCATTATATTCAAATGGCCAATCGGCACCATGTCCATCACGGGACTTAGCTTTGAAGTCGTGCTCACTAAAACGTAATGAATAACGCCCCCAGTGGTTTGTACGGCCACCAAGCATGCGCGCTCGCCACCAATAAAAATCACTTCCTTTCGCACTGGTATATGGCTCATCAGGAACTTGCCAGCCACCATCAACGGTTGCGTCATAAAAACCAAAGTTTTTATCTTTATTACCAGCGCCCATTAACGGAGCCTCACTGTTTCGGCGAAACATCGGGCTTTCCGTTTTAGGGTCGTAATCACGACCAGCTTCTAGTAACAGTACTTTGTGACCAAGTTTAGTTAAAGTATATGCGGCCATTGCACCGCCGGCACCAGAGCCAACAACGAGCACTTTATGGTTGAATTTTGTCATCGTTATAGCTCCTTAATTTTTATATTTTTGAACCAGACTTTGTCACCATGATCTTGCAAACCAATATGGCCTTGTTTTGAGGTTGCAAAGTTAGACCATGTAGCAAATTTACTGTTCTTTACTAATGTATTCCAAGGGCTACTGCCTATAACCATACTGACGGTACTCACGCCGTTCTGCCAAACTTGCAGATGATTATCGAGCATTTTTATTCGTACTGTATTCCATTGCATAGCTGGTTTATGTGCAGCAGTCGGTGCTGAGAGTAAATCGTAAATTGACCCCGCTAAATGCGAGTCTATTTCGGTATCCGCATGACGTTCATTATCAATTATTTGAATTTCTGGGGCGTGAGAGTAAATATAACTTCCTAGTTCATCAGCAAGGACAAAAATACCACTATTGCCAACTTCACTAATTTTCCAATCGAGTTTAAGGTCAAAATTCTTATAGATTTTTTTTGTTAAAATGTCACCACCACCTTTTGTAAGTAACATTGCACTATCGTCTATTTTCCATTTTGAGCTAAGTTCATCTCTTTTAAAGTTACGCCAATGAGACATATCTTTACCATTGAATAGTAATTGCCAGCCTGTGGCGCGTTCTTCTTTTGTTAACTCATTATCTTGAGTGTGTGCATTTACAATGCTACTGAAGAGCAGTGCAAGTGACATAATCGAAATTGATTTAAGCATATGTTGCCCCTTATATTGTGTGCTATTTATTGCTATTAAACGCATTTCTCTACATTTTTTTGTTTTGTTATAAACAAGTGAAAACCAATAAATACAACAATTAGTAAAATTGGAAAGATTAATAGGTTCTCTAAAACAGCTTGTCCGGCAACGATTTCAATTTGTTCAATTGAGATATTGCTCGCTTGCGCTTGTTGTTTGGCATCATCAATCCAATAACCTATCACTGGATTCCACAGGCTCATTGCAAACATGCCTGCTCCACCAATTAACGACATACCTAATGCGCCGGTTTTAGGTGTATATTCGGCAACACAGCCAATCATGGTCGGCCAGAAATACGTTACGCCAATGGCGAATAGCGCTGCTGCAAAGTAAATTGCGTTCCCTTGAGCTTGGCTCATTAAAAATATACCGATGGTTGAAAATACCGCTGAGCCTAGTAGAACGCCAGATGGACTAAAACGATGAACAATTGGACCAGCAAAGTAACGGCCCAGAGCCATAAGACCTGTAATAAGCGCTAAAATAACCATAGGAGAGGCACCAGAAGAACCTAAAATTTGTTCAATCCATTGTTGAGTGCCAAACTCCGTCACTGCAGTTAACGTCATACAAATGATTAAGAATATATACAAAGGTGAAAGCAGGTTTTTCACATTGCTGCAGGTGGAGTTTTTCTGGGCATCAAATTTAGGAAATTGTGCTGTAAGCATCATTGCACCATATATGGCAGTGGGTATTAATATTAAAGCCACTTGCCATTGCCAGTTGAAGCCAGCTGATGTCATTGCGCTTGAAGCTAATGCGCCTATAACAATACCGCCGGGGAACCAAACATGGAATCGGTTCAGCATTGTTGTTTTATTATTAGGGTACATTTGCGCAATGAGCGGATTACAACCTGCTTCGACAGAGCCATTTGCAAAACCAATTAGAAATGTTGAGATCAGTAACGCCCAAAAACCATCTGCTGAGATTGTTAATAACAGGCCAAGTAAATGACAAGCAAACGCGAGTGCTACTAATTTTTTAGCGCCAATGGCGTTGTAGATAATACCGCCGAGCATCGTCGCTATCGGAAAACCTAGAAAAGCCATTGCATTGACCCAACCAAGTTGGGTGCTCGTTAAGCCAAATTGCTCACCAAGTTGGCCTAAAATACCGGCACGAATCGCGAATGTCATTGAGGTGACTATTAACGCGATACAACATAGGCGAAAAATGAGGCTTTGATTATTATTGTTATTCATTGTGTAGTCCTATCTAGTTAATACCCAATATCCGCTTATTACGTTGGGGATTGGTATTGATTGCACTAAAATCATCAAACGCTTTGCTGGCAGGTGTAATTATGTGCTGTTCAATAAATGGTGCGCCTTCTTTAGCCCCTTGTTCAGAATCTTTAATGCAACATTCCCATTCCAAAACAGCCCAGCCATCAAATCCATATTGGGTTAATTTACTGAATATTGATTTAAAATCTATTTGACCATCACCGAGCGAGCGAAATCTGCCCGGTCGATCTTGCCAATTTTGATAGCCACCATAAACACCACTGCGGCCGCTTTGATTAAACTCTGCATCTTTAACGTGAAAAGCTTTTATTCGCTCATGGTAAATATCAATAAATGCAAGGTAATCAAGTTGCTGCAATACTAGATGACTTGGATCGTATAGAATATTTACCCTTGGATGATTACTTGTTGCAGTTAAAAAGCGCTCAAATGTAATACCATCGTGCAAGTCTTCGCCTGGGTGTAACTCATAGCAAACATCTATTCCCATTTCGTCAAAGTAATCAAGTATCGGTAGCCAGCGTTTAGCAAGCTCGTTAAAGCCTTCTTCAACTAAGCCTTGTGGTCGTTGCGGCCAAGGATAGAAGGTATGCCAAAGTAGCGCACCCGAAAATGTGACATGGTTTTTAAGTCCTAAATTTTTACTTGCTTTGGCAGCAAACATTAATTGTTTAATTGCCCATTCAGTTCTCTTTGTTGGGTTACCACGCAACGCTTCTGGCGCAAAATTATCAAACATTTCATCATAGGCAGGGTGTACAGCAATTAACTGTCCTTGTAAATGCGTTGATAACTCGCAGATTGTAAGCCCTGCATGTTTAGCAATGCTAGTCACTTCATCGCAGTATTCTTGGCTTTGAGCTGCTTTTTCTAAATCAAATATCTCAGTATCTGATGTGGGTAGTTGAATTGCTTTATAACCGAGCTTTGCCGCCCATCGGCAAATATCTTTAAAATTATTAAATGGCGCTTCATCGCTTATAAATTGCGCTAAAAATATTGCTGGGCCTTTTATTTTTTCCATACTTTCTCTATCCAATTTTAAATGTGTGCCATTTAGTCTCTTCTTTAGAGGCGGCTACTGCATTTTCAATAAATGCCATGCCTCTAATCGCATCTTTTATACCAGGTACATCGAAGTCATCATTTGTTGCTGTTTTCCCGGCTTTTTTTGCGATTATTTGATTAGCAAAGTTGACGTATATATTGGCAAAGGCCTCAAGGTAACCTTCTGGGTGGCCTGCGGGTGCACGAAGTGCGTTTTGTGCTGCTTCACTTTTTAGCGCAACACCCGCACGTAATAGTTTTGTTGGCGCGTTATGATTTTTAAGCCATAAGCTATTTGGCTCCATTTGGTTCCACTCTAAACTTGCTTTATCACCGTAAATACGAAGAGATAAATTATTTTCTTCGCCAAGTGCGACTTGGCTCGCGAGTAGCACACCTTTACTATCATTATTGAAGCGCAGCAAAACTGTACCATCATCATCCAGTGTTCGCCCTGGCACAACCTGATTCAGATCAGCACAAAGTGCGTTAATTTCGAGGCCGCTAACATATTCTGTTAAATTAGCTGCATGAACGCCAATATCAGCAATACAACAACTTATTCCTGCTTGCTGTGGGTCTAAACGCCATTGGGCTTGTTTTACCTGTTCATCTTCGGTTTTACTAAGCCAACCTTGCGAGTATTCAACAATGACTTTACGAATAGTGCCTATCTCGCCTTGGGATATACGGTATTTCGCTTCTTTGATCATTGGATAACCGGTATAGGTATGGGTTAATCCGTATAAACAATCACTGTTATCTAAACTTTGTTTTAAGCTCAATGCTTCATGGAGATTTAATGTGGCAGGCTTATCTGATAAAACGTGAAAACCACTTTCAATGGCTAATTTAGCGATAGGAAAATGAAGATGGTTGGGGGTTACAATAACCACAAAATCAATGCGTTCATTAACAGGTAGCTTTGCTTCTTCAATAAACATTTGTTGATAAGTGTCATAGCTTCTACTGGAATCGATCCCCAGCATGGCTGCTGTTTTTTTTGTCAGTTCAGGGTTAGAACTAAAAGAGCCCGCGACAAGACTGATCATTCCATCGAGTCTAGCTGCAATACGATGAATGCCACCAATAAATGCGCCTTCAGCGCCACCCACCATTCCCATTCTGATTTTGGGATTATTCATCTAAAATACCACCTCAATAGTAATCTATTGAATTTAGTTAACATCATGTTATTAATAATAGAGAATGGTAATCATCAGGGGTAATAAAAATTCGGTTGACAATGCAACAAAATCGGCGTTTTATATATTTAGTTTAAAGTAAATTATCGAGGTCAAAAGCATTGGATATTCAACAGATTATTGATAGAGCAGGGGTCAATCAACTAATCTCGGCATTTGATTTGTTGCCTGATATTTTATTTTGGGTAAAAGACACTGAAGGCCGGGTTGTTTTTGCTAATCAACATTTTATTGAACATCAGGGTTATAAAACGTTTGATCAAATAGCGTTCAAAACTGATTACGATTTTTCACCAAAACACCTCGCGTTCCAATATGTAAACGATGACAAGCGAGTGATTTTGGGGGGAACTGTCACCGACAGGCTTGAATTAAACCACACATCAAATGGAGACTTGGCTTGGTTTTCTACATCTAAAAAAGCTATTTATTTAGATCAAGAAATTGTCGGAACTTATGGTGTTACACGTCACCTTCAAAAGACCTCTAAAGCTTTGTCCCATGTTAGGGCAATAGAAGGGCCAGTAGATTATATTCGCGAACATTATTCACGCCCTATCAATATAGAACACTTAGCGGATATTGCTCATTTATCTGTGAGTGCATTAGAAAGGCGCTTCAAAAAACATTTAGCGAAAACGCCGAACCAATTTATTAACGAAATACGTTTAGAAAATGCACGTAAGTTGCTTATTGAAACGCGATTACCAATTTCACAAATAGCCTATCAATGTGGTTTCTCAGAGCCAAGTTATTTTAGTAAACAATTTAAGCACTTATTTGGTGATGTTCCATCGAAAATACGTGCAAAAATATAATCTAAGAGTAATGCTAGTTAGATACGGTAACTAGTATTTTTCAGATGGATATTAAGGAGGTCTGGTTTTTACTTACTTAGGATATTTTAAGGCCCATAATTGAGACAAAAGAAAATTACTGTGTTATAACCATTGAATAGCTAGAGCAACTAATTTGATTAGACCATATAATTTTGATTTTTAGCGACTATTGTCATTAGTCTCTTCGCCAACTTGTTTACTAAAAGAATTCCTCATAACTCTTCTTAAACCATACCGTTACAGCTATACCTCAAATGATAAGAATTATTTAAAATAGTTTATTTTATTCCTTGGTATCAAAGAACTATTTGCAAAATAATGACTTCATAAATCACGGTTTACTTAGTCAGAAATCACAGTCTTTTCGTAACTGAAGTAAGTCTTATGAGCTGGTGATTTTCATATTACAAAACATTAAATTGCACAAAAGATTTATCACCATATTGATACTATCTGACGAGAATACTTCTCGGTTTTTGGAGAGTTGCAGATCTCCAAACAGCATCATCACCAGCAAATATATCAAAACCAGATTTACTCAATTCTTGGCGCTATAAATATCTTAAAGATACACTCAAAGAGTGGGATAATTAAATAAAGTTTACAAGACGAGTTAAAAACAGATGATAAAGGGCGCTTAGCGCCCTTTATCATTATTTCTTTTCTTCGTCAGGTAGTGTGACATTGAGTTCGAGTACGGCTAAATCATCTTCATTTTGATCAAACTGAACTTGAACTGCATCGGCGCCTACATTCACGTACTTGCGAATTACATCCAAAATATCTTGTTTTAATTGTGGTAGGTATTCAGGTGTTCCACGCTGCGAACGTTCGTGTGCGACAATTATTTGCAATCGCTCTTTTGCAAGAGACGCACTGTTTTTCTTTTCTGAGCGGAAATAGTCAAGTAACGACACATTAGCCTCCAAAAATCCGTTTAAAAATGCCTTTCTTCTCTACATCTAAGAAGCGAAAATCGACGGTTTCACCAAGTAAGCGGTTTATGGCATCAGCATAAGCTTGGCCAGCATCTGATTCACCATCTAATATGACCGGTTGGCCTGAATTTGATGCACTTAATACTGCTTGTGACTCAGGAATAACACCGAGCAAATCGATTGCTAATATGTCTTGTACGTCTTCTACAGAAAGCATTTCACCTTTAGCCACACGCTCAGGGTTGTAGCGTGTTAATAGCAGGTGCTCTTTGATGTTTTCTAGGCCTTCTTCAGCGCGTTTAGATTTGCTATGCAAAATACCTAATATACGGTCAGAATCTCGTACAGATGAGACTTCTGGATTGGTGGTTACAATCGCTTCATCAGCAAAGTACATTGCCATCATCGCGCCTGCTTCAATACCTGCTGGCGAGTCACATACAATATAATCAAAATCTTCTTTAAGCTCGTTTAAAACGCGTTCTACACCATCGCGAGTTAGTGCGTCTTTATCACGAGTTTGCGATGCTGGAAGCAAAAATAACTTTTCTACACGCTTATCTTTAATAAGTGCTTGGTTTAAGTTTGCTTCACCATTTATAACGTTAACAAAGTCATAAACAACACGGCGTTCACACCCCATAATTAAATCAAGGTTACGTAAACCGATGTCAAAATCGATAATAACCGTTTTGTAGCCTTTTAATGCTAAGCCTGTGCCTATTGCGGCGCTTGATGTTGTTTTACCAACACCACCTTTACCCGAGGTAACGACAATTACTTTTGCCATGAGATTTATCCTTTAACCAAAGCTGAAATTTCTAATGATTCATTTTTTTGTTGTATTTGCACAGCACTGCCCCAAAACTCACCTTGTAGAGAGTCACTGATCCAGTAGTTGCCATTTATGGAAACAAGTTCCGCTTCTAGCTTTTGGCAAAATATATGTGCGTTTTCTAATCCTTTTGCGCCCGCTATAGCGCGACCGCGAAGGGTCCCGTAAATATGTACGTTGCCATCTGCTATTACTTCTGCACCATGACTAACAGCGCCTAGTACAATAAGGTCGCGGTCTTTTGCATAAACCTGTTGACCTGAGCGCACTGTGCCGTTAATTATTTGTGCAGGAAGTATAATGTTTTTTTCAACAATTGATGTGTTTGGTTGTTTTTCAACGGGCTCTGCTTTTACGTCTTGCGAGTAATTTAAAACTGAGAAGCCAGCTTTTTTTGCACTTGTATGTTGCTCTTCAGAGCCATTACATATACCCACTGCGTTAAAACTCATTCGCTCTATAAGTGACTTTAAATGAACAAAGTCCAAAGAACTGCTTTTTACTTCTTCTAAATTAACAACAACAGGCGCTCCCTCAAAAAAACGGGGGGCTTGGGCTATTTTTACGTAGAGTTGCTCTGCTAAAAGATTAATATCAGCACTATAAAGATGTAAAACTGATAACGTAAAAAGATTCCCTTTTAACTCAAAAATTTGGTCCGACATACACGCTCAATTGAATTGTATGATAAGAAATTGTAATTAAATAAACACAGGCTGAATAAGGCGTTTATCGAAATTTCTAATCTAAATTTTCTAACTTATTATTACTCTCATGGTATAGTGTGCGGCATTGTTGTGCAAGAATTTATAAGGTCATAATGTTAACTGCAGTGTATAAAAGTAAGAAAAAAGCGGATACCTTCTTATTTGTTGAAAAAAGAGATGATTTTAGCAAAGTTCCAGAACCTTTAATGGCTATGTTTGGCAAACCCCACTATGTGATGATTATTAATTTGGCTAATCGTGAGCATCTAGGCGGTGCTGATTTAGAGACTGTTAAGGGTGCATTAACCGATCAAGGTTACTATTTACAGCTTCCACCACCGGAAGATAATTTGCTTACTGAACTAAGAAAACAAAATGGAGCCGATCGTGATTAAAAAACTGGCAGTTGTATTATGTGGTTTATGTTTAAGTTCGTCAGTGGTTGCAAAAACACAAGCCGAATTTAAAGATTACTTAACAAACTTAAAAAAAGAAGCAATCGCAAAAGGCTACGAAACATCGTTAATTGATAGTGCGTTTGCAACCGCGACCTACAAAGAAAAAGTAGTATCGGCTGACAAAAACCAGCCTGAAGTTAAAGAAACACTTGAAACCTATTTACCAAAACGTGTTCCGCAATGGAAAATTGACCGTGCTCGTAAACTGTATGCTGAAAATAAAGACATTCTTGAGCAAGTAGCTAAAGAGTTTGGCGTACAAGCGCGTTTTATAGTGGCTTTGTGGGGGCTTGAAAGTAACTTTGGCACCATTCAAGGGGGGCACAATGTTATTTCATCATTAGTGACGCTTGCTTTTGATGGCCGCCGTGAAGCTCTTTATAAACGCCAATTATGGGCAGCTTTAGACATTTTAAAATCGGGCCATATTTCCTTAGATAAATTTAAAGGCTCTTGGGCTGGCGCTATGGGGCAAACTCAATTTATGCCTACGTCTTTTAATGCTTACGCCGTTGACTATAACAACGATGGTCGCAAAGATATTTGGACGACTAAAGAAGATGCGTTTGCTTCTATTGCTAATTATTTAAAGCAAGAGGGTTGGAACGATTCATTAACTTGGGGCCGTCAAGTCAAACTCCCAGATGGATTCGATAACAAATATATCTTAGTACGTGGTACCAAAACGCGTAAGCAATGGCTTGAATATTGGGATGATTCAGAGCGTTCACTTGCTGATTGGCAGGCACTAGGGTTGAGAAAAGTCGACGGCAGTGCTTTACCTAATGTAAACGTACGTGCTGCGTTAGTGATGCCTGATGATATTAACGGCCGTATGTTTTTAGCCTACGATAACTATAAAGTGTTAATGCATTGGAACCGCTCGTATTATTTTGCAACGAGTGTCGGTTATTTATCTGATCGAATTGGCTATCCAAAAATATAATATTTAATTAATAATAAAGCCGCACAGTGCGGCTTTATTCTTTTTTAAAAATCTTATCTTTTAGGTCTATTACCTTGCCAATGCCAGAACCGAGTTTCATTAGTTTATTGAGTTGCTCAGGAGTTAAACGTTGTAATTCAGAAGACCATTTAGTCACTGTTTCAAGTAAGTTGTGAATTTCACCCATTTGTTTTTGTGCATAGATTTCTTCTTCATTACTTGCTTCGTCTAATAAGTTGTCGCGCAATAGGCTAAGTGTTGGATCGATTTCACGTTTTTTACGCTCTTCAAATACACGATTTGCCATATCCCAAATATCGCCTGCGGGTGCATAATACTCTTTACGGTCACCAGGAATGTGCTGAACTTTAATTAATTGCCAAGACTGAAGCTCTTTAATGCCCATACTCACATTGCCTCGTGAAATACTCAGTGAATCGGCAATTTCATTCGCGGTCATTGGGTTTTTAGTGATAATAAGTAATCCACACATTTGACCAATAGTACGGTTAAAACCCCAGCGGCTTCCCATTTCGCCGCAATGCATTACAAAGGTAAAATTTTTCTCAGATAAAGTCATATCATTAACTTTCAGTAATTTCAGAAACTAAATGCTAGCATGTTGGTTAGTGATAGCAAGGAATTAGACTCATTAAAATACAGCTTAAGGTAAAACCTTAAACTTAACTAATGTCCTTGGCTAATCTATCCGTTATGATTAAAAAGCGCTCACAAATGCAAGCGCTTATACATGAGCAAACTACAGTGTATAGCTAAAGCTTAGCTTAGCGTTACGTTCTTCACCCGGCATACCACCTAAAAACATCGCTTTAGAATAATATTGCTTATTAAATATATTGTTTAAGTTAAGTTGCATATGCCATTTGTTTGTTGTGTATGAAACAGCCGCATCATGAACCGTGTAACTTGGTACATAGCCATCAGGAATACCAAAACTTGATGAGTTGGTACTCCTATCATCAACATAAGTTACACCTGCACTTATATTTAGCGTTTCAGGCAAACTAAAAACAGTTGCGTAGTAAGTTACCCACGTACTGGCAGTTACATAAGGAACCCCTTTTTTACGTGTAGCGTGATTGTTTATATTAGGGTTTAGTTGGTTTCTTGCATCTTGATAAACACCATTTATATTTACTTTCCATTGCTCATTTAAATGCGCATTTAAATCAAGCTCAACCCCTTTTGTTTTTTCTTCCCCATCATAAAAGCTTTTAACTACATCTGGTGCCGAAACGCCCGCTTCATAAAGTGGATTGCTGTATTCTAGGTTGGTTCGCGCACTTTCAAAAACAACGAAAGAGGCAAGCAGTTGGTCGTCAAACGCTTTATATCTAAATCCTAAGTCGTTGCTCATTGATTCTGAGTCTTCTCTATCCGCTTCGTTACCAGCAATGGACCCTAATACACTATATGCAGTGCGGCCTTTAGCGTGATTAGCAAATATAGAAAAGTTTTCAGTGGGTTGATATGCTGCGCCTAAATTATACGTTAAACCACTGTCTGAAGTGTCAGCCTCTGGTGTTGGTTCTGCTCGACTTGCGCTATAACGCTCATCTACACCAAAATGTTCATAACTTTGTTTAATGCGGTTATAAGCAACACCTACGCGTGTTGTTAATTGCTCATTAATATAGGCAACATGTTGGAGGCCCAAACCCCAGGCCTTTACTTTTTTATTGTAGTCACTGGTTTTAAGAGGATCGTAATCGTAAAAATTACCTGTTGGCCAATTGGGATCTCGTATATCAAATATATAGGGTAGGGAACCTTGATATGTTACTTCGTTGTTTGTATCTGTAATAACGTAATCTTTATCCCATATAGAATATTGTTTAAAACGAATATCGCGATCTTCATAATTAGCATTAACCAAAAGTTCGTTATCAATATCACCCAACATAAAATCGTAGCGCAAATCTAAAAAGTACTGCCATGACTTTTCATCAGCCTCAACTTGGCGGTATTCTTGGCGACGAGCAGCAAAAGGGTAAAGCACATCGTCAACGACTAACGGTGAACGTGGATCTTGATTAATAACACCACGACGATTCCAATAAACATAGTTATAAGCCCCCGTTTGACGTGCGAAACTTGATGTGTAATTACGGTATTGTAACTGTTGATTTAAAAATAAGTCGTCAGTAATAAAGTAATTATGAGTAAGCTTAAAGCGCAACTCTTCACCTTCGTTATCATCAGCCATTGGCGAAATAATTCCGTTAGTTCCAAATTGATAAGGTGTTAATCCGTCGTTATCTGACAATGAGTTTGCCAGTTCATTGCGCTGAGATTCACTAAGCTGTAAACCACTACCCGTAGGATCGTTAACTAAATCAGATCCTGTTACTTTTGAGGCTGTTAAACCATTAGCAGAGTCTGCATTATAAATTCGAATAGGGTGACCAATAGAGTCCACCGCTATTGAGTCTTTAATGTATGCAGCAGAAACCATAACGTCTTGTTGATCACTCAAAATGTATTTAAGTGATGTATATATTTCGTCTCGGTCTTCTTTTAAATCACGAAAACCATCACTTGATGCTGTTTTAGCCATCACGCGGTATGCTAAGTCATTGGTAATTGCATTGGTGCTATCAAAGGCAAGTGAATAGCTATCCCACTGACCAAGCTCTATGGCTACTTTATGCTTTTCTTCAAATTCAGGTTTTTTTTCAATTAAGTTAATTACACCACCAGCGCTGCCAATACCATACAAGCCTGTTGCTGGACCCTTTAACACCTCGACCGACTCAACATTGGTTAATGAGCGCGTTGGATTAAAGGTGTTACCAAGGCCTGCTCCGCCATACATCCCATCGTAAGTATAATTAGCATCTAGACCTCGAATAACTAAGTTATCGCCAATCCCGTAGTTATTACCTGCTTGGGTTAATCCACTTACATTACGTACAAGCTCTTGCAGGCTATCTACACCTTGGGATTCAATTAGTTCACGGTCAATAATAACGACAGGTGCTGGGGTTTCCATTAACGACATATCTGACTTAGTTGCAAGCCCTGAGCTCATAACAACTTGGTTTTGTTTTTGATAAACACTTATACGTTCGATATCTTGATTTGCAGTGGCTTGTGCTAAAACGGCTTGCGCATTTAAACAAGCGAGGGTGAGTAATGAGTAATTGAAACTTTTCATTATGATAATCATTCGCATTTAATAAAGTGCGGCAATAGTAATGATTGTTATTTGCAAAATAAACTAAAAGTTCAATTAATATTAGATTTAAACAACTGCTTGCATGTTTTTTAAACAACCGAGTAGATTTAGAGGATGTAAATCAACGAAATATAAAAGAGGTGGGAGTTACGTGGCGATCATAATAAATAGATTGCAACATGCCTTGGCTAAAACAACCTCTCAATGAAGGGTAATCAGATCAAAATGACAATAGAGCTAAGCTAAAGTAATGCTATTTAAGTGTAACTTTTAACATATTGTTTAGCTAAGGCCTTTAATTTTTTAACGTTAAATGTAAAGGCTAACACTATAAAGTTAGCCCTTATTTAGAACGAAATTTTTATTTTTCAGCTTTATAAACAATACCCGCTTTCATAACGAAAGGAATTTGCTCTAATGTAGAAATGTTTTTTAATGGGTTTCCCTCTACTGCAATAATATCTGCAGCAAATCCGGTTTTTATTTGCCCGAGCGTATTTTGCATTTTTAAAAGCTTGGCACTGTTTATAGTTGCTGATTGAATGGCTTGCAGTTCAGTCATGCCAAATTCAACCATGCGTGAAAATTGCTTTGCATTATCACCATGTGGGTAGATGGCCGCATCGGTTCCAAAGACCATATTTACACCGGCTTTAACTGCTCTGCTAAAGCTATCTCTTTGTTTTTTTGAAACTTGACGTTCTTTATTTAAGTTTTCTTCGTCTACACCATTTTGTTCGCCAAAGCTTAATGTATATTCTGTGTTGTATATGTCCATTGAAAGCCAAGTCCCATGCTTTTTAGCCAAGGCAATGGCTTCATCGTCTAAAAAGCTTGCGTGTTCTACGCTGTCAACGCCTGCAATAATGGCTGTTTTAATCCCACTTGTACCATGTGCATGAGCAGCAACAGGAAGGTCGCGCATGTGTGCTTCTTCAACAATGGCCTTCATTTCTTCAAGTGAGTATTGTTGTACTCCTACTTTTGTGCCCTTTGAAAATACACCGCCTGTTGCGCAAAACTTTATAGCATTAGCTCCATACTTTATATTTTCACGCACTTTTGTCCTTACGGCCCATGGCCCATCGGCTACGCCGGTTGAGGTATATTTTAACTCAGGCGGTAAGCGGTTATTGTCACAATGCCCGCCTGTTATACCAAGAGATGGACCTGCAGCCCAAATTCTTGGGCCTATAATATCACCTGCATTAATACCGTCACGCACCGCAATAACACTATAACCATCTGCGCCAACATTTCTCACAGTGGTAAAACCGGCTTCGAGCGTTTTTTTAGCAAAATAGGCCGATTTAACGGCCATGCGTGGGATTGACTGACCTAACCGCTCACTACGTGAAACAGTAGGATCACTTGTTAAATGCACATGCATATCCATTAAGCCAGGCACTAATGTTAACTGCGATAGATTTATATGTTCATCATTTTTGCCAACTTGCGGCTTTTTATTTCGTTCTATCGAGGTGATCACGCCGTTATCAACAGTAATAAGAGGGGATTGAATAAGTGTACCATTTTCTACATCTAACATGGCCTTTGCAGAAATGTAGGTGACTGCTTGGGTGGGTAAACTACTCAAACTTAACATGGCGACTGAAGCTGATAACAGGTGCTTTTTCATTTTTTAATTCTTTTATATGACATTAAAGTTATTTTGACTTTACCAAGCTTAAGTAAAAGTGCAATAAAATAACGACTAAGTAACTACTTTATTTAGCTTAATTTAAAGCTCATAATCGGTTTGTATTTTTTAAAAGGATTAACATGAAATTATTAAAATTAGCACTTGTGGCTGCATCAGTGATGGGTGCTTTAACGGGGTGTAGCAATACTGCGCCTCTACAAAGTAATAGTAAACCGGTTTCTTCATCTATAAATGCTGTGGTGTCAGAGCTATCTTCTAAGCAACAACTTGATGTGCTAGTTAACCAATATTATGAAGAGTCACTCACGTTTGCACCAATTCGTGCTACATATAGCGGAAAAAATGAATTTAATGATGTATTCACACCTGAGATCTCAGTTTTAAACCGTGATAAAAAAGCGGCTTTTTATAAAAAGTATCAACAACGCCTTGGCTACATTGATTCCGAGCAGTTAACAGGGCAAGCGCTATTAAGTTATGAAATTTTAAAGCGCGACTTAGCACTTAATTTAGAAGGAATGCAGTTTCCTAGTTATCTTTTGCCAATAAATCAAATGTCGGGTGCGCATAATATTTTTGCGGGCTTTGGCTCGGGTCAAAGTGCACAACCTTTCAAAACTATGAACGATTACGCTAATTTCATAAAACGTAGTGGTGGGTTTGTTAAGTGGCTTAAAAGTGTTGAGCTTTCTATGGCTGAAGGTATAAAACAAAATATTGTTTTACCTTCTCCACTTGCCAAAAAATTAGCGCCACAATTTAGTGCGCATGTTGTCAATAAGGCTGAAGACTCACTGTTTTGGGGGCCTATCAACAATTTACCAGACTCGTTTACAGCAGAGCAAAAACAAGAAATAACAGCCCAATACCGTGATTTGATCATGACGCAATTAGTCCCAGCTTATCAAAGCATGCACACATTTTTAATTAATGACTATATTCCTAATAGTCGTGCTTCAGTAGGCTACAGCGATTTTACCAATGGTAAAGCTTGGTACGAATATCAAATAAAGAAAAACACAACACTTAGACTGTCTGCCGATGAAATTCATGATATAGGTTTAAGTGAAGTATCTCGTATTTTAAGTGAAATGAAACAGGTCAAACAAACAGTCGGCTTTGATGGCGATTTACCTGCATTTTTTACTCATTTACGTGATTCTGATGAGTTTTACTTTAATACCGCTGAAGAGCTTGTTGAAGCGTACGAAAACGTTAAGAAAAAAATAGATGCTAAAGTACCGCTGTTATTTGATGTTGCGCCTAAAGCCCCTTACGTTGTTAAACCAGTTGAAGCGTACCGTGCGCAATCTGCGGCAGGTGCTTCTTATGCTGCTCCAGCCCCAGACGGTTCTCGCCCAGGTATTTTTTATATTAATACATTTAATTTAAAAGCACAGCCTAAGTTTTTGCTTGAAACACTCTCCATTCATGAAGCGGCGCCGGGTCATCACTTTCAAATTGCTCTTCAACAAGAAATTGACGGCTTACCTGATTTTCGTAAATTTGGAGGGTATACGGTTTTTGCTGAAGGGTGGGCGCTTTACGCTGAAAGCTTAGGAAAAGAGCTTGGTTTATTTACCGACCCGTATATGTGGTACGGGCGTTTAGCCGACGAGCAATTACGAGCTATGCGCTTAGTACTTGACACCGGTTTTCATGCAAAAGGATGGACACGCGAGCAAGGTATACAATATATGCTTGCCAACTCTTCAATGGCTAAAAGTGATGTTGTTGCAGAGGTTGAGCGTTATATTGCGTGGCCCGGGCAAGCTCTCTCATACAAATTAGGGGAGTTTAAAATTAAAGAACTTCGCGATTATTGTAAAAAAGAGTTAGGAAACCGGTTTGACATTAAGGCGTTCCACACGCAAATATTAATAGATGGCGCATTACCAATGCCTATTTTAGAGAAAAAAATTAAACGTTGGGTGCAGTCGCAGCAATAAACTACGCGCAAAGCGAGTATCGTTTTAAGGTATTGGCTTTGCGCCATTTAATGCATTGCGGTAGAATGCGCGCTCTAAAAGGGGCGTGAGTAAACTATGTTTGATCAACAGTTAGCAAATACACAATTTTGGCTTAAAAAAAGCCTGAGCGAAATGAGCCAAAGTGAATGGGAAGCTATTTGTGATGGCTGTGGTAAGTGTTGTTTAAATACATTTATAGATAGTGAAGACGAAGATGATTTTGCCCCAACCGATCAGCTACGTGAAGGTGAGCAGCTTATTTTCACTAATATTGTTTGCCAGTATCTTAATAACAATACCTGTGGGTGTAGTGAATACGAAAACCGACAAACTTTGGTGCCCTCTTGTGTAAAACTTACTAAAGAAAACCTTAAAGATATATTTTTTATGCCGCAAAGCTGCAGTTACCGACGTTTACACGAAGGACGAGGCCTTGCATCGTGGCATCCGCTAGTGAATAACGGCGATAAAAGTCACATGCACGAACTCGGTATTTCAGTGAAAGACAAAACAGTGAAAGACTGTGATGTAAAATTAGATGACTTTGATTTATATATTGCAGAATGGCCAACAAAGGATTGCGATTAATGAGTAAGTTACAAGCAAGTATTGGCTTAATAAACCCAAAAAGTCCCACCAACGTTGGCGGCGTTTTGCGAGCTGCAGGGTGTTACGATGCAAATCAGGTTTACTTTACGGGTAATCGTTATCTTAACGCAAAAAAGTTTCATACCGACACTAAAAATGTGGTTGAGCGTATTCCATTAACACCTACGGATTGTTTGGAACAATGTAAACCGCAAGGAGCTACTGTCGTTGTTATTGAGCTCATTGAGGGGGCGACCCCTTTACCCGAGTTTGAGCACCCAGAAAATGCATTTTATGTATTTGGCCCTGAAGATGGCTCAGTTTCAAAAGACGTACTAAAGTGGTGCGACGAAGTCGTGTATATACCGACCATTGGCTGTATGAACCTTGCAGCAACCTGTAATGTCGTGCTTTATGATAGGCTTGCTAAATTAGGTGGCGTTAAAAGTAGTGATGACACCATAATAAGCTCGCGCGATACCAACAACAAAATGAAATGGGTAAAGCCAGCTTAATACCTTCCTTTAAACGCCAATAAACCTTATTAATTGGCGTTTAAACTTTGTATAAATTCCCCTTTTAACGCTTACTTAGAGTCATTTTAATTAAATTTTATTTCACTGCTAGTATGTGAACTACACTTAACTAAATAAATTTTTGATAATTTTAATATGTATATTGTTATTATTTTATTAGCGTTAGTTAGTTGTTTTAGTGCTGCAAGCACATCAGTGAGTTATCTTAACAAAAGCACACTTACCACTGTTGAGGGTCAGCGTTATAAGTCAGGAGTATTATATAAATCACCTAACAATAAGCGTACTTTGCATATTGCTACTTTGAACTGGCCGCCTTACATAAGCGATAGCCTTTGCAATAAAGGTTGGGTTTATCATTTTGCTGTTGCTTTACTAAATAGCCGAGGTTATGACGTTTATATCGAGTTTTTACCTTGGGCGAGAGCTGTACGAAATGTCGAAATAGGGAAAGCCGATATTTTAATGCCTGAATATTTTATAGAAGACACAGCCCCTTCTGACTTTGTTGAAAACAAAACCAGACGAGAGTTATTAGGTATTTCAAATACATTTAAAGGTGGGAATATTGCTTTTTTAAAACGTAAAAACTCACCGGGTATTTTTACAGGCAACTTAAATTCGTTAAAAGGTGCAAAAATTGGCGTTGTTAGAGGGTATCAAAATACCCCTGAGTTTGATGCAATGATGGATAACAATGAATTTAGTGTTATAGGTGCTGTAGATGACCTACAACTAGTACAGCTACTCGCTGCAGAACGTGTGGATCTTATTATTGGCGATCCAGTTGTATTGGCGCATTCAGTCAAATACTCAACATTGAATGACAATGCTAAATCAAAGTTGCTTAATTTTATAGAGCAAGATGGCAAGCCACTTCGTTATAACCCATTGTATTTTGCCATTAGTAAGCAAACACCTAATTGGCGTGAAGTTCTTGAAGATATAAACCAGGCTTTATATCACTTTAATAATAGCGGCGAAACTAAGCGATTAATTGATGTAATTTCAGCTGAGTGTCCGAGCACAAGTTTGAATTGAATTGGAACGTTCTTAATTTGGTGTGGTAAAAAAACTTATTAACAATGTAGAATCAGTTTAACTTGTTAATGGAGTGAAAATAAAAATGAGCACACTGAACACTAATCAACCCTATGGCGTGAATGAACAGCAAAAAAATAATTATCTGTTTCCTTTGACTGCCATGACTAACTTATTCTTTTTATGGGGATTTATAACCGTTTTAAACGACGTGCTTATTCCTAGATTAAAAGGTGTATTTGATCTCACATATTTTGAAGCAATGCTGGTGCAGTTTTGCTTTTTTGGTGCCTATTTCATTGTATCTATCCCTGCTGGTATTTTAGTTAAACAACTAGGCTATAAAAAAGGAATATTAACGGGGCTCATTGTTGCCTCTATTGGTTGTATGCTTTTTTACCCTGCCGTAGTGGTTCATGAATATTGGTTGTTTTTAGGCGCATTGTTTGTACTTGCTGCAGGTATAACGGTGTTACAGGTGTCTGCCAACCCATACGTAGCGGCTCTTGGTCCTGACAAAACCGCCTCTTCACGATTAAATTTAGCACAAGCGCTTAATGCACTGGGCACTACAGTAGGGCCTTATGTAGGAGGGATTCTATTTTTCGGAACGGCAGGCACATTAGCAGCATCTGCTGCATCTGCAGAATCAGTAAAAGCACCTTACCTAATGCTAGCTGCGGCACTTCTACTTATTGCTATTGTGTTTGCATTTATTAAGTTACCAGAAATAGAAGCCCACAAAGAAGACAGCACTGATACCGAAACGCGCTCATTAATGCAAGCACCGCATTTAACCATGGGGGTTATTGCTATTTTTTGTTATGTAGGTGGCGAAGTGGCCATCGGTAGTTTTTTAGTTAACTATTTTGGTGAAGCACACATTGCCGGGCTTGAAGAGCATGCAGCCGCTGCACTAATTAGTTATTACTGGGGTGGCGCTATGGTAGGGCGTTTTATTGGCTCTGCTTTATTACAAAAAATTGCGCCCTCTAAGGCTATTGCTTTTAATGCGATAAGTGTTATTGCTCTGTTATTAATCACTATCTTTACACAAGGTGACGTGGCTTTATATTCAGTACTGGCAATTGGTCTATTTAATTCAATTATGTTTCCGACTATTTTTTCTGTCGCAATTGAAAAATTAGGCGCGCTAACAAGTAAAGGCTCTGGTTGGTTATGCTTGGCTATCGTAGGTGGAGCTTTGGTTCCATTATTACAAGGATATATTGCTGATACTGTGAACATTCAAGATAGCTTTTTTGTTCCTATGCTATGTTATGTATTCATCGCTTGGTATGGTTTAAATGTCGTTCGTTTAGCTAAAAAGTGGTAAAGAGCAGGCTGTATAATAATGACTGAATACGTATTCAGTCATTATTAACCCTCATTTTAACTGGAACATTCCAAAATGAGTTCTTATCTAAAAATAAATATGTAAAATTAATTACTTAAAATTTACAATCAAATTTACCTAATCCTTTTTTATTGTTTTTAAGTGGTATTTTCGTAAAAAGCGAAAATTGCTAAGACAATCCTCCCAATATTTGCTAAAACTAAACTGCTAAAAATTAAAAAATAAAGGGCATTTATGTTTGGGGCACTTAAGTTCACAACAAAAGTTACAATAGCAGCGTCAGTAGTACTTGTTTTGGTGTTAGGCTTATTTACCGTAAATAACTACACCACTTTAAAAAACCAAACACAAACGCAACTTGCTTTGGTGCTTCAACAAAACTCAGAGTCAGTGTCGCAAAACATTGCAAGCTGGCTAAATGCCAAACTATCAATCGTCAATGCGTTTGCCCAAACGCACAAACCATCTGATTCAAACACATTGACGCTTTCTCAATTAAATACGGCTGAATTAGCAGGTGACTTTAAAAATACTTATATAGGCCAATCAAACGGTAATTTTATTTTAAACGACCAAACAGTAGTTTTACCTCCTGATTTTGATGCGACGTCGCGCCCCTGGTATAAATTGGTTGAAAATAAAACCAACACCGCTTTTACAACTCCTTATATAGACGTAACAACCAATGAGCTAACTATATCTGCCGTTGTGCCTATAAACCACAATGATCGCTTTGTTGGGGTTGCAGGCGCTGATATAGACATGCAAACGGTCACAGACATTATTAACGACATTGACTTTTTAGGGTTAGGCTACGGCTTTTTGCTCGATGACAACGGTCAAATATTAAGCCACCAGCAAAGCAGCTTTAATTTAAAAAATATTTCAGCGCTTTTTGGCACTAAGCCACCTCTGAGTAGCGAGTTTGTTGAATATAAAATTGCAGGCGAAACTAAATTGGTTTCGTTTAATAAAATCAGTGGAATCGAAAATGTAAATTGGTATTTAGGGGTTGTTATAGATCAACAAAAAGCATTTGAGAGTGTATCCAGTTTTGGTAAAACAGCATTTATATATTTAATTGTAGGTACGATAGTCATTGTAATTTTAATGCAATTTTTGCTTCGTTACTTAATGCGCCCAATGAATCGGTTAAATGATGCTATTAAAGATATTTCTCAAGGAGAGGGCGATTTAACACGTCGTTTAGAAATAGAAAATGACGATGAGTTTGGTGAGTTAAGTCATTCATTTAATGTGTTTATCGAAAAAATTCAATCTTCAATAGGGCAAGTTAAAGATACAACTGTCCTTCTTGATGGTGTTATAGCAAGCCTTCTAACGCAAACGCATTCATCACTTGCTATGTATGACGATCAAAGTATGCGTACTGATAGCGTTGCAGCTGCAATTAATCAATTTACAGGGATGACATCAGATATATTCAATAGTGCGTCTGACGCATCAACACTTGCAAAAGATGCAAATCAACACTCGACAAAAAATCAAGAAATATTAAGTAACAACGTTGCTGGGATTCACGAACTGTCTGCCAATATAGAGCAAGCTCAACAAACTATTAATAGCTTAAATGCACATACAGAAAGCATTGGTAATGTTTTAGAAGTGATTAAAGGCGTGAGTGAACAAACCAACTTACTTGCATTGAATGCGGCTATTGAAGCAGCTCGCGCAGGTGAAGCCGGTCGAGGTTTTGCAGTAGTGGCAGATGAAGTTCGACAATTAGCTCATCGCACCAAAGAATCAACACAAGAGATAGAAGAAACAGTTATAGAATTGCAAAAAGGGTCAACTTTGGCGGTTGAGTTAATGAAAACAAGCTTGCAAGGCAGCGAAAAAAGCGTGTCAGAAGCGGATGCTGTTGGTGAATTAATGCAGCAAGTAATAGAAGATATAAAACAAATAAGCGCTGCCAATCATGTTGTTGCTGGCGCTACAGAAGAGCAAAATCAAGTTGTTAAATCACTTGATGCGGATATACAAACCATCAGCGAGTTGTCGATTCAAAGTAAAACCAACCTAAATAATACGCTAAACGAATGCACAAAACTGAGGCAACAATTCGGTGATTTAGAACAAATGGTTAAAAAGTTCAAAGTATAAATATGGAAAAGGAAACCTTGAGCAAGTCGAGCTGGCGCAATTTAATTAACATAGATAGCGTTTACAATTCTGACAGACAGCGTCAAGCATTTTCGTTATTTGCAATGATAGCCTTCGCAATTGTTGTGTTAGGTTTTTTACTTTTAGCTAATTATGATGTGTATTCACCTATTCTCAGTGTCGCTTTGCTCGTTGCTAATATGACGATTATTGCCTGTACCGTTTACTTTTTTAAAACAGGTAAACTAGAGGTTGTATCTATAACGACCATGTCGATCATATTTATTATGTGTATTGCGCTGATATATACGGGGGGGAAAGAAAACACGGCGCTTTACTGGCTTATGTTTTACCCAGTTGTTACTTTTGCAACGTTAGGAGTAAGATTGGGCTTTTGGCTAAGTTTTAGTCTGATCCTTTGCTGTATAGCGCTTTTATATGGTCCTAATTTTGGACAAGTCGATTACGGCATTGTTGAAAAATCACGCTTTATGGCTTCGTTTAGTTTGGTATTTACGTTTTCGTTTATTGGTGAATTTTTTAGGCAAAAAAGTCACGCGTCTATTGCTGAAATCACATTGGCACAAAAAAAGGATGCGTATACCGATCAGTTAACAGGAGCTGCTAACAGACGCTTTGTTACATCTCATTTTTTTAAACTGGTTAGCGATAATCCCGATATTTATTTACCGTTCTCAATTTTACTTTTGGACTTAGACCATTTTAAATCTATTAATGATAACTATGGCCATGACAGTGGTGATACGGTATTAATTGAATTTACTAAAATGTTAGAGTCACAATTTAGCCGTGATTCAATAAAAGCGCGTTATGGTGGGGAAGAGTTTGTGGTGATATTACCTAAAGAAACAATCGAAACCGCTGAAAAAGTTGCTAATAGTTTTAGAGAAAGTGTCGCCAATACAACGCTTTTGAATGTTGACAGCAAAAACGTAGCACTTACCTGCAGCATAGGTGTAGCACAAGTTAATAAGCTAACAGACTACAATGATGCGCTAAAACAAGCCGATCGATGCCTTTATAAAGCAAAGGAAACGGGTCGAAATAAAGTTGTCTCAGCTTTTACTTAGGAGTTGTTATGTTTCAAAGTAAGTTAATTTATATACACGATCCAATGTGTAGCTGGTGTTGGGGCTATGCGCCTACGTGGCTAAAATTAAAAGAACAGCTTGAGCACAAGATTATTGTTGAATATAAAGTGGGTGGTTTAGCCCCCGATAGCCAGCAACCCATGCCAAAAGCAATGAAAGCAATGCTTGAAGAAACGTGGCATAAAATACAAAAGCAGTTAGGCACAGAGTTTAATTATGACTTTTGGCGTAATTGCGAGCCTCGTCGTTCTACTTATCCGGCTTGTAGAGCAGCTCTTATCGCGCGTAAAACCAATAAAGAAGCACAAATGATAGAAGCAATCCAGCATGCTTACTATTTAAATGCGCAAAATCCATCAGATGAAATCACGCTAGTAGAACTAGCTGAAGGAATCGGTTTTGAAAAGACTGCGTTTGCAGAAGAGTTAGCGTCATTATCACTAAATAATGAATTAAGTGACGAGCTTAATTTTATAAAAACGTTGCCTATTAACGGTTTTCCTTCTTTAGTGTTAATTCATAACAACAGCTACTACCCCATTGCGGTTGATTACACAGATTGGCAAAGTACCTATGACAAAATTAGTAGCATTATTGATTAATCGCTCTTCAACAGCCTGCTAGTTTATTTATTTTTAATTTACAAAACCTCTTTAATACCAAATTATGACAGCTGTCATAAAAGCGACTTTTTTGCGCAACATCCTTGTCATCTTTTATCTATAAACTTCCTTTCATTGAATTATTCAAACCAATAAATCTCTGTTTATTGGTTTGAAATACAACCTAGCAAATCCGCTAATTAACGAGTAAAGGTGTATGCGATGAAAGGCGTTAAACCATTAATCTTAGCTGGTATTGTGGCCGCAAGTGCAGCAGTACACGCTAACGATTTAGACAAGGTTATTGATAAAAGCAGTGAAATAAATATATCAGCTGCGCAATCACAAACAAAAATAGACAAGATTGCAGATTCAATGCAAGGTCGTTTACAGCAGTTTAAAACACTCAATAAAGAAATTGATGGTTTAGCTGTATACAACGCGCAGTTAACTAAACAACTTAATAATCAGATTGAAGAAATGGAATCGCTTAACCTATCAATGGATCAGGTTTCTATTATTGAGCGCCAAATTACCCCGCTTATGATGCGAATGATCACCGGTCTTGAGCAATTTGTATCGTTAGACATTCCTTTTTTACAAGACGAACGCGCAAAGCGTTTAGCATCACTTAAAGCCATGATGGACCGTGCCGACATTACGTCTAGTGAAAAATTTCGTCGTGTACTTGAAGCTTACCAAGTAGAGGTCGATTACGGGCGCACTATTGAAGCTTACACTGCATTGCTAGATGTAAACGGTAAAGATCGTGAAGTTGATTTTTTACGCATTGGCCGATTAGAGCTGATTTACCTAACGCGTGATGGTAAACACGCTGGTAGCTACAACACAGAGACCAAATCGTTTGAAGCTTTACCTGATTCAACAATAAGTCAAATAAATAAAGGTTTACGCATAGCGCGTAAACAACTTGCCCCAGACATGCTAACTCTGCCAGTACATGCAGCAGAATAAGAGGTTAAAAATGAAATTGTTTACTCAAATAACAAAAGTGGCGCTGTTTGCAACAAGCATTAGCTTTGCAGGTGTTAGCACTGCGGCAGAAACAATGGATCTAGATTCATTATTAAAAGCATTAGAGAGCGGTAAGTCTGCACAAAGCGAGCAAAACAAACAACGTGAACAAGAGTTCGCGTCTCGTCAAAGTGAACAAGTGCAAATGCTTAAAAACACACAAGCTAAACGTAATCAAATGCTTGTTGAATCAGAGCGACTTGAAACACAATTTGAAGAAAATGAAGTTAAACTTGCTAACTTAACCGATACCTTGTCAAAACGTATGGGGTCACTTAAAGAATTATTTGGTGTTCTACAGCAGGTAGCTGGAGACTCTAGCAATAAATTTGCAACGTCGGTTGTATCCGCTCAATTACCGGGTCGTAGTGACTTTATGGATGAGTTAGCTCAAAAAATGGGTTCAACGTCTAAACTAGCGTCAATTGAAGATATTGAAAAAGTTTGGTTTGAGCTACAACGTGAAATGACTGAACAAGGAAAAGTAAGTCGCTTTAATACAACCGTTATTATAGAGGGTGGTAATAAAGCAGAGCAAGAAGTTGTACGCGTTGGTGCGTTTAACTTAATTTCTGAGGGGCAATATTTAGAGTACAGCCCTGGGACAAATACACTGAGTGCGCTTACTCGTCAGCCAGTATCTCGTTATACCTCTACGGCTGCTGATTTACAAAATGCCAAAAGCGGTGTTGTACCGTTTGCATTAGACCCAACTGGCGGTTCTATTTTAGGCTTACTTGTTCAAGCACCTGATACATCAGAACAAGTACACCAAGGTGGTGCAGTTGGTTATGTTATTTTAGGTGTTGGCTTATTGGCTTTATTAATTGCTATTGAGCGTTTTATTTCATTGTTGCTTGTTGGCGGAAAAATCCGTCGTCAGCTAAAGGATTCGGTTGCTCGCGACGACAACCCATTAGGTCGTGTAATGAAAGTAAAAGACGACTACCCAAATGTAGCGTACGACACGCTTGAGCTTAAATTAAGTGAAGCAATTTTACGTGAAATGCCAAAAATTACCCGTAACTTAACGTTGATTAAAATCATCTCAGTGGTAGCCCCCCTGCTTGGCTTACTAGGTACCGTCACGGGCATGATCAACACATTCCAAGCTATTACATTATTTGGTACGGGCGACCCTAAACTAATGGCTGGTGGTATTTCCCAGGCACTAGTTACGACCGTACTTGGCTTAATTGTCGCAATCCCAACTGTGTTTATTTATACATTACTAAATACACGTTCAAAAGGCTTATTGCTTATTTTACAAGAGCAAAGCGCAGGTATTATTGCAGAGCGAAGCGAGAAGGGAGAATAAACCATGGTGCTATTGATTGACTCAATCAATGCTATCCGTGATTTTCTCGACACCGGTGGCCAAGTCCTCTTGGTCATTGGAGTGTTAATCTTCGCGATGTGGTTATTGATACTCGAGCGATTTATATATTTTTTTAATGGTTTTCGTGGATATAAAAGCAGCGTTAAAGGCACATGGTCAACGCGTACCGAACGCAATAGCTGGAACGCGGAACAAATACGACAGGCTATGATTTCGCGAGCAAGTATGCGCTTGAATGCAAACCTTGCGCTTATAAATGTAATGGTGGCTTTATGTCCGCTGCTGGGCTTACTTGGCACAGTAACGGGCATGATAGAAGTGTTTGATGTAATGGCTATTACAGGTACAGGGAGTGCACGTTCAATGGCGTCAGGCGTATCTAAAGCGACAATTCCGACAATGGCGGGCATGGTCGGGGCGTTATCTGGGGTATTTGCCTCAACCTACTTACAACGTAAAGCCAAACGCGAAGTAGAACTACTTGAAGACAGCATGTTGCTAGATCACTAGATAAATTTTATGGGCGGCAAAATAAATCCCGCTCATATTAGGAGAATAAAAAATGAGAGCCCCTTTAGGTAACTTAATGCAAGAAGACGAAGCAGAAGAAATAAACATGACGCCTATGTTAGATGTTGTATTTATTATGCTTATTTTCTTTATTGTAACGGCATCGTTTGTAAAAGAAGCAGGCATTGACGTTAACCGCCCAGAAGCTGCAACTGCGGTTAAAAAAGAAAGAGCCAACATTTTAGTTGCTATTTCAGACAAAGGTGAAATTTGGATTAACAAACGCCAAATAGATGTTCGCGCTGTGCAAGCGAATATTGAACGCTTAAAAGCTGAAAACCCACAAGGTAGTGTTGTAATTCAAGCTGATAAAAAAGCGACTACCGATACGTTAATTAAAGTAATGGATGCCGCACGCGCTGCAGGTGTGTTTGATGTTTCAATTGCGGCTCAAGAAGCGTAAGGGTAAGTAATGCGTTATTTAGTAGCATTAATAGTAGCCGGTGTAGTCACGTTTATGCTGTTTTTGGGCATGCAAGCGCTTATAACCGGCGGCGAAGGGGCTATGAGTGAGCCTGCAAAAGGTAATGTACTTGATTTTGTTCGTTTGAAAAAAGAAGAAAGTGTTCAAAAGAAAGAGCGTAAACCACAAAAGCCACCTACGCCAAAAGAGCCACCACCACCCATGGAGTCGCCACAAATGCAAAGTAGTGATGCCAATGCCAACGCCAATAATTTTGATTTTGGCGCAAATGTTGATGCCGATGTTAATTTGGCGGGTGGCTTAGCACTGGAAACCAGTGATGGCGAATACTTACCTATTGTAAAAGTTGCTCCGGTTTATCCGCGTCGTGCTTTATCACGTGGCATTGAAGGGTATGTAATTGTTGAATTTACTGTTACAAAGCAAGGCACAGTTCGCGACCCTCAAGTATTAAAAGCTGAGCCTGAGTCGTTATTTGACCGAGCTGCAATGGATGCAGCCCTTAAATTTAAATACAAACCTCGTGTTGTCAATGGTGAAGCTGTTGAAGTGGCGGGTGTTCAGAACAAAATATCTTTTCAAATTGGCGGATAACAGCCAATTTTTAAAGTCTGTGAGGCGATTATGAAATTACTAACTACAGCTCAATTTTTAAAAGTAACACTACTTTGTACCACTGCGATAGGCATGAGTATTGTTACACCGAGTGCACTAACGTTGTTACCTGGCGTATCTATTATAAGTGCGCAAGCGGCGCAGCAGCAAAAAACTAAACGCGTACCTGCACTACGTGAAAAAGTGTACAGCCAATTAGCGCGTGCACAAAAACTGGCAGACGACGGAGATGTTAAAGCGGGACTTGAAGCGCTAGATAGCATTAATGAACGTTCTTCAAGTATGAACTCATACGAAATAGCCATGATGCATAATTTTTATGGGTTTATTTACTACAATCAGAACGACTTACCAAAAGCGATTGCTTCTTTCGAAAAAGTAGTAGCAGAAGAGGGTATCCCTGAAACATTACGTTTAAGTACCACTTTTAGCTTGGCGCAATTGGCTATGGCAAACAGTGATTACGACAAGGTTATTGCGTTTTTAGATAGTTGGGATGAAATTAACACTCAGCCAATCCCTGAAGGGTATTACTTACTTCGCGCCCAAACGTATTATCAATTAAAAGACTATAAGCAAGGGCTTAACTATATAACGAAAGTTATCTCATTAAGTGATGACGAAGGCAAAACGCCAAAAGAAAACTGGCTTGTGCTGCAACGCGCAATGTTTTACTCATTAAATCAAACCAATAAGGTTGTTGAAGTACTTGAACGTATGGTTAAACTTTACGCCAAACCAGAGTATTGGGTACAACTTTCAGGTATGTATGGTGAAACCGGGCAAGAGAAAAAACAATTAGCCATCATCGAGGCAGCATACCAACAAGGTTTTTTAACTTCTAGAGCTGATTTACGCCAACTTGCACAAGTTTATTTATACAATGGGCTTGCATATAAAGCGGCACAAGTAATGAGTAAAGCAATTGATAAAGGCATTGCCGAACAATCAGCTAAAAACTATGCGTTTGTCGCTGAAGCAATGATCCAAGCAAAAGAAGATGAAAAGTCGATTACTTATTTTGTAAAGGCGGCTGATTTATCAGAGCATGGTAAATATGACCAACGTTTAGCTGAAGTTTACGTAAACATAGAGCAATACGACGATGCTGCTGATTCAGCTCGTAAAGCCCTTGATAAAGGCGGCCTTGATTTTGAATCAAATGCATTTGTTGCTTTAGGGATGGCGCAGTACAACCTACAAAATTTTGATGCGTCTATATTAGCGTTTGAACAAGCTGAAAAACACAAAAAATCTCAACGTTTAGCACAACAGTGGATCAAGTATGTAAAGCGTGAAAAAGTGCATGCAGAAACCCTAAAAACTGCGCTGCTTTAAATTTAAAACAACCAAACGCCAAAATTTTTGGTGTGTAATACCTATTTCATAATCGCACTACGCAAGCCGACTCAATAATAATTGAGTCGGCTTTTTTATTGTTTCTACAATTAAGTTGTTGAATTTTAATAATATAGTTTTGTCATGTTATGTTTATTAAAGTGTAACTCCAGTGTCATATAGCTCCCGTAAGGTAAGCCCTGCTGATAACTCAAGTGACCTTAGCGCATTACTCAGTGCTTTAAAGTGACTTGAGTTTTTATAAAGCGCTAACAAAATAATTAAATACTTTAACGGAGTGAACAATGAAATTATCTGACTTATTCAAAGTTAGTTTGATTGCAACTGCAGTATCTTTAGCGGGTTGTGGTGGTGACTTAGTAGTATCTGAAGGCGACACAACAATTAATGAAGGCGATACAATAACAAACGTTGTTGAAGGCGGCTCAGACACAGGCGGTGAAACGTCATCTCGCGATGACTCACAAAACGGCACAACTGGTTTTCCTACCACTATTGATAACGCATTTGTTCAAGGTTTAGCTACTGATGTTTCTAGCGAATTTCCGGCAATTACAGACAAGCCAGTATATCGTCTAACAGCAGATACAACGTTCACTACTGATGCAACATTTACAAATGATGCACATTGGATTTTAAATGGTCGTACAGCGGTAGGTAATGACCGTGCAGATAACGCAAAGCTATACATTCAGCAAGGTACAACAATTATTGGTGAATCAGGGGATGACTTTTTAGTTGTTCGTCGTGGTTCACAACTTGAGTCGGTTGGTACTGTAAGCCAGCCAATAACAATGACCTCAATTCAAGATGTAACAGGCGGCGAAACAGCCATTGGTCAATGGGGTGGTTTAGTATTATTAGGTAATGCACCTGCCAATTCATGTGGCGACCAAGAAGGTGAAGCAACTGCAGATGAACTTGCTAACTGTGGTGTGTCTGCAGAAGGCGATGCAGGTCAATTTGGTGGCGATGTTGCAGACGATGATTCGGGTACATTAAAGTATTTAATCGTTAAGCAAGCGGGTAAAACATTAGGTAACGGTGATGAGCTAAACGGTATTTCGTTTGCTGGTGTCGGTTCAGCTACAACAGTTGATTACATTCAAGTACACGAAAACCTTGATGACGGTATCGAGTTTTTTGGTGGTACAGTTAATGTAAGTAATGTTGTATTAACCAGTATTGGTGATGATTCACTTGATTGGTCGTTCGGTTGGACAGGCTCTGCAACAAACGTATACATTCAGCAAGCTGCAAACGTGGGTGATAACGCAATTGAAGCTGACAACTCTGAGTTTGATTCAAACGCTACACCATTAACTATGCCTACAGTATCTAATGTAACAATTGTAGGTGCAGAAGGTAATAATGGTATTCGCTTGCGTGCAGGAACTGCAGGCGCATTAAGCAATGTATTCGTAACTGGTCCCGCTACTTACGAAAATTGTTTACGTGTGGGCTCTGACTCTGTACCTCGCGCAGAAGACGGCACACTGACTATTACTAATTCAATTGTTGCATGTCAAACAACGGCTAACAATTTTGGCAGTGAAGCGATTAATGGCGGCGATGTTAAATCGTGGTTTGAGGCGCAAGACGGCAACCAAACACTAACTCCAGCAGACTTAATGCTTGACGATAATGGTTACACACCACTTCCAGGTTCACCGCTTATTGCCAATGGTCAAATTGGTGCATTTAATGGCACAACCAATTGGATGGAAGGATGGACTGTAGGTATTAATGGTGGCTTCCCAACAGATATTTCAAATGCATTGGAGCAGGGTTTAGCGACTAATGTATCAAGTGAATTTCCACAAATTACCGATAAGCCTGTTTACCGATTAACTGAAGATACTACATTTACAGCCGATGTAACGCTTACAAACGATGCTCATTGGATTTTAAATGGTCGAACTGCGGTAGGTAACGATCGTGCAGATGAAACAACGCTTTACGTTCAAGCGGGTACTACGCTAATTGGTGAAACAGGTGATGACTTTTTAGTTGTGCGTCGTGGTTCGCAAATTAACGCAAATGGTAATGCAACAGCGCCTATTACCATGACATCTATTCAAGATGTAACGGGTGGTGAAACAAATATTGGTCAATGGGGTGGTTTAGTATTACTTGGTAATGCACCTGCTAACTCATGTGGCGACCAGCAAGGTGAAACAACACCAGAAGAGCTCGCTAACTGTGGTGTATCGGCAGAAGGTGATGCCGGTCAGTTTGGTGGTGATATCAGCGATGATAACTCAGGTGTTCTTCGTTACATTGTTGTAAAACATGCTGGTAAAACGCTAGGTAATGGTGATGAACTAAACGGTATTTCGTTTGCGGGCGTGGGCTCACAAACTAAAGTTGAATATATTCAGGTTCATCAAAATCTAGATGACGGTGTAGAGTTCTTTGGTGGTAGCGTTAATGTACGTAACATTGTACTGACTGATATTGGTGATGATGCATTTGACTGGTCGTTTGGTTGGACAGGTCGTGCACAAAACATCTACATTCAACAAAGTGCTGTTGAGGGCGATAACGCCATTGAAGCTGATAACTCTGAGTTTGATTCAAATGCAACGCCTTTGACTAAGCCACTTATTTCTAACGTCACTATTGTAGGTGCCGATGGTACTAACGGTGTTCGTTTACGTGCAGGTACAGCGGGTGTGCTTCGCAATGTTGTTATCACTGGCCCAGATGGATATTCAAACTGTTTACGTGTAGGTTCTGACTCGGTAGCTAATGCAGAGTCGGGTGAGCTTTCTATTGAGAACTCAGTAGTAGCCTGTAATGAAGATAATAACTTCGGTAGCGAAGCGATTGCTGGTGGCAACGTTCAATCGTGGTTTGAAGGCCAAACGGGCAACCAAACACTCACCGCTGCAAGCTTAAGCTTAGCAACAGATGGATTTACACCTAAGTCTAGTTCACCTTTACTAGGCGCAGGTGTTGATACCTCTGACCTTGATTCGTTCTTCACTAAAACCGATTACATTGGTGCGTTTGATGGCGATAACAACTGGATGGAAGGGTGGACCGTTGCTATTAAACCTAGCTTTCCAACTGATATCCAAAACGCATTAGAACAAGGCCTTGCAACAGATGTCTCTGCTAGTTTCCCAGCTATTACCGATAAGCCAGTTTATCAGTTAAATTCTGATGTGGTATTCACCGCTGATGTGACACTAACAAACGATGCGCATTGGATCTTAAAAGGACGTACAGCTGTGGGTAATGACCGCGCTGATAACACAACATTGTATGTTCAGTTTGGTACAACATTAATTGGTGAATCGGGTGATGACTTCTTAGTTGTTCGTCGTGGTTCTAAAATTGAGGCGGTAGGCACAGCAACGCAGCCAATTACCATGACGTCTATTCAAGATGTGACGGGTGGCGAAACAACAATTGGTCAATGGGGTGGCTTAGTATTATTAGGTAACGCACCGGCCAACTCTTGTGGCGACCAAGAAGGTGAAGCAACTGCGGATGAACTTGCAAATTGTGGTGTATCTGCGGAAGGTGATGCTGGCCAATTTGGTGGTAATGACCCAGAAGATAACTCAGGTACGTTAAAGTATGTTGCTGTAAAACAAGCGGGCAAAACGCTAGGTAACGGTGATGAGCTTAACGGTATATCACTGGCTGGTGTAGGTAGCCAAACAGAGCTAGATTACATCCACGTTCATGAAAACCTAGACGACGGCGTAGAGTTTTTCGGTGGTACTGCAAACATTAGCCACTTAGTGCTTACAAACATTGGTGACGATTCTCTAGATTGGTCATTTGGTTGGACGGGTAAAGCGCAATACGTACTTATTAAGCAATCAGGCTCTGAGGGCGATAACGCGATTGAAGCTGATAACTCTGAATTTGATTCAGATGCATCACCACTTACTATGCCTACTATTTCTAATGTAACCATTATTGGTGATGCAGGCGTAAACGGTATTCGCTTACGTGCAGGTACTGCCGGCATACTTAAAAACGTAGTGGTCACCGGCGGCGCAGATTACGCAAACTGTTTGCGTGTAGGTTCAGACTCAGCACCACGTGCCGAAGACGGTTCACTTAGTATTACTCACTCAGTGGTTGCGTGTGAAACAGCAAACAACTTTGGTACTCAAGCAATTGGTGATGGCAATGTTGAGTCTTGGTTCTTAGGTCAAGCTGGTAACTCAGTACAAGCTGCTGCAAGTCTTGCACTAGCGAGTAACGGTTACATGCCTTCAAGTGAGTCATTATTACTGGGTGCTGGTTTTGATTCGTCTAGCTTAGATAGTTACTTTGATAAAGTAGATTACATTGGTGCAATGGATGCACAAACAGACTGGACAGCGGGTTGGGTAAAAGTAGGTCTTTAACCTTAAACGCTTTAGGCCGGGCGAAAGCCCGGCTAATGTCTTGTTTTGTTTCGGAGTATAAAAATGAATTCTTATAAACCCTCTAAACTTGCCCTATCAACATTAAATTGCGCCGTTTTGGCTGCACTATTTGGTTGGTCGGTAAATACTGCCGCTGCTGCAGAAGCCGACATTCAAGAGCAAGAAATAGAAGAAGTGGTTGCAGTAGGGCAACGACTCAAAGGGAGCGCAGGTGCAGTACTGCAAGAACGCCAAAATCAGGCGTTTGTTGCTGATATTATGGGTGCCGACCAAATTTCACGTACCGGCGATGGTGATGCAGCATCGGCTCTTCGCCGTGTTACAGGCTTAACCTTAGTTGATGGTAAATTTATATATGTGCGTGGTTTAGGTGAGCGTTACTCAAGTACACAATTAAATAGCATGTATGTACCAAGTCCCGATCCTACCCGCTCGGTTGTACCTCTTGATTTATTTCCATCTGAAATAATCGAAAGCTTAAGTGTACAAAAATCTTTTTCACCCGACATGCCAGCGCACTTTGGTGGTGGTAATGTAAATATTCGTACTAAATCAATTCCTTCTGACTTTTTATTTAAAGTACAAGTAGGTACTGCGTACAACACATCAAATAGTGACACGGGTTACTTTTACGAAGGTGGTGATGATGACTGGATGGGGCGCGATGATGGTACGCGAGCTTTATCAGGTGTTTTTACTGATGCACTTACCAGCGACGTAGGCCTTGAAGGTAATATTAACTCTACGCTAGATGAGCGTAAAAACCTGATTCAATCGCTTGATTGGAATGTGGGTATTAGCAAGGAAGATGTTGACCCAGCTATGAGCTTTTCTGTTGCCGTGGGCGATAGATTTGAAAGCGAAATAGGTACGTTTGGTGTGCTTGGTGCTGTGTCCTATGACAACGAGTGGGAAGTTGTTCAAGAACAAAGTGGTTCAAGCTTAGGTAGTTTGGGCTGTGAGAACAAATGTTTTGCACAATATTACGATGGTACATCGACTGAACAAAATGTTCGTTGGAGCGGTACATTAAATTTAGGGTACGAACTTAATTCAAACCATAAGTTTGAGTTAACCAATATAGCTTTGCATGATATGAGCGATCGTGTTCGTAACCGTAGCTACTACGACGCCAACGAAACCGAAGAAGGTGAGACTGAACTTCGTCGTGTTGATATCAGCTATGAAGAGCGTGAAATGTTTTCTTCTCAGCTAAAAGGTACGCATAACTTTCCAGATTTAAATAACTTATTTGTTGATTGGTATGGTGGTTTAAGTCGCGCAAATCGAAACGCACCTGGCGGATTAGATGTTGTTTTTCAACAAAACTTTAATAACGGCGTATTTGAGTCTGAGCAACTTCAAGATGTGGCTGCGACCAATATTACGCGTGAATACCAAGTACTTCACGATGACGTAGAAACGTTTGGTTGGAATATGGGATTACCTTTTTATGGCGATGGTTACGAGCTTGAACTAAAAATTGGTGGAGATTTTTCAGAAAAAACGCGAGATGCAAGCAATGTTAAATTTGGCATAACGCACCGTGGTATAAGCGATGAGTTTACGTTTGGTAATAACATTAGCGATATTTTTGCCGATGCAAACACATCAAACGACGCCTTTTATACAAGTAGCACAGGCGCTGGTATTTTTGACGATGGTACAACTGACGGCGACAAATACAGTGCAGCGCATAAGTTAGATGCTTATTACTTTATGGCTGACTACTTTTTTGAAAATACGTGGCGTATTACTGGCGGTGTTCGCTGGGAAGATTTCAAGCAAGTATCGGTAGGGTATCAGGCACATAGCAATTTATTTGAAAATACCCTTGAAGAAATTCAAGACGTTGCGATAAACGAAAATAATTTTTTTCCATCGCTTGCTGTTACGTACATCATGGATGAAGAAATGCAGTTTCGTTTAAACGTGAGCGAAACCACCATTCGTCCTGACTTACGTGATGTAAGTACCTCGTTCTTTGTTGATCCACTAACTGAATTTTTGGTTCGTGGTTCGCCTAGCTTACAAAGCTCTGAATTAACGAATGTTGATTTTAGGTTTGAATGGTATATGCCAACGGGTAACAACCTATCGATTGCCTTATTCTATAAAGATATAGAAAACCCAATTGAAATGGTCGAGCTTGCAGGTGTTGGTGGTGCGTCACCGCAATTACTTACGGCGAATGCGCAATCGGGCAAACTTTCAGGTATTGAGGTCGACTTTTTAACAGACTTTGGTTTTATTAATAAAGATTGGTCGTCTGCATTTTTGTCGGGTAACGTAACGCTATCTGATTCGAGCGTTAATTTAGGTATAAATGACTCAGATAATGTTGATTCGTTATTTGAAGCTCAGCTTAAAGAAGCGCTAGAGGCTGATACTGTATCAAACATTGTTACTAATAATAAACGCCGTTTGGTAGGCCACTCTGAATGGGTTGCTAACTTACAAATGGGTTACGACTCAGATGATGGTTTTCATTCAACATCAGTTATTTATAACGTTTTTGGTCCGCGTATTATCGTACCCGGTACGCGTGGAAATGAAGATGCTGAAGAAAAGTCGTTCCATTCTCTTGATTTAGTTTATTCTTACTTTCCTAACTTTAACTCTAAAGTTAATTTTAAAGTGAAGAATATCTTAGGCCAAGAAAAGCAAATAGAGCAAGAAGGGTTAACACTTTGGGGCCAAGAAACTGGCACCGAATTTAGCTTAAGCTACAGTTACGAGTTTTAACTTTTAGCTTTATTGATTCAAACATAGTTTATTTATGTTCTTTATAGCCCTGTATTTTATACAGGGCTTTTTTATACCTTATTGATGCATGAAAAATATTTAAGTTCTATTTTATTCACTAGTTTTAGCCGTCTAGCAGTGTTAGTTTGTTAACTTGAAAATTAGATCTCACGCAATGAATTTAATTTTTAATGTATTAAGGCATTTTTTATGAACAAAACAGTGGGAAAAACAATGAAAAAAGTAGGTTTAGTCGGTTGGCGTGGCATGGTTGGCTCTGTGTTATTAGAGCGTATGAAAAAGCAAAATGATTTTGCCAACATAGACACCACTTTTTTTACCACCTCACAAGCCGGTCAACTTGGTCCTGATTTAGCCGGTGACGCAAAACCGCTACTTGATGCAAGTGATGTATCTGAACTTGCAAAAATGGACATTATTGTTACTTGTCAAGGGGGCGATTATACCAAAGCGGTTTACCCAAAACTTCGTGAGTCGGGCTGGAATGGTTACTGGATAGATGCAGCTTCTGCACTTCGTATGAGCGACGACAGCATTATTGTACTCGACCCTGTAAATAAAGATGTAATTACTCAAGGCTTAGCGCAAGGCGTTAAAACCTTTGTTGGCGGTAACTGTACGGTATCGTTAATGCTACTTGCTTTAGGTGGGTTGTTTGAGCAAGACCTTATTGAATGGGTTAGCCCAATGACTTACCAAGCGGCTTCGGGGGCGGGCGCACGCAACATGAAAGAGCTGATTGCACAAATGGGTTCTATTCATTCAAGTGTTGCCGAGCAATTAAATAACCCAAGTTCAGCTATTTTAGAAATTGATAAAATAGTTAGTGAAAAAATGGCTTCAAGTGACTTACCACAAGATCAATTTGGCGTGCCATTAGCCGGTAGCTTGATCCCATGGATTGATGTGCCAATGCCAAGTGGTCAGTCTAAAGAAGAGTGGAAGGCACAAGTTGAAGCTAACAAAATTTTAGGTTCTACCCATCAGCCTGTCCCTATTGATGGTTTATGTGTTCGCATTGGTGCTATGCGTTGTCATAGCCAAGCAATGACCATTAAATTACGCGAAGACATTAGCGTTGAAAAAATAGAAGAAATATTAGCTTCGCACAACGAGTGGGTTAAAGTTATTCCTAACGAGCGTGACATTACATCCACCGATTTAACACCGGTTAAAGTAACGGGCACATTAAGCATCCCTGTTGGGCGTATTCGTAAACTTGCAATGGGGCCTAAATATATTAGTGCTTTCACCGTGGGTGATCAGCTTCTATGGGGCGCAGCAGAACCCCTTCGTCGTATGCTTCGTATCATTGTAGACGCTGAGTAATTTCAGTTTTTTAATTTATTTATTTCATAGGGTTAGCATAGCGCTAACCCTTTTTAGTTTTTATTCCTTCCTTTCACACTTTTTTGTGACCTTTAAATAACCGTCTGTGTGGCATAGCCATTGCAAAGTTAAAATAGTATTTTGCGTGCACCTAGTAATTTAAGTACTTAACAGCTTAGTTGTGCTTATTTTTGTGTAGTTTTTACACATCGTCATGCTAATAATTACACAAATAAGGATGGTTATATGGCGTTAATTTCAAAGGTTACTCAAGCTAAATGTTTTACTACTTTTGTTTTAATCATTGTGCTTTTATTACTATTGCGCGTTGCTGCGCCCCATGCTATTCAATATTATGTTAACCAACAAATTAAACACACGCAGGGAATTACAGGCCACGTAGGTGACGTAGATTTATATTTATACCGCGGTGCGTATGCTATTGACGGCATAAAAATTTATTCAAAAGAGGATAATTTAACCCCTAAACCGCTACTTAGTGTTGCAACACTCAATTTTTCACTTTCATGGTCAGCACTTTTAAAAGGGAATTTAGTAACTAACATGCAATTTACCCATCCTGAAATTGTTGTTTACGACAAAGCCCCTAATAAAATGGAGCAAAACAAACAAGTTAAAAACGAAACAACATGGATTGGGCTTGCTAATAATTTAGTCCCTTTTTCAATTGATACATTAATTATTGATAACGGTAAGGTTTCATTAGTTAATGCCACCCGCGAGGGTGATAAACCTACTTATATTTCAAATATTAATGCTGATATTAAAAACATTACCAATGCCCAAAACCTAACTAAAACGTTAGTAACTTCTTTAAACGTTGAGGGGGATTTAATGGGCGAAGCTGCACTTTCTTTAACGGGGAAATTAGATCCATTTAGTGAAAAAGCAAACTTTGACTTTAATGTAGAGGTCCAGCGCTTTTCTGTTAAACACCTCGAAACTGTTTTTAAAGTCTATACCCCGTTTGATATTGAAGCGGGCGGAATAGATGGAGCAATGGAACTTGCTGCAAAGAACAATGTTTTAAACGGTTATGCAAAAGCTGGCGTGTATAATTTGAGTGTTTTTTCTTGGCGTGAAGATATAGAAAAAGACGATGACGGACTGTTAACCGCTATTTTTGAAGGCAGTATTGATGCTGTCAGTGCTTTACTTGAGAACGCTGAATCAGAGTTAGTTGCTGCGCGTATACCGATCGACGGCACATTAAACAATACCGACATATCAACGTTTCAGGCAGTGGTATCAGTATTAAAAAATGCGTTTTTAGACGCGTTTAAAATGGAAGTGGACGACGTGATATCGTTTGAAACAATAGAAAACACATCAGATGAATAACAGGTTAAATGAGTTTTAAGCCCCGCAAACATATTTTGTGGGGCTTAAAGTGTTACTTTTTACTCAGCAATGTTTTTAACTCTGCTATTTGCGCTTGTAACTCGTTAACTTGCCCTTGTGTTGCAGGAAGTGAGTCGTTATCAGCTTGCTCTTCTCGTGCATTTCGGTGTTCTTCACCCATTACCTCTAAAATAGCCCCAACCATCATGTTTAAAAATACAAAGGCGGTTAAAAATATAAAGGTCAGGTAGTAAATCCAGCTTAGCTCGTACACCGCCATTGTTTCGTACATTATGTCGGTCCAATCTTCAAAGGTCGCTATTCTAAATAGTGTTAGCATTGAAATAGACACATCTTGCCAAAGCACAGGGTTAATGTCGGCAAACATCATGCTGCCCATCGCTGCGTAGATGTAAAAAATAACAAACATAAGCAGTGCAATGTAGCCCATTTGTGGGATTGCTTTAAGTAACGAGTTAACGAGTAATCGAAGCTCAGGGATCATCGACACTAACCTAAGCACTCTGAATATACGCAGTAAACGTGCTATTAGCATTGTAGAGCCCGCGGCGGGGTACAAGCTACCCAATACAATAATGGTGTCGAATATATTCCATCCCTTCGAAAAGAAGTCTTTTATGCCTTTACTTGCAACAAAGCGAATAATAAGTTCAATTAAAAAGAATGCGGTTATGCCAATATCCATCCAGTTAAGAGCAAGCTCAACCGTAGGATGAAGACTATAGGTATGAGCGCCTACAGTTAGGGCAGAAACAATAATGACAGCTATAACAAATGATTGAAATATCTTGCTTTTGTCTATACGCTGAAACAAAGCTTGTAACTGCGACATCATAATAAGTAGTCCTGTAAATACGAAGATTTTTATGGCGCTAATATACAATATAATCGGCATAAATTAACGTCTTTTTAAACGCAATTGTGTAAGGAAATTTAATGGTTATCAATAAACTAAAAACCTCGGCTGTTTTTATAATCGGATTACCTATTTTAGCCGGGTGTAGTTCCGACGCACGCTTTGAACAATTGCAGTCAGCTCGCCTTAACGAGTGCAATTACAAAGCAGATAAAGAGTATTATGAGTGCCTTAAAGAGCAAGACTCAAATTACGAAGAATTTAAAAAACAACAAGCAGAAAAAAGTAAATAATTTATCCTCATGACTAAAACACAAAAGCAACGAGATAAACAAATACGCGCTGCGCTGACTAAAGCGTGTGAGTCCATTAAAGACTCAGTGGCCGGTTTTTCATACCTTACTCACACCGTTGAATTAAATAACGAAGCCAACACCTTAAAAGTTAACTGCTATTTTGAAGACACCATAGCGCTTAATAACGCTGACTCTGAGATTGAACACCTTAAATCTATAATACTTACGCAACTTGCGAGTATTAAGTTGCCGATAAAACCGTCACATATTGTGTTTTTTGCTAAATAAAATGGGTTTTGTTGGTTTGCCTGCTGTTGGGCGGTATAATTAAGAAAATTATATTTAGGGTTTAAATAATGGCTGTTCCTTCTCGTTCGCAAATATCACCAGGTACTGTAGTTAATATTGTTTTAAAAGAAGACCAACGCAGCGGTACATTAACCGAAGGCGTAGTTGAGCGTTTATTAACTAAATCGCCAACCCACCCGCATGGTATAAAAGTGAGATTAGAAGATGGCCAAGTGGGCCGAGTAAAAGAGATTTTATAATGGCAGCGTTATCAGAGCAGGCTTTTTGGGAATTAGTAACTACACCCGACTTAGGTCTAGACCCAGAAAGTGTCAGCGAGAATTTAAAAGCTAAACTAGGTGATTTAACTGACGAGCAGCTTATTGCCTTTGACAAATTTTTTGGTATTAACATGCGCAAGTGTTTTACCTGGGATTTATTTGGCGCGGCATTTGTTATGGCAGGCTGTAACGATGAATACGGCTTTAGTGAGTTTAGATGTTGGCTTATTTCACGCGGCAAAGCCGTGTTTGATAATGCACTTGTTAATGCCGACTCCATTGCATTATGTACACCTGTTTATCACTTAAATGAACAGCCTTACCCATATATTGACGAGTACGACCTTATCGCCGGCTTATTATATGAAGAGCGCAACGAAGATGAACTTCCCTTCGTGCCATCAGGCGATCAACCCGCAGGCAAACGCTTTAAAGACAAAGCAAAATTTTTAAAACAAGCCTATCCACAATTATTTGCAAAGTATTGGCGTTAACACGCTAATTTTGCATTACTCTTAACAACTTTTTGAAACAGAAATCTGCGTAGATGTTTAATTTTTATGCAGTATTTTGTATGCTTATTATTTATTTTTCTCACCTTTAAAATTCAAATCACAGTTTCAATTAATTATTTAGTTACCTTTTACATTAGTTAACAATTGTACCTATTAAACTAGTTTTTTGGATGACTTTTCATTATCAAATATGTTACATTTGACTGTTTTTAAATGAATAAACACTGAATAAACACTGAATAATTACAATATACGACATAGGAATGTTATGTATAAAACACTTTCATCAGGATTGATAGCATTTTGCTTTTTGAACACGCTAAGTTCTCAAGCTGCTGTTTCACAGCGAATAAATAAATCATCCACCCAAGAAGTTAAGCAACTTTTAAATCAAAACCCTTCTATTGCCAATACATCTTCTGCAAGTTCTTATTTTGTAGAATTAGAACAACCTCAATTGAGCCTTTCACAACAAGTTAATGCATCTTCTAAAAAGATGCAGCAATACTTTTCTGGGGTTCCAGTATGGGGTCAGCAAATTAGAGTTCAGTCTAACTCTGAACATATTAGTGGTTTTTTTGCTAAAAACATTAACTTTGCATTTTTGAATAAAACCGCGAGCACCACTTTTGATCAGTCAAAGGCGGTTAAATCGTTGCTGACTAAGTCTAAATTAGATGATTCACTAGAGAGTGAAATAATAAATAATAAGCGCTACATTTATATTCATGATGGCAAGGCTTATTACGTTCGCTTAATTGAACTCAAAGTAACTGAGAATGGCATTGAAAAAATGCCAATAGGTTTAATAAGTGAATCGACTTATCAGATTTTTGAACTGTGGGACAATATTCAAAGTGTTGACGGGACAGGACCTGGTGGTAATCAAAAGATTGGCCAGTATGAATACGGTACAGATAAAGACGCATTTAATGTTACCCAAGTTGGTGAGACCTGTTTTTTAGAAAATGACAAAGTAAAAACGGTCACTATGGAATCGGGCTCTGAGCCAAGTGAAGCCTTTTCATTCACATGTGATCGTAATACACATAAGGAAATAAATGGTGCTTTTTCTCCATTAAATGACGCTCATGCATTTGGAACCGCTGTTTTTGATATGTATCAGCAATGGTACAACACTGCACCGCTTACATTTCAATTGTTAATGCGAGTTCACAGTGGGGATAACTGGGAAAATGCCACCTGGAATGGCCAAGCAATGACCTTTGGTGATGGCGCTGATAGGTTTTACCCGCTGGTTTCACTTGATATTGTATCTCATGAGGTTAGCCACGGCTTTACTAGTCAAAACTCCAATCTTATTTACTCTAATCAATCAGGCGGAATTAACGAGTCTTTCTCTGATATGGCAGGTGAAACTGCAGAGTATTTTTTACGTGGTGAAACCGACTGGTTATCAGGGGCGGATATTTCAAAAGTAGATCCAGCCCTTCGTTACTTTGAAACGCCTTCATTAGATGGTGTTTCTATTGATAAAGCCAGCGATTTTTACCCGGGCATGGATGTTCACTTTAGTAGTGGTGTTTTTAACCGTGCTTTTTTCCTGCTTTCAAATACTGATGGTTGGGATCCTCAAAAAGCGTTTGAAATAATGCTAAAAGCAAATCAAAACTACTGGGTTTATTCGAGTGGTTTTATCGATGGTGCATGTGGAGCAATCAACTCTGCAATTGACTTAAACTATAATGCATCTGATGTAATTTCAGCATTTAATGAAGTAGAAGTTATTTGCGATAATATTAAGTTTGTCGATACTGATTCAGATTTAATGGATGATAACTGGGAGCTTTTATACGGACTAGACCCTTCAGATGCTGATGACGCCAATTTAGATTTAGACCAAGATGGCCTTTCTAACTTGGAAGAATACTTAGCAAATACTCTTCCAAACTCAGTTGATTCTGATGCTGATAGTTTATCTGATTACGATGAATTAAACGTCTACATGACACTGCCTAACAATGCTGATTCAGATTCCGATCGTATGCCAGATGGTTGGGAAGTTACTTTTGCTTTTAATCCACTTGATGCAGCTGATGCAGAACTTGATTTTGATGCCGATAGCTGGGCTAACTTAATTGAGTATTATGGTAACAGCGACCCAACTGATCCAAACTCTGAACCTTCTGTTTTTCCTGAAACTACCTATAATTTTGATGACGCAGTTGTCCCTGAATTATTAGTTTCTTCAAATCCTCAAGCGCCTTGGTTTATTACTAATTATGACGGTCATGATGGCTTAGTGTTATCTAGCAGTGATATTACTGATTCGCAACAAACGAGCATTGAGTTTCAATTTTTAAGTGACGAACAACGTTTTGTTAACTTTAACTACCTATTGGAAACTGAAGCAACTTATGACTTTTTCAAAGTTTATATTAACGATTCATTAGTGCTTAATGAGTCAGGCCTAACTGACTGGAAGGTGGCTTCTTTTCCAGTTCCTGCTGGGTTCAATACAGTTAAGTTTGTGTACACTAAAGACGTTATAGTGTCTGAAGGTTTAGATGCTGTATTTATCGATAATTTATATATTGGGCCTAGCTTCCCTGATTCTGACGGTGATGGTATGTCAGATATGTGGGAATTATCTTATGGTTTGGATATAAATACTGACGATTCAGCACTTGATTTAGACAACGATGGTTTATCTAACCTTCTTGAGTTTTTAAATAATGGTTTACCTAACAACTCAGATACTGATGGCGATTTAATGCCTGATGGGTGGGAATATAACAACAGCCTAAATCTTACGGATGCCTCAGATGCGTCAAAAGATGCTGACAATGATGGATTTACTAACCTTACAGAGTTTCAAGCAAATACAGACCCTCAGTCAGATACCTCTTACCCTGTTGCTTTAAATATCACAACGTCATTTGAAAGCGATACACTTCCAACATGGATGATTGAATCAGCAAACTCAAGTGCGCCGTGGTTTATCACAGACGACTTTGCCACACAGGGCTCACAAAGTATTCGTTCAGGAGATATCTCTGATTCTCAGTTTAGCGGGTTTACTGTCACGGGTTTATTTGAAGAAGGGGTTTTAGCGTTCGATTATAAAATTGATTCTGAATATTGTTGTGACTTTTTTATGGTGACTATAGATGGCCAAGAAGTCATTGGTTTTGCTGAGCGTGGAAATTTAGAAGCACCTGAACCAACTTCATTTTTAGTTAATATTAGTGAAGGGGTGCATAAGATTGAGTTCAAGTATACCAAAGACGGATCAGTATCAACTGATGCTGATGCAGTATGGCTTGATAACTTTGTTATGCTTCCAGTCGGTGATCAAACCGATACTGATAACGATCAAATACCAGACTACTGGGAACTACTAAATGGTTTAAATCGTTTTGATGCAAGTGATGCACAATCTGACAATGACGCTGACAGCCTTTCAGCCCTTGATGAGTATAACCTAGGAACAAATCCAAATTCAGCTGACACAGATTCTGATGAGTTAAGTGATGGCTATGAAGTTAATAATGGCTTGCTACCACTTGACCCTTCGGATGCAAGTTTAGATTTTGATGCTGATGGTTACACTAATATCCAAGAGTTCTATGGGCAAAGCCTTGCTAATGACGCAACATCAACTGTGCAGTCTTTTTCTCAGCTAAATGAAAGCTTTGAAGAAGGGCTTTTGCCAGCTATATTTACAGAGCTTGCAGAACATACTACACAATGGCAGCTTAATACCAACTGGTCTACGGATGGTTCATCAAGTTTAAGCCTAAATACTTCTCCAGCAGGTAGTATAAGCGGCTTTGCAATTGCAGGGTTATTTGAGGCAGGGTTCATTAATTTAGATTACTTTTCAAACAATAACTCATCATTCCAAATTAGTGTTAACGGTACTCAGTACAATATTAAGCATTATCGCTCTCGCTTGTTAATTCCGGTAAATGATGGTTTTAATATTGTGAAGGTAAAATACGAAAGCCCTTACTTAGCAGATATGCCTTTTTCAGTTGATAATATTTCATGGACTGCTGAGCTGGATGTAGTTAGTGACTTTGATGGCGACGGTATTCCAGATTATTGGGAAGCACAGAATGGACTAAATGCACTTGATTCTAATGATGCATCAAAGGATTCAGACTACGACGGTTTATCTAATTTAAACGAGTATCAGATGTCTAGTAATCCGCTTTCTACAGATACAGACGGCGACGGTGTGCAAGATAGTGAAGATAGTCACCCAACTGATTCTAGCTTGGGTGAAAATATAGCCCCTGTTTTTGTATCAAGTTTAGAGCCTATTACTCTTGAAGCAACGTCTCAAAATACTAACCTTACAAATATTTTTGTTCCTGAGGCGACTGATAACGGACATTTAGAACCTTATGTTTATACTTTCTCTGGCTCATGGTTGCCCCTTGGTGAACATCAAATCACATGGGTTGCTCGTGATTATGTTGGTAACGAAACGACGGCTATTCAAACGGTAACCTTAGTTGACACAACGCCACCTGTTATACAAGACTATTACTCAGTTAATGTTTATGGAAGCTCAATCGATGACATAAAAGCGGCATTATTTAACTCTAATGCTATCTACGATAGTGTATCGGGTGTGGCTATTATCGATATTGATAGTAACTTTGTGTTTAGAACCGGGGATATTTTAATTCCTGTTTCTGCCGTTGATGGAGCGGGTAATACTTCTACAGGTGAAATAAATGCTTATGTTTTTCCTAAAGTCAGTATCCAGCCTACTACGTATGTTTACCAAAATGGTAATGCGGTTATTGATGTACTCATAAGTGGTAAAAGCCCATACGGTTCAGTAAGCTTTGATCTTATTGGCAATAATACTAGTAAATATATATCTACAAACCATCATGGCCTTGTCAAGGTAGAGCTAGAACGTGAGTTCTTTGAAAATGCGTCGAATATTCGCATTAATACGACAAACAATTCATTTACCGATGGAAATGATACTAGCCAGTTAGTTTTTCTAAATGAAACTGCAAAACCTGAATTTATTACTAATCTATATCAAAATGGAAAAGTAATAAGCAAGATGGTTCAACGTGATTCGTCAGACTTTATTGTTGATGTTCATGCAGTTAATTTACCTAGTGCAGAAGCTGATAATTCAATAGAGCTCCAGCTATCTTCACAAGGTGATTATTTTGTAAATAAAATTGGTCCCTCAAAGTGGAATATTACTTTTACGCCTCAATTGCTCACGGACTCTAACAATCTAGACATTACGTTTACTATAAAACAAAATAGCGAAGCTGTTGCAACGGATAAAATTAGTTTACGTGTGATTGACGCAGTTACTTTTAATGATCCTGAGTTAGATACTGATGGTGATGGTATTCCTGATGCTGAAGAAGGTGTGAGCGATGGCGATAAAGACGGCATTGTTGATTACTTAGATAGCTCTTCTATTACGCATTCAGCTGTTTTAGATTCAGGTAATATGGTTCGTAGCATCGATGAGTTTAATCACTTGTCAGTAGGTAACATTAAACAGACTACTGTAACGCAAATGATTGCTGATATGTCTATTTCAGAGCAAGACTTAAGTACTTACTTTGATAGCTTAGATATTACAGAACCTCACTTTCAAGCTAAAAGTGATATTGTAAATATTCATATTACCCTTTCAAATTCATCGGGTACCGCTGAAATTGCGATACCAGAGTACGTTAACTCTATTTTAAGTTCAGAAATGCAAATTCGTTTGTTATCTAATACAGGTTGGCAGTCGGTTGCAAAGCTAACTGGTAACGTGTACGAGCAAATTTGTTCAGGTTGCTTTACTTTTTCAGTAACAGACGGCAGTGAATTTGACTTAGACGGTGAAGTTAATGGTGTGATTGAATTAGTTGCTAAGTTAGCTGAAGAAAGTTTAAACCAAGCGCCTGTTTTAGATATAACAATTCCAGCAACCATTGAAGAGCTTTCAACTACTGAGCTTGATGCGTCAGGAACAACAGATCCTGATGGTGATTTGCTAAGTTTTGAGTGGAGTATTGATCATCCTCAATTATCACTGGCGCCTTTAGAGACAGACAGTAAAGCGACACTGACTGTAGGTGAATTAGAGGAAACGTTCACTACAGATATCACTTTATTAATCTCAGATGGTTACGAGCAATTCACAGAGGTATATACAGTGACCTTTATGCACGTTAATCAATTACCAGCAGTTGAGTTGAGCTCATCTTCTTTATCGGTTGATGAGGGTAAAGACGTTAGCGTTACAGCAACTGCAACAGACAAAGAGTCATCTGAACTTACTTACAGCTGGGTTCAAACACAAGGTATAGAAGTCGCAATTGAAGATGCTAATTCAAATACATTGTCGTTTATCGCGCCAAGTGTATCTGTAACAAGTGAACTTGGCTTTAAACTCAGCGTTTCTGATGGTGAAGGGGAGACAGAGCAAAGTGTTATCGTTACCGTTAATGATGTACCTGTTGCACTGCCAACACCTAAAGAAGGTGATAAAAGTGGAGGAGGTTCTTTCAGTTTCTTCTTATTACTCTTAACCGCTTTGTTTGTTTACAGAAGAGCACAGTTGTTTCACAAATAACAACAGTCTAATTGTATAACTATTAAATCCCTTGATTGTTATCAAGGGATTTTTTTTGCATAAATTTTAAAATAAGTAAGTAGGTTTAATGTGTTAAGCTAATTGTATTTTGACTTGTTAGGTTTCTTTAATGAAAAATTATAAAGTTTTACTATGTGTTTGTTGTTTATTTTTTGCTAATCAGTCTTTTGCTAAAACGATTTTGCCTAGTAACAAAACTAAGTTTGTTAGCTTGTTTAATAGTAAAGTTGGCGATTATGAATTAGTTTCTGGCGATGCTCGCTATTGCGATTCAGGCTCATTAATGTGGCTTGATAAAAATAATACTGATTTGGGTTTTAGACTTGGCAGTTTAATTTCTTTTATTGATTTACATAATGGCACACAAACTAATAAAGTCCCTGATTTTTGCCTAGTAACTACAAAGTTTAAATATACGAGTATTGGCTTAACAATGGATTTACGCCAAGACCGGTGTGACAGTAATAACGATATATTAGATGTTAGCCGCACGCTAAATTTTGTTTCTGATACACAGTTAGAATACTTGATTAAAAATGCTAATGTTCAGTGCAAGTTTGAATTAAAGCGTCTATAAATCGCATTTTATTTTTGGTATATCGCGCCAGCGGGTTGTGTACTGAGGCGATAAAAAATCTCTGTTCATATGCCAGCGATCGTTTAATTTACTACTTGCTAAGCCCAACATACCCTTGCCGTATCGGGTATTAATAGCATCTAAACAGCCCATTAACTTTGGGTTATCTTGTTGTGGTGCAAATAAGTCACTTTGCTGAAATTGCTCAGCGGTGAGTTCTAGTGCACCTACACCACACTTATAAAACCGCACGCCAGGTTGGTAAATTTTTTCAAACACCTCAGATACCGCATTGGCCATAACGCAGGTATCGTTTGTTGGCATGCTAAACTGATACATATAAGACTTTTTATAAAATACGTCTTCATGGGATGAACTCGATGCAAAAATATATAATTGCTTTGCAAGCGACTTTTGCGATCTTAGTTTTTTGCCCACAATAGTAACATGGTTAATTAAAGCGGTTTTAAGAGCGGTTGGTTCATAAATACGCTCTCCAAAGCTGCGAGTTGAGTAAATTTCGCGTTTATCTTGGCGTACATCATCCCAGTTTAAACATACTAAGCCATTAAGCTCGCTTACTGTGCGCTCTACCACCACACTAAAAGCGCGGCGCATAGTTTTTGGGTTTTGTTGGGCAAGCTGCCATGCGGTATTTATGTTCATTATTTTTAGCTTTTTAGCTAAGCGTTTGCCAATTCCCCATACATCTTGGCAGTCCATGCGTTGTAAAATTGCACAGCGGCTTGCTTCGTCATTTATGACAGCAACACCGTCAAAGCCTGTTAATTTTTTAGCAGCATGATTCGCGGCTTTTGCAAGAGTAGGCGTTGGCCCAAACCCAACGCCCACGGGGAGCTTTGTTTCTCGCCATACGGTTCGTCTAATAAGGTGCCCGTAAGTATGCCAATCTTTTACAACGTTTTCATAGCCGCTAAAGTGCAAAAACGATTCATCAATACTGTAAATATGCTGGGTGTCACAAAAGCGACCAATCACACTCATCATTCGGTCGCTTAAATTAGCGTATAGTTCATAGTTACTAGAGCGTACAACCACATTGTTTTGTTCTAATAACTGCTTAACTTTAAAATAAGGGCCAAATTTAGGAATATTAAGCTTACGCGCAATAGGGCATACCGCACACACGCAGCCATCGTTATTGGTAAGCACTACGACAGGTTTTGAGCGAATGGCGGGATCAAATACTTTTTCGGCGCTGGCATAAAACGCTACTGCATCGACTAAGGCATACATGAAAGTAACTCAGGGCTTTGGCGATGCATACGAATAGACAAACTGACTACGCCTTCAAGCTGAAATTCATCGCTAGGCGTAATATTTACGGGTTGATATAAAGGCGAAGCCGATAGCAATCGAGCGTTTGTTTTATCAAGTAGTTTACACACAAATAAGCCATTTAAATTAGCCACAATTACATCGCCATCTTTAGCGTGCTCTGCTCGGTCTACTACGAGTAAATCACCCTCAAAAATCCCTACTTCTTGCATAGAGCTACCCGACGCAATACCAATAAATGTGGCATCAGGGTGCTTTATTAATAGCTCATCAAGGGAAACGCCAAGCTCAGTGTATTGTGCTGCAGGAGATTCAAACCCGCAAATACCTGCTTCTATATAAATAGGAATAACAAACATAAATAAACAACCAAAACACACATACTGTATAAGTGTACAGTATATGTGTTTTGTATTCGTTATGCCAAGTAATGAATGGCAGATCAATCCATGTTTTTGATCATTTGTTGGGCCGTGTGTAAAAAGTCATTGATTTGCTGTGAGTTTAAATTTTTACACATTTGTGCATTTACTTGCTGTTCGGCAGCTAATAGCTTGTCATAAAGCGTACGACCTTCAGAGGTAAATGACAAAATAAAACAACGCTTGTCGTGTTCACTGGCCGTTTTATTAATCAAGTTTAACGCGAGTAGTTCTTTCACTAACCGTGCTATTTGGGCTTTATCGCGCTGAGTTTGATTCACAATATCGTTTGCTGTGCACTGAGTTGTGGTTGCAATAATATGAAAGCAGCGTACGTGCATTGCGTTTAATCCAAGCTCGCCCGCATTAATCGCTTCGCGTATGGTAACGCGGTAATTTTGCATTAAAGTAAATAATGTATTGGCTAATGAGGTATACATAATAAATCCATAATGGTTGACAATGTCAATTAAATTGCTATAGTTGATTTTATCAACCAATGGGGCGTTGTGCAACATCTGCTTTATAAAGCAGTAATTTTTAATCAATGAGGTTAGTTTATATGGCAAAAAAAATACGCAAAGTAACAGTATTAAGCACAAAGCAAATAACCCCACATTTACAACGTATAGTTTTAGGTTCTGAAGAGTTTACAGATTTAACCTCTGATCACATTGGCAGTTATGTAAAAGTGCTTATTCCAAAAAACGGTGTGGCCGACTTCAATTTAAAAACGGCGTGTATGCGTTCGTACACAATACAAAATGTAAATAAAAGCAATGGTGCAATTACGCTCGATTTTGTTATTAATATGCACCAAGGCCCTGCGACTAATTGGGCAAAAGTTGCCAAAGTAGGTGATGAACTAGCTATTGCAGGCCCTGGTCCTAAAAAGCTTGAAAATTACCAGCACTCACATTATGTGTTACTAGGCGATTTAACCTCGGTGAATGCTATTAAAGGGTATGTTCAGCAATTGCCAATAAACGCTAAAATTGACGCGTTTATTCATACCCCGAATAAAGCGGATATTATCAGCTTAGATTCAACGCGCCAGGTCAATTGGTTAATAACTACAACGCCAGAGATTGAGATGGCTAATGCCTTAAGCACACTACAGCAACATGAACAGCCACCTATTATATTTATGGCACTTGAAGCAGGGTTAATACGTGAGCTGAAAACGCTATTAACTAGTAAGCTTGCTGTACCGCGTACTAATATCGTGTCATCAGGTTATTGGAAAAAAGGCTTAAACTCAGAAAACTATAAGTTAGAGCGCCAAGCTAATACACAAACGGCTTAATTTTTTATAGCTAAGTAAAATAGGTTACTTAGTTATTTAATACACTCGTTAACACTCATTTTTATTTTAGTTAAGCAAGCGTACACCTAAGGCTTGTTAAAGTAGTGGCATCAATCAGTAATTTACAATTTAAATTAATTGATGTGATGCCTAAACATTTAAAATAAAACAAAACGCATTAGTAACTATTAGTTAAGTGTATTAATAGATGGTTTATCGTTCTGTTTTATCAATCAAATTGATTTAAACAATCAATTTTAAGGCATTACTTTAATTCTATAAAATGTATTTATTGAAACAAACATTATTAAATTAAAGGCAGGTATCCCGTGAACTCTCTAAACAGCGCAACAGCTTCTTCAGTAACTAAACTAGCACAGCCTAAGGTTGCGTTAATTGCTGAAGGTGGCGGACAGCGAGGGATTTTCACCGCAGGTGTACTTGATGCGTGGTTAGAACAAAACTACGACCCATTTGATTTATTTATTGGCACATCGGCAGGTTCACAAAACTTAACAAGCTATTTAGCTCGTCAAAAAGGTTACGCTAAACGCCTGATTAGAGGGCTGTCTCGTAATAAACGTTTTTTTCAACTAGGTCGTGGCTTAATGGGAAAACACATTGTTGATTTAGACTGGTACTTTGATAAAACCAAAGAAGTAAATAGAGCAATTGACTTTAAAACAGCTAAAACATCACTAGGTAAACGTGAGTTACTTATTACTGCTACAAACGCACGTGACAGAAAAGCGTATTACTTATCACCAACAGGTGAAGAGCATCAATGGCGCGAGCTATTAAAAGCGTCAAGCGCATTACCCTTTTTGTACAAACAAGGTGTTAAATTAACACCTTGGCTAAATGCACAAGCCGCTAACGAAACAAATACAATTACCGAACCTCAAGAAGACTTTTTTCTTGATGGGGGGCTAGCTGCACCATTACCAGTCCGCGAAGCGTACAACCGTGGCGCGCGTAAGATTGTGGTTATAAGAACGGTAGACGCTGATTTTCAAGCGCAATCGGCATGGGTTCAAAAGCTTAGATCGCTTGCTACGGCAGCAGGTTACTGCCCAAAAACGCTCGACTACCTAATTCAGCATGAACAAGCTTACCTAGACGAGCTAAACTTTATGACAAACCCGCCTAGTGATGTAGAAATTATACAGATTTTTGCAGATGAAACACTGCACAGCAAATTGTTAGGCAGTACAAACGACGATTTACGTAAAGATCATAAGCTTGGTGTAAAAGCAGGCCGTGAATACTTAAAAAGCCAAAATGCACGCATTGTAGATTACGCACACAGCTACGCTATGTAGCTGTAAAAAAATAGTTTAGAAACAACCGTAAAGAATTACGGTTGTTTAGCTGAATAAGTCTAAGCTAAATCTGATAGTCATATATGTGCTGCGAGAAAACATTGAAGGTTTTTAATGTATGAAGTCAAGATTTGACCCCATTAGCTTTTTGACCCCATTAGCTTTTTTGTACATGATCAGTGAGTGTTCATTCGTGTTATCTATTGAACAACACCAGTTGTGAATTGATAAAAAGTTGTTATATTGCTCATTTGAGCACTTACCATAGCCAGGATATTCAGTTGCAATAAATGGTTTTAGTAAAAGTAATTGCTCTGAACCTTCAGTGTTAACTTCATGAGCGCCAATACCTGTAGAAGAAAATTCAGTTCCTTTCTTGATATTACCTTTGAATGATTCGATAACTTCAAATGTTGAATAATTTACTTTGCATTTTCCGTCATTTGTAACCGACACCTTATTTTTTATAAGTTTTGCATGAATTACATTCGAGGAATAATTGTAGTTCCAATCTAGGCTCAGCTTTGACTCTAGAGCTTCCGCGTTTGCTTGCGTTGAAAAAATTAAAACGAAAATAAAAAATAGAATCTGATTCATCTGAGGAACTCCATGTAGCTCTAACGCCTTACTAATGGGCGCATAAATGCTTGGCTAAAATTGGCGACGAAGGAGCGCAAGCCAAGCTTTTTGCGTCCTTTTGAGTAACTTGTATGGATAATAAACCCATAAATTAATTAATACTTTAACCTAGTTCGGGTAATGTGAGGCCCAAGCTTTGGCTGCAACCAAAGCCTTTTATACAGTAGTTCGATTGAGCGTAGGCTCCTCTATTGAGAGACCGGTAACAAGTTAGAACGCTGTATAAACTCCAAGCATTAAACTCGGATAGTCAACGGGGCCTCGAGCCCGAATAGCAAGGCAGAGTCAGCTTATTATGAATACAATAAATAATCAAAATGAAATTAACGTCGGTGTCGATACAGGTAAAACACAACTCGATATTTATATCAGGCCTTTAGACATTTACTTTACTGTAGAAAATAATCAAAGTGGCATTAAACACGCCATTCAAATCTTAAAAAAACACCCAGTAACACGCGTTACTATTGAGGCGACTGGTCGTCTTGAACAGCCTTTTATCATAGCCTGCGCTGAGGCGAATATTCCCTTCGTTATTGCTAATCCCGTGAACATAAAACGCTTCGCAGGGGCTATCGGCCAAAAAGCAAAAACGGATAAACTTGATGCACAACTTATTGCTCACTTTGGTGAAGCGATTAAACCGCCTTTATCATCTTTAAAGCCAGAGAAAATGCGCTCTCAAATAATGCCAAAAACACTATCGTCACTCATAAAACCTATCCTAACGGCATTAAAAAATCAGATTGAAAAAGTAGATTTCAAACTTCAAAAACTGGTTAGTGAATGTGACGAATACAAAGCAAAAAATGCCATTATCCAAAGTGTGCCTGGTGTTGGCAATGTGGTCGCATTTAACTTACTTAGTGATATGCCTGAGTTAGGTTATGTGAACAACAAAGAGGCCGCTTCTTTAGTAGGTGTAGCCCCATTCAATCGTGAAAGTGGTGTGTATCAAGGTAAGCGAATGATACGTGGCGGCCGACCTAAAATAAGAACTGCCATGTACATGGCGATGATGTCAGCCATTCAGTGCAACTCTAAATTTAAAGACCTTTATCAACGCATGGTTAAAGCAGGAAAGCCTAAAAAAGTAGCCATTATTGCGTGTATACGAAAGCTGGTAGTGATCATAAATTCTATGGTGAGGGATGGTGTCATGTGGGATCCTAAAATGGTTTGAAATTAGGAATTGACACCATAGTCACTTGTTATATGTGTTTGCACGGAATCGAATAAGTCATTTTTACTTTACTATATTTAACCACATCACCAACTGACATATTTTTAAATTCTTCAAATGGTGACAACGCCATGACATTTGCTTTAGCTTCTTTATTGATTTCACCAACAGAACTCTTTTTTACAAAAATAATTTGTTCAATTACACCGTTATTTGAAAGCTGTAGCTCAAAAATTACATTGTTCGTTTCTTCAGAACAGTAATTCCCTATATGCTTCGAGCCCAAAACTGGAAATTCCCAGACAGGCAACTCCTCGTTTGCCAATGAAGCAAATGAAATAAATAACAAAACTTTCAAGATACTTTTATTCATAGACATATATAACGCCTCGTTAAGAGGCAAAAATTGTTGGCTAAAATTAGCGACGAAGGAGCAAAAGCCAACTGTTTTTTGTCCTTTTAAACGACTTGTTAAGTTGCGATTTGCTCCACAACTTGAATCCACTTTGTGCCTGACTTTAAAACCATTTTTGATTCTACTGAGTACAATGAACCATCACCGTAACCATGATTGAATAAGATAGTTAGATCCATTTCAACGACTTCCGAAATTGGCAAATTAAGCTTTAATAGTATTTCTTTAAACTTAGCTACTAACGAATTTATTGCTAATGAAAATGGTTTAATAAAATCTAACTCATTAGGGTAAGGATTATCGTCCATTAACTTTATGGTCACAGCGGTTAAATTAGCCTTTTGGCAAAGGTCACCAACATATGGATATAAATAACTTAACCCACTTTGTGCATGGTGAGCGATATTGTACGCTGCACCTTTTAACGGTTTGAGTGATGCCATAATTCCCTTAGCAACTTAACGCCCTGTTAAGGGGCTGATAATGTTTGGCTAAAATGTGTAGCGAAGCGAAACCGAGCCAAACTTTAGCAGTCCCGCTTGAACAGCTTGATACTCATTGAGCCTCCTCCCCAGCATCGCGATTATTCGCTACGCTGAAAAGGCAACCAACCTTACAGGAGAAAGCTCAATGAACTTTTACAATAACATGCATCCATATTATTGTGGAATCG
>Ga0310124_10000019_pt1 | contig 121296 bp, 95 predicted proteins | sample CB11b_AW_Bot5_MG_FD_203507 | JGI IMG/M metagenome (GOLD analysis project Ga0310124, IMG submission 203507) | Marine microbial communities from Western Arctic Ocean, Canada - CB11b_AW_Bot5 | ecosystem: Environmental > Aquatic > Marine > Oceanic | place: Canada: Western Arctic Ocean | collected... | reverse complement strand
CCATGCCGAACTCAGTAGTGAAACGAAACAGCGCCGATGATAGTGTAGCATTTGCTATGTGAAAGTAGGACATTACCAGGCTTCAAATAAGCGAAACCCGTTACAGCAATGTGACGGGTTTTTTGCTGTCTGGAGAAAAGCAATATTCAACATTCTCTTCTCTAAAGCGCAGCGCCTCTTTGTGAATAGTGTTTTGACTATCAAATACATTGAGCGATGGTAGTGTAACACTTTATTGTGACTCTCCACTGCTGTGGGCACCACGACATTTCTAGGCTTCAAATAAGCGAAACCCGTTAAAGCGATGTGACGGGTTTTTTGCTGTTTGGACTAAAGCAGATAGATCAAACGAAGCCATATTCGCACATCTATTTCATCATAACTACTAAATACATAACATAATTAGATGTAGAGTATTGCCCTAGTCAACTCCATATTTCTCAATTGGACTAAATGCAGCAAGGTAAAAAAGTGTATGGCATTAAAAATAGAGCGCCTGCTTTAGATGCTCTATTTTAGATTTCAACACGTTCCTTATATCTATCATCGACTCTTAATAGTTATTGATTTAAGCTAATTAAAATTTAATCGTGCGTACTACGTTTTAAGAGTATGCCTAATATAAAAATAACAAAGGCTTCAATATGGATAATTATCCACAAGGTATTTTTTGCTGGTCAGAGCTATGTACACATAATTGGAAAGAGGGTAAAGCTTTTTATACGTCTTTATTTGACTGGGGTACTGATGATCAACCTATAGGCGATGATCTATTTTATACTATGTTACAAAAAGAGAATGACGACATTGCAGCTATGTATGAAATGCCAAAAGAGCAAATTCAAGAGGGTATTCCAAGCAGTTGGTTAACATATATTGCGGTAGACGATGTGGATGAATGCGCATTAAAAGCGAAACAATTCGGAGCTGAAATAATTGCAGGTCCTCATAATGTTATGAATGCTGGCCGGATGTTAATGCTTACTGATCCGGGTGGAGCAACAGTTGCTTTGTGGCAAGGTAGAGAACATAAAGGGTGCAAGCGTCTCTCAGAGCTATCAACGCCTTATTGGCATGAGTTAGCTACACGCAACAGTAAAATTAGTAACGAGTTTTATTGTGCTTTACTGGGATGGAAAAGTGAAATAAAACCAATGGATGGTATGGATTACACATTATTCATGGTGGATGATAAGCCTGTTGCTGGAATGCTTGAAATGAATAATGAATGGCCTGAGGAGGTTCCTCCTCATTGGATGATTTATTTTTTAGTTGATAACTGCGATTCAACAGCCAACAAGGCACAGGAACTGGGAGCTCAATTATGTGTATCTTCTACTACAGTACCTGAAGTTGGTCGGTTTGCCGTTCTTTGCGATCCTCAAGGTGCTGTTTTTTCGGTGATCCAAACGAAAGATTAAAGCGTTTACAATGTGTTGATAAGTGCATGAGAGGATTGTCTTGCACTTAGCTACTTTGGGTATTGGCATTAACGTTTTATTTTTTGTTATTTTGTTATAATGCCAGTTATATAAATTATGCATGTTGAGTAGACAATGGAATTTGAACAAGATAGCAATTTAACCCTTCCTTTATTTCTATTAAATGAGTCTTTAAATGATAGAGATTTAGAACAGCCTGATTTTGAAATATTAATACCACTTGATGATGATTTACTTGCTCAAATTTGCCAAAACCCTTCAGAGGATAGCAGCATAGCTATTACAGTGACAGATTATGAATTATTGATTACAGACCCTGCTTATACTCCTGTGTTAGATCATCCGCACAGTGCGCAAATAACATTAATTCATGGTCCTGTTCTTAGTGTTGTACTCAATACTGAGAACCAAGATGTATTTATATCTCCGCAAATGGATATGATGCCGACCTTCGATCTGGGTGATGAAGACGAATGAACAAACTCATAGGTATCGTTATATTAGTTATTCTCAGTGGTTGTGCATACTTAGGTAATGCCCACTACAATGAGATATTTGGCAATGAACAATCTCAGCAGCGTATCGTATCTCATACTACTGGCGAAGGGGCTAATTTTTTACAGAATGTAAAACCTGTGCTTGATACTCGCTGTGTTGTTTGTCATGGTTGTTACGATGCACCTTGTCAGTTAAAGCTATCATCACCTGAAGGAATAGATAGAGGGGTAAGCAAAGACCTTGTTTATGATGGTACTCGTTTACTTGCTACAACGCCGAGTAGATTGTTATTTGATGCTACAACGACAGAGCAATGGCGTGAAAAGAACTTCACCCCTGTTTTAAATGAGCGAGTACAAACTGAGGAAGCTAACTTAGCTGGTAGCGTCTTGTTTAATAGTTTAGTACTGAAACAAAGTCATGAATTACCTGCAAATGAAATATTAGGTGATGAGTTTGATTTTTCGCTGAGCCGCTCTCAAACCTGTGCCACTATGGGAGAGTTTGATCAATTAGCGAGTGAACAACCTCATGCTGGTATGCCTTATGGATTACCGGGTGTATCTCGTGATGAGTTTAATCATTTGCAGAAATGGCTCAAAGCAGGCGGAAAGATGGCGCATATCGACCCGCCAACTGAGTTTGAGCTTGAGCAGGTTAAGCGTTGGGAAGCTTTTTTAAACCAAGATGCTTTGAAGTATCAGTTATCGGCTCGCTATATATACGAGCATTGGTTTTTAGCTCACATATATTTTGACCAAAAGACTCCAGATAACTTTTTTAAGCTTGTTCGCTCGAGCACACCACCCGGTGAAAAAATAAAATTAATAAGCACACGCCGACCTTATGACGATCCTAAGGTTAACCGTGTTTACTACCGATTACTGCATGATCGCAGCACTATTTTATCTAAAACTCACTTACCGCTTAAGCTAAATGATGAAAAGTTGGCCCGTTTATACCAACAGTTCATTGCACCAGAGTATACGGTTAAAAGCATGCCAAGCTACAAGGCAGAGTCTGCATCTAATCCGTTTAAAACGTTTGAAGTGATCCCTATTGATTCTAAATATCAATTTATGCTTGATGAAGCTGAGTTAATTATTATGGGCTTTATAAAAGGGCCAGTTTGCCGTGGTCAAATTGCGTTAAATGTGATTAACGACCACTTTTGGGTTGCTTTTGCTGATCCCAAAAAAGTGGCAACCCCAGCGGTTGGACAAATGATAATGCAGCATGAGGACGCACTTGAATTACCCGCCGCAGAGGAAAGTAATGCATTTCCTATTGCTAACTGGGTTAAATACTCAGCTCTGGAGCAAAAATATTTAAAAGCAAAGGTCAATTTAGCTAATGAGATGTTTAAAGGTGGCGAGTATTTAACAACAGATCTATTGTGGAAAGGAGATGGCCACAATAAAAATGCAGCACTGACTATTTTTCGTCATTTTGACAGTGCCACTGTGGTGAAAGGTTTTATTGGTCAAGAGCCAAAAACAACTTGGATTTTAGATTATGCCTTATTTGAGCGAATTCATTATTTGCTGGTTGCTGGTTTTGATGTTTACGGCAATATTGGGCATCAACTGGTAACGCGTTTGTATATGGATTTTTTACGCTTAGAAGGAGAGCAAAACTTCTTAGCATTATTACCTGAGAGTAAACGAGATAAAATTAAAGGCCAGTGGTATCGAAAATCACCCCCAAGCCTTGCTGAGTTTTTTAAAAATAATCGTGAGTTTAGTCAGCCAAGCGGTATAACTTATAAAACAAACAATCCTCAAAAAGAGTTATATGCACTAATTAAAGAGGCGCTAAGCCCAGTGCTAAGCGAGCACTACGATTATAAACAAGTACCTAAATCACTAAGCGCCATTAATGCTATGCCTGCAAAAGCAGTAAACTTACTACCGCAGTTATCGTTTGTGTTAGTAAAGCAAGATGACGATAGCCATAAGGCTTATACGATTATTCATCATAACGCACATTACAATATTTCGAGCTTATTAAATGAAGACGGTCAACGAGCTTTTGACGAAGACACGGCAACAATCGTCCCCGGTTTTATAGGTGACTACCCAGCTTCCATTTGGTATTTGAATAATGAACAACAGGTTGAGGCTTTTGCTGAACAGTTACCTATGATGCAAGTTGAAGCTGACTACGCAGCTTTAAAAACTAAGTTTGGTATTAGACGTTCTCATCCACAGTTTTGGCAATACAGCGATATTTTGCACGCTACAGCAAAAAAATACCGTGGTATTGAATACGGGTTGTTCGATTACAATCGTTTAGAAAATAGATAGTAAATCCTCTTATATAGCCCAGCTTTGAGTTGGGCTTTTTTATATTTATAGATTAAGCATAGATATTGATGTAATTGGACTACACTTAAACCAAAAAGTTAGGCTAACTATGTTTGAAATTGTTGCAAATATTCGCCTACGTAATCGGTGGGCATTAATCGCTATTGCGCTATTAATTAGTGTTTCTGTATTACTAATGCAGTACTTTTTTTCAGTACAAAAAAATGATGCAAACATTATTAACATTGCTGGTAAACAGCGAATGCTGTCGCAAAAAATTGCATGGCATGGTGATAAGTTATTAACCTCGCAAGTACCTAGTACAGATCATCAGCAGTCTTTAGATGCATCGCTCAGCCTATTTAAAGCAAACCATCAATATTTATTGTTAAAAAACGATAATGGTCAATATAAATACCTCAGCCCTGAGCTTATCAAGTTATATATACAATCACCTATTGAGCTAGATTTGCGCGTGCAAAAATTTATCCAGCAGGTAGAAGGGCTACTGTATAAACAGGAAAAAATAGACCCCAATGTGTTTTCTGTTAAGCGAATGGAAGAGTTACTAAAGTATTTAGATCAAGCTGTTGGCTTATTTGAAAAAGAGTCCGTAAAAAAAGTGGCGTGGGTGTCTTCAGCCGAGCTATTTTTTTGGTTGCTAACTATGTTATTGCTTATTGGTGTATTGCGCTTTGTGTTCATACCGATGGAAAAGCAGATCACTAAGGCGTTATCAAAGTATCAACAGCAAAAAGATTTTGCGCAGCAAGTGAGCAAAAATAAAGAACACTTTATAGCTCGAGCAAGTCATGAGTTTAGAACGCCTCTACAAGGCTTTATTGCCTCGATTGATTCGTTAGAGGTCAGTAATAGCCAAAAATTGATTAAAACACAGGCCTCTTATTGCGCATCAAGAATAATAGCAATGCTTGACGAGCTACAAGATTTACAGGCGCTTAGTTTAGGTCGTTGGGCATTGAAACCGTCAAATGAAAACTTACTTCAGTCATTCAATAAAGTGCTTTTAGGGTATGAATTTGGTTACAGTCAAAAAGGTATTACCTTAGTTACAACTCTTGATTCGACACTTGATCAAGCTATAAAACTAGATCATCAACGCTTTCAGCAAGTGTTAGCTGAGTTAGTTGGCAACGCATTAAAGTTTACAGAAGAGGGGGCTGTTACTGTTAAGGCTTGTGTTAGCAATAAGCAATTAACAGTAACAATCACGGATACAGGTTCAGGATTAACCAAGCCAGTCAGCAGGTTAACTTTTAATTCATCTAATCAAAATAATCACTTTCAAGGGTTAAGAACAGGCCTTGCAAGGGTGCAGTACATTGTTGATGCTTTTGACGGGAATATTGTGTTTGAAAATACATCGCCAAATGGGGTGCGCGTTACGCTGAAAATGCCCGTTGTGATTGATGAAAGTGCACCTTCGTTAAGTGCGCTGTTACCTCAAAATCTGCATTGTTTAGTTGTTGAAGATAACCCGTTAAACATGCACTTATTAACGCGAATTCTTTCACAACTTAACTATAGCTATGAATGTGCAGAAAACGGAAAGGTCGCCTGCGAGATGGCCACTAAAAATGAATACCAGGTTATTTTTATGGATTTAAATATGCCAATAATGGATGGCTTTGAGGCTATTAAAAAAATACGCATTTTTGACGCTAATACGCCTATTATTGTGGTTACCGCTAATACATCTACAGAGGATATGAAGTTAGTTTATGAGTATGGCGCCAGTGGGCATATTCATAAACCAATTGGTAAGCAAGCAATTGTCGATGCGCTAGTTAATGTATGTATGAGCAGTGAAATAAATTAAAAATGTGTAAAATACGCTGACTTACATAATTAGCCTGATGTTAACTTGGCAGTACAGTAAGTGCTATGATGTAGGCAAATCGACACTGTTTGCAGTGCTAATTGATAAGGTTAAATTAGTACTGCAAGCATAGAAGCACCTTACCCAAATGAAGTTATTGCTACCTGAGATACAATTTTTTTAGGTTTTAGAATGTTTTTTATATTTTTTATTAATACTTTCTATTGCGTAAATAATAATTTCGATCACAAGAAGTAAAGAAGCAATGATTAACCCACCACTTGGTTTAAAGTGTCCCTCTTGATAGTAATATATTCCACTTATAAAAAGCATGGAGAGAAAAAATAAAATCTCGAATTGAATACGTTTCATAATCCACCTAAATATTATTAGCTTACGCAGGGTAACTATTTACGTAAGCTTTATTGGAGTTCTTAGTTTTAAAGACGAGTAACACTAAACCCTTTGTCTTTTAGCTGCTTAATTAAGCCATGCTGCTCTGGTAAGTGCAGTGCACCTACCGCAATAAATAGTTTTTCGTTACTTAAGCGAGGCACTAATTGCTCAACCCATTTATTATTTCGACTAACCAGCATGACTTGCTCGCTTATTTCACCGTAATTACTATCGTCAAAGCTCATATTGTAGTACTCGGTAAGCGTATCCATATCGCCATTTTTCCAAGCGTTTACTAGCTTAATAAAGTAAGTATTAATGTCGGCAAGCTGCTCGAAGGTTTCTTCAATCATTTCGTTACTTAATAGCGCCATACCATCAAACATTTGTAACTGCTGCTCTAGGGTTTCTAGTTCGCTTATTTTTATATTTTGCTCTTTAGCGTAAGCAAGTACTTGCTTGTCTATGCCTGTTTGATCAGAAAATCCTGCATTTTGAAATTCAATTTGCATCATAGTTACCATTACAGCCCACGGTTTGAAGGTGTTAAACATGGCAATATCAATCGACTTTTTTGCAAAGTAATCTTTAAGCTTTTTGTAGTTTTGTTTTGATAGTTCTGTTTGTAATGTTTTGCCATTTTTAAGCATCATTAACGGCATAGAGCGCTGTTGCATCTCAAATGGAGTAAGTTTACTAATATCCACTTCCACAACCACTTCATTACTCTGTTCAATGGCTTGAGTTATATTTTCAGGTAAGCCTTTCATACTGGCATCACCTACGTGAACAGTGCCAAATAAATAAGATGTTGTGCCGTTTTTTTCTATTTTATATAAAGCCGGTTTTGCAAGGCTATTGAAGCTAAGTGCTATAAGCAGCACCATAATGAAAAAGTAACTAATACGAGGTATCGGTTTCATGGTTTGTCCTTCAAATCCTGTTGTTGAGTTAAACAAATACTAACCTAAATTTGCCTATACAGCAGTGCTAAATTCAGTATTTATCAAACGTCTTTTGTGAGGGTATTGGTACTAATGTGCGCTGAGTGGAGTGTCTGTTCTATTTACGTTTTTTGATTTTGTACAGTCGCAAGCCATAATCATTAAAACTATTCGGAAGAGCTAAATACTATCTGTATAAAAAAATTAATTTAATTTTTACTAAAACTCAAAAATTAATCAAACCATAAATGGGGAATATAAGAATAGTGAATTTCTATACTTTAAATTAAAACATAAAAATTCCTTTATGGTTGTATTTACTGAATTTTAAAACCACTTAATTTGGGTTTTAGTGCTTTTTTTGAATTGAGTTTGGTGTTGACTTAAGCCGCTCAGCGCGGTACTAATACATAACAGAGCGAAAGATGAGCTTTCGCAACAGATTATTTAAATTTGGTGTTAATTACATGCTTACAACTGCACTTAAACTAGTCCTGATTATTATCGTGGTGATTATTCCCGCGAGGGCTTTGTAGTGCTGTAAACTTGAGCATTAAAAAGCCCTCCGCACTTAACAGTTCGGAGGGCTTTTTAGTTTTAAGGGTAAAAATTAATTAGGTTGTCACTGAAGAATGAGGATTTATTAATGACAGGCGCAGAACTCACAATCGACTTATTAGCCAAACACGGCGTAAAAGAGGTATTTGGCTACCCTGGTGGAGCCATTATGCCAATTTACGATGCTCTGTATGGTGCGCCAGTCAAGCATTACCTCACTCGCCACGAGCAAGGTGCTGGTTTTGCTGCTGTAGGTTATGCCCGCAGCACAGGTAAATTAGGCGTATGTTTAGCAACATCAGGCCCTGGGGCAACTAATCTAATAACAGCACTTGCCGATGCAATGATGGACTCAGTACCATTATTAGCAATTACTGGCCAAGTACCTACTGCAGCTATTGGCTCTGATGCATTTCAAGAAGTAGATGTGCTAGGTATGTCACTTTCGTGCACAAAACACAGTTACATGGTAGAGCGTCCAGGAGATTTAGCCGAAATACTGCAAGAGGCTATGCACTTAGCCCAAAGTGGTCGCCCAGGTCCTGTACTTGTCGATATTCCAAAAGACATTCAAATGGCGCAAGTGCCTTTTAAACCTTGGCTCGCCGCTGATGAATACTTACCACAGCTTGATTTAAACCAAGTTGCTATTGCAAATCAGTTATTAAGTGAAGCAAAGCAGCCAGTTGCATATGTTGGCGGCGGCGTGCAAGCCGCTGATGCGCAAAATGAGTTAATGCAGTTTTTAAATAAAACGCAAATGCCAGCAGTATCAACACTTAAGGCATTAGGCAGTGTATTACCAGATTACGAACATTACTTAGGTATGCTAGGTATGCACGGTACACAAGCCGCTAATATAGCCGTGCAAGAGTGCGATGTATTAGTGTGTATAGGCGCTCGTTTTGATGACCGCGTAACGGGTAACTTAGCTAAATTTGCAGCCAAAGCAAAAGTAATCCACTTAGATATAGATGCAGCTGAAGTAGGTAAACGAAAACCTGCTAAGGCCTCGTTAGTTGCAGACTTAAAAACATCATTACCGGCACTTGAGTGCTTTGTAACCCCTAAAGCATGGTGCGATACAAATAAGCAGTTAAGCGTAAAACATGCGTGGCGCTACGATTACCCAGGCGAAAAAGTATTTGCCCCGTATTTATTGAACCAATTAAGCCTGCGTATGCCAAAAACAGGCGTAGTGTGCTGTGATGTGGGTCAGCACCAAATGTGGGTAGCGCAACACATGAAATTTAGCCACCCGAGCAACCATTTAAGTAGTGGTGGTGCAGGCACAATGGGCTTTGGTTTACCAGCAGCCATAGGTGCACAAGTAGCGCGCCCGGATGATTTTGTAATAACGGTCTCGGGTGATGGTTCAATCATGATGAATATCCAAGAACTCGCCACTATTCGCCGTAACAATTTACCAGTAAAAATACTGATATTAGATAACCAACGCTTAGGTATGGTTCGCCAATGGCAGGAGCTATTTTTTGAAGGACGTTACTCTGAAACAAACCTTTCAGATAACCCTGATTTTGTTCAGTTAGCCGCTGTATTTGGTATTCCTGGGCAAACAATTACACATGCAAATCAAGTTGATGATGCAATAACCGCATTAGTTAACAGCAAAGGGCCGTACATAGTACATGCCTGCATAGACGATAAAGAAAACGTATGGCCACTTGTACCACCAGGGGCTGCAAATGACGAAATGATTACGGAGAAAGCACAATGAAACACAGCCTAACTATTGCATTAAAGAGCCAAAGTATAGCGGTCGAGCGTTTTTTGCGTGTAGTGCGTCACCGTGGTTTTGATCTTACGCATTTTCAGCTCAATATGGATGATGGCCACTATAATGTAGCGATGACAGTAGATAGCGATAAACCAATCCACCTTTTAACAAGCCAGTTAAATAAGCTGGTGGACGTTAAAGAAATCACTTTACAAAATTTACAGCAACAAGCTGTGTAATTGCTAACAACACAAATTTACGAGTAATTGAACAACAGTTACTCACCAATTTTTAGAATGAGGAATGCCCGCATACAGAGCGGCAAAACAGAGGTAACTATGGCTAAATTAAGAAGTGCAACAACAACTGAAGGACGTAAACGCGCAGGCGCACGTGCATTATGGCGCGCAACAGGCATGACCGACACAGACTTTGGTAAACCAATTATTGCTGTAGTTAACTCGTTTACGCAATTTGTACCAGGGCATGTTCACCTTAACCAGCTTAGTGAGTTAATGGCTGAAACAATCACACAAGCGGGTGGTGTACCAAAAGAATTTAATACCATCGCTATTGATGACGGCATCGCAATGGGCCACGGTGGCATGCTTTACTCACTGCCATCACGCGACCTAATTGCCGACTCGGTTGAGTACATGGTTAACGGCCACTGCGCTGATGCGATGATCTGTATTTCTAACTGTGACAAAATCACCCCAGGGATGATGCTTGCAGCGCTACGCTTAAACATACCGGTTATTTTTGTATCGGGCGGACCAATGGAAGCGGGTAAAACAAAACTTGCTAACATTGATATCAAATTAGATTTAGTAGATGCCATGGTTAAAGGCGCTGATGAGTCGGTAAGTGATGCTGATTCAGAGCAAGTAGAGCGCTCTGCATGTCCTACTTGTGGCTCGTGTTCAGGCATGTTTACTGCAAACTCAATGAACTGCTTATTAGAGGCTATTGGCCTTGCACTACCGGGTAATGGTACAACGCTTGCAACCCATAAAGACCGTAAGCAGCTATATGTAGAAGCGGGTGCTCGCATTGTTGATTTATGCCGTGAGTACTACCAAAAAGATAACCAAGACGTGTTACCTCGCGCTATTGCTAACAAAACAGCGTTTATGAACTCTATGGTTGTTGATATTGCCATGGGTGGTTCATCTAACACTGTATTGCATTTATTAGCAGCCGCACAAGAAGCCGGTGTAGACTTTGATATGTCGCACATTGATGAGTTATCTCGTAAAACTCCATTTTTATGTAAAGTAGCTCCAGCTACACCTGAGTACCACATTGAAGATGTTCACCGCGCTGGTGGCATGATGGCAATTGTACGTGAGCTAGGCAAAGCCGGTTTAGTTGATTTATCGGTAAACCACGTTGCGGGTATGACCATGGGGGAGCTTGTTAAAAAGTGGGATGCGACAGATCCAACAAACGAAGCCGCACAAAAGTTTTACCGCGCAGGCCCTGCTGGTATTCGTACTACAAAAGCAATGAGCCAAGAATGCCGTTGGGATGAAGGCGATAACGACCGTGAAAACGGTTGTATCCGCAGTGTTGAGCACGCTTTTCGTCAAGATGGCGGCTTAGCTGTGCTCTCAGGTAACTTAGCGGTTGACGGTTGTATTGTTAAAAGCGCAGGCGTAGTTGACGAAATGCTACATTTTGAAGGCACTGCCGTGGTGTACGAATCACAAGATGATTCAGTAGAAGGCATTTTAAACGACGAAGTAAAAGCCGGTGACATTGTTGTTATCCGTTACGAAGGCCCTAAAGGCGGCCCAGGTATGCAAGAAATGCTGTACCCAACGAGCTACTTAAAATCAAAAGGCTTAGCTGAAAAGTGTGCATTGATCACCGATGGACGTTTCTCAGGTGGTACATCAGGCTTATCTATTGGCCACGTATCGCCAGAAGCGGCAAGCGGCGGTGCCATTGCGTATGTTGAAAATGGCGACAAAATTATTATTGATATTGCAACGCGTGAGATTACGCTTGCATTAAGCGATGAAGAACTAGAAGCGCGTAAGCAAAAGCAACTAGCACGTGGCAAGCTGGCGTACAAACCGGTTGATCGTGAGCGCTATGTATCGTCGGCATTAAAAGCGTATGCATTACTTGCAACCAGTGCGGACAAGGGTGCAGTGCGTGACTTAGAAAAGTTGGAGGAGCTTAGCTAATTATGGTTTCTCAAGAGCTCGATTATTTCCGCGCAATTATTCAAGCAAATATGGAGCCCTTGGCTAAAGTCACTGAGGTCAGCAAAATGCCTGACCTCAGTGCGAAGTTAGGTAACCATGTTTGGTTAAAGCGTGAAGATCAGCAGCCGGTGTATTCGTTTAAACTACGGGGTGCTTTCAATAAACTTAATAAGTTGCCCAAAGGCTCGGTTGTCATTACTGCATCGGCTGGTAACCATGCGCAAGGTGTGGCACTTAGTGCTTCACATCTTGGTCATAAAGCCACTATTGTTATGCCAGTTACAACGCCTGAAATAAAAGTAAGCGCAGTACGCGCGCTTGGTGGCGAAGTGGTATTACATGGCCATCATTTTGATGCGGCAAAAGCACACGCTCTAGAACTGACAGAGCAGCGAAGTGGTGTATTTGTTCCGCCGTTTGATGACCCTGACGTGATTGTTGGGCAAGGCACTGTAGCCCGCGAGTTAATGCAACAACTCAACGAGCTTGATGCGGTATTTATACCTGTTGGCGGTGGTGGTTTACTTGCTGGTATGGCTGTTTATATCAAGTCGTTACGCCCTGATATCAAAGTCATTGGCGTTGAAGCCGATGAGAGCGCATGTTTACAAGCTGCACTTAAAGCAGGAGAGCCGGTAGAGCTTGACCGAGTTGGCAGTTTTGCCGATGGTGTTGCGGTAAAAATTATCGGCAGTGAAACATTTCGCTTAGCGCAAAAATTTTGTGACGAAGTAATCACTGTGAGTAGCGATGAAATTTGTGCTGCTATGCAAGATATTTTTGTCTCTACCCGCGCAATTGCAGAGCCCTCTGGTGCCCTTGCAACGGCAGGGCTTAAAAAGTGGAGCCAACAATCGGGCTTAAAGGGGCTTCATTTAGCGGCTGTGCTTTCGGGTGCTAATTTAAACTTTGATCGTCTTCGTTATGTAGCAGAGCGCACTGCGCTAGGTGAAAAAAACGAAGCGTTATTAGCGGTTACCATTAAAGAAGAGAAGGGTAGTTTTAAGCAGTTTTGTGCGTCTTTAGGTGGCCGTGCTATTACTGAGTTTAACTACCGCTACGCAGGCCCAGGTGAAGCGCAAATATTTGTAGGTATTGCACTGCGTCAAGGAGAGCAGGAACTCAATGAGCTTAAACAAGATCTAACTAAAAATGATTACGCATTCTGCGACTTATCAGACAATGAACTCGCTAAATTGCACGTACGGTATATGGTTGGTGGTAAAGCACCTGAAAAACTGCATGAACGTTTGTTACGTTTTGAGTTTCCCGAATATCCCGGTGCATTAGCGCGTTTTTTAGATACACTTGGTAACGATTGGAATATCACGTTATTTCATTATCGGAGTCAAGGAGGCTCAATGGGCTATGTTTTAGCTGGCTTTGCTATTGAGCCTAATCAATTTGAGACCTTTAACGAGCATCTAAATGACTTAGGCTATAGCGTGCAAGATGAAACGCATAACCCGTGTTTTACACAATTTTTAACGACGCAATCTCTCTCAGACAAAACCGCAAAGCTCGCTTCAGTTTAACAGCGACTCACCAGTAAGCTCCTTACAAGGGGGCTTGCTTTATCATTTGTTTTACATATAGTTACAGGTAACCACTATATTTTTGAGGAAACTTGGTTGCTACTTAAAGGATTAATACTTGGATTGTGTTGTTTTTGTGGCCAAATCGCGGCGCAAGAATCGGTCACTTTACAATTAAAATGGACACATCAGTTTCAGTTTGCTGGTTACTACATGGCCAAAGAAAAAGGGTTTTATAAAGATGTGGGTCTTGATGTAACCATAAAGCCCGCAGATCTAACAATACCTGATGCGTTTAGTGCTGTGGCTAATGGCAAAGCAGAGTTTGGTGTAGGTCACTCGGGTATTTTAAAAGAACGTATAAACGGCCAACCTTTCGTAGCAATGGCGCCTATCTTGCAATATTCACCTTATTGTTGGATGGTAAGAGACACTTCTGATATTTTTCATCCTCGTGATTTTGTAAATAAGCGCATTAGTAAAGTGAGCCACAACGATAGCAATGAGTTAATGGCTATGCTTACTCGCAGCGGAGTAAATACGCGCTTGCTTAGCGTATATAACGGTGACAACCCAAGCCAAGCCTGGATTGAAAATAGGCTTGATGCAATGCAAGTTTATTTATCTACTGAGCCCTACAATATGACTCAGAGAGGTATATCACATCGCCTAATATGTCCTCAGCGTTACGGCATAGACGTCTATGCAGATATCTTATACACCACCAGGAAAATGTTAAACACATCCCCAGAAACGGTCGAAAGATTTTATCAAGCCAGCCTAAAGGGGTGGCGCTACGCAATGATGAATATGGACGAGGCCATTGCGGTAACCCAAATACTTTACGCACCTAACAAAAGTTTCCATGAATTAGCATACGAGGCTGAAATGCTAAAAGAGTATATTATGCCAGCAACAACCAGTTTGGGGCATATGTCTATTCCAAAGTGGCGCCTAATTGCAGACTTGTACGGTATTCACCAAACTGAGTTTGACAAGGTTAAAGCCAGTTTTATTTATAAATATCAGCGGCCGGAACAAATGGAGCTATCATGGATGTTAATTGCAGCGATGATTGTGAGTGTTATTTCTATACCTCTGTATTTGCGTTTAATGTTTAGTAAAAAAATAACCGTTTAATGGCTGTTAATGTTACTGATACAATTGGCCGCCTTTTAATAAATTAAGCTGTTATGACGTTAGCCGAGCAATTTACTTCACTTGATTCTATTTTAAAGCGGACTCGCGCCTATTGGCAGTGCACCGCTTTTGACTTTGATGCGATCCCTTGGCCTGAACTGCAAGGCATATTAAACAGCCTAACCGATGAGCAAGTAGCGACACTTGATACCAAGCAGAATGAATTAATAGATTTTTTTAATCCGCATATTAAGTTACTTGATGAATTACAGCTATTATGTGAATTACCCCAAGCAGATACCCGCCGATATGATTACCCTTTTTGGATTAGTAATGGCATAAAAGGGCGTAAGTTCGAACAACTTCAAGACTTTGTGTCTGCGTTGCCAAACACAAAATTACCGGTATTAGAATGGTGTGCGGGTAAAGGGCATTTAGGTCGCATGCTGGCATTCAACGGTGCTATACATATTAATAGCCTTGAGCTGCAGGCAAATTTATGCGAACAGGGTCAAAAAAGCGCAAAGCAACAAGGCTTGGCGATACAATTTAGCCAAGTGGATGTATTACATGATGACACTACATTATTCTTTAATACTGATATGCATGCTGTGGCGCTTCATGCATGCGGCGCTTTACATCAAGCTATGATACACAAAGCAATAGCTGCAAACGTACAGCAAATTAGCTTCTCACCGTGTTGCTATCATTTATTCACACCGAACGATTACTTGCCAATGAGCGAGCTTGCCAAGCAAAGTCAGCTTAGGTTAACTCACCGTGATTTAAAACTGGCTCTGCAAGAAACAGTAACAGCACCATCTCGAGTTGATAAAATACGAAAAACAGAACTTGAGTGGCGATTGGGCTTTGATGCGCTGAGGAGGTCAATTACCAATGAGCCGTACTACGTTAGTGTCCCCTCAGTTAATAAGGCGGTGTTCTCAGGTTCATTTAAATCATTTTGTGAGTGGGCGGGGGATAAAAAAGCATTAAAAATACCGCAAACCATTGATTATGTTCGTTTTTTATCTGAAGGCGTCGCTCGAAAAAAGGTGACTGACAGAATTGAACTGGTTCGACATGTGTTCAGAAGAGCAATTGAGGTTTGGCTTGTGCTCGATCGTGCTTTATATTTGCAACAGCATGGCTATCAAGTAAGTCTTAAAACCTTTTGTGAAAAGCAGTTAACGCCTCGGAATATTTTAATTCTTGCCAATAATAACCCTTCCACCCAATAAATAGTCGTTTTGGCTTAATAAGAGATGCAATGAGAAAATTAAAAAATTTGTTCGATAATAATAAAAATTGGGCTGCGCGGACAAGCGAAGCGAACCCAGAGTTTTTTAAAATTTTGTCTATGCAGCAAAACCCAGAGTACTTATGGATTGGTTGTTCAGACTCTCGTGTACCAGCTAATCAAATAGTTGATTTATTACCGGGTGAGCTATTTGTACACCGCAATGTCGCCAATGTAGTTGTACATACTGACCACAATTGCTTATCAGTGATGCAATACGCAGTCGAAGTTTTAAAAGTTAAACACATTATGGTCGTTGGTCATTATGGGTGTGGTGGTGTTCAAGCGGTCCTGAACGATGCAAAGTTTGGCTTTATTGATAATTGGCTTCGTCATGTTGGCGATGTAAAAGAAAAGCACATAGAGCAACTCAACAGTATAAATGAAGAACAGCGATTAAGCCGCTTGATAGAACTTAACGTAATAGAGCAAGTTCGTAATGTATGTCGAACCAATATTGTGCAAGATGCATGGGAGCGAGGCCAAGACTTAACGATTCATGGATGGGTTTATGGTTTAGAAAACGGCCATTTACATGACTTAGAAGCGGTTGTAACGTGTGCAGAGGAAGAGTCAGACAGTTACAAACGTGCAATACAACATGTATTTAAAAAAGCAGGTTGTGAGTAAATAAATGACGAAAACGGCGGTTGTTATTGGCGCAACAGGTTTAGTAGGATCTGAGCTTTTGACGGCATTACTCAGCTGTGCTGAGTATAGTAAAGTTGTTGCTATAACACGCCGAGCGTTACCACTTTCCGATAAAAAGTTAACTAACCATATTATTGATTTTGAAAAGCTGACTCAATACAGTGAGTTATTTAAAGGTGATGTGTTTTTTTCATGTTTAGGTACGACACTTAAACAAGCAGGCTCTGTTGAGGCACAGCGTAAAGTCGACTTTGATTATCAATTTATTGCCGCGCAACTTGCTTCATGTAATGGTATGAAACACTATTGCTTAGTGTCATCAAGTGGTGCAAATGCAAACAGCAGCAGTGCTTATTTAAAAATGAAGGGGCAGTTAGAGCAAGCGGTTATGCCTTTGGCGTTTAATAAAACGAGTGTTTTTCAACCGTCACTGTTATTAGGGGCGCGGGATCACTTTAGGCTAGCTGAAAAAATAGGCAGTGTTATTTTACCATTGCTTACAAAAGTTGGCGTTTTAAAGCGTTATAAACCCATAACAGGCAAGCAAGTTGCTGTAAAAATGTTATTGGTGAGTTTAAAGCAAGAAGAGGCGCATAAATATTATGTGCTTGATGAGCTATTTGAATAGATATTAATTTCATGTATACATAATAATGTAAAAAAAGCAGCTTAGGCTGCTTTTTTATGCGTTAAATTAATTATTCAACGTCTGTTTTTTCGCTTAGTTGCTGTTCAAGAACTGCCACTTTAGCTTCTAGCTCAGTTAGTTTTTCGCGTGTACGGATAAGTACTTGGCTTTGGATATCAAATTCTTCTCGGCTAACAAAGTCCATCTCAGCAAGCTTGTTTTGTAAAACTTGCTTTGTTTTACCTTCTAGCGTGTCTGCTAAATTTTTTACACCTTGTGGCATATTACTCGTAATTTGCTTAGCAATTTCTTCTAGTTTTGCTGGGTTGATCATAATTGTCCCTTCGGCATTGCCTAAAATGATAATGACTAATATTACCTTATACCCACTTCATTTAACACATGATCATGTTTGCGTAATTAATTATGGCAATCGCTATGCCTGTAGTAATGGTTACGTTAAAATTGCGCGTCTTTTAAATCATTCTGGTCGTTATGAAACTTAATCCAAAACAAGATGAAGCGGTAAAATATATCAGTGGCCCATGCTTAGTTCTTGCTGGTGCTGGCTCTGGAAAAACCCGCGTTATTACAAATAAAATTGCTTATTTGGTACAAAAGTGCGAGTACAAAGCACGTAATATTGCGGCTGTTACCTTTACTAATAAAGCGGCTAAAGAAATGCGTGAGCGCGTATTACAAACGCTTAGTAAGCAAGAGGCTAAAGGGTTATGGGTATCGACGTTTCATACACTGGGTTTAGAAATAATAAAAAAAGAATTGAGCACACTCGGCTTTAAACCTGGTTTTTCGTTATTTGACGATCAAGATACCAATCAGCTGTTATCGGAACTCACCGAAGATGAATTAAAAAAAGACAAAGATTTACTTAAGCTGCTAAAGATGGAAATTGGTAGCTGGAAAAACGAGCTAGTGCTGCCAGAGCAAGCAATACGTGAAGCGCGTGACGCGCAAAAATCGTTATTTGCACAGCTTTATGCCCGTTATCAAACCCAATTGCGTGCCTATAATGCATTAGATTTTGACGATCTGATTATGATCCCCACATTACTACTGACTAGTAACGCAACATCTCGTGAGCGCTGGCAGCAACGCTTTAAATACTTGCTGGTGGATGAATATCAAGATACCAATACCAGCCAGTATCAGCTTGTAAAGCTACTCGTGGGCGAGAGAGCGCGTTTTACTGTGGTGGGCGATGATGATCAATCTATTTACTCTTGGCGTGGTGCGCGTCCGCAAAATCTTGTTCTTTTAAGTAAAGATTACCCCGGACTTAGGCTTATAAAACTTGAACAAAACTACCGAAGTGCACAGCGAATACTTAAATCTGCCAATATACTCATTGCCAATAACCCGCACGATATAGAAAAAAAGCTATTTAGTGAGTTAGGTTATGGTGTGCCGATAAAAGTGATTGGTTGTCGCGACGAAGAGCATGAGTCAGAGCGTGTAGTTGCTGAAATTATTTCGCATAAATTTATGAAGCGCACAAGCTACAAAGACTACGCTATTTTGTATCGTGGAAATCACCAAGCACGCGGCTTTGAAAAGTCATTAATGAGCAACCGTATCCCTTATAAAATAAGTGGCGGCATGTCGTTTTTCGCGCGTTCAGAAATTAAAGACATAATGGCGTACTTGCGCTTACTCGTGAATCAAGATGATGACAATGCTTTTTTAAGAATTGTGAATACCCCTCGTCGTGAAATAGGTACGGTCACGCTTGAAAAGCTTGGCACCTTAGCTAATGAAAAACATCAAAGTTTGTTTGCTACCTGTTTTGATAACGACCTAGGCTACAGATTAAAAGGGCGAGGTTTTAACGCTTTAGCTGGGTTTGCTCGATGGATTGTCGAATTGTCAGACAATGCGGTACGCAGTGATACGTTAGAGGCGGTGAAAGATTTAGTGCGTAATATTAATTACGAAGCTTACCTTTACGAAACATCGCCTAGTGCTAAAGCAGCCGAAATGAGAATGAAAAATGTCTCTGAATTGTATCGTTGGATCACAGACATGCTAACTGGAGACGCTGATAACGAGCCGATGACGCTTGCCGAAGTGGTTAGTAAACTGACACTGCGCGATATGTTAGAGCGTAATGAGGAAGAAGATGAATCCGATGCTGTTCAGTTACTTACATTGCATGCCTCTAAAGGTTTAGAGTATCCGTATGTGTTTATGGTTGGTATGGAAGAGGGGTTGCTACCTCACCAGGTTAGTATTGACGAGGATAACGTAGACGAAGAGCGTCGACTCGCTTACGTTGGTATTACTCGTGCGCAGCAAGAGTTAACACTTACATACGCAAAGATACGCCGTCAGTTTGGTGAAACCTCTGAAACAGAGTTAAGCCGATTTGTGCAAGAGTTGCCGCAAGATGATTTGGCATTTGAAAACAAAAAAGCGCCAAGTTCTCAGGCAGAGCGAATGGAAAAAGGGCAGGCCAGAGTCGCAAATTTACGAGCTATGTTTAAAAAACCTGAGTGAAATCAGGCTTTTTTATAACCAAAGCTGGGCTTAAACTGATTGACTGACGTGTTCTGGCTGTGACTCAGGGCAAGCTAATGTGTGTTGTTTACCAACAAAAAATGACAAACCATGTTTATCTAATAAAGCTCTAAAATTAAGTATAGAAGGCCCTTTCGCTATTACCTTTATTTTTTTGAGCTTAGTGATAGGAAGCACACCTTGCAGTTGCAGATCGTAGCTTTCTTGCTGCAGTATACGTTTACTGAAGGTGGAGCTAAGTAGTAGATAGTCAAAGTTAACATCGGTTAATAAATTCAGTTCACATCTGTCTTTAGCAAAATTATTTAGGCCGACTGAGTACCCTAACAACGATAATTGCTTAAGGTTTTCTAGCTGGGTAGCACATGCATGGCGAATCTCTTGCTCATCAAAAAGTAAACAAAGCTGGCTTGGGCCACGTTGTTTGTTTAATACATCAATAAATAAAGTAAATTCGTGTTTTTCGAGTAATAAGGCAGAGCAGGGTACTAGTGCCATTGCCACATTGGCGTTTATGGCCTGCGCATAAGCACACTCTAGCAGCTGTAACTCGACTTTGAGGTGCTGCTCTTTGTCGGTGGCAAATTTTTTCAAAACCTCAAAACTGGTAAACCCTAAAATAGGGTGTTCACCAAATGCTTCAAATAGCGATTCAGATTGTTGTTGCTCATTTAAAGTAATAATTTCTGAGCTTCTAAAACTCATCGGCATTACATCAAGATGATGCAATGCTTTTTGCCCTACATCAGCAATCGATTGAGTGAGTAGCGGATGAAATAACTCGTAACGATTTTTCCCTGAATTTTTTGCATGGTACATTGCGGCATCGGCATCACGAATAATTTCATCTGTGTGTTTATAGCTTTGTTTAGAGTAATTTATACCAATGCTCGCACCGCTTTGCAGTAAAGTACCTTTAATATTAAAAGGCTTTTTCATTAAATCGATAATGCGATTAGCCACATCTTCGGCTTGTTGTGGTTCGGTTAAATGCGTTAGTAAAATAACGAATTCATCTCCACCCAAACGGGCTAATAAATCGTGCTCACGAATACATTGTGAAAAAAGTTCACTCACATTAATTAAGAACTGATCGCCAGCCTGATGGCCGAGTTGGTCGTTAATATCTTTAAACTTATCCAAGTCGATAAATAGCACAGCAAAGTGGCGGTCTGGGAAACGTTGAAAGTGCTGAAGTGTTTTTTCTAACTGAGTTAAAAATAAACTGCGGTTTGGCAAGCTTGTTAACGAGTCGTGATGAGCGTCGTGATAAAGCTGTTGCTCTATTTTTTTACGTTCTTCAATTTGCATTTGCAAATGCATATTGGTTTGTTGCAGTTCTTTTGTTTTTTCGTTTACTCTAAACTCAAGCTCTTGATGGCTTTTTGCAATGGCCTGATTAGCTAGTTTAGTTTGCAAAACAGCCGCTATTTGGTGCGATACAAAGGTAATTAATTCGTTATCGTCTTGGCTGAAAATATGCTTATTATTATATGCTTGGCACACAATAAGACCAATAACACCCTGCGATGTTTTCAAAGGTGCGCCCAGCCAGCTGGTGGCTTTTTGTTTGTTAGGAACGGGGGCTGAACGTTGTACTACGCCACTGTTTAATAGCGCTTGTGCCTTATCAGGATTTATAAGCTGCGTTTCTTCTGTGCTTATAACTAATTCGCTATAGCCTTTGGCAAATTGACGGGGCTCAGTGTTTTCTTTGTATTCGTCAACACAGTAAGGGAATGTTATCCAACCTGAGTCTCTGTCATATAAAGCAATGTAGAGGTTTTCTGCGTAGGTAATTGTTTTTATTATGTCATGTATTTTAACGTAAGCGTCATCAAGGTTTTTAGCTTGGGTAGCAATTTCAGATACTTTAAATAAAATTTGCTGACGTTGTAGTGCACGTTTGCGATTGGCAACTTCAAGGTTGAGTGCATCGTTACTTTGAGTGAGTGCGCGTGTACGAATTTTTACTTCTGACTCTAAATATTCACGTTTTTTTACACGCTCTATTGCCGTCGCCAAATAAAGTGACATAACTTCAAGAAGTTGTATTTGCTGAGAGTTATAACTTTGATTTACATCATAACTTTGCGCGGCTAATACACCAATAATATTTTTTTCTTGGTAGACAGGTACACCCACCCAATGTTCAGCGGGTGTCCCTAAAGCTTTGAATAAACCATCAGCGGCAGCGTCTTGCATTTGTTGTTTTGTAAAGTAAGTGGTTTTACCTTCTTTAAAAACGTAACCGGTGGCGCCTTCATCAAAGCTATTAGAGTGATTTAGTGGTACTGCAATGCCATCTTTTTCGTCTGAAAAATAAGAAAGCTCTAACGATTGGCATTGTTGGTTTTGTAAAACAACATAAAAGCTTTTACTAGGCACATACTTTTGTAAAATATCGTGTATAGCGGGATATAATAAGGTTAGCTCTGCAACGGTGCTCGCGCGCTCAGATAATTGGATAAGCGCATTTTGCAAATGGTGTGATTGCTTGTACTTTTCGAGTAGCGTTTTGAGGCGTTTATTTTGGTACGCTAATTTACTCAATGCAGGGAGTTTATCTTCCAATGATGTAACCGATATTATTATTGTATAGTTATTAGACTTATACTTTCACTTTTAGTGCTTAGCGTCAAGCTGATATTCCAATAAAAATAATGGTTAAAGCCGTATTTTAGGTATAAAAAAGGCTTAACAAGTTAAGCCTTTTTTTATGTACAACGGATAATTATTCTGCTGTCATGAAATCGATTGCTGCGCTTATTTCATCGTCAGAACAATCCATACATGTGCCTTTAGCAGGCATTGCATTAAAGCCGTTAATAGCATGCTCAAGTAGTGTATCTTTGCCTTTGGCAATACGCGGTGCCCAATCGTCTGCAGATTTAGGTGCTCCTAAAGCTCCTGTACCATGACATGCAAAGCACGCAGCCTGATAAACTTGCTCGCCAGAACGAGGCCCTGTAGGCGCAGCAGCTACTGCAGCTTTATCACCTTCAAGGTATACAGCACCAACGGGTGCGAGACGTTTTTTGATTGCATCTTCAGTCATAGAGTTATCATATGGCTGTGCGTATGCTGTAGTTGCTAACACTAATAATGCTAATGCTGTTAATTTTTTCATTTTGCCTTGCTCACTTCGATTTGAACGTGATCAATCACGATATAGATGACGGAAATTACGCCGATTATAACTCTCTGAGGCAATTTATAAAATGCTAAGAGGTATTTTTATTACTAAAAACTGACTACTTTTTGCGTTAGCTCAATAAATACCAGTGGCTTAGCGCAATTTTATTACCCATTGAGCTTGTTCAAAAAGTAAGTAAATGCCCATCACGACTATAGTCAGTTTATTTCTAATACGCGATTAACGAGCTTAGCGATCCCGGCATCGGCTTCAATAATTGATTGAGCAAGCATATAAGCAGGTGTAGTCACAATTTTATTGTGCTGGTCAATCACAACGTCATCAACGTTACAGTTTAAATGTGTTGCGCCAAGCGAAGTGAGTGCGGCAGCCGTGTCATTATCATTGCCAATAGTGAGCTTTGCATTATCGTAAATAAATGGAATTAACGCAGGCGCAATACACATATAGCCAGCTGGTTTATTAGCAGTAGCGAATTTTTTACACGCGTTTAATACGTCACTATTAATAGTCGCTTGCGCACCTTTTACAGCAAAGTCACACAAGTTTTTTGCAGCGCCAAAACCACCTGGAACTATTAACGCATCAAACTCATCAATATTGAGGTGGTTAAGCGCTTTTATATCGCCTCGGGCAATACGTGCGGCCTCAACTAATACGTTGCGTTTTTCACTCATTTCCTCACCCGTTAGGTGATTAATAGTGTGAAGTTGCTCTACATCTGGTGCAAAACACTGGTAGGTTGCGCCGTTTTTAGCTATGTGTAAAAGCGTTAAAATAGCTTCATTAATTTCAGCACCATCGTAAACACCATTTCCAGCTAATAACACTGCTACTTTTTTCATGCTTTTGTGCTCCTTGATTAAATTTATTCAGCCTATAGTTTGAAGTTTAACACGAGTTAAATTGTCTCTTTAAATTAATTTTTGTGTGAAAATTATCCGCGAAGTAAGTTGCAATGCGGTATATGCCATTTCACAATTAACACCAATAAAAAAAAGTATAAAGGATCGCTATGATCTTCGATCCATTATGCTAGAATACTCCTCCGGTTATTTAAATGGACGAGAATAACTAAAGTAGGTGATGGCATCAGCAGCCATAAAAAACCTTTTTCCACATTGGTTTAAAAATAATAAAAAAAGAACTTCGTATTATCTTTTTTAAATTAAAACATATAGTTAATTATTTTTCTAGGCGTTTAAATATGCTTTGGAAGAATTGTTTGTGTCTGTTATCTACATACTTATCCACAGCTTGCTCTTATTTAAATAAAATACCTATCATTAATTGATAGTCGTTTTATTTTAACCCTTGTGGCATGCTTACAATTATCATAATTTTTAGCATTTAGGATCCAATTTCACCATGGCTCAGATCCCCGAAAACCCACTTATTTTAGTTGATGGTTCGTCGTATTTATTCCGTGCTTATCATTCTCCTCCGCATCTAACTAATTCTAAGGGTGAGGCTACGGGCGCTATTTATGGCGTTATTAATATGCTTAAAAGCCTGATCAGACAATATGATCCTTCGCATATGGTGGTTGTGTTTGACGCGAAAGGTAAAACATTCCGTAATGACATGTACAGCGAATACAAGGCTAATCGTCCTCCTATGCCTGACGATTTACGCACGCAAATAGCACCTATTCACAGTATTATTAAAGCAATGGGTTTTCCGCTTATTAGTATTGAAGGGGTTGAAGCCGACGATGTCATTGGGACCTTTGCGCGAATTGCATCTGAACAAAAACGCCATGTACTGGTTTCGACCGGTGATAAAGACATGGCTCAGCTTGTGAATGAGCATGTGACACTTATTAATACCATGACTGACAGTATTTCAGATCCTGACACTGTGGTTGAAAAGTTTGGTGTTGGTCCTGAACTGATCATTGATTACCTGGCTCTTATGGGCGATAAAGTTGATAACATTCCAGGCGTTGAAGGCTGTGGCCCCAAAACAGCCGTGAAATGGTTACAAAAATATGGATCTCTGCAAGGTGTAATGGATAACGCAGGCGAAATTAAAGGCAAAATTGGTGAAAAATTAGCAAATGCATTAGATCATTTACCTTTAAGTTATGAGTTGGCGACCATTAAGTGTGACGTTGAGGTTGAATCAGATCTTGATACGTTTAAATTACAAGAGCCAAATAAAGACGAGTTAATTGCATTATATGGTGAATGCGAATTTCGTCGTTGGTTAGCTGAGCTGCTAGATAACCCAAGTGATGCACAAACTCATTTAGCGGTTCCATCTGATGAGACAGAATTACCAAAAGTTGAAGAGGCTCATTACGAGACTATTTTAACAGAGGCGCAGTTTAATACGCTAATAGAGCAGCTCAATAGCGCTGAGCTTTTTGCATTTGATACAGAAACAACTAGCCTCGATTACATGCAAGCTCAACTAGTAGGCATGAGCTTTAGCGTTAAATCAGGCGAGGCGGCATATTTACCGGTCGCGCACGATTATCCTGATGCGCCAGAACAACTAAGCCTTGAATTTGTGATGCAAAAGCTTGGACCAATTTTAGCTGACCCTAATAAAGCAAAAGTAGGACAGAATCTTAAATACGACAAAAGCGTATTAGCCAATGCTGGCTATGAACTTAATGGTATTAAATTTGACACTATGCTTGAGTCTTATGTTTTTAACAGCGTAGGTACGCGTCATGATATGGATTCGTTGGCACTAAAATACCTAGGCCATAAAAATATTAGCTTTGAAGATATTGCAGGCAAGGGTAAAAAGCAGCTAACGTTTAATCAAATTGAACTCGAAAAAGCAGCGCCTTATGCAGCTGAAGACGCAGACATAACACTTCGCTTACACGAAGTACTATGGCCTAAAATTGAGGCGGATGAAAAGCTTAAATCGGTATTTGAAGATATTGAAATGCCATTGGTAAGCGTCATTTCAGATATTGAGCGCACAGGGGTTGCAATTGATAGCAACATGCTTGGCGCGCATAGCCAACGCTTAGGTGAGCGCTTAATTGAACTTGAAAAAGAGGCGTTTGAAATTGCAGGTGAACCTTTTAATTTGAGTTCACCAAAACAGTTACAAGTATTATTGTTTGAAAAGCTAGAGCTGCCAATAATTAAAAAAACGCCGAAAGGTGCACCTTCAACAGCTGAAGAAGTACTTCAAGAGCTCGCTCATGATTATCCGTTACCTAAAGTGATTATTGAGCACCGTGGTTTATCAAAACTTAAATCAACATATACCGATAAACTACCCCTAATGGTTAATGAGAAAACGCAACGTGTGCATACGTCATATCATCAGGCTGTAACAGCGACAGGGCGTTTAAGTTCTACCGATCCTAACCTGCAAAATATTCCAATTCGTTCAGAAGAAGGTCGCCGTATTCGAGAAGCCTTTATTGCAGCCGATGGGTATAAGATAGTTGCAGCAGATTACAGCCAAATTGAACTGCGTATAATGGCGCATCTTTCACAAGATAAAGGTTTACTTAATGCTTTTGCGAATGGTCTAGATGTTCATAGTGCGACCGCCGCAGAAGTGTTTGGTGTTGATTTAGATGACGTAACAACAGATATGCGCCGTAAGGCAAAAGCCGTAAACTTTGGTCTTATTTATGGTATGTCGGCTTTTGGTTTAGCCCGTCAGTTAGATGTTCCACGCCATGAAGCTCAACATTATATTGATAAATACTTTGAACGTTTTCCTGGCGTATTAGAGTACATGGAAACAACACGCGAAAAAGCAGCAGAAAATGGTTATGTTGAAACAATATTTGGACGCCGACTACATTTACCTGAAATAAATGCGCGTAACGGAGCCCGTCGTAAAGGCGCTGAGCGCGCAGCTATTAATGCGCCAATGCAAGGCACCGCTGCTGATATAATTAAAAAGGCCATGTTAAGTGTTAATAAGTGGGTGTATGAGCAATCTCCAAATACTGTTAAGTTACTCATGCAAGTGCATGATGAATTGGTATTTGAAATCAAAACTGATTGTGCAGAGACTTATACTGCAAAAATTTGTGAGCTAATGTCACAAGCTGCTTCACTCGATGTACCGCTAATAGTAGAGGCTGACGAAGGTGAAAATTGGGAACAAGCCCACTAAATTCTATAAACAATAAAAGCGCCGATAGGCGCTTTTTTTATGTGTATTAAAAATATGAGTAACTTATTCTTCAATTTTTTATAAACAGAATTTAGTTAAAAATAGGTTAAAATAGGTAATTATTTATGCTAAATGGTTACATGTTCGTCAATTCTAACTATTAATGCAGAATATGATTGTATTTTTATGCGTGCTTTTGTTAAAGTCCCGCCCGTCCTACTCTGTAGGACATCCTGTTGATGATGCGTCTGTATAGATGCAACAAATTGTTAGCAACTCCCCAGTTTGCTATATCGGCCTAATAACCTTTTATTAGGCCGTTTTTTATTATGCGCTTTTCAGTTTTCTTGCTTCATTCTAATGTGATCATTCTTATGCTCAAATGTCGTAGTTATATCGGGTATTAATTGCGATATTGTAATCTCATGTTTTAGTATGGTTTAAGCTATTTCTAAATGATAGTATCCAATGAGATTTCTCTTGATTTATATATTTAAAGGAGTGCGTTATGTTTAAAGCGTTAGCTATTACAGGCCTTTCGTTATCAAGTTTATTTATGTCTAATTTTACCTGTGCCAATTGGCAGTTAGACAACGATAAAAGCCAGATAAGCTTTGTTTCTATAAAAAAAGACACCATTGCTGAAGCTCATCACTTCACTGCGATCGAAGGCAAGCTTAGCGATGAGGGTGAGTTTAATATTCATATAGATTTAGCATCGGCAGAGACGTTTATACCTATCCGTAATCAACGGCTTACAAGCCTGTTATTTGAAGTAAATACTTTCCCAAAAGCCGTGCTAACAGCTAATTTGAAACAGTCGTTATCAACAATTAAAAAACCGGGCAGTTACGTGCTAAAAGGAATTAGTGCTGAGCTTGATTTTCATGGCAACAAAAAATCACTCATAATTGATGTGCTCGTAAATAGCAATAAAAGTGGTGATTTGACGCTGGCTTCATTTACGCCAGTTATTATAAATAGTGGCGACTTTGGTGTGACAGAGGGAGTTAAGCAATTACAAGAACTTGCTGGTTTACCTTCTATTGCAACCGCTATCCCCGTTACATTTGCATTAACACTTAAAAAACAGTGATTTCGCTTAATGAGCTCAGTAAACAGTTAAGTGAGCCGAGTAAGCCCTTTGATAGCTGGCAACCCTCGCATTGTGGTGAGTTGCCAATAGTTATTAACGACCAAGGTGAGTGGTTTTACGGTGGTAGTAAAATAACAAGGGCGCCTATGGTTAAGTTGTTTGCTTCTGTGTTGTGCAAAGAAGATGAATATTTTTATTTAAAAACACCTATCGAAAAAATTAAAATTACAGTAGTGGATGCGCCATTTATTATTGTTGACTGGTTTTTAGAACAGACATCTGAAGGCGAGGCATTATGTTGTATTGATAATTTAGCCAGGCAGTGGGTTGTTAGTCAGCAGCAGCCTCTGCAGGTAAAAAGTTATAAAGGCGCTAAAGTGCCTTATTTAATTTTACCTTTTGGCTGTAGTGCACGCATTTCAAGAAGTGTATTTTATCAGTGGGCTGAAAAAGCCGAGTCTGATGAGCTCGGCTATTTTATTCGATCTTCGGGTGAGCTGTTTTACTTAACTTAGCTTGCGGTACTGGTGTCTGAACTACTTTCGTCAGATGCTTTGTCTGCTGGCGGTACTGCGATCACGGGGCCTAAAAACCACTCGTCTAGTTTTTTCGCAACTTCTGGTAATCCAGTGCCTTTTAAAGACGAAAAAGCATGAACAGTAATATCGCCATCAAGTGCGCTTAGTTCACGTCGTACCTGAAGTACTTGGGCTTTGCGCGCACCTTGTTTTAGTTTGTCTGCTTTAGTTAATAAAGCTAATACAGGAATCTCACTGCCTATTGCCCAGTTAATTAAGTCTCGGTCTAAATCTTTTAACGGATGACGAATATCCATTAGAACAACAATCCCTTTTAAGCTTTGGCGCTTTTGAAGATATTCACCTAGTGACTTTTGCCACTTTTTTTTCATTTCAATTGGTACTTTAGCAAAGCCGTAACCGGGTAAATCTATTAACCGCATGTTATCAACGTCGGCTAACTCAAACGTATTAATTAATTGAGTTCGGCCAGGGGTTTTACTTGTACGTGCTAATTTTTGATCGGTTAATGCATTTAGCGCACTTGATTTACCTGCATTAGAACGACCCGCAAACGCAACTTCAATTCCCGTATCAGCAGGTAATTTAGTGATGTCTGGAGCGCTTGTAACGAAAGACGCGGTATTATATTTGATACGAGATTTGAGCACAGGCTCTCCTAAAACTTTAAAAGTAACGTTAAGTAAACCAAATTTACTTAGGGTGCGTATTTTATACTATAAAGTATGTATTAAAAAGCGTATTTGAGTACCTAAAAGCACTGGCTGTGGTACATTTAAAGCATATTAAAGCTTCACCTTAGTCAAAACCCTGTAAATTATAAGCTTAATATGTGTAGAAAACGTGCCAGAGAATTTATTATCGTGTAGAATATATGTATTGCAACATTATGATTGTAGATGATACAGGGTCGGGAACAGAGAATTCACCATGAAAAAAATAGCACTATCTTTAACAATACTGCTTGGTGCGTTGTCAGCAAGCAACGCAACAGCATTTGATGGCGATGTAAACGCAGGTAAACAAAAATCAGCAACGTGTGCGGCATGTCACGGCCCAGACGGCAATGCGCCGGTTAATATTTACCCTAAAATTGCAGGCCAACACCCAGATTATATCCTCAAGCAATTGCAGGAATTTAAACTAGGTATGACTTCAGGCGGAAAAGAAGGCCGTATGGATCCTGTTATGAGCGCAATGGCAATGCCATTAAGCGAACAAGACATGAAAGATCTGTCAGCTTATTTTTCGTCATTAAACATGTCAGAAGGTTCAACACCTAAAGACGTCGTTGAAGTAGGCGCAATGCTTTACAAAGCGGGTGATGCAGAGCGAGGAATTCCTTCATGTGCTTCATGTCATGGTCCTCGTGGTAACGGTTCATCGTTAGCTAAGTTCCCAAAAGTATCTTTTCAGCATCCAGAGTACATCAAGTCTCAGCTTGAAAAGTTTCGTAATGGTACTCGTAATAATGACCTTAACGGTATGATGGGTGACATAGCTAAAAAGCTAACAGACAAAGACATTGAAGTGCTTTCTAAGTACTTGGGTGGTTTACACTAAAGTCGTATATATCTAAATTTAGATACCAACTACAGTGTAATATGAAAAAAAAGCAACCTCGGTTGCTTTTTTTTGTCTGAAATTGGCGATATTGTCTTTTACTTTGTGAGACATTGACCATGGCAGTGTATGGTAAAAGTCTTATTTTAAACGTCTTTTTTTTGTTAAGTTATTGTTATTTAAATAGGCTTTTATTTGAACATAGGTGCAATGTAAGAAAAAAGATATAAACCAGTTGTAACAAAATTATTAACGAGTAAATTAACACCTGTCGCAAAAAACAATAAAAAAATGGAAACAGCTATAAGGACAGTAGCGCGGCACGACTACATAGCACAATGATAGTGCTACTAAAGGAAATACTACAAAAGAGTCAGGATGATCGAAAATAATAAAATAACTCATGGAAGTTTAATAATAAAAACAAAGTGGAATGAAACAAGGAATGTAAAAATAATAACAATACGGACTGATAATAATAAAAATAACAAAGACTAAAAAGTCGAAGGGAGAAGTGTCCATTCAATGGCGCTCAGATTAGTAGGCGGTAGAGATGTTTTCTCTACCGCCTTTTTATTTGTCCTGTTACAATACCCACCGTTTAGCAATTTGCTAGTGCGTAATTTTAAAGAGTAGCCCAACCTCTTAAGCGCAAACTGAATTCTTCTGGCTTTGCCAGCATTGCGATGCCTATTAATTTGCGCCTCGCTCAAAACCTCTTAAGTGAGATGATCAAGATATGAGTAGAAAGAAAAAGTCACGTAAAATCCCATCAAATGGACCTGTTCGCTTAAGCCAAGATAAGCTTAAAGAAATGCGTGCGTTAAAAGAGCAGCGTGTTAAAAAAACCAAAGGTGCTAAGCCAGGTTCGCGTAATGCGCCAGATTTGCTTGAAGAACAAAGCCAAGCATCGCATTCAAGTTCAAGAGATAAGCGCATTGGTAGTAAAAAGCCGGTGTCTTTAGTGCCTGTTGCTGCTGAACCAAAAGTAGAAATGAAACGTAACTTAAAACCAGCTGTTGAACTTAAGAAAGTCATTCAACCAGAGCTTTCGCCAGAGCAAGAGCTTGAAGAGCTTGAAAATGATGTGCGTTTACTCAAGTTAGTGGAGCGTCATGAAGGCGGTGAGATGCTGACTGGTAAAGATGCGAAGTACTTCAATAGCCGCATTGCTCGTCATCAGGTTCTATGTAAGTTATTAGGCCTTGAAGACGAAGATGAGTTTGATGATGAAGATGATTTTGGCGAAGAGAGCAATTCAGACTTCGACCAGTATTTATCAAATGATCTTGCCAGTGAATGGTTAGACGATGATGAAGACGAAGATAAGTAATTAAGGGTATTTAATGAGTACTGCAGTTATCGTGGCTTTATGTTTAGGCGCTATCATTATAGCTGGTTTGGCATTTTATGCGGGTCAGTTGTTATATAAGTTAAGTGCGCAAAAAAAGTTAATAGCTAAAACACAAGCTGAGCAAAAGCAAAAGCTTGCAGCGTCTCGTTTAAAGCGAAATGCTAAGCTTGCCGACAGTATTCATTTAATCGCACGTGCAATGAATGAAGAGCAGTGTGAGTTTTCAGAGGGATGTTTGCGCGTTTGGGTGCTTATGTCGCAATACGGTTTTGAAGACGAACGAGATTTAACCACACAGTATCCTGGTATTTATAAAATGTACCAAGTGGTAAAAGAAATGCCGACACACGACGCACGTAAAAAATATTCTAAAAAAGAAATATTTAAGCAAGACACTGCGCGCTGGCGTGCAGAGGAAAGCTACAGTGATGAGATTAAGGCCGATTGCGTTAAAATTATTTCTGAGTTCAAAGCTGCCCCAGGTAGTGAAAACGTGGTATTTAATTAAAGTAGCGGAAAACATAAAAAAGCATACCTAGGTATGCTTTTTTTGTGCCCAAATATTATACCAATCCGCAATAATACTTAATCATTTTACGGAGCTAAACGTGTCGTTAAATGCGGCAAATAATTCTTATTTAGTTACCTAGCTATCAACACGTTTTTCCAGCAAAATAGATCGCTTAATTAAGCGAATTGGTATTATTTGATGAGTGGATTAAATCACCCGGGAAAAACGCGTTGCGTTGATTTGATTTTGTAAGTGAGCATCAAAGCACATGCAAATGATACGAATAAATAAGTTCCCCCTTGGTGTGACACGTATGTGGTTGTTTTCAATAATCACCATTTTATCGTCTATAAGTGGTTTAAGTGAAGTCAATGCGCCTGCAAAGTAGCTATCAAACTCAATATGATACTTGTTAGCAAACTCATCTATATTTAGTTCAAACTGACAAATAAGCTGCTTAATAGCATCAGCTCGAATAACATCATCATGGATTAAATGCATGCCTTTACTAAGTGCGCAGCCGCTCTGCGTTTCAATACTATGGTAGTAATGCTTCAGCTCTTTTTTATTTTGCAAAATAGCCGTGCCAATTTGTGAAATAGACGATGCACCTAACCCTAATAAATCACAATTACCATGTGTGGTATAACCTTGAAAATTTCGATGCAATTTGCCTTTATTTTGTGCGACAGCCAGTTCGTTGTCTACTTTCGCGAAGTGATCCATACCAATAAACTGATAACCCGCTTTTGTCATCTGCTCTAAGGTATTTTTAAACATAGTTAGCTTATCGTGCGCATCTGGTAAGTCATGCTCTTTAATTTTGCGTTGTGCGGCAAATCGCTCTGGTAAGTGAGCATAATTAAATACCGACACACGATCAGGGCTAAGCTCGATGAGTTGCTCTATTGTTTGTTTAAAGCTGTCGGGTGTTTGCAGTGGTAAGCCGTAAATCATATCGGCGTTAATTGATTTAAAGCCCAATTCACGTGCCTGAGTAATTAACTGTTTAACGGTATCTGCATGTTGAGGACGATTAACTGCAAGCTGCACGTCGTCATTAAAGTCTTGAATCCCAAACGACACTCGGTTAAAGCCTAGCATTCTTAAATCAACCAGCATATTTTCAGCAAGCGAGCGTGGATCGACTTCAATACCGCGCTCAGTTGTGCTGGTAAAGTTAAAATGCTGTTCTAGTAGCGCAATTAAGCGCTTCATTTGTTGGGGTGTTAAAAAGGTCGGGGTGCCTCCACCTAAATGCAGTTGCTCAACGCTGTAGTGCTTAAATAAAGGAGCTTGCGCGGCAATCTCTTTTGCTAAAAAGTCTATATAAGTATCGGCTTTTGATTGGTGGCGAGTGATAATTTTATTACAACCACAGTAGTAACAAAGCTGACTGCAAAATGGAATATGAATATATAAAGAAAGCGAACGAGATTGAGATGACTCTACGGCGCTGATTAAATCGTGTTTATCGTATCCTTCACTCAAAGATAAAGCGGTAGGGTAGGATGTATACCGCGGACCAGATACATTGTATTTATTAATGAGAGCTTGGTCCCATTGAGGAAGTTTTATCATCACGCACACCTGAGTTTTAAGTAGAGCCGTGATTATAAAAAAGTAACTGGGAGGGGATGTTGATCTATAACAAAAAAGGTGCCAAAGCACCTTTCAATTACAACGTATTACACTTTAATACGTGACAGTATGCGCATCTTTTAAATACTGAAAAAGTTCTTTATAGCCTTTACCTGGTTTTTCAGCTTTTACTTCTTTTGCAGCATTGCGCACTAATTGACGCATTTTTTGACGATCTAGCGAAGGAAACTGCTCAATAGTTTCGTTTATCAGGCTGTCGCCTTGTTCTATTAGGTCTGAGCGCAGTTGCTCTATTTTTTTAACCAATACTTCAGCTTGGTTATTTTTATTAAGCATTACATCGATAATAGCTTTTATATCTTCAATGTTTTCTACGGTGCGAAGCGTTTTTGCGATGTAATTTAAGTGACGGCGGTATGCATCACTTTTGTTGCTAATTTTATCAGCAACAACCATCGCTTCTTTTAAATCGTCATTTAATGGTAGGCGCTCACGCTGCTTTTTACCCATTTTGGCAATTTCAGAACCTAACTGATGAAACTCTTGCGCTTCGCGCTTGAGCTCTGTTCTTGATACGTATTCAATTTCTTCTTCAATTTCAGCAGGCTTGCCTTTTTTCTTCGCCATGGGGTGCTCTTAAATAAAAATAACTGGCGCCATTATACGCGATTCTTTTAGTGATTAATATTAGCTGATGTGGTGCAGTGAGTGTGTTAGCATTTAACTATAAGAAATGCATGCATTATGCCTCTAAGGCTCAGGAATTAATTTATGAAAAGCCAACAAAACGATCCAATTTATTCTCAAATATCGCAGGTTAAAGATGCGGTAGCCGAAGTACTCGAACATGCTAAAAAATTAGGTGCTACAGCAGCTGAAGCTGCAATGTCTAGCACGTCGGGTTTATCGGTGAGTACACGAATGGGTGAAGTAGAGACCATTGAGTTTAACCAAGATGGTGGCCTGGGCATTAGTGTTTATGTTGGCAATAATAAAGGCTCTGCCTCAACGGCTGATTTAAATCCTAAAACATTGCGCACAGTAGTAGAAAAGGCCATTGATATTGCAAAGTTCACATCAGACGATCCATTTAATGGGGTTGCCGATAAAGAGCTACTTGAGTTTAATCCACAAGATCTTGATTTATACCATCCGTGGGATGTTAGCCCAGAACAAGGTATTGAGCTTTGCCATACTGCCGAGCAAGCAGCTTTAAATGCTGATGAACGTATTGTAAATTCTGATGGCGCCAGTTTTTCATCGCATCAAGGGCTTCGTGTTTATGGAAACAGCCATGGTTTAATTGCTGGCTTTCCTCGCACTCGTCATAGCATCAGCACCATGGTAATTGGTAAAGATGGCGAACAAATGCAACGCGATTCAGCATACACGGTTGCCCGCGATCAAGCAGGTTTAACTGATGCAGCAGCGGTTGGGCTTGAAGCTGCATCAGAAACATTGGCTAAACTAAATAGCCAAAAATTAGGAACAATGAAAGTCCCTGTTGTATTTAGGGCTGATATTGCAAACTCATTATTTGGCCATTTAGTGTCAGCGATTGGTGGGGGCGCACTTTATCGTAAGTCGAGCTTTTTACTCGATAGTTTAGGAACACACGTATTTAGTCATTGTGTAAATATTGCTGAACGCCCACACATGTTAAAAGGGTTAGCATCATCACCGTTTGACAGCGAAGGTGTTAAAACGGTTGATCGTGAAATAATCCAAGGTGGTGAGCTAAAAACTTATTTATTAGCAAGTTACGCCGCGCGTAAAATGAACATGACCCCTACAGGTCATGCAGGCGGAATTCATAATTGGTTAGTAGAACAAACGCATAACGATTTAAAAGCAGTGTTAAAAACAATGGGTACCGGCTTGTTAGTTACCGAGCTTATGGGGCAAGGTGTAAACACAGTAACAGGTGATTACTCTCGCGGTGCTGGTGGTTTTTGGGTTGAAAACGGAGAGATTCAATATCCCGTTAGTGAAATTACGATTGCCGGCAATTTAAAAGATATGTTCAAAGGTATTTCTGCTATTGGTGGCGACATTGAGCGCAGAGGCGGTATTCAAACTGGCTCTATTTTAATTGAGCAAATGCAAATAGCAGGTGCTTAAGACCTAATTTACGCTTACTTATGGGCACACTTATATTTACTGCAATGCCGCTAAATTTAAGTGTGTGAATAAGTACGATTTGAGATGTTTAATGGCTAAAGATAGATACGCACCAAAACCACTCACCGATATTATGGCGGGCCTAAACAATCGCTTGTCGGCTTATGCTGGTAAAAGCCAAGCTCTCGATACTCAGCAAACTTTACTTAAAGACTTTTTAGGCCCTAAATTAGGAGATAAATGTCGCGTAAGTAATTATCGCGATGGCACGTTGATGATTGAAGCGGTATCGGCCCCGATAGCGCTTCGGCTTAATTATTTAAAAATGGATATGCTTTCGCACTTTAGGGCCGCAGGTATGGCTGAACTGGGGCAAATTAAAATTACAGCTAATCCTCAGGCCACTCAGCGATTAAGTACGGCAAACAAAACAGCTTCAGCCGCCGTCACCAACTCGCGTAAAATGAGCGAACAAACAGCCGATTATTTAAATGCGATTGCCGACTCAGCACCTCCTTCATTAAAAGAGAAGTTACAACGTTTGGCCTTACACGGTAAAAATAAGCGCTAATTACCAACTACTTTATTAAGCTATTGATAGGGTAATTTAGAGTGCTCATCTCATTCAAAATACTTTGTTACATATTCTATTTCAATGTTCTCAAAATCAGGTTTATTATAGCGCTATTACACTCAATGATAAGTGTAAGTTGATGCCCATTCCATTAAGTAAAAGCTGACTGCTATCTTGTTAAAGAGCTTAATGGAGTTGGTATGAGCAATTTATAAAATTGACTAACAAATGGATTAATTATGAATAAAGTAACAATGGCCGCTGCGAGTATTGCACTTGCGCTTGGCTTAGTAGGTTGTGGCGAAAAACAACAAGAAACTCAAGTAGCCGACACTCAAGCAGCAACAGCAACAGCACCAGCAGAGAAACCGTTAGAGCTAGGTATTGAATTGGCTAATATGGACAGCTCAGTTCGTCCGCAGGATGACTTTTATTATCATGTAAATGGAACTTGGTTAGCAACAACTGAAATCCCAGGTGATAAGTCTAACTATGGGTCTTTTTCGCAATTATACGATGAGTCGCAAAAAGCGATGAAAACGGCGCTTGAAAACGCAGCGGCCAATAAGTCGGCTGAAAAAGGCAGCGATGAGTATAAAATTGGCGCATTTTATAAAAGTTATATGAATAAAAATGCCCGTAATGAGCTTGGAATTACCCCGTTACAACCGTCGCTAGATAGTATTGATAGCATTGAGTCTAAATCTGACTTAGTTGGCCTTATGGCGTCTATTCAACAGCAAGGTGGTACTTTACCGTTTGGTTGGTTTATTAACAACGATGCTAAAAATTCAAGCGAATATGCTTTGTATTTATCTCAATCTGGCTTGGGTTTACCTGATCGCGATTACTACTTAAAAGACGATGAGAAGTTTACTAAAATTCGCGCCTCTTACGAGCAATACATAACTGATGTATTGGCTAAAGCGGGTGTCAAAGAGGCTGCACAAGCAGCAGCAAGCGTACTTGCCTTTGAAAAAACCATTGCTGATGCGCAGTGGAGCCGTGTACAAAGCCGTGATGCAACTAAGTCGTATAATAAAATGACTGTAGCCGAGGCGAATAAATTAGCCGGTGAGCTTGATTTAGCTGCATTTTTTAAAAATGCAGGTGTAAACACCGCTGATATTATTGTGCGTCAGCCTAGTTATTTTGAAGCGCTGGGTAGTATTTATCAAAACACGGACTTAGAAACGTGGAAAAACTACCTTAAGTTTCATTTTGTAAGTGGCTATGCTCAGTTGCTAAATGATGATTTAGTTGATCTTAAATTTAACTTTTATAGCACCACTTTACGTGGCGTAGAAGAGCAAGCGCCACTTTGGAAAAAAGCCGTTGATGCCTCTAATAGTGTGCTAGGTGAAATTTTAGGTAAAGTATACGTTAAAGACAACTTTCCGCCTGAAGCTAAAGCGCGTATGGAAGAGCTGGTTGATAACGTAATTAAAGGTTACAGCGTTGCAATTGAAGGTCTTGAGTGGATGGGACCTGAAACAAAAATTGCAGCACAAGAAAAACTAGACAAATTTATTCCTAAAATTGGTTACCCTGATAAGTGGAAAGACTACTCTGAACTAGAAATTAATTCAGACGAACTAGTAGGTAACTACATTCGTTACAGTCAATGGGCATATAAAGATATGATTGCCAAGCTTGGTCAGCCTGTTGATCGCTCTGAATGGTACATGACACCACAAACGGTGAATGCGTACTACAACCCGGTAAACAACGAAATTGTATTTCCAGCCGCTATTTTACAACCGCCATTTTTTAACTTAGAAGCCGATGATGCTGTCAATTACGGTGCAATTGGTGCAGTTATTGGGCACGAGCTTGGCCATGGTTTTGACGACCAAGGTTCTAAATACGACGGCGATGGTAACTTGCGTAACTGGTGGACTGAAAGCGACCTTAAGCAGTTTGAAGAGCGTTCAGGTGCGTTAGTTGATCAATTTAACAAGTACAAGCCGTTTGACGATGCGAATGTAAACGGCGAGCTTACGCTTGGCGAAAATATCGGTGATTTAGGTGGGTTAACTGTCGCGTATAAAGCATATCAGCTATCATTAGGTGACACTAAAGCACCAGTTATTGATGGTTACACTGGTGATCAACGCTTCTTTATGGGGTGGTCGCAAATTTGGCGTCGTAACTACCGCGATGAAGAATTACGTAACCGCTTAATGACCGACTCGCATTCACCAAGTCATTACCGTGTAATTGGTATTTTGTCTAATATGCCAGAGTTTTACGAAGCGTTTGATGTAAAAGAAGGCGACAAAATGTATATCAAACCAGAAGACCGCGTAAAAATTTGGTAATTGGTATTCTTTTTGGCTAAGTTAGTAAAAACCAGCAAGTGTTTAGCTTGCTGGTTTTTTATACTAATAACATTGCTGCTATTGCATGAGGATTTTATACATCCAGCTTTCATTACTTAAAATGTTTTTATATAAAGCCAGTTGGTTTTGAGCCCGCTCTAAATTATGCTCTGCATGAGTGGTTTTAAAGTACACATCGTTATTTAAGTAATCTGTTAAAAACCGCACACTAAGCATTAAAGGCATAATTTTAGCACCAAGCAACAAGCTTGATTGCTCTATATTACTCATAAGAGGCTGAAGGGGAGCGAGGTAACCCTTAACGAGCGACTCAAAAATCTCTTTTCGAATAATAACCTTATCAAGGTTCGTCGAATCCTCTGTTTCTGCAGAGCAAAATGTACGTACCATATCGCCAAAATCATACAGTAAAAAACCAGGCATGCAGGTGTCTAAATCAATAACAGCTTTCGCTTTATGGGTTTTACTGCAGTACAGCATATTATTTATTTTAGTGTCGTTGTGGCAAACGCGAACGGGTAAATGTTGAGTTATGGTTTTAAGTTCGTTCACTAAGTGCTGCTGCGATAAGCAATATTCTATGTCGTTTTTACAGCGGTTAAGCCTTCTTTTATTACTATTCGTCATTGCTGTATTTAGCTGCTCAAAGCGCATTGTCAGATTATGAAAATCATCAATAACAGTATGTAGTGTGGCTGTATCAAAGTCGTGTAAGGCGCTAGCAAAAGTACCAAAGGCTAAAGCGGCTTGATGTGCTTGCGCTGGATTTTTAACCACATCTTCACTGTAACTGTGCTCAATAAAGTTAAGTACACGATACGGCTCTTCATTAAGCATGGTTAAATATTCGTTGTTGCATGTATTGATGTGCTTAACAATATCGAGTGGATAGTTATTTTGCTGCTGCTTAGTATTCAGATGTTGCTCAATAAGTTGTGCGTTACTGACAAGTTGAGCAGGGTGTTTAAATACATGGGTGTTAAGCTTTTGCACAATAAATCGCTGATCAAAATGTGTTAGTAGCCATGTGCTGTTGATATGGCCGCTACTTATGGTACTCAACTGAGTTGATTCAGGGTTGAGTTTTAGCAGTTTACTTAACGTATTTTGTACAGTGGTATTCATTGTAACTCACTTAATCAGGCGTATCGAGATTGCAGTTTTTCAATTATTTCAGCATTAGCTGCGGGGAAGTCATAGTTAGTTAACTCACTAATATTTACCCATTCACTAGGTTGCCCTTCAGCGCCATGTGCTTGACCGCTAAAGTTACTGACAACGTGGATATCGAGTCTCACGCATTTGTCGCCATAATCGTGTTCAATTACCATGAGTTGGCTAGAGCTGTGGATAGTAATACCTACTTCTTCAATTAACTCACGTTTTAGCGCTGCAAATACACTTTCACTTGCTTCAACTTTACCACCAGGAAACTCCCATAAGCCACCTTGATGCTGCTCGTTTGCACGTTTACAGATAAATATTGCATTATTTTTTTTAATTACACCAACGGCTACATTTACTATTTTTGTTGTCATATTTTTATCCCATAAAAAAAGCGACGCAAGCGCCGCTTTTTAATTACTTACAATGCGTCGTTATTTTAATTTACCACAACATTGCTTGAATTTTTGACCCGAACCACAAGGACACGGATCGTTGCGGCCAACTTTTGGCTCTGTTCTTGCCATAACCGTAGCACTTGGAGGTGCTTCGCCGCCTACGTGCTCAGCTTCTTCGTGTTGGTACTCACGAGGTGCATTTTCACTCTTACGGTGTTGCTCTTCTACTTTTTCAACATCTTCTTCAGCGCGCACTTGTACTTTACTTAAAATACTCACTACATCAACTTTTAAGTTTTCAAGCATTTCAGAGAACAGTTCAAACGATTCGCGCTTGTATTCTTGCTTAGGGTTCTTTTGTGCGTAACCACGTAAGTGAATACCTTGACGTAAGTGATCCATCGCCGCAAGGTGATCTTTCCAGTGTTGATCAAGACTTTGCAGCATAATTGCTTTTTCGAATTGACGTAAAACTGAGTCACCAACCTGCTGCTCTTTTTGCTTGTAAGCTTGATCAACGGCTTCTTCAATACGCTCACGAAGCTTTTCTTCGTATAGCTTATTGTCGTCTGCTAACCATTGAGTGATAGGCAGCTCAATTAAGAAATCTTGTTTTAAGCGCTCTTCAAGACCCGGTACATCCCACATTTCAGCAAGGCTTTGTGGAGCAATGTATTGATCTATTGTATTGCTCAGTACGTCACCACGAATTGCAGTGATAGTTTCTGAAATATCACCTTCTTCAAGTAACTCGTTACGCTGAGAGTAAACAACACGACGTTGATCGTTTGCTACGTCATCGTACTCAAGTAGTTGCTTACGAACATCAAAGTTACGTGCTTCTACTTTACGCTGTGCGTTTTCAATTGCGCGGTTAACCCATGGGTGTTCAATTGCTTCACCGCGTTGCATGCCTAGTTTACGCATCATGTTAGTCATGCGCTCGCCGGCAAATATACGCATTAGCGCATCGTCCATCGATAGGTAAAAACGGCTAGAGCCTGCATCACCCTGACGACCAGAACGACCACGTAATTGGTTATCTATACGGCGCGATTCATGGCGCTCAGTGCCAATAATATGCAAACCGCCAGCATCAATAACAGCATCATGACGAAGTTTCCATGCTGCTTTAATTTCAGCAATTTTTTCATCAGTTGGGTTATCAAGTTTTTCAACTTCGCTATTCCAGTTACCACCAAGCACAATATCGGTACCACGACCGGCCATGTTAGTTGCAATAGTTACTGTACCAGGTAGGCCAGCATCTGAAACGATATCGGCTTCTTGTGCGTGGAATTTAGCATTAAGCACGTTATGCTTAATTTTCTCTTTGCGTAAAAACTGCGATAAGTACTCAGAGCTTTCGATTGATATAGTACCTACAAGTACAGGCTGCCCGCGTTCTTGGCAGTCTTTGATATCAACTAAAATAGCTTCGTATTTTTCTTCTTGCGTTAGGTACACTAAATCAGCGCGATCATCACGGATCATTGGCTTATTAGTTGGCATAACAACGGTATCTAAGCCGTATATTGACTGAAATTCAAATGCTTCAGTGTCGGCTGTACCAGTCATACCCGCTAATGTTTCGTACAAACGGAAATAGTTTTGGAACGTAATAGAGGCCAATGTTTGGTTTTCGTTTTGAATTTTTACACCTTCTTTAGCTTCAACAGCTTGGTGTAAACCTTCAGACCAACGACGACCTTCCATTGAGCGACCGGTATGTTCGTCAATGATGATAACTTCGTTTTCTTTAACAACGTAATCAACATCTTTTTGATATAATTTGTGCGCGCGAAGGGCAGCGTAAACATGGCTTAATAACGTGATGCTGGCGGCAGAATAAAGCGAATCGCCTTCTTCAATTAAACCACGTTCGCTAAGTAGTTCTTCTACTTTAACTTGGCCACGTTCAGTTAAGTGAACTTGCTTAGATTTTTCATCAATGGTGTAGTCGCCATCGCCTTCTATACCTTCCTCGTCTTCTTTATCTTGTAGTTCAAGTAAAGGAACGATGGTATTTATTTCAGTGTATAGTTCTGAACTGTCTTCAGCAGGGCCTGAAATAATAAGCGGCGTACGAGCTTCATCAATTAGGATTGAATCTACTTCATCGACGACGGCGTAAAATAATGGACGCTGAACGCGCTCATCAATACTAAATGCCATGTTGTCGCGAAGGTAATCAAAACCAAACTCGTTGTTTGTACCGTAGGTAATGTCAGCAGCATACGCTTGCTTTTTTTGTTGTGGCATCATGCCAGGAACATTACAGCCCACCGTGAGGCCTAAAAATTCAAATAACGGACGGTTAGTTTCAGCATCACGCTTTGCAAGGTAATCATTCACGGTAATAACGTGAACCCCTTTGCCTGTTAAGCCGTTTAAATAAGCGGGAAGGGTTGCTGTGAGTGTTTTACCTTCACCGGTGCGCATTTCTGCAATACGGCCTTCGTGTAAAACCATGCCGCCTAGTAGCTGTACGTCAAAGTGGCGCATGCCATTAACACGCTTAGATGCTTCACGAACTACTGCAAATGCTTCAGGTAGAATATCGTCAAGGCTTTGTCCGTTATCGTAACGTTCTCTGAATTCTGCTGTTTTAGCGCGTAAGTCTTCATCAGAAAGCGCTTCTAGCTGCGTTTCAAGCGCATTGATTAGCGCGACCGTCTTTCTAAAGTTTTTAATAGTGCGGTCATTGCGACTACCAAAAATCTTGGTAAATAAATTAGATATCATGATAAAACCGTTACAATCAATTCTTTGTTAGCCGCGTATCGGCTAACCCATTTTTAACAATTGGTAATTAATATGTGCTTTTAAGTAACACTTAGTACATATTAATTAGCAATTTTGTATTAAACCGTTCAAAAAGCACTGTTTATTACGTGCGCTACTATACCAGACTCTGCCAAACAACAAACTACCTCAGCCAAAAGATCTGTATATAAAATAGAAAAATTTGATCTGCATTCTAAAAAAGCTGTGGTACTGACTGGTTGCTACAAAATTAGTAGCAAGCTGTAGATATATGGTGCTTAAAAAATTAAAAACAAGGGGGGCGTTACATTTGTGAACTTTGGCTATTTATGCTCAGATAATAACATTGAGTAACGATGTGTTTAACATGAAGGTGTGTGTCAACATGCAAAATAAAGTGAATAAATTAGTGGTATTAGGTGCTGGTTGGTTAGGTCATGCGCTATGTGTGAATGCACTGCAGGCAGGTTGGCAGGTGCAAGGCACTCGTCGGTCCGATACGCAGGAGTTTGATTTTGAACGCCAGTTTATAGTAGAGAATAATCAGCTAACCCATCAGCTTGATTTAGAGGGAGCGTATTGGGTGTGTGCCATTCCACCACGAAGTAGGCACAGTGAAAGCAACTACCCAGAAACACTTACCGCGGCCTTGACGTTGTCTAAAAAGTTAAATGCAAAAGGATTTGTATTGTGTTCATCTACAGGGGTTTATGACCAAGAACCCGGTGTATACAGTGAAAGTAGCGATATTGCTTGCGCCAACCCAAGGCAAACAAAGTTGTATCAGGCTGAAGAGCAGGTTCTTGAGCAAAATGGTAAAGTACTTCGTTTAGCAGGATTACTTGGCCCAAATAGAGAGCCAGGTAAGTTTGTTGCGGGAAAAGAGCTAAACACTTCAAGCCAGCAAGTAGTTAATATGGTGCACCAGCAAGATGTAATAAATGCTATTTTTGCGGTAATAGCACATTGGCAAGTTGGACAAAATATTTACAATGTAGTCAACCCTGACCACCCAACAAAAGCCGATTACTATGCGTTAAAGTGTAAGCAGCATGGTGGTGAAATGCCAAAATTTACAAGTGATGAAAAAGCTGAGCGCAAGGTTATTGGCTCAGCTATAGAGGCGTTAGGCTTTACTTACCAATACGGTATTTAAGGCATGTTTTTAATAAGATGGTAGAGGGTTGCGCTCAATAAAGTTGCACAATTTACCCTCGCTCAATAGCGCGTTAGTTTGCTCTATATCGGGGGCAAAATAGCGATCTTTATCGTAATAGGTTACGTGTTCGCGTAATAAATTTTTTGCCTTTAAGACTTTTTCACACGGGTTTAGCGGTTTTCTAAACTCTAAGCCCTGTACCGATGCAAGCCACTCTATAGCCAAAACACCTTGTGTATTATCGGCCATTTCTTGTAATCGCCTCGCAGCGAACGTGGCCATTGAAACGTGATCTTCTTGGTTGGCAGATGTTGGTAAGCTATCTACAGACGCGGGATGTGCAAGCGACTTATTTTCAGATGCCAATGCAGCTGCTGTCACTTGAGCAATCATAAAGCCAGAGTTTACTCCACCATTTTCCACCAAAAAGGGTGGTAATTTTGATAAGTTAGAATCAATAAGCAGGGCTATTCTGCGCTCTGCTAAAGCGCCAATTTCTGCAATTGCAATAGCGAGGTTGTCGGCCGCCATAGCGACAGGCTCAGCGTGAAAGTTTCCGCCAGAAATAATATCGCCCACATCGGCAAATACGAGTGGGTTGTCGGTTACCCCATTTGATTCGCACAGCAATACTTCTGCTGCTTGACGTATTTGTGTTAAACACGCGCCCAATACCTGAGGTTGGCAGCGCAAGCAATAAGGGTCTTGTACTTTTTCACAGTTAACATGAGAGTCGCTAATTTGTGATTGAGTATCAAGTAAATCTCTAAACACTTGCGCGGTATCTATTTGACCACGTTGTCCACGAATTTCGTGAATACGTGAGTCAAAAGGTGCGCGGCTGCCCATTGCTGCCTCAATACTTACCGCGCCAATTACACAGCTTTGTGCATATAAATCTTCTGCTCTGAATAATCCCTGTAGTGCAAAAGCGGTAGACGCTTGGGTACCGTTAAGCAATGCTAAACCTTCTTTTGCTGCTAGCGTAAGCGGTTCAAGCCCTGCTACTTTTAAGCCTTCAGCCGCACTGATTATTTTACCCTGATGACGCATTTGGCCTTCACTCAGTAAGGGTAAGCACATATGTGCAAGTGGGGCTAAGTCACCCGAAGCACCAACAGAGCCTTTTTTAGGAACGCATGGGTATACTTCACTATTGAGCAAGTGCATAAAAAACTCGATAACTTGTAAACGAATGCCTGAAAAACCACGGGAAAGCGAGTTGATTTTTAGTGTAATCATCAGTCTTACTGTGCTGTCGTCCATGTATTCGCCAATGCCAGCGGCATGAGAAAGTACAATTGAACGCTGAAGTAGTTCAAGCTCGTCATCGGCAATTTTGGTATTAGCGAGCAGGCCAAATCCGGTGTTAATCCCGTACACTGTGCGTTGCTCATTAATAACATTTTGAACGGTTTGTGCGCTGGCAGCGATTTGTGATTCGGCATTTTTTTCAAGGTTTATTTTTACACTTGATGCATTAATCTTTCTTAATATGTTTAAATCAAGCGAGCCGGGTGTGAGAGTTAGTTCGACCATGATTATTCCTCGTTCAGCATTGGTAAGTCTAAGTTTTGCTCTTTGGCACAATTTTTTGCGATGTCGTAACCGGCATCTGCATGGCGCATCACACCGGTAGCAGGGTCATTCCAAAGCACGCGACCAACACGTGCTTTTGCTTCGTCTGTACCATCGGCAACAATAACAACACCTGAGTGTTGGCTAAAGCCCATTCCTACACCCCCTCCATGGTGAAGTGATACCCACGTAGCGCCGCTTGCTGTGTTAAGCAGGGCGTTAAGTAACGGCCAATCAGAGACGGCATCTGAACCATCTTGCATGCTTTCTGTTTCACGATTAGGACTTGCTACTGAGCCAGAATCAAGATGATCACGGCCAATAACAATGGGGGCTTTAAGCTCGCCATTTTTTACCATTTCATTAAATGCGAGTGCTAAACGTGCTCTATCTTTTAACCCTACCCAGCATATGCGAGCCGGCAAACCTTGAAATTGAATGCGTTCGCGCGCCATATCAAGCCAGTTGTGCAAATGTGCATCATCAGGAATTAACTCTTTTACTTTAGCATCTGTTTTGTATATATCTTCTGGATCGCCGGATAAAGCGACCCATCTAAACGGACCAATACCTTGGCAAAATAATGGACGAATATAAGCAGGAACAAACCCAGGGAAATCAAATGCGTTTGTAACACCTTCTTCAAATGCCATTTGGCGAATATTATTACCGTAGTCAGTGGTTGCCGCGCCGGCTTTTTGTAATGCTAGCATGGCATTAACTTGCACAGCCATTGATTGCTTGGCTGCTTTTACAACCGCTTTTGGGTCTTGTTCACGCATTTTTGCGGCGTGTTCCATAGTCCAACCTTGTGGCAAGTAACCATTAAGTGGATCGTGTGCTGAAGTTTGATCGGTCACTACATCGGGTGTAATACCGCTGTTTACAAGTGTGCTAAATATATCTGCGGCGTTGCCCAGCAATCCAACTGAAATTGCTTTTTCGTTAACGCATGCGTCAGTAATTAATTGCAATGCATGTTCAAGGTTTGTGGCTTTAACATCAACGTAGCCCGTTTTAATGCGAAAATCGATGCGGCTTTCGTCACACTCTACAACTAAGGCACAAAAGCCCGCCATAGTTGCCGCAAGTGGCTGCGCGCCACCCATGCCACCAAGGCCACCGGTTAATACCCATTTACCTTTGGCTTGACCATTAAAGTGTTGTTTAGCCATGGCTACAAATGTTTCGTATGTGCCTTGTACAATTCCTTGAGAGCCAATATAAATCCAAGAGCCAGCCGTCATTTGGCCGTACATCATTAACCCTTTTTTATCCAGCTCGTTAAAGTGCTCCCAGTTAGCCCAATGGGGTACCAAGTTTGAATTTGCAATTAAAACGCGAGGAGCATTACTGTGTGTTTTAAATACGCCAACAGGTTTACCCGACTGAACTAACAATGTTTCATCATCATCTAATCGGTCGAGGGTTTCTATAATTTTATCGAAACTTGGCCAATCACGTGCTGCTCTGCCAATGCCACCATAAACAACTAATGTGTGTGGGTGTTCTGCAACCTCAGGGTCTAAATTGTTCATTAGCATGCGTTTTGCCGCTTCAGTTTGCCAGCTTTTAGCGCTTATCATATCGCCATGCGGTGCACGTATTACGCGACTTGTGTCGAGTCGATTTGTCATGTGTTTCTCCTGTTGTATATACAAGGTGATTCGTCACAAAAAAAGCGCATTATGCGCAATTTTGTTTATCTTATTTTTTAAACGTTAAGTGTCCGCCTAAGCGGTATTTGCTGCCAGGTGATACAAGGCGTGCAAAACTTACAATACCGTTAACAGACCATGTTCTGCGAATGACTTGCAGGCAAGGCTCTTCGTTGTATAGGTTTAACCATTGGCACATTTCGCTGTTGGGCATAATGGCTTCTACTGTGTGTCTCGCTTGAGTGAGAGGTGCAACACTTGAAAGATACTCATGAGGAGTCGTTGCACTAAAATTTTGTTGCAAATAGCCGCTGGCAAGCGCTGGGTTTACAAAACGTTCTTCAAGCTGCAATGGGCTGTCGTTTTCGTTATGAACCAGTACGCTTCGGTACACGACGCTATCTACTTCTACTCCTAATGCGATAGCAATGGGGGCAACCGCGTTTATTGATTCAAGTATAAGCACGCTACAGGTGTAATTACCGTTGCGCTCTTTAACCTCATCGGCAATATTTTTAATTTCAAGCAATGAAGACTGTGACTTAAAAGAGGCAACAAACGTTCCTAGGCCTTGGCTACGCGTTAGTATTCCTGCTTCTGTTAATTCGCTAAGTGCACGGCGAGCGGTCATTCTGCTAACGCTAAATTGTGTGCTGAGCTCGTTTTCAGAGGGAACGCGTTGGTTTTCTTGCCACATACCGCTGCGAATTTTATCGACTATAAATTGTTTTATTTGCGCAAATTTAGGTGTTGTCATTAACTAGATAGCTGCGTTAGGAGTCATTTATATTAAATAAGATGACATAATCCTCTTGTATATACAAGGTGTGTTGTTAGACTATATTTCAATCATGTCAGGGTATTTATGGACTGTAATATGCAAAACGCTCAGCAAAATAATAACTTAGAAAATATTGATTTACTTTTAACGGATGCAAATATTGCCACAATGGATCCCACTAGGGATACACCTTATGGGATCATCGAAAATGCAGCCTTAGCGATTAAAAACGGAGAAATCGCGTGGCTGGGTGAGCAAGCATCGCTGCCGTCATTTGACGCTTTCGCAACGCCAACCTTGAGCATAAAAGGCCAATGGTTAACACCTGGGTTGATAGATTGTCATACCCATTTGGTGTTTGCAGGGTCTCGTGCGCAAGAATTTGAGCAGCGTTTACAAGGCGTAAGCTATGAACAAATTGCAGCCCAAGGTGGGGGGATTGCAAGCACAGTAAAAGCAACCAGAGCCGCAGATAGAGAACAACTATTTGTTGATGCCAAAGACAGGCTAAATACACTGTTAAAAGAAGGCGTAACAACGGTTGAAATTAAGTCGGGTTATGGGCTCGATACCGAGAACGAAATTAAAATATTAGAAGTGGCACGATTGCTGGGTGAACATCATCCCATTGATATTAAAACAACATTTTTAGGCGCTCATGCATTACCTAATGAATACAAAGGCCGAGCAGATGAATATATTGATTTAGTGTGCAACGAGATGCTTGAACGAGTCGTTGCTGGCGATCTTGCCGATGCCGTTGATGTGTTTTGTGAAAATGTAGGTTTTAGTCATGAGCAAACTAAACGTGTATTCACTGCGGCAACAAAACATAATTTACCAATAAAGTGCCATGCAGAGCAGTTATCTAATCAGTATGGTGCTGAGCTGGTGGCCGAATTTAATGGATTATCGGCAGATCATATAGAATACCTTGATGAGCAAGGTGTAAAAGCTATGGCAAAGGCTGGCACTGTGGCTGTGCTGTTACCGGGGGCATTTTATTTTTTAAGAGAGACAAAACAGCCACCTATCGCGTTATTAAACCAATACAAAGTGCCAATAGCCATTGCTAGCGACTTCAATCCGGGTACTTCACCGCTGTGCTCGGTACAATTAATGATGAATATGGCATGTACTCTGTTTAAGTTAACACCAGAACAAGCGTTAGCAGGTGTTACCAGCAACGCAGCTCAGGCTCTGGGTTTAAACGATAGAGGGGTGTTAAAAGTGGGAGCCAGAGCCGACATTGCACATTGGCAAATAAGCCATCCATCGCAATTAAGTTACCAATTCGGCGTAAATAAACTGTCAAATTTATGGATTTTGGGTAGACTTAATTAGTTTGTATTATTTTTGTTCATATTTAACAAGTTGTTGTTAAAGTTTTTTTACGAATACGAGTGCCGTTAACTTGAATATATTAACCGACAGTAATTTTCCGATTTTTTTCAGTGGTGCGCTTTTAATGGCGATGATCACTACTTTATTTTCGGTTAAAAATACCAATATTAAATTTAGTTATTTATGCACAGGTGTTGTAGGTTTAGCTATTTTAAGTAGTGGTGAAGCATGGCTAGCTATTTTATTGGCGTTTGGTTTTTGCTTTCATTTATGGCAATCATTTGAGCGTAATAATTGGAGTATGATTATTATCAGCTCCGCTGCTGGGTTGTTATTTGTGGTGCTGTTTTCAGCGCATCTATTATTAGACGTACCGTTATTTTGGGTTGTATTAGCTATATTGTTATGCGCTGTTGTGGGGTTGTTAAACGATGAAAGCGACGATCCCAAAGTGACCATAGAGCCCAAACAGCTTGATGACGCGTTTGTTGAAGAGTCACCGCTTTCGGTATTTGCCAGCAAAAAAGAGTTACGCCAAGGGTATTACACATGGTGTGATAATACCCAAGTTGAAGCCGTGCTCATCATTATTAGGCTTGAAGGTTTTGAGCAAGTGAATCAGCATATTGGCCGTGGGTTTGGTGATGTTTTATTAGCGCAATCAGCAAATAGAATACAAGAACAATTAGAAAGCGAAGAAGTGGTTACTATAGTTGGCCACGAAAAGCTTGCTCATTTAGGCGGGTTAAATTTTGCATTTATTTGCAGCTTAGCCAATCACAAGCACTTACATGAACAAATTATTGATAAAATACTCGGAGCAACACTTAAGCCCTTTAATGTGGCTAATTGCACTGTAGAGGTAAAAGCGCGAGCAAGCTATGTGGCATGTGATGAGCAAGAAACTAATTTTGATGATTTAATTTCGTATGCCTATTTAGCGCTTGATAGCCAACCAAAGCAAAGAGTTGTGCCTTATCATCAGCAAATGATGGTTGAACAGCTAGAGCAGCAAGCGCGTTTAAAAGAGCTTGCTAATATTGACTTTGCAAGTGAACTCGAACTGTATTTTCAACCTATTATTTGTAATAAAAATGGTCAAATTGAGTTTTTAGAATTATTACTTCGTTGGCAGCACCCTAAGCAGGGAATTTTGTCTGCTAATCGTTTTATTGATGATATTAGAATTGCAGGGCTTGGTTACCCGTTGGCTAAGTTTGTTATAGAACGTGCTGCCGAACTTGCGATGGCGCTAAGAATAGAAGGTATAGCCATACCGCTGAGTATTAACGTTTTTGGTCCAGAAATGCTTAATGAGGAGTTTGTAGAATTTGTTGATAGTGTAATCACAGAGCATAATCTTCAAGTGGGCGATTTAATTGTTGAGTGCCCTCTGCACATATTTACGGGGCTTGATGATAAAGGCAGGGCAATGATTGCCAGACTTAATAATATTGGCTTAAAGTTATGTGTTGATGGTTTAGGTGATAACCCTGTACTGCTTTCAAAGTTACCTAGCTTAGCGGTGGAATATATAAAAGTAGCGCCGTCATTAACTGCTGATTTTAGCAACCAAAATAATATTCGTAGCTTAGTTGGCGGTATGGTTGAAATGCACAACCAGCAAAAAACAAAAGTTATTTTTGAAGGGGTAGAAACCCTTGAGCAACTTAAATTTGTTAAAAGTTTAAATGCGTATGCCGCACAAGGTTATTATTTTGGGCATCCGCTGAGCAGTATCGGTTTAATGAGCTGGTTAAAAGAGTGGCGACAAGCGCAAGAATAATCAAAACAAAAATTGAGTAAGTAAGCTTTGCCCGACCTTTCACCATTCTTAAATGACTTTAAGCTATAAAAAGAACGCAAGGGCGTTTTTAACTCAGAGTATAAACTAGCCTACAATTTTATTGCCTCTAAAATAAACCTCAACATGAAAGGCTAAGGTGCCTTCGCTTCTCTTGCGAGTATAAAACTATTTACCAATGCGCTGATCACTTGTCCTACATGCGCAGTTCCTGTTATGGGGCCGTTTGGATGTTGGCTTGGTGATGCTTCACATAAATGTAGGTATTTAGCGTTTCGGTTGCTGGCTGCTGTATATACAAAATGCTCAGTGTCGCCGACACTAAACCCGCAGCATGTATAAGCACTTACAGGCATAAACGTAATGCTATCTAAGTCTACCTCAACACCAAGCGGTAATGAGTCAAAACTATTAATTGCGTTATTTATAGATTGAGTAAGGTTTATATCGCGTTTTACATTGAGAGACTGATAACTATCAAACGTAAAGTTTGCTTGTGTCATTGCATCAACAATTGCTTGGTTATTTTTTTGTTCGTGTAGACCAATAACATGGTAATTATTGAGAAGCGTCTCGTTATAAGCATATCGAAAGCCATTACCACTGTGACGCCCTTCGCATTCTCTAAAATCAGCATGAGGGTCAAAGTTTATGGCATTAACAGGCGTGTGCTGTGTTTTACTGAGCGCTCGAATAATTCCTAAGCAGTTATTGTGCCCACCGCCAATCACTATGGGTTCAAGACCGGCTTTAAATATTAGGTTTAATGCGCTTTCTACGCGCTCGTCCAACTGTTGGCATAGCAAACGCAATTGCTGAAGTTGTTCAGGGTTTTTGTTGTTTAATTGGCTACTTTGCGCCATTAAATCATCAACGTTTACTTCGCCAAGTAATAACACTTTTTGAGTTGCGATAAATTGGTTATGAGGTTGGTTTAAAAACTTTGCTAAAAAAGCATGCCAGGCTTCATTTGCTCCGCCATTCCCCAAATTTGCTTTGGGGCCAATGTCTTCACATATACCTAGTAGTACATAGCGCATACCAAACTCAGCGGCATCAACTAGGGCTTGTTGAACATCTACGTGAGTATCAAGCAAAGACATAGCTTGCCATGCTTTTTTTTCGTTTGCGCGGGTAAAGCACAAAGCTTTAACCGCACTTTCATCATATACTTTTAAGTGATTGGACACGTTATACTTCTACAACTTCCAACTCAAGTTCTTCAGCAGATAACACAATACCCGTGCTGTCGGCATAGATAAAGTCGTCGTCAAAAAACGACACACCCGCAAAGTTAACACCAATGCCATTTTCGCCAGCACCTTCGCTGTCGGCAGCCACAGGAATTGAGGCTATGGCTTGAATGCCCACATCAAGTTCTTCTAGCTCATCTACATGGCGGACAGCACCGTATACAACAATGCCATTCCAGTTGTTTTCAAAAGCAAGTTCAGCAAGTTCAATATCAATAAGTGCACGGCGAGTAGAGCCACCACCGTCAATTAATAGCACCTGGTCTGTACCGTCTTGAGATAGTATTTCGCGGATCAGTTCATTATTTTCAAAACATTTAACCGTTTTAATGCGGCCACCAAAACTGTGTCGACCACCAAAGTTGATGAACATTGGCTCTAGCACGTCAACCACATCAGCAAAGTGGTCACATAAATCAGAAGTGCTGTAATCCATTATTTTATCCTCAAAAGGTACATTAATTTATAACTCAGTATACCTGCCTTATATCCAATAACAACGACTTAATAGTAGTAAATTTAAGCAAAACAAGGAGTAAATCAATAATAGCAACAATAGTGTCTTAAAAGCGTCACTCAATTGTTATTTACACCACCTAAGCTAATTCAGTGTTCATATATTATGCAATGGGGAATAAGCAATGAGTAATAATAATATACTAAAAAAAGTAGCGCAGTTTGATGAGCGACTATTTTTAACGTTGTTTAATTGCAACTCACCTAAATGGCTAAAAAAATTGGCGTTTGGGTTATCTAAAAGTGGCGATGGCGGATTGTATTTAGTTATTTGTGCAGGCGTGTGGTGGCTTAGTAAAAACGAGCAGTACCAGTTACTCCCTATTTCCATAATGCTTGGGTTTATTATTGAACGCCCCATTTACTTTCTAGCTAAAAAATATTTTGCACGAATAAGACCATGCGATTGTTTAGTCACCAATGCCTACATAGTACCGAGTGACAAATTTAGCTTACCTTCAGGTCACAGCGCTGCCGCTTTTTTAGTTGCTATTATTCTGTGCCATTTTTTCCCTCAATATGTATGGATATTCTTAGCATGGGCTGGTGGCGTGGCAATATCGAGGGTGGTATTGGGGGTCCATTATCCGGCTGATATTATCATTGGTGCGCTCATAGGCAGTTCATGTGGTTTATTTGCGTTAGCGGTGGTGGTGCCAGCATGAAAATATTATATGGTATTCAAGGCACAGGAAATGGCCACATAACACGAGCCCGTGTAATGGCAAGTTGCTTTAAAAAGTTGAATGTTGAAGTGGATTATGTTTTTTCAGGACGTGCAAATAAAGACTACTTTGATATGCAAGACTTTGCGAACTACACAAGCTTTAGAGGGCTGTCGTTTAATACTAAAAATGGACAAGTGAAAAGCCTGCAAACAGTAAAAAATGCACGTATTTGTAGATTAATAAAAGACATAAAAACACTCGATGTTAAACAGTATGATTTTGTACTTAACGACTTTGAGCCTATTACGGCTTGGGCAGCTAAGCGCGCCGCTATACCGGTGGTTGGTATTAGTCATCAGGCGGCATTTTTATCAAGCAGTGTGCCTATGTTTAGCCGGGGAATTTTACGTAAATCATTAATTAAAAATTATGCCCCTGCCGATACCTATTTAGGGGTTCATTGGCAGCCGTTTGCTGAAAATATCATTCCGCCTTTTATTGCCCACCATGACCACGGCAACCCTGTTGCAGTTATGAACAAAGTGTTGGTGTATTTACCGTTTGAGAGTCTAGAGAGTATTGTTGACTATTTAAAAGATTTTCCTGAAAAAGAGTTTTATTGCTATCACCCAGATGCAAAAAATAAGTCGATGGGAAATATACATTTACGGCCACCATCGAGAACGCACTTCTTAAATGACTTAGCCAACACCAGTGGTGTGATTGGTAATGCAGGGTTTGAGCTTGCCAGTGAGGCGCTTAAATTAGGAAAAAAATTATTACTTAAACCTTTAAATGGGCAGTTTGAGCAGGGTGAGAACGCACAAACTTTACGCTCTATGGGAATGGCCCATGTAATGAATTATTTAAACCCTCAAGCATTAGATGATTGGAATAATGCCCCTCAAAATAAGCAAATTAATTTTCCAAGTGACCCAGAACCGCTTGTGAATTGGTTATTACAAAAGCAATGGCACAAAACGCAATTACTTCACAAGGGGTTATGGGGAAGTGTTAACTTATAATATTAGGTTCTGGTCAGGTATGACCAGTTTGTCAAAAGCTAAAAAAACTGAAGCAGTTTAAGACATTAGTCTATAATAAGATTGCATATTAACCAAAGGTGTTTGAAATGAGTTTTTTAGAAAATTTAACGATTAAGAGGCGACTGCAACTTAATGCTTTGGTAGTTGGTTTAGCAATGGTTATTCTATTATGTGTAATTATTTTTGAGGGAAGGGAAAATCTTAAGTTAAATCAAACTATACAGTTAGCGAAAGAGCTGAACATTCAGCAATTAGAATTGAGAAAGCACGAGAAAAACTTTTTGTTTTACAAAACTGAGAGTTCTTTAGCGTCGTTCGAAAAAGAGTATGCAGTATTGGATACAAAGCTAGCTGAATTACAGACTTTAATGGCCAGTTTAAATATTGATACTCAAAAAGCAGCGCAGTTAAAAAGCTTAGTTGCTAAGTATAATAGCGATTTTAATAATGTAGTCTCTCTTCAAAGAAAAATAGGCTTAAACCCCAAAGACGCCCTTTATGGTGAACTAAGAAGTGCAGTGCATAAAGTAGAAACATTACTTAACGAGCAAGAAAGCGATGAGTTGCTGGTGCTTATGTTGCAATTAAGACGTGCTGAAAAAGATTTTATGCTGCGCTTAGATACCAAGTATCTCCCCCGTTTTGACGACACTATTACGAAGCTTGAACAAAGCCTTTCTCGTTCAACAATAAACTCAAGCACCAAATCAGAACTCAATAGTTTAATTGCTACTTATCAAAATTCTTTTCAGGCGCTGGTAAAAGCTCAAGTCGAATTAGGGGTTAACTTAGAGTCAGGAGCCCTTGGTAAAATGCGGGAAAGTGTGTCGCAAAGTGACACAGTGGTTGGCCAAATTGTTGAAGAAACAGTGATTCATGTTAAAAACAGCGTAAGTGAGGCACAGTTTTTGGCAATTACTATTTTTGTTATTGCTGGTGTTATTGTTTTATTACTTGTTTACTTTACTAGCCATTCAATCATTGTTCCTATTGAACGCGTTTATCACAGCATAAATGATATAAGACGCAATAACGACTTAAGCGTAATGATAGAGCAAACGGGTAAAGATGAAATTACTATCATGACGACAGACTTTAATAGCTTAATAGGTGACTTTAAAAACCTGATTTACGAAGTTAATGGCGCATTAAATACGCTCAATGTGGCAACAGCTCATTTATCTGAAAGCACGGCAGCAACAAGCTCCGGTATGCAAGAGCAATTACACGAAGCTGACATGGTTGCTACGGCTGCGACAGAAATGCAAGCCACGATTCAAGATATTTCGCACAACACTGAGGCGGCAGCTAAAAAAGCGGAGTCTACAAACTTGAGCGCTCAACAAGGCCGTAGCGAAGTTGAATCAACCGTTAACCATATCAGGGAGTTGTCAGGCTCTTTAGGGAGCGCATCTGATGTGGTGTCTCAACTAGAAAAAGACGGTGAAACGATTGGCTCGGTACTTGACGTTATTCGTGGTATTGCTGAACAAACTAATTTACTTGCGCTTAATGCTGCAATTGAAGCCGCTCGTGCTGGTGAGCAAGGCCGCGGCTTTGCGGTGGTTGCTGATGAAGTGCGCTCGTTAGCTCAGCGTACGCAAGAATCGACAAGTGAAATTGAAGGGATTATTAATACCCTTCAGCAACGCACTCAAGAAGTGGTAAGTATTATGCACCAATGTCGATCACAAGGTGATGAAAGTGCATCTCAGGCTATTAAAGCCGGTGAGTTGTTAGGTGCTATTACTGAAGATGTGCAAACCATTATGGAAATGAGCACGCAAATAGCCGTTGCCATCGATGAGCAAAGCCAGGTTGCATCAGAGGTTAATAAAAACGTGGTACGTATTAGAGATATAGCGCAAGATGCATCAGAGCATGCATCACGCAACGCGCAGACCAGTGAAGAGGTATCGGAGCAAGGTCGCGTACTATACGCCGCAATTGATAAATTTAAAGTGTAAATTTATTAGGGGTGGTTGACCTTTGTGGATTAAAATTTGTTCAAAATAGGGGCGGTTTAATCGCGGTTCGAGGTTTATAACCTAGTGGGCTCGATAACTGCTCCTGCTTTATTCTACTGGCTTACATCCATGTAAGAATAAGTTAAAACTAAATAAAGCGTCCGCAAATTTAACCTTGAATGTTTAACACACCCTAAAGAGCCAGTAGGTTTAAGGAATAAACTTTATTGGCACACTGTCTTTATTTTTTGTATTTTCGCTTACACGCTCTAAATACTCATCCCATAACTGAGTTTGCTGTTCTTGCAGCTTAGCTAAATAGTTCCAACTGAATAATCCGCTATTATGGCCATCGTCAAACTCTAGGCGTAATGCATAATGGCCCACTGGGACTATATTTTTTATTGCAACAGCCTCTTTGTTTAAAACAAGCTTCATAGGGCCAGAGCCATGACCTTGTACTTCTGCAGATGGAGAATGAACACGTAAAAATTCACAGCTAAATACGGTTTTACTATCATCGTCAAAGTACACGTCTAAGTTTTTACTCACGCTATGGTAATGCACTTTTGTTACGTGTTTCATGTTTTATATCCCATTAAAAAGCCCCCAATATGGAGGCTTTTAGTATATCTACTTATGGTGCCAATTAAAGAATAAAGCGGCTTAAATCTTCATCTTCAACAAGTGCGCCTAAATGTTTTTCAACATAAGCCGCATCAATTACAACCGATGAGCCAGCTTGCTCAGATGCATCGTATGAAATTTCTTCCATTAGCTTTTCCATCACGGTATGAAGACGACGTGCACCGATGTTTTCGGTTTTCTCGTTAACTTGCCATGCCGCTTTTGCAATGCGCTCGATAGCATCATCACTGTATTGAACATCAACTTGCTCTGTTTTAAGTAGCTCGCGCTGTTGTTCTGTCAGTGAAGCATGAGGCTCTGTAAGTATGCGTTTAAAGTCATTTGCAGTGAGTGCTTCAAGCTCTACGCGAATAGGTAAACGGCCTTGTAGCTCAGGGATCATGTCTGATGGTTTAGCCATTTGGAATGCACCAGAGGCGATAAATAGCATATGGTCAGTTTTAACCATACCGTGCTTAGTATTAACAGTAGAGCCTTCAATAAGCGGTAGCAAATCTCGTTGTACGCCTTCACGGCTAACATCTGGGCCTGATGAATCACCACGTTTACAAATTTTGTCTATTTCATCAATAAACACGATGCCATTTTGCTCTACAGCAAAAATAGCTTGCTCCTTTAGCTCTTCAGGGTTTACTAATTTACCGGCTTCTTCTTCGGTAAGTAGCTTAAAGGCTTCCTTAATTTTTAGCTTGCGCTTAGTACGCTTATCGCCACCCATGTTCTGAAACATGCTTTGCAGCTGATTGGTCATATCTTCCATGCCAGGAGGCGCCATAATTTCTACGTTTGGCTGTACTTGTGCTAAATCGATTTCAATTTCTTTATCGTCTAGTTGGCCTTCACGTAGCTTTTTACGGAATGTTTGGCGTGTAGATGAGTTTTCATCACGCTGAGTTTCACCGTATTGATCTTTAACGGGTGGTAAAAGCGCATCTAAAATACGATCTTCGGCCGCTTCTTCTGCACGGTGCTTAAACTTTTTAGTTTGTTGTTCACGTGTCATTTTGATAGACACTTCAACTAAGTCACGAATAATGGTTTCAACTTCTTTACCAACATAACCCACTTCGGTGAACTTAGTTGCTTCTACTTTGATAAAAGGGGCATTAGCAAGCTTAGCTAGGCGACGTGCAATTTCTGTTTTGCCGACACCTGTAGGACCAATCATTAAAATATTTTTTGGTGTTACTTCTGCACGTAAATCATCGTTTAATTGCATGCGACGCCAGCGATTACGAAGGGCAATAGCAACGGCTTTTTTTGCGTTAGCTTGGCCAATAATATGTTGGTCTAGCTCGTGAACAATTTCTCTTGGGGTCATAGCAGACATAGCGGTTCCTATTATAATTCTTCGATAGTTTGGAAGTTGTTAGTAAATACGCAGATATCACCTGCAATAGTTAGGCTTTTTTCTACTATTTCACGAGCACTTAAATCGGTGTTTTCTAATAACGCGGTTGCTGCCGATTGGGCAAAGTTACCACCACTGCCAATTGCGATTAGGTCATTTTCTGGCTGCACTACATCACCGTTACCAGTAATGATTAAAGAGGCTGTTTCGTCGGCTACAGCTAAAAGGGCTTCTAACTTTCTCAGTGCACGGTCACTTCGCCAATCCTTTGCCATTTCAACGGCGGCTTTGGTGAGGTTACCTTGGTGCATTTCTAGTTTGCTTTCAAAACGTTCGAAAAGTGTGAAGGCATCAGCAGTACCGCCGGCAAAGCCTGCGATTACTTTGCCATTATAAAGACGTCGAACTTTACGGGCATTGCCCTTCATTACGGTATTACCCAATGAAACTTGGCCGTCGCCACCGATCACAACTTTGTCGTCGCGGCGTACACTTACAATAGTGGTCATGTTATTCCTCATCATCGAGTTGCAGGGGCAACTCGTTAAAAACGATTATGATGAGGTTATATGGGTGAATGGTTTATTTTCAAGTCCAGCCCCAAATTCCGCAGCCGACGACTTTTACACGCTTGAGTTTATTTTTATCACTTTCTGCTTGGCGCTTTGTTTTATAAGGCCCTAAACGTACTTTATACCAAATACCCGTTTCGCCTTTGGTTTCTCTTATTTCAGATATAAGCCCAGCAAACGCTATTTTCGCTTTTAACGATTCAGCTTGCTGATAAGTTCTGAACGAGCCACATTGCATGACGTAAGGGCCTTTTTGTTCAATTTCTTTTACTTCAACTTGTACTTCATGGTTTCTTATTTCTTTTATAAATTCAGGCGCACGAGGAACGACCACTTCTACTTTTTCTTTTGCGGCTGGGTTAGTTTGTTTTTCAACAAGCTTGGGGTCGGCGTTATTTTTAATAAACCATAATCCATAGGCAAAACCGCCTACGAGCAAAGCTGCAACAATTACCAAAAGATAAGGAAATGGCTTTTTAGCGGGTTCTTTTTTGGTGTTTTTTCTATTTTTGGGTTTTTTGTTAATGTAATCGTGCTGTGCCATAGCGTTATTTTGGCCTTAACCTAAATCATATCTATAGGGTCTACATCTAAACTCCAGCGAACTTTTTGTGCAAGTTTGCTCGTGCTTAAATAATCAACCATTTGCGCAAGATACTGATGTAATATGCGGCGATCTTGCGCTTGAATGTGCAATTGAAACCGATACATACCCGCTATTCTCTCTAAAGGGGCAGGGATCGGACCGAGCAATTGTATACCAGATACACCGTTAACTGGAACCAAATCTGTCAAAAAGTCGACGACTAGTTTAATACTAAGCCCTTGTGCACGGACTATGGCCATATGAGTAATAGGCGGTAAGTCAGCGTCATCACGCTCGCTTAACGCAAAGCGTGCAAAATCTTGGTAACCATTATTGACTAAATCTTGTAATAGTGGATGTTCAGGGAAATGTGTTTGCAATAATACTTGGCCAGGCTCTCCCGATCGGCCAGCTCGCCCTGCCACTTGAGTTACTAACTGCGCCAAATGTTCAGTTGCTCTGAAGTCGCAGGAGTAGAGGCCGCTATCGACATCTAAAATAATCACTAAGCTTACATCGGCGAAGTGATGACCTTTAGCAAGCATTTGCGTGCCCACTAATATGCGCGCACCGCCTAAGTTAATTTCGTCGAGGGCTTTTTCTAAACTGCCTTTACGGCGGGTGGAATCGCGATCAATACGGGTTACAGGCGTCTCAGGAAACTCGTTTGTTAAAAACTCTTCTATTTGCTCGGTTCCTTTTCCATTAGGGAATATTTGCGTGCTACCACAATCAGGGCATTGATGAGGTACCTGATGTTGGTCACCACAATGGTGGCAAATCATTTGACCAATCGCCTTGTGGAACGTGGCACTGGTACTGCAACGGTTACATTCACTCAACCAACCACATTCATGGCAAATAAGCGTAGGCGAAAAGCCGCGACGATTTAAAAACACCATAACCTGTTTGCCACGATTTAAGTGTTGGCGCATGGTAGCAAGGCTTGCATGAGCTATACCTGCCTGATCGGGCTGGCCTTTCATATCGAGTAATTTAAACTGGTTATCGGTTGAAGTTTGAGCGCGCTCGGTCAGGCTTAATAGTTGGTACTTATTATTAATGGCTTTATGCAAGGTTTCGAGCGCAGGAGTTGCACTGCCCAGTATGAGTGGGATTTTATGCTGGAATGCACGATAAGCTGCTAAATCTCGTGCATGGTAACGAAGGGTGTCTTGTTGTTTAAATGATGAGTCGTGTTCTTCGTCAACGACAATCATACCGAGCTTTAAAAAGGGTAAGAAAATACTTGAGCGCGTACCTATTACAATCGCGCAACTCCCTTTTTCGCAAAAGCGCCAGGTTTGTAGGCGTTCGTTATCGGTAAGTGCAGAATGCCATAACATGATGGGAGTATCTGGAAAGCGCCGACGAAAACGGTTTACCGTTTGAGGAGTAAGGCCTATTTCGGGTACGAGTACTAAGGCTTGCTCACCTCGCTTTAACACTTCTTCAAGGCATTGAAGATAGACTTCGGTTTTACCACTACCGGTAACCCCTTCTAATAAAAATGTGTTAAAGCCATTACTTTGATTAATTGCAGTGCAAGCTACGGCTTGCTCTTTATTTAATGTAGGCTTGCTACCCACTGTTGGGGCTGTACTTTGCCACTGATTATCATGTTCTATGGTTTGTGTAATCAATGCTTTTGCAATAAGGCTATCGATAGTTTTTTTACTAAAGCCTAATGCTTTAAGCTCGGTTAATGATGATTTACCAGACTGCGCAAGTTGCTTTAATAAGTTAAGTTGAGTTTTTGCTTTGAGTGACGGAAGTTTTGCCCCTTTTTCTGTCAGCATAACCATATTGATACTGGTTTTATCCGGTGATTCACCTTGGCGTAGCGCACTAGGTAGCGCTATATGAATTGTTTCGCCAAGTGGGTAACAGTAATAGCGGGATGTAAAACTCAAAAGCGCAATGTGCTCAGATGATAAAATAGGCGCATCATCGATGACTTCAATGATAGGTTTTATTTTGTTTTCGGGCACATCGGTCTTGCTTTTAATAGCTAAAATAACGGCTACTTTTTGTTGGTTACCAAAAGGCACCAACACACGCATTCCGGATTCTAGTGGTGATGCCATACCGTCAAGTTGCTTATCTACTTTGTAATCAAAGGTGCGCGGTAAGGGAACTTTTATAGCGACTTCAACAAAATGCATAGCAACTCAACTCATAAAATTAATGATGTAATGTACTAAAAATAACGTTAAAAACCTACTAGCAAATGTTGCTTGCTTGAGTGCCTGGCTACTTTTTTAGCAAAACAGTTAATAATAGCTTGTGTGTTTGATGGTAGTTGGATAAAATCCGCGACCAACAAATTTGTTTTAACGACGTATGGTGCCAGACTTCGGGTTTGGAGAGCGATGCGGCCTTAACTAGAGGTTTCTATGAAAGAAGGTATTCACCCTAAGTACGAAGTAATTTCTGCAACTTGTTCATGCGGCAATAAATTCGAAACAAGCTCTACTTTATGTAAAGACATTCACCTTGACGTATGTTCAGCGTGTCACCCTTTTTACACTGGTAAGCAAAAAGTTTTAGACACTGGCGGACGTGTTGATCGTTTCAACAAGCGTTTCGGTGCACTTGGTAGCAAGAAGTAATTTTTGCTGTCTCGTTAAATTAAGCACCTTAGGGTGCTTTTTTTATGCTTTTAATTTAATTGTGGCAATTTGCGAGCGATACCGTCTCAATTTGAATAATTAAATTTTACGCGAGCTGCGTTAAAATTTTTTAATATAGAACAACTAAGTAACAAATTTTTAGCTTATTACTCGATTTTCTTATTTCTCTGCAATGCATAACTATTTCCTGTTCTTATTCTGAATATGCATAAACCCTTACAGACAAACCGCAAATTATTCTCTATATTTTTCATTAGTTCATTTTTTAACTAAGTGGTTAAATGCAGCTAACGTGAAGTTATATGTTTTTAAAGTATTTGAATAAGTTTATTTTTGCTTATTTTAATAAGACTTTATTAAGATGTTTTATAAAAAATAATGAAAGAACAAATGTGCCTTTAAAATCCGTTATTGGATGAATTTTTATTTATAAAGTGTCGATATAATTTACTAAAGTTATTGAAAAACCTCTTAAAATTAATCGAACTAGCATATAACAGGATAGACCTGATATTGCTTGGAATTTAAAAATAATAAGGGTATCGTAGCCTAAACTTCACCTCTCACTTTTACTTTAATTGCAGGATACAATCGCGTTATGTCAGACTTTCGTGAACAAGCACTACACTATCATTCGCACCCCGTTCCAGGAAAAATTAGCATTGAGCTAACCAAGCCTGCTGAAACGGTTAAAGATCTCGCATTAGCATATAGCCCAGGAGTTGCAGAACCAGTACGCGAAATAGCTGCTGACCCTGCAAACGCTTATAAATACACCGGCAAAGGGAATATGGTTGCGGTTATCACTAATGGTACTGCAATTTTAGGCCTGGGCAATTTAGGCCCACTTGCTTCAAAACCTGTAATGGAAGGTAAGGCGTTACTGTTTAAGCGATTTGCTGGCCTTGATTCTATTGATATTGAAGTTAAACATCGCACCACGGAAGATTTTATTAATACAGTGGCTAATATTGCCGACACATTTGGCGGTATTAACCTCGAAGATATAAAGGCGCCAGAGTGTTTTGAAATAGAAAAAGCGTTGATTGAACGCTGCAGTATTCCTATATTTCATGATGATCAGCACGGTACAGCTATTGTAACCGCTGCGGGTATGTTGAACGCGCTTGAGGTGCAGGGCAAGTCTATCGAAAATGCCACTATTGTGTGTTTGGGGGCGGGTGCTGCTGCGGTTGCTTGTATGGAGCTTTTAATAAAGTGTGGCGCTTTGCGTGAGCACATATACATGCTTGACCGTAAAGGTGTTATTCATACTCGTCGTGATGACTTAAATGAATACAAAAAACTTTTTGCAAACAATACAGACAAGCGCACGTTGCAAGATGTGATTGAAGATGCAGATGTTTTTGTTGGTGTATCGGGTCCTAATCTATTAGCTGCCGATGATTTAAAATTAATGGCAGAAAAACCAGTTGTGTTTGCTTGTTCAAACCCAGATCCAGAAATTGATCCTGCACTGGCTCATTCTGCTCGAAACGATCTAATTATGGCAACGGGTCGCTCAGATTACCCTAACCAAGTTAATAATGTACTGTGTTTTCCGTTTATATTCCGCGGTGCTCTTGATGTACGCGCCAGTGCAATTAATGATGAAATGAAAATAGCTGCCGTAGAAGCAATTAGAAGTATTGCTAAAGAGCCTGTGCCTGCTGAAGTACTGACGGCTGCGGGTGTTGATAAGCTGGAGTTTGGCGATAAGTATATTATTCCAAAACCAATGGATCCTCGTTTACTACCACGCATTGCAAAAGCGGTTGCAATGGCTGCGGTAGAGTCAGGTGTTGCACGAATTGATTTACCTGAAAACTACATGGAATAAGTGTTAGGTTGTAATTTTAGACACAAAAAAACCTCACTTAATTGAGGTTTTTTTGTGTCTAAAATTACGTTTAGTCTTCGTTTAACACAGGCACTTCTAGACCCATTTCTTGCATTATTTTTTTCACTTCTTCAGGGACTTTTTCGGCGTTATCCTTACGTAAGTCGTCATCGTTAGGCAAAGGTTGGCCGGTAAATGCATGTAAAAACGCTTCACAAAGTAGTTCACTGTTTGTTGCATGACGTAGGTTATTAATTTGACGACGCGTGCGCTCGTCCGTTAATACCTTTAATACATTTAGTGGGATCGAAACGGTAATTTTTTTTACTTGTTCTGATTTTTTCCCGTGTTCTGCGTATGGGTGAATATACTCACCATTCCATTTAGCCATAAGATGTATCGTCGCCTCAGATTAATAATTGCTCACATGCGCTACAATGCATATGAATATGCGTGAAATTCTATCGATTTAAAAAAGATAGTCAAATACTAGTTATTTAGCCATCTAGAGTTTTAAATGTTTTGACATCTTTAATGAGATAAATTACTCTTTTAGACGTCTAAACATCCAAATTGAACAGGTGACGAATATGAGCGAAAAAAATAAAGCAACCATTGCAGTGAGAAGTGGTGTTGAAGCCGACAAGCATCATGGCGCAGTTGTCGCACCTATTTATTTATCGACAACATATTCGTTTGCCGACTTTGATAAAAAACGCCAATATGATTACGGACGAAGTGGTAACCCCAATCGTGATATTTTAGCTGAAACGTTAGCCGAACTAGAGGGCGGAGCACGAGGCATTATTACTGCTACGGGCATGTCTGCCGTTCATTTGGCTACGCAAATTTTGAATCATGATGATACGTTGGTGATCCCTCATGATTGTTACGGCGGCAGCTATCGTTTATTTACTTCACTGCAAAAGCGCGGTTTGCTTAAGCTGGAAGTTTTAGATTTAACTCAAGCACAAAGCTTGGACAAAATTTTAGCAATTAAACCTAAGCTAATTTGGATAGAAACACCCAGTAACCCATTACTGCGCTTAACTGATATTAAAGCAATAACCGATATTGCTAAGCAGTGCGGTGCTTTAGTTGCTGCTGATAACACATTTTTATCACCGGCATTACAAAACCCCATAAAATTTGGTGTTGATATAGTGGTGCACTCGACCACCAAATACATTAATGGCCATTCAGATGTAGTAGGCGGTGCGGTAATTGCAGCTTCACAAGCGCTGGGCGATGAATTGGCATGGTGGGCAAATAATATAGGTATTACAGGTGCGCCATTTGATAGTTATTTAACATTACGTGGTTTGCGAACACTTAATGTGCGTTTAAAACAGCATCAAGAAAACGCATTAGCGATTGCTAAATATTTAGATGAGTCTGAATTTGTTCGTCAAGTGTATTACCCAGGCCTTGAATCGCACCCACAGCATGAATTAGCTAAAGCTCAGCAACTGGGCTTTGGTGGCATGGTGAGTTTTGATATTAAAGGCGACATAAACGATGCTGCGGCGTTTTTAACAAGCCTACGTGATTTCAGCTTGGCAGAGTCTTTGGGCGGAGTTGAGAGCTTAATATGCCATCCTGCAACGATGACACACGCTGGAATGGAACCTAAAGCACGGCTTGAAGCAGGGGTTGGCGACACGCTTATTCGAGTTTCAGTCGGTATAGAAGATATAAACGACTTATTAGCTGATTTAGAGCGCGTGTTTCAGCTTGTAAAGCCTGGGCAAAATAAAAACATTGGCCGTGTTGGTAAAGGGGCTGGCTCGCCTGAAGGCAATGTAAAATTAAGTGCAGCCCGCCCGGCGCTTTGGTAAGGAATACCAATCCGCAATAATACCTAATCAATTTGAGGGATTAACCGGCGCTAACTTCGTTAAAAATTTTTCATATAGAACAAATAAACAACGAAATTTTTGCCTTGTTATCGACACGGTTTTCTTATCCTCAAAATAGACAATCTAATTAAGCGAATTGGTATAAATATGGTCAATTGTGTACATAAATTTGGTGGTTCAAGTTTAAGCTCTAGTGAGCGCTATCAAAGCGTAGCTAAAATAATTATTGGCCACTCACAACCGGGTGACTGTGTTGTGGTATCTGCTGCTGGTAAAACCACAGATACCCTTGTGTCGTTGTGGCAAAGTTATCAGCAGCAAGACACACAAGCTGTCGCTGATATTTTACTGCAGTTAAATAATCATCAGAGCGATTTAATTGAGCAATTATTACAAGCTGATTTAAAGCGCAGCGCACTTAAAACATTACTCGAAGAACTAAATATAATTGCAAGCTTAGCGCAAAGTGAGCAACTCAAAGAGGCGCAATTACTTGCCCATGGTGAGGTATGGTCTGCGCGATTATTGGCTGCATATTTACAACAGTTAAACGTACATGCCTGCGCACACGATGCTCGCCTGCTTTTTACTTTAAATGATGGTGAATTACGCCATGCTCAAAATAAGCGGCAATGTAACAGTGTCATTGATGCCAATAAAGTGAATGTAGTAACCGGGTTTATAGCGGCAAATACATTTGGCGATACGGTAACGCTTGGCCGAAATGGTAGCGATTACAGCGCAACATTACTTGCCAGCTATTGTGATGCTAAGCAGGTATGTATTTGGACTGACACGCAAGGTGTATTTAGTACCGATCCGCGCAAAGTAAAAAAGGCAATTAAGTACGCTAAAGTGTGCCGCACTCAGGCCAATTTACTAGCGCGATTAGGCAACCCCGTTCTGCATGCTAAAACGTTATCGCCCTTAAAAAATACCAATATAAAGCTAGCTGTACGCAGTAGTTTTGATGTTCAAGCAAGCTCAACTCATATTGTTAAAGAAGGTCTAGCTAAGAAAAAGCGCTTTATTACGACGCTACAAAGTGTTGATTTATTAACAGTAGAAGGTTTGAGTGAAGGTGAGGTTGCAAATGTTAGCCAGCTTATTCAGCATAGTCTTCATCACTTTAACCATAATGGCGAAGTGTATTTAGTCGTACCGGCTGCACAAACATATCAGGTTATTAATTACTTTGCTGGTAGAGCTAATATTAGTGAGTCGAATTTAAACGGCTGTGCAGTTGTTGCTCCAGAGCAAGACATCAGCACACTTAAACTGCAAGCTTTAGAAGTATTAGCTGAGCAAACTATAAAACCGCGTTTTGTGCATCAAGGTAATGGTTATGTTTTATTACTAACTGATCAGTTTATTGATAGCGATGTGCTAAGCACATTGCACGATAAGCTAGTCAATAAAGGTCAAGAAATTGCGATTATAGTTGCAGGGTTAGGTAATGTAGGTGAAGTGTTTATACACCAACTGGCGGATCAATTTGAGCGCCTAAGTGGTGACTTTAGTATTAAATTAGTTGCTTTGGTTCGCTCTCAAGAAATGCTGTTTAATCCAAGTGGAATTAATCCTCAAACATGGGAAAAACAATGGCAGCTTGAGGCCAAAAAATACCAAAGTAAGGATTTATTAAATGCAATTAACGAGCTTGATTACGAGCATAAAGTAGTCATTGATATTACTGCTAGTGACCAATTTAGCCAGCTTTATACTGGTTTTGTGCAAAGCGACTGCCATCTAATTAGTGCAAATAAATATGCGGGCACAGCACCTACACGTTGGTATCAAACCCTTAGAAATAATTTAGCAGAGCGCAACCTACACTGGCGTTATAACACAAGTGTAGGGGCAGGCTTACCTATAAACTTTGCTTTGGCTGATTTACAAAATAGTGGCGATAAAATCACGCGAATAGAAGGCGTGTTTTCTGGCACGCTATCGTGGTTATGCAGTAAATATGATGGCAGTGTTGCGTTTTCAGAGTTGGTGCTTGAAGCACAAAAAATGGGTTTTACAGAGCCAGATCCACGTGAAGACTTATCTGGGCGTGATATGCAGCGTAAGCTACTTATTTTAGCCCGAGAGCTAGGTGTAGAGCTTGAGCTTGGCGATATAAGTCTCTCGGCACTTATGCCAGTTGAACTTGCTCGGGGTAGCTGGGACGATTTTATAGATAAAAAAACGAAGCTTGATACGTTTATTGAAGAACACGCTGCAGCAGCGCAAGCTAAAAATGCAGTGCTTAGATACACAGGGTTGTTAGAAATTACATGCGATAAAGTCGTTGCAAAAGTAGGCATTGCATACGTGCCAAACGGTGATGCGCTAGCAAACTTAACACCTGGCGATAATATTTTTGTGATAAACAGTAAATGGTACAGCGACAATGCATTAGTTATTCAAGGCCCAGGGGCGGGTAGTGAGGTAACTGCGGCGGGTGTTCATTCAGATTTATATTGGCTTGTGCAAAACTTGAAATAAGCTTGTATATTGATATAAAAACGGCGGCTTAAATTAAGCCGCCGTTTTTTGTTTATAAATGCTTTAAAATAGCTCTTCTTCTGTTTTTGTATCTTCTTCAAATATATCGTTAGGCTGAGATAGCACATATTTAGTAGGTGCGGTTCCTTTGTCAAAATACTCAAAGCGACTGGTGTAATCGTTTTTGTGACTCAATAAACCGGTTTCTAAATCAATCCTAATAGACACTAAGCCTTCAGGCGGCTCGATGGGGGCCTCAGGTTTACCTTCAAGCGCGACTTTCATAAACTCAACCCAAGCAGGTTGTGCTGTTTTAGCGCCAGATTCAGCCCCTGATATTTGACTGCTATCAAGGTTGTTATTGTAAGAAGTCCGGCCCAATGGATTACCTGGGTTATCAAACCCAACCCAAACTGAAGTTATTACATTTCGGTTAAAGCCACTAAACCATGTATCTACAGAATCATTAGTTGTACCTGTTTTTCCTGATAGATCACGACGGCCTAATGCTTGAGCGCGCCAACCTGTGCCTGACCAACCCGTTTTACGTGACCAGTTACCACCACCCCAAACAGCGCTATGCAATGCTTGAGCTATTAAAAATGCATTTTGTTTGGATATGACCTGTGGCGCACATTTTATCTCTGGCATGTCAGAGTTTTGTGACTGGAATAATTCGGAGTTTATTACTGGCGTTAGCGATTCCGCAGAGTTGTCTTCACATACTTTTGTCGGGCTAGCTTTAAATAAGCTATTGCCAAACGCGTCTTGAATTTCAGCGATAAAGTATGGCTCAATTAAATGCCCGCCATTGGCAAATGCACTCATACCACGCGCGAGTTCAATAGGGGTAATTGAAGCACTACCCAGTGCCAATGATTCACTACGGTTTATGTCTGAATTTTTAAAGCCAAATTTTAATAAGTGATCTGCTGTACGTTGTAAACCAACACCTCTAAGCAAACGAACTGAAATTACGTTTTTAGATTGCGCTAACGCGCGGCGAATTCTGATCGGGCCATTGTAAACAGCCGGACTATTTTTAGGCCGCCATGCTACACCTTGGCTTTTGTCCCACTGATTGATTGGCGCATCATTTAAAATAGAGGCGAGCGTATAGCCGTTTTCAAGCGCGGCAGAATAAATAAACGGCTTTATGTTTGATCCCACTTGGCGTTTTGCTTGAATAGCTCGGTTGTATTGGCTTTGCTCAAAGCTATAGCCACCAACAATGGCTTTTATACGGCCATCTTGCGGGTCAAGTGAAACAATCGCACTTGAAGCTTCAGGTAGTTGGCTTAGTTCATATTCGTTTTTGCTGTTTTTACGCACCCAAATTTGCATGCCTGGGGTTAATATTTCAGTAGCGGTTGTTGGAGCAAAGCCTTGTCGGTAACGCGTTATGTATTTACGTGCCCATTTTAAATTGTCCCACGATAGGGTTATTTGCTCTGCATTTTTAAGCATTACCGTCGCACTGAGTTCATCCACATTTAAAACAGCCGCCGCTTTTAATGTACCTATTTCTTTAGCTTCATTAAGTTTGGTCAGTATTTTTTCTTCGCTAAGAGCTGGTTGCTGCTCAGGGTCCCATAAAATAGCGTTGGGTCCTCTAAAACCATGACGCATATCGTAGTCATGAAGATTATTAACTAACGCGGTTTGCGCCGCTTTTTGTACTTTAGACTCAACAGAGGTGAATATTTTAAAGCCTGAGTTGTATGCTTTGTCTATTCCGTAGCGTGCAACCATTTCTGCACGCACCATCTCAGAAATATACGGCGCGTATAAATCTATTTCGGCGCCATGAAAATACGCAGTAATAGGTTGGCTTGTTGCATCATCATATACTTCTTGAGTTATGTAGTTTTCAGTTAATAGGCGACCCAGCACAACATTACGGCGTGCTTTTGCACGGGTGGGGTTACGAATAGGGTTTAACGCAGAAGGAGCTTTAGGCAAGCCTGCAATCATCGCCATTTGAGCAAGCGTTAAGTCTTTTAACTCTTTTCCGTAATAAACTTGAGCTGCAGCCCCAATACCAAAGGCACGGTTACCTAGCTCTATTTTATTGAGATAAAGTTCTAATATTTCGTCTTTGGTAAGAACATTTTCAATATGCAGTGCAATGAATATCTCTTTTATTTTACGAATATACGCTTTTTCTCGGGTTAAGAAAAAATTACGCGCAAGCTGCATAGTAATGGTACTTGCCCCTTGCTTTTTTTCGCCGGTAGAAATAAGCACAATTGCAGAGCGAACTATACCAATAGGGTCTATACCTATATGATCATAAAAGCGATTATCTTCAGTTGCTAAAAATGCATCAATGAGTGGTTGTGGGATTTCGTTTATAGTAACCGGAATACGACGTTTTTCACCAAATTGATTGATTAAGAGGCCATCTTTGGTGAATACTTGCATAGGAGTTTGTAATTGCACGTCTTTTAAAACTTGCACACTGGGGATATCAGGTTTAACGTAGTAATAAAGACTGACCAAAGTTATCAGACCGATTAACGTACAAATGATAAAAAATTGTAAAGTTCGTTTTAATAAAATCACTTATATTTCCCTAAATGGACTCCCAATTGCGAGTTTGGACTGATAGTATATATTGATTAAAAAATGAATAATATTTTTTCAGAAAAAAATTATAACTTGTTTATTATTAAAACAAAGGCCAAGTTGCAAACATGCTAAGTCAACTATTTCAAAAGCCGTCACCGATGATGGTAGGAATTGATATCGGATCGCACTCGATTAAAGCGGTGCTTCTGAGAGAAATTGAAACTGGATTTCGATTAGAAGCGCTAGCAATTGAGCCAATGCCTAAAGGCGCCATGAGTGAACGAACGATTCAAGATATTGAAGCGATTGGTAATGTAATAACAAAATTAAAAAGAAAATTACCAAAATCACTTAAAAATGCAGCTGTGGCCGTCTCGGGGCAAACGGTTATAACTAAAGTGATTTTTATGGACGTGTCGTTAAGCGATGCAGAGCTTGAGTCTCAAATTGAAATTGAGGCTGACAGTTTAATACCTTACCCACTTGACGAAGTGAGCCTAGACTTCGAAAAACTTTCAACCAATGAAGCTGATCCGAGCAAAATGAACGTGTTACTTTCTGCTGCGCGAACTGAAAGTGTAGAAGCGCGTGTTGGCGCACTAGAAGATGCAAACCTAGATACCAAAATTGTAGACGTAGAAAGTTATGCACTTAGTCGTGCTATGGATGTTTATTACCAACAGCTGCCAAGTGATGCCTTCAACAAATGTGTGGCGGTAGTTGATATAGGGGCTGTATTAATGCTTGTGAGTGTTGTGCAAGCCGGTGAAACTATTTATACCCGTGACCAGGTTTTCGGTGGCGATCAATATACAAACAGTATTGTTAACTACTACAACAAAGGGTTTGATGAGGCTGAAATAGGTAAAACATCTGGCGACTTGCCCCCTAATTATACTTTTGAGGTGTTGGCGCCGTTTCAAACAGCGTTATTACAACAAGTACGTAGAGCGGTACAAATGTTCTTAACCACCAGTGGTAAAGAGCAAATCGATTACATTGTACTGACAGGCGGCACATCTATGATCAAAGGAATAGATCGCTTGTTAATAGAGGAACTGGGTATCCATAGTGTTGTTGCAGAGCCTTTTGCAAATATGGAAATTTCGCCCAAAGTAGATCGTAATGTAATGCAACGCCATAGAACACAGTTTGCGATTGCGACAGGCTTGGCATTAAGGAGTTTTTCATCATGCCACATATAAATCTACTGCCTTGGCGAGAGCGACAACGCGAAGAGTCTAAAAAGAAATTTGTAACCATATTGGTTGGAATTGTGCTGGTGTGTTTTTTAAGTATGTACTTGTTAAGCATGTTTTATGGCGCCTTAAAAGATGGGCAAAACCTAAAAAACAATTATTTAAGTTCAGAAATCAGTATGCTTGATCGAAAGATAAGTGATATCAGAGAACTAGACAAACGAAAAGAAAACCTACAGCAACGTATGCGACTAATTGAAGAGCTGCAAAGTAGTCGTAACCTTGGCACACAAATTATGGATGAAGTAACAAAAATAGTGCCTCAAGGTATTTATTTAACAAAGCTTGAGCGCAGAGGTAGCCAAATTTATGTGCTTGGGCGCAGTGAATCAAATAACCGTTTATCCACTATGATACGTCAAGTACAAGGTTCTTATTTATTAGAGCGCTTAACAATGCAAGATATTGTTGCAGGCGATCAGTCTTCGCGTTTACTCAGTGACTTTAGTATGGAGTTTTACGTAAAACCATTTGATGAGATTGGTGAGGTGCGTGATGAACCTTGATTTTAAAGCGCTTGGCGAAATAGATTGGAATGAAATTGAATTAGATAACATTGGTGATTGGCCCGCGGCTGTAAAAGTGATTTGTTGTGCATTTGTGGCTGGCCTTATTTTGTTTTTTAGTTATAACTTATTGGTTTCTGACGAAATTGACAGTTACCACAATGCAGTTTCAAAAGAGGTTGATTTAAGAAGCACATACCGAACAAAGTATGCTGTGGCGAGTAAGTTGGATATTTATCGTCAGCAAATGATAGAAATGGAAGATAAGTTTTCTCAATTACTTAAACGTTTACCTACTTCAAATGAAATACCGGGCTTACTTGATGATTTATCGTATGTTGGCACAACAAGTGGACTCACTTTTTTAAAAATTGGCTGGTTACCTGAGGTTCAAAAAGAATTTTATACCGAACTGCCCATTAAAATCGAAGTCGTAGGCACATATCACGAATTTGGTGAATTTGTTGGAAAAGTGGCTCAGTTGCCACGAATAGTTAGTTTACATGACTTTTCTATTACGTCTTCTGGTGAAAAACAGCTAACATTTAGTGTTGTAGCAAAAACTTATCGCTATGAAGAAGGAGCTAAAAAATGAGGCTCCTTCATTTAATGCCGGTATTGGCTATTGTTGCGTTAGCGGGTTGTAACGATGATACATCGGAACAAAAAGAGTTTATTGATCAGGTAAAAGCAAGCACTACGCCTAAAGTTGAGTCAATTCCTGAACTTACTCAATTTGAAATTTTTGAATATAGTGCAGGTAATTTGCGAAGCCCATTTGTGGCACCCCAACCTGAAATAATTCAGAACAAATTGACACAAATAAAAAACTGTTTACACCCAGATCCAGACAGACGCAGAGAGCCACTAGAGAAATACCCGTTAGATAATCTAGCAATGAAAGGTACAATTGGCTCAAGTGGCCAAGTTTGGGCACTTATAACCGCGGCAGATGAAACGTTACACCGTGTAACGATTGGTAATTATTTGGGTAGTTACGATGGCAAGGTAAAGGCTGTGAGTAATGATTTCATAGAATTAGTTGAATTAATCCCTGATGGGTCTGGTTGTTGGAAAGAGCGCCTGACTAAACTGGAAATGTTAGAGGCGGCAACTGATGGCGCAAATTAATAATAAAAAAGGTAAAAATAACATGCATAAGGATGTTCTTTGGTTTAATCGCATTGCGAAAAGTTTACTTGCAACAGCCGCTTTGGTTTGTGCTAGTAATGCTTTGGCAGGACCATTGCTTTACGATGTACGTTATAATCCATTACTTAAAGGTGAAACCGAACTACAGCTTGTTTTCGACGAAGAGATAACGCTAGAGCCGCAAATTCAAGTGTTTAACAGCCCAGCGCGCATTGAAATGTTTTTTGACACCGCAGAGTTAGAATTAGGGTTAAATGACGTTGAAGTTAATCAAGCAGGTATTAGTAGCGTCACTAATGTTTTATCTGAGCAAGGTTTAAAGGTAACGGTTAACCTAGACAGATTAAAAATGTATGAAACAGAGGTTAACAATAACCTAGTTTCAATACGTGTATCAGATAACCCATTAACTGGTTCAGTGACCGAAGATGAAGCTTTACTAACAGGTGATGTGAGTGGAAAATACATCAATCGAATTCAGTCGATTGATTTTAGACGCGGTGAAAAAGGTGAGGCGAAGGTGCTTGTATTTTTACAAGATACTCAAGCAGCAATAGAAGTGCACGAAAGTGGCGGCAAAATCTACGCAGATTTTCACCATACTGATATTCTTGACGATTTACTCTATGAGTTAGATGTTTTAGATTTTGGTACCATTGTTAGTACCATCGAAACATTTAAAGAAGAAGGGCGTAGCCGCGTTGTTATTGAACCAAATGCGGAATTTACGTTCACGTATCAGCAAATAGACAATATTCTTACTCTTACGGTTGAAAAAGATGAGACTCAAAATGCCTATTTAGATGGTGGTAAAGAGTATCAAGGTCGACCAATGACCTTAAACTTTCAAGATATTTCGGTCCGTGCCGCATTACAAATTATCGCAGGTTATAACGACTTTAACTTAGTAACGAGTGACTCTGTTACGGGAAATATTACGCTGCGTCTAGACGGTGTGCCTTGGGATCAGGCTCTTGATGTAGTATTACGCATCAAAGGGTTGGACAAGCGTATGGATGGCTCTATCTTGATGGTAGCGCCAGCTGAAGAACTTGCCGCCCGTGAAGCTAAAGATTTAAAAGCAAAGCAACAAGTTGAAGATTTAGAGCCGCTTTACAGCGAATATATGCGTTTAAATTATGCCAAAGCTGAAGACTTTGCTGATTTATTAAAAACTGATATTAATAGCATCATTACTCCACGCGGAAGCGTGTCGGTTGATCAGCGTACTAATACACTACTCGTTAAAGATACTGTTAAGAGTATAGAAAATATCAGACGCATGATTGAAACCCTAGACATACCGGTTCAACAGGTTGTCATTGAATCTCGCATGGTAACAGTTCGTGATAATGTAACTGAGGACCTAGGTGTACGTTGGGGGTTTAGCGATCAGCAGGGTAGTGATGGCATATCAGGTTCTTTGGAAGGCGCTGAAACAATTTCAAATGGGGTAATACCTGACTTAACAGATAGGTTAAATGTAAATCTACCTATTACAAACCCAGCGGCAAGTATTGGCCTGCACATAGCAAAGCTCGCCAACGGTACACTAATCGATTTAGAGTTAAGTGCACTTGAAGAAGAAAATAAGGGTGAGATTATTGCAAGCCCGCGTATTATTGCTGCCAACCAGCAAAAAGCCCGTATTGAGCAAGGTACTGAAATACCTTATACAGAATCAGCTTCTAGCGGTGCAACAACGGTTAGCTTTAAAAAAGCTGTACTGAGTCTAGAGGTTACGCCGCATATAACGCCTGATAACAAAGTAATATTAGACTTAATTATCACGCAAGATACACGCGGTGATACTGTACAAACGGGCACTGGTGAGGCTGTATCAATTGATACGCAAGAAATTCAAACGCAAGTGCTAGTAGAAAATGGGCAAACTATTGTACTAGGTGGTATTTTCCAACAACAAATAATCAACACCACAAATAAAGTGCCGGTATTAGGTGATATTCCTTATGTTGGTAGGTTATTTAAAAGCACTAGTGAATTTAATGAAAAGCGCGAACTGCTTATTTTTGTGACACCGAAAATACAAATAGATTAAAATAAGGTACTTTTTTGTTAATCGACGGGTGATTATCTAGTTTAATTGCTCGTTATGTGGCTTTTTATTCTAATTGACTTGAAATACCCCTGCAATTACTGAGATAATCCCCTCCTTAATTTTGGGGCCAGGTCGTTAGGCGGGGTTTTATTTCAAATTTTAGAGTTCGTTTGTACTAAAAGATATGGCTGAGAAACGTAATATATTTCTAATTGGCCCCATGGGGGCTGGAAAAAGCACAATTGGTCGTCACATTGCCGATCAGTTACACCTTGAATTTGTTGATTCTGATCAAGAAATCGAACGCCGCACGGGTGCAGATATTGCCTGGGTATTCGACCTTGAAGGTGAAGAAGGCTTTAGACTTCGTGAAGAATCTGTTATTGGCGACTTAACTGAAATGCAAGGTATTGTACTTGCTACAGGTGGTGGTTCAGTAATGAGTAAAGAAGTTCGAAACAAGCTTTCGGCTCGTGGTATCGTTGTATACCTAGAGACACCTATTGAAAAGCAAGTTGCACGCACACAACGCGACAAGCGTCGCCCGTTACTGCAAACCGAAGAAGCACCTCGTGATGTACTAGAGCGCTTAGCAGAAGAACGCGAACCGTTATATAAAGAAGTGGCTGATTTTGTTGTACGCACTGATGAGCAAAGCGCTAAAGTTGTTGCAAATCAAATCATTGAGAAACTAGATTTTTAAAACCAATAAATAATAAAGGATTAGCTGAGCATGCTTAAATTAACTGTTAATTTGGACGAGCGAAGTTATCCTATTTATATTGGGCAATCTGCACTTCAAGATAATGGCCGTCTAATTCACCATATTGGTGATTGTCGGCCTATCATCATTACTAATGACACAATTGAACCTTTATACTTACAAGGCTTGCTTGATTCATTAGCTGAATTAAACCCTCTTTCCTTTATCATACCTGATGGTGAGCAATACAAGTCGCTTGATTGGTTTGAGAAAATATCTGCATTTTTACTGCAAAATAATTGTGGTCGCGATACTTGCTTAATTGCACTAGGTGGCGGCGTAGTTGGCGATTTAACTGGATTTGTAGCTGCATGTTACCAACGCGGTGTGCCGTTTATTCAAATACCGACAACACTTTTATCGCAAGTAGACTCATCTGTTGGTGGAAAAACAGCAGTGAACCATCCGTTAGGGAAAAACATGATTGGGGCGTTTTATCAGCCACAAGCTGTTTTTATTGATACCCAGTCTTTGCGTACACTCCCAAAAAGAGAGTTTGCGGCAGGAATGGCCGAAGTTATCAAGTATGGTTTAATATACGATACCGAGCTATTTGCTTATTTAGAACAAAATGTTGAAAACTTACAGCTGCTAAATGAAATATGCCTACAGCATATTATTTACAGGTGCTGTGAGATTAAAGCGTTAATTGTTGCTGAAGATGAAAAAGAACAAGGTCTTAGAGCACTGCTAAACTTGGGGCATACCTTCGGTCACGCAATTGAGGCCCAAATGGGCTATGGTAAGTGGCTCCATGGTGAAGCTGTTGCTACAGGTATGGTATTAGCTTCTCGGTTGGCTAGTATACGAGGTGACTTAACGCAGCAAGATGTAGAGCGCATAATAGCTGTTATTAAACAGTATAACCTGCCAACTGAAGTGCCTGCTGATATGACGAGCGAGCAATTTTTATTGCACATGCGTAAAGACAAAAAAAATAAAAAAGGGACTATCCGTTTTATTTTACCCACTCAATTTGGCCAATGTGCACTTGTAGATGATGTATCTGACGATCAAGTCCGAGCATTAATCGAGCACTAAATGCAGTCACAAATTTTACCAAGCCGTGCGGCTTTGGTGGATAGAATCGCACTGCAATTTGAATATGGCCAAAACCTCATTGTTTTACTGGGCACATCAGGCTTAGGTAAGAGCTATCTGCTTGAAACCTTTATTACCGATAAATACAACGACTTTAATAAGGCATTTGTACAATCAAGTGCAAAATTAACGGACGCTCAGTTAATGAGCGACCTATTAGAGCAGAGCTTTAACAACCCGTTAGTTGATCATAATTTGAGTTTGTCTGAAAATTTTTATCAGTTACTTAATCAACAACAACCGGGCTCATGTTTGTGGGTTATTGACGGTGGTAGGCACTTATCAGAAGAGTTTTTGATTGAGCTTGAGTTGCTAGCTAAAAATAGTCCAATCACTCTTTATATTATGATTGCCTCAGCTGCAAAACTGCCAGTTGAACATGCAGTTGAAATTCATCTTGAACGGCTCCCCATTCATGAAAGCAAGCAGTTAATGGGGTGGTATTTTGAAAAACTTCCTCATGATGAAGACCCTGTTTTCCAAGCTTTTTTAGCTGAAGCTAACGGTAACCCTAGTTTATTGCTTGCTTGGCAACAAGATGAGTATATTGCTGATATTAAAGTCAAAGATAAAGTATCATGGCGTGTACATTTACTGGTACTGATGTTGCTCATTATGCTTTTAACTATAGGCTTGTTGTATAAATCAGACATGAGTGACTGGTGGCAAAAACATTATGAACAAGGCACCATTGAGGTTGATAGCACTGCTATTCCAGTGAGTCAGGTCACAGCACCTTCTAATTTTGAAGACAATACAGCAAGTATGACTGATGTATCAGCCGACACAGAAACAAGCACCAAGCAGAGTGAGCCACCAAAAGTTGAGCTGCAAAGTACAAACGATATACCTGCAATAATGCAAAGCTTAAGTGCTGGAAGTCAGGACAATAATTCAACTAAGTCAAATAGCCCTATAGAGGATGAGCCAGTTGAAGAGTTTCTAGAGGAGAGGCAAACAAGCACTGAAGCAGGTGAATCACCAATGCCGCAGCCTATTGACGGAGCCAGCGTGTGGTACTCTCAGCAAAATGATTCAAATACAGTTATTCAGTTACTTGCAGTCACACAAAAACAAGTTGTAGATGATTTTATAGAAGAGTATGCACTTCAATTAACAGCGTACACCTATCAAACACAAAGAAACGGTAAAACATGGTGGGTGGTTACAACAGGCAGTTTTACAAGCATAAGTGATGCGCAGCAAGGTATGAAAAACTTACCTGCTAGTATCTTAAAAAATAAACCGTTTTATAAAAAAATTAGTAAAATAAAACAAGAAATTGCACTACTTGATCAGTAATATAAATCGCTTTAGTGTAAAATCGCGCAACACCAGATTGAAGTAAAGAACCAATGCAGCAAAAGAGTAGAGCCTTCCTTAAATGGGCTGGCGGAAAATACAGTCTCGTTGATGATATTAACGCGCGATTAAACCAAGCAAGTTCGCATGCTGATACCTTGGTTGAACCTTTTGTTGGTGCCGGTTCAGTTTTTTTAAATAGCAATTTTAAGCATTATGTTCTTAACGATATTAATGCTGATTTAATCAACTTGTATAAAGAATTAAGAAATTCACCCGATGAGTTTATTAGTGACGCAAAAAAACTATTCGTTGATTTAAATAACCACCCCGACGCTTACTACGAATACCGAGTTCAATTTAATCAAAGTCGCGATGTATACGAACGGTCAATGCTGTTTTTATACATGAATCGTTTTGGTTACAACGGATTATGCCGTTATAACTTAAAAGGTATTTTTAATGTACCATTTGGTAAATATAAAAAGCCTTATTTTCCTGAAAAAGAAATGTATTTTTTTGCTGAAAAAGCACAGCAAGCGACGTTTACGTGCTTAGGCTACGATGACGTATTTAAATTGGTTCCCAATAACGCGGTTATATACTGCGATCCCCCGTATGTCCCTTTGAGTAAAACGGCTTCGTTTACTTCTTATGCTAAGGGCGGGTTTAATTTAGATGATCAGGCTAATCTAGCTAACTTGGCAGAGAAAGCTGCGTTTGAAAATAACACGCCAGTGCTTATTTCAAATCACGATACTGTATGGACACGAAAAATATATAGCCAAGCGTCTCTTGATCAAATTCAAGTTAAGAGAACGATAAGCCCTAAGGGGGGAACTCGTAACAAAGTCGGCGAGTTAATGGCTATGTACTTACCACTAAAGCAACCACAGCGTAAATTGAAAGCGCAAAAGCGATAAAAAGTATTACCGCAATAGCAATAATTGATGAGATCGAGTGTTCTTGAAAATCGGCACGGCGTTTTTGTTCTGATTGAACACCAAAAAATGCGGCTAGCACACTTTGCAACGCGCTAATAAAGTGCCGCATTGTTTAGAATAAAGGCTTTAAAGAAGGTGTTTTCTTGCTGTCGTCTGAGCTTGTTAATAACTCTAATAAATCTAGGTAATGAAACTGAGCACTGCGGCTATCGCCTGTGATCCAAGAAAACCACGAAGAATCTTCTTCAAGTACATGTAAACAGGGTTTACTTCTATCTATTTCGTGTGTTGCTTGCGAAGCACAAGTATTAACCGAGCTTAATTCTTGCCCTGAACTTGGCGTAAAATTTACTACCCCAATCACTAATAATGCTGATGCAATTAATATCCCAATTTTAAAAGCGCGCATGGTTTAAACCTAATATTTTGTTACTTTTTTAAGCATAACAAAAACTGTTCAAATAACAAACTTGTTTCTAATAAAGACGATTAATTAAATTTAAAAATAGCCACTTAACCACTTTAAAAACAGCAGGTTTACGCCTTAGTTGCTTGGGTAACGTCATCAATTGAGTTACATTAACGTAATATTTGACTCATTGGTGAATCTGCTATGTTTAGCCCAGAACAAAAATACTTAATTGCCCCATCAATTCTTTCAGCTGATTTTGCAAAACTTGGTGAAGATGTTGATAACGTTTTAGCCGCCGGCGCAGATGTAGTTCATTTTGATGTAATGGATAATCACTATGTACCAAACTTAACAATTGGGCCGATGGTGTGTAAAGCACTTAGAGGTTACGGTATCACCGCGCCAATTGACGTGCATTTAATGGTTAAGCCTGTCGATAGTATCATTCCACAATTTGCTGAGGCGGGGGCATCCATTATTACGTTTCATCCCGAAGCGAGCGAGCATATTGATCGCACTATTCAGTTAATAAAAGATCAGGGCTGTAAAGCGGGTTTGGTATTTAACCCCGCAACAAGTCTATGTTATTTAGATCATGTGATTGAGAAGCTAGATACCATTTTGCTTATGTCAGTAAACCCTGGATTTGGTGGGCAAAGTTTTATTCCTCACACACTTGAAAAACTAGCGCAGGCAAAGCAGCGTATTGTTGAGTCAGGCCGAAATATTCGACTTGAAGTGGACGGTGGTATCAAGGTAGACAATATTGCTGCAGCAGCTCAAGCAGGTGCAGATATGTTTGTAGCAGGCTCAGCTATTTTCAATCAACCAGACTACAAAGTGGTTATTGATCAAATGCGTAAGCAACTTGAGAGTGTAAAATAATGCAGTATGATGCCGCATTTTTTGATTTAGATGGCACGTTAGTCGATAGTGTATACGACCTCTATATTTCGATTAATTTAACTTTGAGCGATTTAGCATTTCCTATTGTAAGCCAACGCTTGGTCGAAAGCTGGGTTGGTAATGGTATAGACATGCTGGTAAAGCGAGCACTGAGTGGTGATATGCAAGTTAGTGAGCATTTAGATGAATCGCTAACGAATAAAGCCATAGCACAGTTTCATAAGCATTATGAAGAACAAGTAGGTCAATACAGCGTGCCATACCAACATGTTGAAACAGGACTTGCAGCTCTACGTGGTATGCAAAAAGCATTGATAACTAATAAGTCTCGAATTTTCACAGAAAAGTTACTCGATAAGCTAGCCCTTACCAATCATTTTGAGCTGATTATTTGTGGTGATGATATGGCAAAAAAACCGTCACCTGAGCCATTATTATTTGCGTGTAAGAAGTTAAATATTGAGCCTGCTAAAGCAATAATGATTGGCGATTCTAAAAGCGATATACTTGCTGCAAAAGCGGCGGGTATTGATGTAATAGCAGTAGGCTATGGTTATAATCAAGGTGAAAACCTTGCTGATTATAATCCACAGTACCTATGCGATAACTTCTTAGATATAATACCTGTTCTAACGCAGCGTTAAATATTAATAATTAAGTAAATAAAGGAAAATCATGAGTAAACCAGTAGTTTTAAGCGGCATTCAGCCAACCGGTGGTATGACAATAGGCAACTATGTTGGCGCTATTAACCAGTGGCTAAAGTTACAGGAAGATCACGAAAGTTTCTTTATGTTGGTTGACTTGCATGCTATCACCGTTCGCCAAGAGCCTGAATTATTACGCTCTCGTGTACTAGATGGTGTTGCGTTGTATGCTGCGTGCGGTATCGACCCTGAAAAGTCAGCGTTATTTGTTCAGTCTCAAGTGCCAGAGCATGCGCAGTTAGCGTGGGTGCTTAATTGTTATGCGCAAATGGGTGAACTTAACCGCATGACCCAGTTTAAAGATAAGTCGTCAAAGCATGCTAACAATGTAAACGTGGGCTTATTTTCGTACCCAGTATTACAAGCAGCTGATATCTTACTTTATCAAGCCGATCAGGTGCCGGTAGGCGAAGATCAAAAACAACACTTAGAGCTAACGCGTGACATAGCGACGCGCTTTAATAACTTATACGGTGACGTTTTTAAGCTGCCTGAGCCATATATTCCAGAATTTGGCGCACGTGTAATGAGCTTGCAAGATCCACTCAAAAAAATGTCTAAGTCTGATGAAAATCCAAATGGCTACATTATGTTGTTAGATGAGCCTAAAAAGATTGAGAAAAAGCTTAAAAAAGCAGTAACCGATTCAGATGAGCAAGCACGTATTTACTTTGACCGAACTGAAAAGCCAGGCGTATCAAACTTACTTACTTTATTAAGCGTGGCGACTAAGCGCTCAATAGAAGACTTAGTACCAGAGTTTGAAGGTAAAATGTATGGTCACCTTAAAAAAGATACAGCCGATGCAGTAGTAAGCATGATTGAACCAATTCAAGCACGGTTTAAAGAAATTCGTGAAGATCAAAACTTACTTGATAACATAATGAAATCGGGTGCTGAAAAAGCAAGCGTACGTGCAGAGAAAACGCTAAAATCGGTATACGATGCGTTAGGGTTTATTCCACGCGGATAGGTTTATTGAAATAAAAATGCCGCTTATTAGCGGCATTTTTCATATGGCACATATCAACATGATAGACCCAAATAAAAACAGTAGTGATACTGCTAATTTGTCTGTTTTATCCATTATTCGGCTCCTTTTGCAGTAATTTCTTGTGCGTTATTAATGCTCACTAAAGAAACGTTGTAGCCTTTATTTTCAAGTAATGTAAGCAAGCTATCTTGGCCTACAAGGTGTCCAGCTCCAACTAGTACAAACTCACTGCTATCGTTATTAAACATTGCCTCTATTTTTGGTAACCAATTATTATTTCTATCTTTAAGTAGCTGCTTGTAGCTTTCTGGGTCATTTTTCTGAATATTTTCAACCGCTACCTTGTTTAGTGCGTCGGTATCACCTTCTCGCCATGCAGCTAATAACCCTTTAAACATATCATTAAAATTATTTAGGTCTGCTAGGTTACGCTTAATAAAGTCATTTTCGTTACCTTGACCCATTGTTTTAAATAACTCTAACTGAAACTCCATTGTTTCTAAGTAGTTTTTTGTTTTGTTGTCTTTAGTCGCTTTTTTCGTATAGTAAGCATCAACACCTTCACCCAGTAAGTTTTGTTTTTGCAGTTCCATCGACATTAAAACGATACCCACCATGGCTGGGCGAAAACCATCTAACTTATCGAGGTTAGCGCCAAACTCACTCAGTTTATTTTCAAGTGAAGCTTTAACCTCAGGCTCTAACTTTTCGCTTAACGTTTCATTATTTGTATATGAAAGCGCGCCAAGCATTTGCATTTGAGCATTAGTATCAGCTGGGTCTGGTACTGGCGCTTCAAAAACAATTGTATCGGCTTGTTCATAAGCATGATTAAACTCAACAGGTAATGGCATCTCAGCTTTAGGCAAAATATGTACAGTACCGCCAATAAATAACGAGTCATTCCCTTTGCTTACTTGCCATACAGAGCTTTGTGCATGTGCTGTATTTGCTACCAAGCTACAACCAAGTAAAACGCTGGCAGACACTAATTTTTTTGTAAAATTTTTCATGATGATTCCTTAATGTAATTTCTAAATTTATTGTTTTTAGTTAGATAAAATATTGCTGAAATAAGCAGTGATTGACGATGTTACTTTTGAAAGGTTTTTGTCAATTTCTGTGTTTATTTTGCTCATTGAAGAATCAAGTTCAGCTGCTATTTTTTCATCTATTGAAGAAAGCAGTGTTTGCGTATCGACATGAGTTTTTAAAGACTCAGTTGCATTTACTGTGTTAGTTTTTTGCTGCTTTTTGTTAGTTGGTTTGTTTGTTTCTGTATGTTCACCAATTACACACTGCTCAACGCTTTTTTTAAATATGTGTTGTTTAGTATCAACTGCGAAGGCTGATGTAGTATTAAAAGCAGTTACTAGTAGTAGAGTAGATAGACCTTTTTTCATTGTGCTGTTCATAATTAAACCTTTTATATTTTTAATTGCAGCTAATTTAGAATCGCAAATGATTTTTAGTAAGCTGCTTGTTGATGACGGTTTAAAGAATATCGCTGAATTTACTGAGAGTCGCTTATCTAGTTATGAGCAATTAATAGATAAGCTTTTATTGTTAATTAATCCTTTTAATTTAATTGGTTAGGGTTAAACCTTATATTGTTAATATAAGGTTTTAAATGCTTTTTATACAAAATAATGGATACATGTGATACGGTTTATAAAAATAAAAACATGTAAAGACTATGAATTATCAAATCGGACCTTGGCAATTTATTAGTAATCGCTGTGTGATTACTTCAAATAACTTAGAAAGGGAATTAGATCCACTCTTAGTAAGGTTATTACTGCACTTTGTAAGTAAGCCTCAACAAATCGTTTCCCGCCAAGCGCTTATTGAAAGTGTATGGCAACAAACTTTCGTAGACGATAATGCGATTAACCGAGCTATCTCAGAGCTAAGAAAACAGCTTGCCCATCCAATTGAAAAAGCACCTCTTTTAAAAACGCACTACCGAAAAGGCTATAGCCTAACGGTTATTCCAGAGCGTTTATCGCAAGCTAATGACGCTGACAACTACGTACAAGTATTGAATAAGCCATCTGTTTTAAGTTCAAAAAATGAGGATGCTGCAAAAACAACCTCCACTCAACCTTTTAAAAAAAGTAGTTTAAAAAAGCCCATCTTTTATTCTTTATTAGCCATTGTATGTTTATGTTTTTTTGCATGGTTCGTGTGGCTGTTTGTTAGCACTCCTTCTAAAGATGAAGTTAAACAGATCACGGTAAATAAGGTGGCGAGTACGTGGAATATAGGGAGTGAGGTTCACCCTGAACTATCTTCAGATAAGCAATATTTAGCTTATACCAATGTTGAACCTGAACAGGATTTTAATCGTGCATTTGTTAAACGTCTTTCTGATCAACGAGAAGTGGAAATTACATACCCTGGTTTTCAGGTATCTATTTTATCGTGGCAGCTAAACCAACAGGCTGTGCTACTACAAGCTACAAACTTAAAGCAGCAGCAATGCGAAATGGTATTGGTTGATTTAAGCCAGTTTCCACTTGTTGGGGATGCTAAACGAATAAAAAAATGTGATCTCAGGTACACAGGCTATGCGCAATTAGATCAAAATGGTGAGTATATATATTATACCGAGTACAAAAATGAACAAGATGGCTCAGGTTTATATAAATTTGATTTAGATTTACAAAAAGAGTCGATTGTTATTCCTCCGCCAGGTGTAATGTATGGCGTAATAATGCCACGCTTATCTCATTCGGGTAATAAAATAGCGTACATATTGAGCCAAAAAGGCCAACCATTTTCTGTATTTAGTTACGACTTTACTTCGCGTGAAACTAAGCGATTATTTAAAGCAAAGAGAAGAACAATTAGTTTCGCGTTCGATTGGCTTTCAAATGATAAAGGCGTCATTGTGTTTGAAGATTCAGACCTTTCAACCATTACGTTTGATAAAAATAATATAATTAAACATACACAGACGATTACCCCTGCAATTTCACCTTATTATATTACAGTTCAATCTGCTAATAGCCTGTTTTACTCAGCAAATAAAACACAAGCATTTTCATTAATTAAAGCAACAGATACCTTTGGCGATAATCCAGTTTATGAATCTTTGTATAAAAGTGATAATGATGACTACAGCATTGTTGAAGTAATAAATAAAGCAGGACCAGCGCATGTTTTTGTATCAGAGCGTTCTGGTAGTAGCCAATTATGGATTGCTCAAAATGGACTAACTAAGCAACTTAGTTTTTTTAATTACGATGACGTCTCATCTGCCTATAGGTTAAGAGGGTTAAAAGTATCTCCTAATAAGGAACGTATATTATTAATAAAAAATAAGCGCTTTTCACTTTATGACGTAAATACTCAAAAATTCTATCCGTTGGAAATGTTGAGTGGGCGTAAAATAGAGAGTTATATTTGGTCAAAAAACAACGAAAGTATTATTTATATTGAGCAGCTTGATTCAAAAAATAGAGTTGTTGAGCTGAACTTGCTAACCCGTGATACCCGCGTAATAGAAGACATTAAAGCTAATAAACTCATTTCAGATAGTGAAGGTAACCCCTATGCAATTAGCCTTGATCAGTTGATTCGTTTCGCGGATAAGCAAAGCTGGGCATTACCTAAAAATGCTAGAAAGGCGAATGTATATGGAATTAGTAAAGACTATTTCTATTATTCAGACTCTATTTCAAGAATCGCTAGGTTAAATTTAAAAGATGACAGCGTGCAAGATACTCACGTTGATTTTCGGCCTATCGCTTTTGAAGTAAGCTCAGATAACGAAATTTTATTTACGGGTGCAAAGTACAAAGATATGCAAATTATACAAATTAGTTGGGATGAATAGCGAAGTTTATAAAGGACTAACAGTCGGGCGCTAAATATAAAAAAGCACCAAACAGTTAAACTGCTTGGTGCTTTTTATAATCTATATTAAAGCAATGGCTTTAGGTAATGCCCGGTGTGCGAGCGCTCACATTCAGCTACGTCTTCAGGCGTACCTGCAATAAGTATTTCACCGCCGCCAGCGCCTCCCTCAGGACCTAAATCAACCACCCAGTCTGCGGTTTTAACCACATCTAAGTTATGCTCAATAACTACGATGGTATTACCATGATCGCGCAGGCGATGTAGTACAACAAGTAGCTGTTCAATATCGGCAAAGTGAAGGCCGGTTGTTGGCTCATCAAGTATGTACAGTGTTTTACCTGTATCGCGTTTAGAAAGCTCGCGGGCAAGTTTTACACGCTGAGCTTCACCACCTGAGAGTGTGGTAGCGGCTTGTCCTAAACGCACATACGATAAACCAACATCCATTAGCGTTTTAAGTTTACGTGCTATTGCAGGTATTTTATCAAAGTAGTCATGCGCGTCTTCAACAGTCATTTCTAGTACTTGGTGAATGTTTTTACCCTTGTATTGTACTTCTAGGGTTTCGCGGTTGTAGCGCTGCCCTTTACACACATCACATGGTACATATACATCAGGTAAAAAGTGCATTTCTACCTTAATTACGCCATCACCTTGGCAGGCTTCACAGCGTCCACCTTTAACGTTAAAGCTAAAGCGACCCACTTTGTACCCGCGAGAGCGTGACTCTTGTGTACCGGCAAATAGCTCACGAATGCCTGTAAAAATACCGGTGTACGTCGCAGGGTTTGAACGCGGCGTACGTCCAATTGGGCTTTGGTCAATATCAATTACTTTATCAAAATGATCAAGGCCACTAATTGATTTATACGGTGCTGCTTCTGCTGTAGTTGCGCCGTTTAATTCAGTATGCGCAAGTTTAAATAACGTATCGTTTATAAGTGTTGATTTACCAGAGCCCGATACACCGGTAATACACGTCATTAACCCAAATGGAATTTTCAAATCGACATTTTTAAGGTTGTTACCGGTCGCGCCAAATAGCTCAAGCCATTTATCGCCGGTTGGATTACGCTCTTTTGGTACTTCTATTTTGCGCACGCCAGATAAAAACTGGCCAGTTACCGAGTCTTTAGTGGCTAGAATATCGTCGCGTGTACCTTGTGCAATAATATGCCCACCGTGAACACCTGCACCTGGGCCAATATCAATAATATGATCGGCGGCACGAATAGCATCTTCATCATGTTCAACAACAATAACGGTGTTACCTAGGTCGCGCAAATGCACTAATGTTTGCAGTAGGCGGTCGTTATCGCGTTGGTGTAAACCAATTGATGGTTCATCCAATACGTACATTACCCCTACAAGGCCTGCACCAATCTGACTGGCTAAACGAATACGCTGCGCTTCACCACCAGAAAGGGTATCGGCACTGCGCTCAAGCGATAAGTAATTAAGACCAACATTGATTAAAAACGATAAACGGTCGCGAATTTCTTTTAAGATTTTTTCTGCTATTTGGGCTCTTTGGCCACTTAACGATAGGCTTTCAAAAAAGTCCATCGCTTCGCCAATGCTCATAGTAGTAATAGCAGGCAGGTTTGTTTGACCTATAAATACGTGACGTGCTTCTTGGCGTAAACGCGAACCATGACAACTAGGGCACGCTTGGCTAGTTTGATATTTAGCGAGCTCTTCGCGTACAGAGTTTGACTCAGTTTCGCGATAGCGACGGTTCATGTTGTTTAACACGCCTTCAAACTCGTGGTTGCGTGTTATTAAATCGCCTCTGTCGTTACGGTAATTAAAAGCAATTTTAGTTTGCCCTGAGCCCTCTAAAATAATTTTTTGAGAGTCTATAGCTAGCTTTTCAAACGGTACATCTAAATCAAATTTATAATGCTCGGCGACCGCCTGTAGCATTTGAAAGTAGTAAAAACTGCGCTTATCCCATCCTTTTATAGCACCACCGGCCAAGCTTAGCTCAGGGTTATGTACTACGCGGTTAGGATCAAAATATTGACGTACGCCTAAACCGTCACAGCTTTGACACGCACCGGCAGGGTTATTAAACGAAAATAAACGAGGTTCTAATTCAGTCATTGCATAGCCACAGGTAGGGCAGGCAAAGTTGGCTGAAAACAGCATTTCCTCTATCGTGCTATCGTCCATGTAAGCTACATTTGCCACACCGCCCGACATTTCGAGCGCTGTTTCAAATGACTCGGCTAAACGCTGTTGTTGGCCATCTTTTACTTTAAAGCGGTCAACTACTACTTCAATAGTGTGCTTTTTGTGAAGTTCAAGTGTTGGCGGATCTGATAGATCGCATACTTCGCCATCTATTCGTGCTCGTATATAACCTTGACTTGCTAGTTGCTCAAGCAGCTTAACATGTTCACCTTTACGCTCTTTTACTACCGGTGCCAAAAGCATTAGCTTAGTGCCTTCAGGCAGTGCTAAAACGGTATCAACCATTTGGCTAATTGTTTGTGCGGCTAAAGGTAAATCATGTGTAGGACAACGAGGTTCGCCCACGCGAGCAAACATTAAACGTAAGTAATCGTATATTTCGGTAATGGTACCCACGGTAGAGCGTGGATTATGCGAGGTTGATTTTTGTTCTATTGAAATTGCAGGAGATAGGCCTTCAATATGATCAACATCGGGCTTTTCCATCAAGGATAAAAACTGTCTTGCATACGCAGAAAGTGATTCAACATACCGGCGTTGCCCTTCAGCGTACAAAGTATCAAATGCAAGTGATGACTTTCCCGAACCAGATAGGCCTGTGATAACAATTAATTTATCACGTGGGATGGTTAGGCTGATGTCTTTTAAATTGTGCGTACGGGCGCCTCGGACTTCAATGTTTTCCATGCTATCTCGTTAATTACCAAAATTATTTACTGAGTATCTCATAATACGCTGCAATATTAATCCTTGATCATGAAAAATCCTTAGCTTTAAGCGATTAATTATTGCCAAGCTTGTGATAGAATCCTTGCCTAATTTTTTCACATCGTAAGATTTTGCTGATAATGACTGCATCTTCACTTAATTCACGAGAAAAGCGCGCCGCTGTATCGCTAGCGAGTGTGTTTGCATTTAGAATGCTCGGCTTATTTATGCTGATGCCGGTATTAGCGATTTATGGCCAGTCGCTTGACGGCTTTTCACCGATTTGGATTGGTTTTGCTATTGGTGCGTATGGCTTAACACAGGCGGTATTGCAAATACCTATGGGCCGTTTGTCAGACAAAATAGGCCGTAAAAAAGTTATTATTGGTGGTTTAGTTGTGTTTGCTATCGGCTCAGTCATAGCCGCATTGGCTGAATCTATCCAAATGGTCACTGTAGGGCGTGCCTTACAAGGTATGGGCGCTATTGCTAGTGCATTACTGGCTTTTGCCAGCGACTTAAGTCGCGACGAACAACGCCCTAAAGTAATGGCTGTAATTGGTATGAGCATAGGCATGAGCTTTGCCTTTGCGATGTTATTAGGCCCAATTGTTGCCGCTTCGTGGGGTGTAGCTGGGGTATTTTGGTTAACAGCAATACTTGCCGTGCTCGGTATTGGTATTATTTTATTTTTAGTGCCAAACGCAGTAAATAAAGCGCCCAAAGGGGATACCTTGGCAAGCTTTAGCGATATTAAAAAACTGATTAAACATCCAGAGTTATCACGTTTAAATGCAGGCGTATTATTACTGCATTTAACATTAACCACTATTTTTGTGGTACTACCAAGCCAGCTGATAAAAGAAGGTTTGGCGGCAGAGCAACATTGGTATTTGTATATTCCGGTCTTGTTTTTGGCATTTTTATTAATGGTACCTATTATGATTGTGGCCATTAAAAAAGAAAAAGAAAAGCAAGCGTTTATCGGTTCTGTAGCGCTGTTAACAGTCAGTATGCTGGCCATGTCAGTATGGATTAATAGTGTGGTAGGTATTGCTATATGTATGTTGCTTTATTTTGTCGCATTTAACTTTTTAGAAGCCACAATGCCAGCGCTTGTATCGCGTATAGCCCCTGCTAACCAAAAAGGATCAGCCATGGGGGGATACTCGTCTAGCCAGTTTTTAGGTGCCTTTTTGGGCGGGGTGTTAGGTGGTTATATTGCTCAAACTACAACAACGCAAGCTGTGTTTGCGGCAGCAGCACTTGTTGGGTTAATATGGCTTGTTGTTGCGTGGAAAATGCAAGTACCACCCAAAAGTAAAGTTATTAGTTTAATGACCAAATTAAGTTCTGAGGAGCATGCCCAAACATTGGCTTCTCAGTTAGTTGCTTTACCAGGTGTAATAGAAGCAACAGTAGTGCGCGATGAAAGCCGTAGCTACTTAAAGATTAATGATAAAGAATTTGACCTAGACCAAGCACGTAAAGTAGCTGGTTTAATCTAACGTTTATAGGAGATGGTTCCATGGCACGCGGTGTGAACAAAGTAATTTTGGTTGGTAATTTAGGACAAGATCCTGAAGTTCGTTACATGCCTAATGGCAATGGTGTAGCAAATATTACCTTAGCAACGTCAGACAGCTATAAAGATAAAAACACTGGCCAAATGGTTGATAAAACTGAATGGCACCGTGTTGTGTTTTTTGGAAAGCTGGCTGAAATTGTTGGTGAGTATTGTCGTAAAGGCTCACAAATTTACGTTGAAGGTAAACTTCAAACACGTAAATGGACCGACCAACAAGGCCAAGAAAAATACACCACAGAAATTGTTGTTGATGGCTTCACGGGTCAAATGCAAATGCTAGGCGCTCGCGGTGGCGATCAGCAAGGTGGTGGTGGCTATCAAGGTAATCAAGGCGGCCAACAAGGTGGCGGTTACCAAAATAATCAGCAAGGCGGTGGCTATGGTCAAAACAACCAAGGTCAAAACAGCCAGCAAGGTGGATATGCACCACAACAGCAAGCTGCACCTGCTGCACAGCCTCAATCAGCACCGGCTCCACAGCAAAGTAATCAGTATCAGCCACAAAATGGCGGTTTTGCTCCACAGCAAAATAGTGCGCCACAGCAGCAAGGTGGTTTTGCACCTAAGCCGCAAAATGCACCACAGGGCGGCGCATCAAATCCAATGGAACCAACTATAGATTTTGATGACGACATTCCGTTCTAAATGATATAAAGTTATAAGTGTTAAGTTAATTTTAATTTATAATTAGTTTTAGTACTTATAAAACAAAGAAATAGATTAAAGTGAAAGCCTCTTTTAAATGTTAAGTTTAGAGAGGCTTTTTTATTATTCAATAAAAAGTAAATTTAAAAAATCGTATAATAAATATGTTGTAAAGTTACCTGTTTTCTACTACCTTTAGTTTAAAGTTAGGAGAGATTATGAAAGTAGAAATTATTACACATGAATCAGGAGATTTACTCCCATTGCTACTTGATAGTAACGACATGCCCATTCCTGCTCCTAATGAATTTATTATAAGTCGTCGGTCATTGAGCCCAAACACACTTGTTCGTAATCTTCGAGAGTTGTCTGTCCTTTATCTTTGGCTTGAAAGTGAGAGTATTGATTTAGAGTTACGTATTACAAGTAAGAAATTTTTTAATGAAGCTGAGATTAAAGGTGGGTTAGTTGAGTATTTAAAGCGGGATCATGAAAAACGTAGAAAGGTAAAAAAAATAGTTGTTACACCAAATACCTTCAATCAAAGGTTAACAACAGTAAGGCAATTCCTGTCTTGGTATATTGATGTGGTCATGGGAGCAATTCCTTTTTCATCTAGTTCATACGAACAAACCCTTGCTAATAAGCAAATATTACTAGAGTTCTTAGAGACTTCATTCATAAATACTCCTCCAACTAATAGATCACAAAGCAAAGGTTTAGATGGTAGAGAAATTGATTTCTTACTAACGATATTGAACCCAGATAATAAACAAGCATTTGGCAGAGTTCCTGCCGTGAAATATCGTAATTATATACTTACCTCGATAATGCTCTATTATGGTTTAAGGCCCGGTGAGTTACTTAGCTTAAGAGTTGAGGATATTACTATTGGAGCTATATCATCTATTCGAGTGGAGCGAAGACCGCCTGATCCGCAGGATACGAGAAGGCCAAGACCACAAATAAAACGTAATGGGCGTATTCTACCAATTGAAGACCCTGACTTCGCTAAAAGCATAGATATTTATATAACTGAATGGAGAGATGTACTGGAAGAAAAGTCAGAACAAGAATCTGATTATCTAATATTAAGCGATGATGGAGAGCCTTTATCTCAATCATCTATTACTCAGTTTTTTCAATTATTACGTAAGAAATATTCAAATGATCTTCCTTCTCATTTAACGGCAAAGGCTTTGAGGCATAGTTTTTCATCACAAATGGAAAGAACTCTTCGCTATTCTGGTATGGATGAAGATAAACGAAAGCAAGCATTGGCGTACCTTCGGGGCGACAGTAGTTTATCGTCACAAGATGTCTACATTGCTCAAGAAGTTGAAGAACAGGCTAAAGTAGCCTTACAAAAATATCAACGTGATTTAATAATGGAGGACATACCTTGGTGAGAAAGTTAAATATTCAAGAACTTATAAGCTTTCAGGGTTGGCAAGGAATCTCTTCAACTATATTAACTCGGGAAGGGTTATCATTAAATTCATCAACGGATGTATGGAATTTACCTTATTCTGTAAGGGGTAACTCGACTCTCGATTTTTCAAAGATAGTGCTCGATGGAGTTCGCTGGGGTCTTAAATTCTATATTAAAGACCGTATTGAGCGAGTTTCAACTCATGCTGGTTATGCTGCTTTTCAGGATGTATGGAGAGAGTTTCTTCGTCATGATGCTTTACTGCTTCAATCAGCAGAAAACACCTTACAAGATAGGCTAATATCTTTAATAGAGTCATCTATTTCGAGTGCAAGAAAAAAGCACCGTCTTTGGGCGCTTTATAGGCCAATACAATGGTATATTTATTACGCGGAGAATTATCCAGAGCTTGGCTTTAGCCCTGCTTATGCATTAGAACTTGAGGGCATGAGTATTCCCGGTAACCCAAAAGGTGAAGCGGTTAGAATGGAAGATCCTGATAAAGGGCCACTCCATCGTTCACTTGAATTACCTCTTCTTATAGCTGCACTGAAAAATGATACAAGCCAAGAGTTAGAGCACTTGCAACAAAAAGTAGCGGTTGCATTATCAATAGCCTTTGGTCGAAACCCTGCAAATCTCACGTATTTACGTGAAGAGGACTTTATTGATTTAACTCCTGAATCGAATGAGCGCTGCTTCATCTTGAAAATGCCAAGAATCAAAAAAAGGCAACTAAGTCCACGAGACGATTTCCAAGATGAGTACCTTGAGCCTTTGTACGGTAAGTACATAATGGAATTAATCCAAAAGAACTCCTCAATTAACGTAGTGTTGAGAGTCAAAGGCAAGGCTATTTCAAACCCTAGACCACTGTTTTTGAATCAAAAAGGTAACAGTGCAGCTTTAGTATCCCAAGACTTTGAGAATGCGTATAATGTAACTAGCGCTGATATAACAGCTTTATTGAAGGGGTTTGTTACAAGGCATAAAATTATATCTCCCATTACAAAGAGCCTGTTACAAATAAATACTCGACGATTGAGGTATACACTAGCCGTAGGGTTAGCCTCAGAAGGAATTAGCAAAAAAGAGCTAGCTAGAATATTGGATCATAAAGGGACCCAACACGTTCTCGTTTATTTTGAAATGGCGGGAAAGATTGTTGAGCATTTAGATAAAGCCGCAGCGAAAGGGCTATCACGTTATTTGCAGTTTTTTAAAGGACGAGTGATAGATAATGATGAAGAGGCAATAAATGGTAACCGTGTTGACAAGCACATTGCTTTCGTTGACGAAGAAAACCCCAAAGAACAAGCTGAAATTGGCGTTTGTGGCGAAGGCAAGCTTTGCCATTTAGACCCTCCTTATTCGTGTTATTTATGTCCTAAATTTCAACCATATCGAAATGCTGACCATGAATACGTACTCGAATACTTACTGCAAAACAGAGAAAAAAGGCTTGAAAAGTATGAGAGTTCACGCTTAGGGGTCCAGTTAGATGACGTAATTACTGCTGTAGCTCAAGTCACAGAGTTGTGTTCGGAGGCGTACTAATGAAAGATGGACGTTCAAACAGAAAAAGCAAAGTGATTGCATTCATTGACCGCCTAGGACAAGATCGTAATGAAAACTTTAATACCTTAATATTAAAAGCAAAAATGTTGGAGTTAGAAGGGTTTGATGCAATAACTTGGAAAGATGATACTTGGAAAATAACAGCTGGAAGACTAACTAAGCTAACAGGAAAAAATACTAAATCATCATCATTTAATTTCATATATTCGCCAGCGTTAGGTGGGTGCACTATTACTGGTAAATGGGCTGATTTAGCAAAAGCATTGTTTATCTTGAGGTTTCATCGCAAACACCAATCAGCACCAAATCAAAGAAACTTTATAACTGCTTTAGGTTATATATCCAACTCGGCAAATTCGCTAAAGCAAGATCTTCAAACATTAACTCCTGAATCGCTTGATCTCGCTTGTAAAGACATCTCCATGCATTACAGTGATGGGGTTGCATACAATCTTCACAAAGCCATAGCCGAAATTGCAGGTCATTGTGATGCTAATGGATTGTGTAGAATAACCTTTAAATATAAATACTCTAAGATGAAGCGTCCTGAAAGTACTGGAGGAGTAGGTCATAAAAGACTAGATGATCCTAAAACAGCAGAGACTAAAAGTGATAAATTAATAGAGCCTGCTGTATTTAAAGTTTTAGGTGAGCTGTACCAAAAGGTTCCGAAAGAGCATAAATATCGATTCTACATATTGCTACTGACGCTCCTTGCTTGTTTAGGAAGGCGCTTTAGTGAAATTGCGCTTTTACCGCATCAAAAAATAAAAACGGATTCTGACGGTCGAGAGTACATTGAATATTTCCCAAGAAAGATGTCGCAAGGTGATGTTTTTACGCCTAGGCGTAAGTTATATATGCCTAGTGACGTGCTACCTATAGTAAAGGAAGTCATGGTGGAATTGGATAAGCTCTGCTTTGCTGCTCGTGATACTGCTGCTGAGATACTTCGAGTTAACGGCGCAGACATTAGATTTTTAAGTAAACTTTGTGAGGATCAAAAGTTATATAAAACGGATCTCAAAGCTTTGGGCATCTCACCTACAGTTCTAGGTGTTAATGGATGGATAAGAGAAAGTGGTTTGGCTTTCAAAGACACGCAGAAATTGAAAAGCGATGGAAAAGTTGCATCCCGGCAGCCTTTTTATACATTTAAGCAAGGGATACAAAAGTATTGCGAAAAAGATTATGCAAGCGAGCTGATTGCACCAATTCATATAGATCAAAATGGCACTGAGTATTTTCTTAAAGACTTAATGCTTGTAAGGCATCAGGGGCTTTCTAGCGGAAGCTACTCTCATTGGTTAGCGACACAATGTACCCATTCAATGTTGACTACTTTTTTGCGCTATTTTCCTAAATTAGCAGAAGAGTATGCGTCATCAAGTATAGAAGTCGATTTCACAAGCCACCATTTCAGACACACTTTAAACACTCTGCTGGATGAAGGTGGTTTGAGCGACCTACTTCAAACTGAATGGTTTGGCCGTTCAAACCCCAAAGATACAAAAGCTTACCAGCATACTAGTCGTGAAAAACGTGCGTTAATGCTAAGAGAAGATATAAAGAAAGGCCGTGTAGGTGGGAAACTTGTTGAGCAAATTAGGGTTATCCCTGTGACCATTCAAGATGCGGTCCTCAAAGCTCGTATTCAAGCTGTTCATGATGTTGGCACTGGTATATGTGTTCATAACTTCTCTCAGACGCCTTGTGAGCGTCATTTACAATGCTCGGCAGATTGTGGCGATTATGTATGGGCGAAAGATGATAAAGGCAGGTTAGAAGAGCAAAAAAGACAGTTTGCATTGACAAGCCTAGCTAGGGAAACGGCAGAACAGCGCTTGAATACTAAAAAGCCTAAAAAAAGCAGTGATTGGTTTGCGCACAACGATAAGAAGATTAAAACGCTGAAAGCCCAACTTAATGATAATGGGGTGGTTAATTTTGATCCTAAAGAATACCTTGAGGAGTTAGCAGGTGACAAATAAGCGATTTCGAAGAATGAGTGATAGCGATATTAAAGGTATTATTGCAGATTTAGACCGTTGGGCATTAGGACATTTAGGTTCAAAACTGACGTGGTCTATTTTGGAAGAAAGGTTTGGTTTTTCTAGGCAGTCATTACAAGCAAAATCTGAGATTAAAGCGGCATATGACAATGCTAAACATGCATTGTCAGGCGGTCTAGTTAAGTCGAAGGAGCAAACAGGTAAAGAGAACGAACAATTAATTTGTGAAATTGAACGTCTAAAAAAAGAAGTTGAAGAATTTAAACTTAAGGAAATTAATTGGAAAAAACGATGGCAAAGAATCGCTTTTCATATAAGACAAAAAGGTATGCAGGTAGCTGCGATTGATCATGGTATTCCAGAAAGTGCTGAAAGGCCTACTGAAAGAGAAATTTCAAATATATTAAGGCCATTCGACAAGGATATTCCACCTTCAGGGAGAGTTTAAAATGAGTTCGGAGTTAAAGAAACAAAGCAATCCATTTTCTACTGGAGGTGGTGGCGTCAATTTTGAAACTAGGGTTCAAGCCGCCTTTGCCCTCTCACTGTTAACAAAATCTTGTGTGCCTTGTTTATCACAAAATATGAAAGGCAAAAAACTGAAGTTTCAGAGCAAATATGATGGTGTAAATACTGATGATTTTGTACTAGTTGCGACAGATAGAAATAATAACGAAAGTAAACTTTATGCGCAGGTTAAGCATGAAATAACTATTAGTGAATCAATTGATTCAATGTTTGCGGAAGTTATTAACAGCGCATGGAAAGACTTTAATAGCACCGATTTTAATATTGAAAATGATTCGATAGCACTGATTACAGGAGTGTTACCAAAGTTAGATGTTAATAATACCCTTCCAATACTGGAGTGGGCTAAGTATTCATCAGATTCTGCTGACTTTATAAAAAAATCAAAAACCAAAGGCTTTACCAGTGACGCGAAGATTAAAAGAATAGATATATTTAGGACACAACTAACTAACGCTAACGAAGGGAATGCTATTACTGATGATGAATTGTGGCGTTTCTTAAAGATATTTCAGGTTATTTCTTTAGATTTAGATGCTAAATATTCAGTAGTCGCAAACTTACTGTGCTCTTTAATTCAATGTTATTCAGATGAATCACCATCCCTAGTTTTAGCTAAGTTGGTTACTTGCGTGCAAGAGATTAATCAGAATGCAGGGGTACTAACTCAAGATAATGCTCCCAAAGAAGTTAAATTACTATTTAGGTCGTCAAGCAAAGTAAATTTTGAACATGATTTTTCAAAGCTAAAAGAGCGTGGTGACCATATATTTGATGGAATATCGAACTCTATTAATGGTTTTCACATAGATAGGGCTGAGCAGATAGCTGAAATATCTGAACTGTACGAGGTAAATGACTTTCTTTTTGTTACTGGCGCTAGAGGTGTTGGAAAATCTGGAGTTGTTAAAGACTTTATCTCAACGAAAGGTAAAGATGTTCCTGTTTTCTATTTAAGAGCTGAAGACTTAGATAAAAACCACCTTAACGATGTATTTACATCTATCGGAATGAATTCTTCGTTAGGGCAGATTGAAGGGTACTTCTCGTTACTTAAAGAAAAAATACTTGTTATTGAGTCTCTAGAAAAAGTTTTAGAGCTAAATTATCAAGATGCATTTATTGATTTACTTAAATACATAAAAAAACAAGCGGGTTGGACCATTATTGCAACGGGCCGTGATTATGCATATCAACAACTTACTTTTAATTATCTTCAACCTAGTGCTATTAAGTTTGACAGTGTGAATGTGGAAGAGTTTACTGCGGATCAAGTTGCACAAGTCAGTGAGCATATTCCTGAGTTAACAGGGCTAATATCTAATGACTCGTTAACTGAATTGCTTAAAGTGCCATTCTTTATCGAGATTGCAGTAAGAGCCATTGGTAATGGAGCACAATTTAAATCTGGTGATACTGAAGTCGATTTTAGAAATACTGTCTGGGCAACAGTGATTTCAAAAGAGGCAGATAGAAAATTAGGAATGCCAGATAAGCGAAGAACAACTTTTATTAATATTGCAAAACAACGAGCGAAAAAAATGTTGTTTGGTATCAGAGCTAGTGAGTTTGATCCTGAAGTCATTGCTAAATTGGAAGAGGATCATTTAATTCACCGTGATCAGAAGTCTGCTACTATAAGTCCAATGCACGATGTATTAGAGGACTGGGCATTAGAAGAATACATTGAGATCGAGTACGTTGAAAATTCGCATGACTTAGTTCAATTTTTATTAACTATTGGTAATGAGCCTGCAATTAGTAGAGCCTTTCGGTTATGGCTATACAGAAAATTAAAATTTGATGATGCAACTAATGAATTTGTTGAAGAAGTCTTGACTACTGATGGTATAGAAAGCTACTGGAAGGATGAGGCTATTGCAGCGATTATGCAACATGGCTCGCCAGAAGATTTTCTATATTCTCTTAAGTCTCAACTTCTAAAGGATGATTGCGCACTTTTGATCCGCTTTTGTTTTATTCTCAGAATAGCCTGTCAAAGACCAAACTCACTATATAACGATTTACTGCTTAAAGATGAAAAATCAGGGATGTTAAAGTCTTTGTTTTTGCAACCCTATGGTAATGGTTGGGGAGCACTGTTTAATTTTATTTATGAAGTTAAGCACGATTTGAGCAACTCTATGAATAATCAAGTTGTTGAGGTGATAAATGAATGGTGTGGCCTCATTAATATATATGATGATCTGCCAAAAGCGTCTCACAAGGTTGGCTTGTTGAGTATATGGCTGCTTGAACAGGTTAAAGATTCTTATCGTGATGAAGGGCGAAGAAAAAAGATACTTAATGCTCTATTAAAAGTTTCAACAGCAGTTAAAGAAAAATTTGATGAATTAATGGAGCAGGATGTTTTCATATCCAAGGTAAAGCCAAGAAGATTAAGCTATGTTGACGAGCTGACGAGTTTGGCCCTTGTAGGTACTAATGTACCTATGTTGTGTAAACGTAACCCTGACTTTGTTGTTAAGCTTTCATTGCACGAATGGTTATTGCAAAAACCAGAAAAAGATGAATTTGGTTACGGTTCTTATAGCCGAATAGATGTTGAAGAATCTTTTGGTTTAGATAAAGAACGAGATTTTTTTCCTGCAAGTGGTTCTAAAGGACCTTTTAAGTATCTTCTCCAGTCAAAACCTAGACTAGCGTTAGATTTTATTATCAAGCTATGCAATCTAACGGCACAAAAATATTCGGAATCTGAATTTGCTAAACCTCATTATAATGAAGAAGACACTATTTATGCCTATGAAACAGTCGTAAAGCAAGTAGATATAACACTCAATGATGGCACAATAGTTAAGCAGTATGCGTCACCTCACCTTTGGAAAGGCTATCGAGGACAGTCTACGTTGCCTTACCTGCTACAGTGTGGGCTTATGGCACTGGAGAATTGGCTAGTTGAATATATTGATAAGAGTGACGAGAACAATGAAATAGAATGGATTTATGATTACTTGCTGAGAAAGAGTAACTCTGTAATGCCTACATCTGTTTTATCTTCGGTGGCTACAGGATTCCCTAATAAAGTAGGGAAAGCAGCATTACCTTTACTGAAAACTGCTGATTTATACCATTTAGATTTGATTCGAATGACGCAAGAAATGGGCGGAAATGAAATGCATTTCTTTGGCCTTGATAGAGATGTATTGTCGAAAATCTACATAGAAGAGAGAAGAGAAGCTGCACTTAGACCATGGAGAAAAGAGTCATTAGAAACCTTATTAACAAGGCTTCAGTTCGTAAATGACCTAAGGGATGACGCTTTAAAAATTGTCGATGATTTGACAAGTGAAGCGACGGCTCGTAATGAAAAAAACCTTCGGTATATGGTACACCGAGTTGATACAAGAACTTGGGAGGCTGTTGAAGACAAAGATAATGATCGAATATTGCTTCAAAGCTCGTCTGACCTTCCGGAAGATTTAAAGCAAGATCAGCAGGAGTTTAATGAAAAACATGCAATTGATAACACTGTAACTAGTTTGAATTTATGGGGACGAAAATTATTCGAAGAGAAGTTACTCGAAGAAAAATATTTCTCTTCATATCAAGATGCATTAATAGCCGCAAAAGAATTACTCAATTCCCTCCAAAAAGGTGAAATTCACAACCTTGCCGATATGGCGGTTGGTACAATCACAACTGTTGCTGCTGTTTGTGTTAGAGATGACCTTTCGAACTTAAGTGATGCAGATAGAGAATGGTGCCTAGGAATTATCTTAGAATCAATATTTATGCTCGCAGATCACAAGAATGGAATAACAGCCCATGATAAAACTGATTATTATGGCTCTGGGGCGTGTGCATTTGTTTTGCCTAAATTATTTGATTTAGAGCTAGATTCAGAACAAATAGAACATTTGAAGTTTGCTTTAGCTACAGCATTAACCCATGAGAACCTAAACGTAAGTGCTAGTGCTGCTAAAGGTGTAAGAGAGTTTCTTTGGTCTAGAGACGCTGAATTAGCATCTCGTTGTATTGGTGGAATAGTTGAGTATGCCAGATTACAAAAAGAAGATAGTTTGGCACGCCAGTTTTACCACCTACAAGGTGATGAATTACAAGCAGCTCACGAGAAATGGAATGACCTTATAATAACGTTTCGTAATGAATTAGTTGAGGGTAAGTTTAAGCTTTCGGTTAACGATATTTCTTTGGAAAGCCACTGTTCATGGTTTCTTCATTTACCAATGTTAATGGTTCCATATTGTACTTCGGATGATATTCAGATTAAGTTGGTTAACAGGTTGGTGAATTTTATATTTGATACTGAATATCAAAATCATCGCTCAAGTGGTGATGAAATAATAAATCATGACATAAAAAAACAGATGCGAGATTGTCTTTCTGAGCATGTTATTTATTCAAGAAATAATAATTTTATGCCCTTCAAAGAATTATTAATCTTGGGGTGTTCAAAAGCACCTAGCTTTGTTTATTCGTTAACACTCTCATATCATGTCGCTGTGGAAAAAGAAGGTGATTATGATGCTATATGGACACTTTGGAGCTTGTTAGCACCAGAAGCACATAAGATAGCTTTGAATGATGTTAATGAGCGTTATATCGGTTTGCAGAATGATTTAAATCAGTTGTTACGTGGAATGATGTATGCTGATTGCCCTTGGCAAGGTAATGAGAATGAAGAAAGTGATATGAAACGAGGAGCACATCATTTATTAGAGTTTGCAAATGAATCTGCAAACAATAGCCATGTATTTGAAGCATTAGCATCATTAATGTATCAATTTCATGGGGTGTTCTTCGATAAAGGTATCCACTTGTTAGCCTCAAAATTTGCTGATAACTCAGGCCTTATACCTAGGCAAGTCAATACAGCTTATTATTTGGAAATGTCGATAGGAAGATATTTACAAATTGAAAATAGGGGTACATTAAAGCGAAAAATGTATAACTCATGTCTGGAGTTACTTAATGGAATTGTAGAGACTGGTTCTGCGCGGGCTTATTATCTTCGAGAGCATATGATTCGGTCGAGAAAAGTATCTGTTTAAATGGTAGAAAGGCCAATTGAGTTGGCATTTCTACATCGTAGTATTTGAAGTATTATCGGCAAAACTGCAACTGGTTGCTAAAAGGTGCAGCAGACAATTTATTTTTGTAAAGAAAAGACTGAAAACTATCATAGTAGATGTGTAATAATTCTTACTAACTTTACACAATCCATGACGGAGGAAGTAAAGCTTATAAATATCAGTGACATACCTGTGTTTTATGTTAACTACCATTTTAACCAAAGACAAAAATTAGAATGTTGAAAAACTATTGAAGACCGCTACTTAGCGGTCTTTTTGTTTTATAGGGTTATTATACCAATCCGCAATAATACCTAATCATTTTGTGTGGCTAAACATGTTGCTACTTGCGTTAAAAATTTGTTATTTAGAATAGCTAAATACCAAAATGCTTGTCTTGTTATCGACAATGTTTTACTGCCTATAAATAGAACACTCAAGTAAGCGAATTGGTTTAAAAGTAGCGATTAGCTTACTTACGATTTTATATTTAAAGTTGATTAGCTACCTTGTACTTATGGCTTTTTTGAACAACACTTCAGTTATCAATATAACGTTTGGGTGAGCTATGTTTAAGGGGCGCTATTGGTTATCAAATCATTTAAAACCGGTATGTTTGGCCTTGCTTATTGTCTTGCTGATTGGTTTTAATTTTATATTAAGTAATGCATTACATTTAAAAATATATAGAGCTGGTCACCAGCTTGTAAAGCAAGTGTATGAATTGCAATTAAATGCGCCATTAGATCAAAAAACTTTAGCTGTTTTAGTTAAAAGCAATGGATTTACGCTTTCAGCGGAGCCGTCTTCTGGGCATTTTAAAAACCTAATGAAGCCAGAGCTTAAAGTGTTTTCGTATAAAACGTTAAATTTAGGCCTTTATCACCCTCCTATCTGGATAATGGAAAGTTACCTCTTCATTTTACTCAACCTTATTGTTTTAGGAGCTGCAAGCTCGCTTTATCGCTGGGGAAATGCAGTTAATTTAAAACAATTGAAACGACTCAATAGTCAGCCTAAGGAGTTAAAATTACCAAGTGACACGTGCGATAGGGTAGATATAGTTAAAACCGTTAAAAGCGATGAACTAGGGTCGCTCTATGCAGCGGCTGAGCAGTATCATAGTTTATTTATTTTAGTGAGTTGGGATTGCGAGTTTGATAAAAATACTGACTTAGAAACAAGCTTTAAAGTATTAATACTTAAAAGCGTTCCTGAAATAAAAAAAATTGCTGTGAAAGTCATTAACCCTGAACAACTAACCATTACACTCTACAATGTGCCTATCGCTGAGCTTGATCGTTATACTGAACGTCTATACAAAATTATTTTTAATGTGTGTCAAAGCCATCAGAAAAATACGACTCGTAAACATGTTAAGTTAGGTGCATGTAACTTTCGCTTAGGTGCCGATCAATCCAAGGTACTGCAAATAGCAAAAGCGGCCTTAACGCTTTCTCAAAATAGTATGTTATTGCACCGTCATCGATTAGCACTGAGCAAAAGCCAAGAAGTGTTATTTTGTAATGAGCAGGTTATTAACAATATTAAAAAGAATAAGTTTATGCTTTCTTTTCAGCCTGTGTTCGATTTGATTAGTGGCGATATTATTCAGCATGAGGCATTAATAAGAGTAAGGCACGACATGCATGGTTTGCTGGCGGCTCAGTATTTTATTAATCAAGTTGAGAGTAAAAATGACGCGCTAATACTCGATAAAGCGGTGTTATCGCAAATACTCACTCTGGTAATGGCTGAAAAGTCACCATTAAGCGTTAGCATTAATATGCACCCTAACAATTGGCTTAACGAAGAGTTTTGGAGCTGGTTAAGCACACAAATGGATAGGCTGAATTTAAGCTGCCAATTACAGTTTGAAATGAGTGAAGCTTTTTTTTGCAACAACAAAGATGCGTTAGCAAATACGCTAAATATAATAAAAAAACACAGATCTAATATTATTATTGATAATGTAAAAACGAGTGAAAACATTCCTCTGCTTATTCACTGTGAAGAGGTAATAGGCTTAAAGCTAAGTTACGATCTAGTGCACTTAGTCAATGAAAAATCACATAATCAAAAATGTATCAAAAACATTGTTAATGCAGGAAAAATGTTAAACCTTCCTGTTTATGCGGTAGGAGTAGAAACTCAAAAAGAACTTATTATGCTTACGAAACTAGGTGTCGCGGGCGCGCAAGGGTTTTATTTTTCGGAACCTTTACAAGAGCTAACTCAGGCTGTTTTTCATTGATTTACTTTAGCTTTTTAATTAAACCCTACGCATTGGGTGCTCGACTGAAAAAGTATACTTAAATAAGTTTTCTGTACTTAAGCCCCTCTAATCCTTGTAAGCCGCCGGTATGAACTGCAATTATTTTACTGCCAAAAGGAAAATGATCTTGTTCTATTAACTTCCACAGAGCGTACATCATTTTACCACTATAAATAGGCTCTAGCGGTAGGTTGTGTGTAGTGCTCATATGTTGGCAAAACGCCCATAACTCAGGAGTGAATTTACCATAGCCACCGCCATGAAAATCGCAAAGCAATTGCCAGTTAGTTTGTGACCTTGCTTTAGCGCTTAGCTTACGGACTTCCTCTATTAAATATTGTGCTTGCTTTAAAACTGCAATTCCTATTATTTGTGTTGTTACATTACTGCCCTCAATAAGGCCCGCAAGCGTTCCACCACTACCTGTAGGGCATACTAAGTAATCGTGTTTTGGTAAACTTTGTGCAAGCTCTGCGCAGCCTGGTATTGCATAGGTATTTGTGCCACCTTCAGCAAGAAAATACGCATTGGGGAATTTTGTTCTAAGGTCTGCGAGGTATTGTGCATCGTTTCGCAACTTATATTCAATACGGTTAACAACATGAAGCTGCATGCCACACTGCTGTGCAAATTGAATGGTTGGGTTGCTTTGATCTAAATTAGGCCCGCGAATAATCCCATGCGTTGTTAAACCAAACATTTTTCCCGCTGCAGCGCACGCATGTATATGATTTGAAAATGCGCCACCAAATGTAAGCAACTCGGTTTTATTCTGGGACTGCATTTGTATTAAATTATATTTTAGTTTTCGCCACTTATTCCCGTTTATTAAAGGGTGGAGCAGATCATCTCGCTTTACTAATAGCTCAATGCCTTTACCTTTTAACCACGGATCATCGATTTTTTGCGTAATAGTGGTTTCATTTATTTCGAAAGATGCAGGCATTTTTTCTCAATTAAAAGGATAAATAATAAAATACACGGCTAATTTTATAGCTTATAAATAGAAGGGGCTATACAAAATTACGGTGGATTGTTTTGTGTAACAGTGCATTGATTAAATTTTGAGTAGCTAGATTGGTTAACATGTTTTAAAGTTAACCAATTGTAAAGGGAGTTTAGTTATGAAAAAACAATTTCAGAAAACAATACTTATAAAAAAACAGATTGGCTTTTCGTTACTGCAGCTAATAATTGTTATTGTCACTTTTGGGGCGTTAGCTGTTTATTTTGCCCCGCGCTTTTTAAACCTTCAAGGGGAAGCACACGCATCCATTCTTGAAACACTGCAAGTATCAATTCAAGCTGAAATAAGCGTTGTACATGGAAAAGCCATTATCAAAAACGTCCATAATAAAGCTAGTGCCAGTATCGAGCTTGATTCAGGAAAAATGGTTGATATTGTTTATGGCTATCCTGCTGCAACTGAGGCCGCTTTTAAGGCCTTTTTAGATACTAAATTTGCAACTGAACACACTGGGGATTTTAATATTACGAGTAGCCCACAAGCTGCTAAAGCTATTATTTACCCCAACAGTTATTCTGCAGTGGATAATTGCCGTATTGAATATGTTGAAGCCAAAAACAACACGAAACAAAATGTAATTATGGCGCCCGCTTTAAGCGTATTTACGTCTGAGTGTTAGTGCAAAAAATAAGTGTTTATAAGTTTGCTAGTTTATTTGATAACGTAATTTTTAATGGTTAAAGGTTAAATAACGCAAATACGCTAGGTTTAATACAAAATGATACTCAACGGTGATGAATAACCTAAAATAAAATAGTTTCACTGTTAAGTGTAAGTTTATGAATTTAAGTAAGATCTAAGCAGTGTTTAACAATTTATTGGCTTTAGAGTAAATGATCAGGTTATTTACTAGCGTGAAACGGGCGAATAGTTGTAAACTAAGATAATAATTGAACAAAGCTTGTGTTTTGCGCTGCAAGTACATAGCATAAGACTTTAATTATAAAAAAATAATAACGACCAAATAATTGCCGCTTTTTGGGACTGGAATATATGCGAATTACTCCTTTATCTCTGTTAATTACAGCTAGTTTGTTAGCAAGTAGTGCATTTGCACAAGACACAGCTACCGTAACTGGAATTGAGTCAGAGATTAGTGTTAAACAGACAGAATACGATAACTCGACAAGAATACTTGATAAACATTTAAAAGAAGAAAGTCAGTTACAAAATCAATTAGAGCTACTTCGTTCTCGTTCAACTGAGCTAGACAAAGAAAAAAACCAAGCGCTCGACGCGATGAACGAAATGTATCGCCGTTTAATTGATGATCCATCAATAAACATTACAAGCGCTCAATCTCGCTATCAACAGGCGGTAGTTGATCACAAGCAAAATAAAGATGATATCTCTATGCAGTTGGCGGCAATTGCATCCCACCGAAAAGATATTGAGCAAATTAGAGTTGCTAAGCACACTTTACTAAATACTTTAGAAAGCCTGAAAGAGCAGTTAACAACGGCTCGTGTAGAGCGCTTGCGTAACGAGTTTACGCGTGAAGGTACGCTTGAGGTTAACCATACAATAAATTGTAAGCGCACAGAAACACTTGCGGCGTGTGAGCAACGTGGTCAGCAAATGGGGTTACAAAAAGCAACCAAACGCTTTGTAGACCAAATTTTTGCAAACTTAACAGAAGAACGCATCGTTGAACCAAAACGCAATTTAGCTGGTGCGCAAGTACAAATTTTAAGTAGCCATGTAGTGAGTAGTGCATTTAGCGGCCAAGGTAATTATAACGTTAACTTAAGCGTTTCAATGCGCGGTGAAGTTAATAGCAGCCGTTTATGTAACTTATTAAGTATAGATAACCGCTATTGTTCAGAATACGGTTCACCCCTTAATACCGCTTACCAGCCAACTTATGGCACAACGTATACGGATAGTCAGTTAACATTCAGCAATAGCGCGGATAATAACAGTGCAGTTTCGGTATCGCGCTTAAACAATCAGCCTGTACGCGATTATTCTGTTAAGCAGCCAGTACAATCTAAACCTGATTACACGGTTGTTGAACAAAAAAAAGATCAGTCGGTAGAGCTAACTCTTCGCTCTAACGTTTACGACGATGAAGTGTTTATTAATGGTGTGAGCTTTGGTTCTACACGCTTAATTACGCGTTTACCAAAAGGTGTGCACGAAATTGAAATTCGTAAGTTAGGCTACAAGCCTTACCAAGCACGTGTAAACCTAAATAAAGCGCAAACAATTAATGCTAACTTAGTAAAAAAGCCTAAGTCGATTGCTGCACCGACCTATACTCGCGAGCAACCAGAAACACAAACACGTAGAGTAAGCGAAAATGTTAACGTTTTAAACGCAAATGTAGAAACACCTGTTGTGGTTATTCCTGCTGGCAAATTTAAAATGGGTGATATTAATGGTAACGGATTGGCCAATGAGCGCCCCGTTATTGAAAAAGCTATTGCTAACTCATTTGCTATGCAAAGCAAGGAAGTAACAGTAGGCGACTATGAAAAGTTTGTTGCTAATACAGCGTATAAAACAGAAGCAGAAATAAATAAAGGCTGCGCATATTATTTAAATGGCGAGCCAGTATGGGAGGCGGCTTTAAATTGGCGCAATCCTGGTTTTGAACAAGGCAGTGATTTTCCGGCTGTATGTTTAACTTACAACGATGCAAAAGCATATGCTGAGTGGTTATCGGGCCAGACAGGTCAGCAGTTTCGTTTACCTAGCGAAGTTGAGTGGGAATATGCAGCTCGTGCAGGTACAGAAACTGAGTACCCTTGGGGTAACGAAATTGGTAAAAACTTAGCTAACTGTGGTTGGTGTGGTAGTGAATGGTCAAATAAGCGTGCTGCACCCGTGGGATCTTTTTCTCCAAACGCGTTTGGACTTTACGATACGGTAGGTAACGTATGGGAATGGACCAATAAAAAATCAGGTCAATCGGATGTTGCCGTAAGAGGTGGAGCATGGAATTTTGCACCAAGTCTTGCGCGTGTATCAACACGACTAATTTTAGCGCCTGATTTTAGATCAAACTACATTGGTTTTCGCTTAGTTCGCGAGAGATAAACTTTATAAGGAAGCATTGCTTCCTTTTTTAACAAATTCACAAAGGCGCCACACTTTATATTGCTCATCAAAATAGGCATGTTAAAGTGAGGCAGCTAATATAAGAACGTATTTCAAAGGTCATCCAGCCTCATGTTTAAAAAACTCCGTGGTATTTTTTCTAACGATCTATCGATCGACTTGGGTACAGCCAATACCCTAATTTATGTAAAAGAAGAAGGTATTGTTCTAAACGAACCTTCAGTTGTTGCTATCCGTCAAGAGCGTGCTGGTGGCCCTAAAAGTGTTGCATCGGTAGGTACCGAAGCAAAACAAATGCTAGGTCGTACGCCGGGTAATATTAAAGCAATCCGCCCAATGAAAGACGGCGTAATTGCTGACTTTTATGTAACAGAAAAAATGTTACAACACTTTATCAAGCAAGTGCATAACAATAACTTTATGCGCCCAAGTCCGCGTGTACTTATTTGTGTACCATGTGGTGCAACGCAAGTAGAAAAACGTGCAATCCGCGAATCGGCAATGGGCGCTGGCGCCCGTGAAGTTTACCTAATTGAAGAACCAATGGCTGCGGCAATTGGTGCAGGTTTACCAGTATCAGAAGCAACAGGCTCTATGGTTGTTGATATTGGTGGTGGTACAACTGAAGTTGCCATTATTTCACTAAATGGTGTGGTTTACTCATCATCAGTACGTATTGGTGGCGATAAATTTGACGAAGCGATTATTAACTATGTGCGCCGTAATTTTGGTAGCTTAATTGGTGAAGCAACCGCTGAAAATATTAAGCACCAAATTGGGTCTGCGTTTAAAACAGACGAGCCAATTGAAATTGAAGTACGTGGGCGTAATCTAGCTGAAGGTGTTCCACGTTCATTTACGCTTAACTCACACGAAATTTTAGAAGCCCTTCAAGAGCCACTAATGGGAATTGTAAGCGCAGTGATGGTTGCCCTTGAACAGTCGCCACCAGAGCTTGCGTCAGATATTTCTGCACACGGTATGGTACTTACTGGCGGTGGTGCACTATTAAAAGATTTAGATCGTTTACTAATGGAAGAAACAGGTATCCCTGTTGTTGTAGCCGATGACCCACTAACGTGTGTAGCACGTGGCGGCGGTAAAGCATTAGAAATGATTGATGTTCACGGTGGTGACGTTTTTAGTTACGACTAATGAAATTAATGTTCGGGCGCACTGTCTCTTTGCAACTGCGACTTTTTGTCGCAGTGCTTTTGAGTATCGTACTCATAGCTGGAGACCGTTACACAGAAGGTGGAACCGTTGTGCGCACCAGTTTAAATACGTTGGTTAGCCCGCTTATTTATGTTGCCAACTTACCTTATGAGTTATTTAGCATTGGCGCTAAAAGCTTACACACTCGCGATCAACTTCTCACTGAAAATGAAGCACTGAAAAAAAAGCAAATGCTACAAAGTGAGCAGTTGCAACAGTATCAGTTTTTAGCCAGAGAAAACCAAAAGTTGCGCGCATTACTTGGCTCATCAGCAAAACAATCTAACCGTAAAATTATTGCGCAAGTACTTTCCGTTCACTCAAACCCCTACAGTCATCAAGTTGTTATTAACCGTGGCACCACCGACGGCCTTAGTGAAGGCCAAGCTGTAATAGATGAAATGGGAGTGGTAGGGCAGCTGACAAAAGTAGGCTCCACTACATCGCGCGTACTACTGATGACCGACACAACTCATGCAACACCGGTGCGTATACTTAGAAACGACGTGCGAACCGTCGTTGAAGGCATTGGTAAAATTAATGTAGTTAAGCTTTCGCATGTGCCTCATAGTTTAGATGTACGTATTGGTGATGTATTGGTGACTTCTGGGTTAGGTGGCACATTTCCTGAGGGGTATCCGGTGGCGATAGTCACAGAAATTAACCGCGATGAAGGCCGCCCATTTGCACAAGTATTTGCAGAGCCTATAGCGTTGCTCGACCGAATTCGCTTGTTGGTTATTTTATGGCGCAACCAACAGGAGCAAATAAACGATGATTAACCGTTATTCATTGTTAATTGCGCTGAGCATATTTTTTGCCTTAATAATGGCGCTAATGCCGCTGCCATTCTCGTTTGAACCATTCAGACCGGATTGGGTCTTATTAGTACTTATGTATTGGTCATTAGCCGTGCCACATCGGTTAAATATTGGTACTGCTTGGGTCGTAGGTTTACTCATTGATTTAGCGTCAGGCTCACCTTTAGGTGTTAACTCGCTGACATTTTCGGTGTGTATATTTATTACCGCAAGCAACTTTCAAAAAATTCGTAACTTCTCACTTTGGCAGCAAAGTTTGTTAATTGGTTTGTTTTTAACGCTTTATCATTTAATGCAGTTTTGGCTAAACCATTTTTTGCTTGGTGTTTACTTTAACCCACAATATTTATGGCCAGTATTTACTGGCATGGTAAGTTGGTTTTGGGTGTTTTTATTACTTCGTAAGTACCGCAGACATTTTAGGATCAGATAATGAATACTGCCGTATATCTGGCATCAGCTTCTCCTCGTCGAAAAGAGCTACTTGCCCAATTGGGTATTGAATTTTCTCAATTTAGTGTTGATGCAGACGAAAGTCAGCTTCCCAATGAACTCCCTCATGATTACGTAGAGCGTTTAGCACGCCTTAAAGCGCGTTCAGGTGTTGAACTTGGTTACACAGACCGGCCAGTGCTTGGTAGTGATACGGTTGTTGTTATTGGTAATGAATCATTATGTAAACCACGCGATGAAGCCGATTTTACTCATACACTAAAGCGCTTGTCTGGAAATACACATCAGGTACTAACTGCGATTGCTTTTGCAACCAAAGATAAAGTACTTAGCCAAGTTGTCAGTACCGACGTCACATTTAAAAAACTGAGCGATGAAGAGATCAAAGCCTATTGGCAAAGTGGTGAGCCACAAGATAAAGCCGGTGGTTATGGCATTCAGGGGCTAGGTGGTCGCTTTATTACACATATTTCAGGTAGCTATTTTAGTGTTGTCGGCTTACCTTTATATGAGACTGAACAATTATTACACGCATTTTTGAGAGGGTAGCATGAGTACAGAATTACTGATCAACGTAACGCCGAGTGAAAGCCGTGTTGCCCTAATCGAAAACGGTGTGCTGCAAGAGATTCAATTAGAGCGCATTGGTAACCTAGGTATTGTTGGTAATATTTACTTAGGTAAAATAAGCCGTGTTCTACCGGGAATGCAGGCAGCATTTGTTGATATTGGCTTAGAGAAAGCCGCATTTTTACATGCATCAGACATAGTAAACAGTGCCTCCATTGTTGAAGGCGTAGACGATGTACCAATAAAAAAAGTGCAAGACATACGCGAACTGGTTCGCCAAGGCCAATACATTATGGTGCAAGTGGTGAAAGATCCATTAGGCACAAAAGGTGCAAGGCTAACGACCGACATCACTATTCCTTCTCGTTACTTAGTATTTATGCCAGACGCAACGCATGTTGGCGTGAGTCAGAGAATAGAAACAGAAGAAGAGCGTTCTCGCCTTAAAAAAATTGTTGCAGAATATGGCGATGAAAATGGCAGCTTTATAGTTCGCACAGCGGCCGAAGGCGCAAGCGAAGAAGAGTTAAGACACGATGCTGGTTTTTTAAGGAAGCTGTGGGAAAAAATAACCGCACGTCGTAAAAAAACTAACAAAGCAACCATATTGCATGAAGACCTAACACTTGCCTTTAGAACACTGCGTGATTACGTGGGTGAAGACATGGAGCGTATTCGTGTTGACTCAAAGCTTACCTATCAAGAGCTAAAAATATTTACCGAAGAATTTGTACCGCAACTTTCACAAGTACTCGAGTACTATCCGGGTGAGCGCCCTATATTCGACTTATTCGATGTAGAAAACGAAGTGCAAAAAGCGCTGCATCGTAAAGTAACGTTAAAGTCCGGCGGATACATTATTATTGATCAAACAGAAGCTATGACTACGGTTGATGTAAACACAGGTGCGTTTGTAGGGCATCGTAATTTAGAAGAGACTATTTTTAATACTAATGTTGAGGCAACGTCTGCCATTGCGCGCCAGTTAAGGCTTCGTAATTTAGGTGGAATAATTATTATCGACTTTATCGATATGGTCAGTGAAGAGCATAAAAGCCGTGTATTACACTCGCTTGAATCGGCGCTTGCTAAAGATCGCACTAAAACAAATATTAATGGTTTGTCAGCGCTTGGGTTAGTTGAAATGACCCGAAAACGTACCCGAGAGAGCTTAGAGCATATTTTATGTGATGTATGTCCTGCCTGTTCAGGACGTGGCTCACAAAAAACAGTCGAAACGGTATGCTACGAAATTTTGCGTGAAATTGTACGCGTAAACCGCGCCTACGCAGCCGATAAGTTTATGGTTTATGCAGCACCAGCTGTAAGTGAAGCCTTACTTAATGATGAGTACCACAATTTGGCAGAGCTTGAATTATTTATAGGTAAGCAAGTACACATACAAACAGAAAGCTTATACAGCCAAGAGCAGTTTGATGTGGTAATGATGTAATGAAAGCAAAAGCGGTCTGTTTTTTTTGTTTTAGAAAGTTATGGCAAACCTGCGCCATAATTTTGGTATTACTGGCCGTTATTGTTTCAATATTAAAATACACACTCCCTTACGCAAACGATTATAAAGGTGACATAGAAACCTACCTAGATGAAAAATTTGCTATTAGTTTATCTATTGGTGCTATTTCAGCAAGTTGGCAGGGAAATGGTCCTGCTCTTGTGCTTGAAGACTTGTCGTTTAAAGATAATGAAACTGCACCTATTTCGCTAACCATTGCAAAAACTAGCCTAGAGCTTAACTTATGGGAAAGCATAAAAACACTGCAATTAAAGTCTAATTACTTTGTTATAAATGGCTTTCATACCACAGTAAATGTGACAGACTTGTTTGAGAGTAGTACTCAAGATGATGTTTCGTTTGAGCAAAAAGAGGTTATAGAAGGGCTGTTTTTAGGTAATACAGGTCATTTTGCAATAGAAAACTCCAGTATTAATTTTGTTTTAGACGACAACAAAGAGCGTAAACTCCTGCTTGAAAATATCATTTGGCAAAATGAAGAGTCACAACATTTAGGCAGTGGAACATTAGCTTTACCTGGTATTTCGGTTGGCACCTTTGACGCGCGTATTGCTCTGAAAGGGGAAAGCTTAGAAGAAGTTGCGGGCAACATGTATGTCCAAGCCAATAAGGTAGATGTGTCTAATTGGTTGGCGCAATATATAAATACTGAAAAACAACAGTTAACTAGCGATATCAATTTACAGGCTTGGTTAAAAATTGAAAAAGGCCTGATTGACGATATAAAAATGCAGTGGCTGCCAAGCTCCGTTACTTGGTTTAATGAAGCGCAAAGCCAACAAGTTAGTTTAAGTGAAGGTGGCTTTCACCTTTATCCTGAGCAAGGTAATTGGCATTTAAAAAGCACCGGTTTAGCGTTTAATAACAACAATAAGACATGGCCAAGCTTAGAGTTTGAGGCTCAACTAGGTGAAAAATATCAAATTTGGTTAAATCAAGTAGATATAGCGCTGCTGGCTAACTTGGCAGCATTGACTAATTTTGACTCTCTCGATGCTTTTTTAAAGCGTAAACCAAGTGGGCAAATACAGCAGGCATACGCTAATTATGAAAGTAACCAGCAGTGGCAAGTATGGTTTAACGCCAATAACATTGGCTGGCAAGAGCTTAACTCAGTACCTGCAGCGCAAGGTTTGCGCGTAAACGGGTTAGTAAACCAAAATAAAGGTCGTATCAGCCTATTTGGCGAAAACGGCACCTTAATAACTGGCGACAGCTTTAGTGACAACATTAAGTATAACCAGCTAAACATAGAATTAGATCTCGCAAAGCAAAATAATAATTGGCGTATTAGCAGTGACAATATTTGGTTTGATAACAATGAGGTCACACTCGCTGCTGAGATGCAGCTTAGCTTTGGTGATTCACCGCGCCTTGATTTATACGCAGAGGCGTTTGCAGAGGATGCCAGTATTGCGGGTCATTATTTCCCGTTAAAAGCAATGAGCCCAGAACTCGTTAGTTATCTTAACGGGGCTATTAAAGGCGGTGAAATATCAAAAGCTCAAGTTTTATTTGCCGGGCCATTATCTGGGTTTCCGTTTAAAGATGGCTCAGGGCAATTTGATGTACTTGCCCAAATTGATGACGCCACGTACCAGTTTGATCCGCAGTGGCCAGCTGTAACAGATGCAAAGGTAAAACTACATTTTGCTAATGAGCGCATGGATATTTACAGCCAACAAGGCACCTTGGTTAATTTAAATGTGGGTAATAGCGTTAAAGTTAGCATTAATGATTTAATGAATGCCGATGAGCTTGTGGTGCAAATAGATAAAAAAGCGCCGATGGAAAACCTGCACACCTTTTTTAAAGCTACGCCTATTGCGAGCCCGCTAGCTGATATTTTTGAGGTCATACAAGGCCAAGGTGAAGCCGATGCCAGCATTGAGTTACTGGTAGGTTCAAAGTTTGAAGGTGGTGCAAGTGTTAGTGGTACCGTCAAGCTAGATGATTTGCCAGTATTTATTGCCACACCCGGTATTGCATTAAATAACTTAACCGGCGTGCTTAACTTTAAAAACGATAATATCGAACTTAAAAATGCGAGCGCTACATGGCTTGGGATGCCGCTGGCAATTAATTATACTAGCCAAAGTGAAGCGAGTGACTACAAAGCAAACATAAATATTAATGCACAACTTGATGCCAATACCCTAATTGATAGCGGGCAAGGTATTTTAAAAGGCTCACTAGAAGGGCAAAGTGCGGTTGATATAGGGCTTGTGCTTAACTTTACCGAGCAAGGGTTTAATTACCGTGCTCAGGTTAACTCTGACCTTATTGGGTTAACAAGTAAATTACCAGCACCATATAATAAAATCGACACACAACCGTGGGTTCTTAATGCGGTTGTTCAAGGCGATGACATTTCAAACCTTATAACAACACAGGTAAATAAGCAGTTTTATTTTAATGCAATATTAGAAAATGGAAAATCGCAATTTAGCAATGCGCATTTTATTATAGGTAAGCAAGACTTAGGCCTTAACTCACAAGACTTAAGCGTTACGATAAACCTAGAGCAAACAGAGCTTGTTCCTTGGGTTGATCTTATTGATCAAATTATTAGTTCAGCCCAAAACGATGACGATCCTCAATCTCAAGGCATTATGCCACCACTGAATGAAGTAGTCGCCAATATTGGCATGCTCGATATTAGCAGTATGGTATTTAACGACTTTGAAATGCGCTTAGCCCCTGAGCAAAGCAATGTGTATTTAAAATTAAACGCCAAAGAACTGCGTGCAGGTGTATTTATTCCTACCTCGCAGCGCAGCCAGCCTATTAGAGTTAACGCAGATTATTTACGCGTTAATTTTGCAGAGCAAATTGAAGCCCCCATTACTGAAGCTGCAAAAGCAGAACCCGAAACCGATTTAACGTGGCTGACGAACTTACCTGCTATAGAGTTTGAATGTGCAGATTGTAAAATTACCAACTACCAGCTAGATAAAGTAAGCGCTTCGTTACTTGGCGACGGTAAGCGATTGGTTATTTCTGAACTCGTTGTTGATAAAGGCGACCATATTTTACGTACTAAAGGGCAATGGCAAAATGGGCTTACCCAGCTAAGTGGCGAGGTTAAAAGTGATGATATAGGGGCCTTGTTTAATGAGTTTGATATTACCACTGCAATTAAGGGCTCTAAAGCGACTATAAACTACAACCTTGCATGGCAAGCTGCACCTTACTCATTTGATGTTCCGAGCCTCAGTGGAGAAATTGATTGGGACTTAGGAGAAGGGCACCTAACCGAAATTGGCGACGGTGGCGCCCGAGTCTTTTCGTTGTTGAGCTTAGATTCGTTGGTGCGTAAATTAAAACTTGATTTTAGAGATGTATTTTCAAAAGGGTTCTTTTACAACAGCATGCAAGGTTCTATGCAATTAGAGAACGGTATCGCTTATACAAAAGACACTAAAATGGATGGCGTTCCGGCTGATTTAACTATCAAAGGGTATGCAAATTTAAATACGCTTGATATTAACTACGATCTTGCTGTTGCACCGCAGGTTACCTCAAGTATTCCGGTTATTGTGGCGTGGATGGTAAACCCTGTAACAGGGCTAGCAGCACTGGCACTAGATAAAGTAATACACTCTGCGCGCGTTATTTCTGAAATTAATTTTAAAGTGACTGGCACTATGAGCGAGCCTGTTGTTCAGGAACTAGATAGGAAAAGCCGTGAAGTTACCTTACCACAAGCGGCGCAAAACCAGCCCCAAGCATCAGTCGATTTAAAACTTAAAGATGCTGAAGTAACCGCAACTAATGACTAATTTAGCGACGCCTAAAAACCACAATATATTTGCTTTGCAAATGTGCTCTAGCTTAAATACCGACGACAATATTGCAGAGTTAAAAAAAGCGTTAAGCACACTCCCTGCTAAGCGGCCACTGCTTGTATGCCTACCTGAGGCCTTTTTGGTGTTTAGCAAAAGTGGTCACGATACGCTGTTAATAGCTAAACATATTGAGCAATACAAACGTCAAATAAGCCAGTTGTGTAAACAACATAATATTTGGTTAAGCGCAGGGACAATTCCTGAGCCTTACAACAATACTAAATATTATGCCGCCTCACATTTATATAATAATCAGGGTGAGTGCGTTGCAACGTATAATAAAATACACCTATTTGATGTAAACGTAGATGATAAAACGGGGAGTTACCGCGAATCCGATTTTACCCAAGCTGGTAGCGATGTGGTTGTGGTTGAATCCCCCTTTGGTAAACTAGGTCTAACAGTATGTTATGATCTGCGTTTTAGTGGCTTATTTACTGCGCTTGTGCGTAAAGGAGCAGAGGTTATTTTAGTGCCAAGTGCATTTACAATGGTGACAGGCCAAGTACATTGGCAGGCATTATTAGCGGCGCGAGCAATCGAAACCCAATGTTATGTCGTTGCTGCAGCCCAATATGGCACACATGAAAATGGCCGACAAACGTATGGTCACAGTATTATTATTTCACCCTGGGGTAACATTTTAAGTAATTTACCCAGCGGTACAGGTTTTATTAGCGCTAACGCTGATTTAGAGCAGTTAAAAAAAATTAGACGAGATATGCCTGTGCAGTCTCATCAACGATTTAGAGAGCATTTATTATGAATTCGGTTGAACAGCATTTATTACACGACAGCCAGCTAAATAGAGAAGAGCTCGAAAAAACGCTCGCTTACATACATCAGCACAAAGTAGACTACGCCGATTTATACTTTCAATCGAGTCATCACGAGTCGTGGGTACTTGAAGATGGCCTAGTAAAAGAAGGCTCTTACAATGTAGAGCGCGGAGTTGGCGTACGTGCAGTAAGCGGCGAAAAAACGGGCTTTTCATATTCAGATGCTATCAACTTAGAAGCGCTTAACAAAGCGGCTACAGCAGCTCGCAGCATTGCCGATGCAGGCGAAGATAAAGCCATTAAAGTATTTAGTGATGTATCAGCAAAAGTGCAATTTGCACCGCATCAGCCAATTTCAAGTATGAGCGATAGCGATAAAGTTAGTTTATTACGGGAGCTTGAAAACTACATTCGAGAACTCGCCCCCGATGCAGAGCAAGTAATTAGCTCTATGTCAGCAGTATACGAAGAAGTATTAATTGCAGCCAGTGACGGTACATTTGCTACCGATATTCGCCCGCTTATTCGTTTAAACTGTTCAGTATTGCTTGAACAAAATGGCCGTCGTGAGCGCGGTGGCGCAGGCGGTGGAGCACGTTTAGATTACGGCTATTTTAAAGAGCTGGTAAACGGTAAACCACGTTGGATGGAGTTTGCACAAGAAGCTGTTCGCCAAGCTAAAGTCAACCTAGAAGCCATTGACGCGCCAGCTGGCACTATGGAAGTGGTATTAGGAAATGGTTGGCCAGGTGTGCTTTTACACGAAGCGGTAGGCCATGGCCTTGAAGGCGACTTTAATCGTAAAGGCGCATCTGCATTTAGCGGTAAGGTAGGCCAAAAAGTGGCTTCTGAGCTATGTACCGTCGTTGACGATGGCACCATGGCCGATCGTCGTGGTTCTCTAAACGTAGATGATGAAGGCACTCCTGCTGCATATAACGTGCTTATCGAAAACGGTATTTTAAAAGGCTACATGCAAGATAAGCTAAACGCACGTTTAATGGGGGTTAACCCAACCGGAAATGCGCGTCGTGAGTCGTATGCGCACTTACCTATGCCACGCATGACAAATACCTACATGTTAGGTGGTGAGCATAGCCAAGCCGATATTATCAGTAGCGTTAAAAAAGGCGTGTTTGCACCTAACTTTGGTGGCGGGCAGGTTGATATTACCTCGGGTAAGTTTGTGTTTAGTGCATCAGAAGCGTACTTAATTGAAAACGGTAAAATTACACAGCCAATCAAAGGCGCCACCCTCATTGGTAATGGCCCTGAAGTCATGCAGCATATTTCAATGGTAGGTAACGACTTAGCACTTGATAAGGGCGTTGGCGTGTGTGGTAAAGATGGCCAAAGTGTTCCGGTTGGCGTAGGGCAACCTAGCCTTAAAATTGATCAGCTAACGGTAGGTGGAACAGCTTAAAAGCTTAACCGATAAAATTCAGGCGCGAAACCCTTCGCGCCTAGTCGTTCTATGAGCTAGTTGCTTGGTTATTTACTTCGCTTAACGCAATTTTATGCTTCATTTCTTCTTCATACCATAGCGCCATAAAACACTCTGTGAGTTTATGCTCTATGTCCAGTGCCTGCTCGGTTGGGCAAAATAGCGTAAAGCGCGCTCTAAACTCACCCAATTCGGTTGTTCCAAAATGTATTTCTGGTGCAGGGCCCGATATTTTTGCATCTAGTTTTCGCTCAATAATCGAGTTATAACGAGTGGCGAGCTCTTCAAACTCTTCGCAATACATTTTAGCTTTCACCGAGAGCGTGTCGTAAATTGGGTAAGGGTTAAAGCTCTCTTTTCGAACAATAGAAAAGCTATGTGTTGCAAAGCGTTTTACATAATTTAGATTTTTAATTGGGCTGGTAATGAGTTTATTATTAGGTATGTAAATCGTTTTTCTTGAAAACTGATAAGTGTGCATGTCTATTTCATGCATGGTTGTTTTTATCCAGTCTGTTTCTGCTACTTCACCGTAATATTCACCGACTTGCACCCAGTCGCCGACCCTAAATGGCCGTGTGGTGACTAAGTAAAAAAAGCCAATAACACATTGAATAAACTCACGAGTGGCTAAAACAATGGCAACCGCAAAGGCCGCAATAGATAACGCAAAATTTTGAATTTCAGTCGACCACACAAACAACAGCGACAGCACCAACACAAAATTAATAAAATGTTTAATGTTATGTGCAATGTAGCGAATATCTTTGTCTTTTTTTTCTGCGCGGTTTCTCGCTAATTTATCAACAAGTACTTTTAATCCAAGTGCAAAACTAAGCATAACAATTGAAACAAGAAACGGGTGTAGCAATATATCAGTAATCATAATATCCAGTTGTAGGTATGTTGATAAACACACGCTAGTATATTGAGTTATTTAGCTAATAAGCAAATTTTACCCTAATAAAAAGGCCCCTTAACACATAACTGTAAGGGGCCTAGGGCGTGTTGATCTTTGATGGTTGAATTTGCAGCAGCATGTTTGGTTTTTAGGCAAGGCATAACCTATGTAGTGTGGTTATTCCCCATAAATAGGCGATAACGCAGCATAAATGCCAAACATGCGCTGCCCTTCGGGTTCTGCCTAGGGGCGATAAACTCTTTGTTACTCGGTTTTTACTTAGCCCACTAGGTTACAAACCTCGCGCC
>Ga0310124_10000018_pt1 | contig 123158 bp, 102 predicted proteins | sample CB11b_AW_Bot5_MG_FD_203507 | JGI IMG/M metagenome (GOLD analysis project Ga0310124, IMG submission 203507) | Marine microbial communities from Western Arctic Ocean, Canada - CB11b_AW_Bot5 | ecosystem: Environmental > Aquatic > Marine > Oceanic | place: Canada: Western Arctic Ocean | collected... | reverse complement strand
ACGAACATCATCACATTGAGATAGTGCTTTTTCAACAGCTTGTACTTTAAATTCATGTGTAAACCGACGACTCATTTTATCTACCTCTATTAAAAGTTAGAGGCGACAACTATCCTGACACAGGGGGCTCGGTGGTGAAAAAATTACTTAGCAATGTACGGTATAAATTTACTGTAGGCGCCTTGCTTGCTGGCGCTTTAATTATGAATATGTAAAAGCGTTGCTTTTATACGCCAGCAAGCTGCGTGTCTACGGTGTAAAGTTTGAGTTGGTTTTGTAGACGTTGAGCTTGCTCACGTTAGAAGCGTAGCTTCTTGTTATTTATAAATATGACCACAGAGCACACCGAGGCGCTGCGCGCTACACAGAGATAAAAAGATTGGTTTTGTTGCTTCTCCTGGTCTTCTCCTTCACTGCTCGGTGGTGAAAAAATTACTTAGCAATGTAAGGTATAGATTTACTGTAGGCGCCTTGTTTGCTGGCGCTTTAATTATAAATATGTAAAAGCGTTGCTTTTATACGCCAGCAAGCTGCGCGTCTACGGTGTAAAGTTTGAGTTGGTTTTGTAGACGTTGAGCTTGCTCACGTTAGAAGCGTAGCTTCTTGTTACTTATAAAAAATATGACCACCGAGAACACAGAGTCGCTGGCGCTACACAGAGTTAAAAAGATTGGTTTTGTTGCTTCTCCTTGTTTTCTCCTTTACTGCTCGGTGGTGACATAATCACTTAGCAATGTAAGGTATAGATTTACTGTAGGCGCCTTGCTTGCTGGCGCTTTAATTATAAATATGTAAAAGCGTTGCTTTTATACGCCAGCAAGCTGCGCGTCTACGGTGTAAAGTTTGACTTTATTTTGTAGACGTTGAGCTTGCTCACGTTAGAAGCGCAGCTTCTTGTTATTTATAAAAAATATGACCACCGAGAACACCGAGGCGCTTCGCGCTACACAGAGTTAAAAGATTGGTTTTGTTGCTTCTCCTGGTCTTCTCCTTCACTGCTCGGTGGTGACATAATCACTTAGCAATGCAGGGTGTTTATTTAATTGCGTAGATATGACTACTTACCAGAACAAAATATTTTGAAAACTAAAACTATCTATTTAAAACTACGTACACGTTTAACAACTATTTTATTACTCAAAATCGCCAAACATAAAATAACCATAAACAGCATAGAGTTTGCACCAGCTTGGAGCGAATAATCGACCGAAGAATGCAATAACATATCAATAATCGCAATAGCACAACCAAAAGCCACACCCTGAAACAACGCCGTTTTGCGCTTACGCATAGTAGCCACACACAACCACAAACAATACAAAATAAGCGCACCCAAAGTAGCTGTAGCAGGAATACCCAGCTCTACAGCAAATTGAATATAATCGTTATGGGCATTATCGTAATAACCCGAATACGGCTCCGACTGATACGCAGGGAACGCCGTATAAAATGTACCGCCGCCCGAGCCCAATAAAGGCTTATCTAAAATAAGCGGAATAGAATCGCGTACCACCTCGTCGCGCGTTTCAGACGCAATACTGGTTTCGCTAATACGCTGCTTAACTTTTTCAACATCAAAAATAGCGCCAATAATGATTAAATCAATAATAAAAAAGCTCACTATTAATAACTTAAACGCCTTAGGCTTATTGTTATAAACAAACAGCGCCAAAAAGCTCACCACCATTAACGCAATAAAAAAGGCCGAGTTACCCATTCGGCTGCGCGTTAAAATAAGCGCCACAATAATTATAATAAGCGAAATACGTAACACAATTTTAGAGCTTAAAAGTATTTCGGCCCAAGCCCGTAAAGTTTGCTTAAGCGTTTGTTTATGCCTACCGCTGGTGCGCTTTAACTCGCTTACCAACACACCAATACCTAAACATAAACACAGCGCTAAAAAGTTAGCCAAAAAGTTAGAATACGTAAATGTACCAATAGCGCGGTCGGTGTGTTTATAACCAAAAATAGGGCTTATTACATCGGGTGATAAATTTAAGTAACTTGCATACAACGCCTGAAAAACCCCGGCACAAATAATGGCATAAATAAGCTGTTTAATACGCTGTGCCGTATTACAGTAAATAAAAATAAGCCAGCAAAAAATAATTATAAAACTGGTTTTTAACAGCATGTGTTTTGTTTGAAAAGGGTCAACGCTTACCGTAAACATTTGCACAGCACATACAGCCGCAATAATGCCTAAAGTAGCAAACACAGGCCAAGAATATAAAGGAGGGTACAGCGGGTGTTTAGTATTTACAGCACTATAAACTAAATGCGTTAAAAACGTGGCGCTAATTAACACACCCATTGCTAATATAGCCCAGGGGCGGTAACTGCCTAACGGCAAAGGGAGCAAAAATAAAATGCCGCACAACAAAGCAAAAATAAAACGATTCACTTATATCCCTATAAATAGTTAATACTAAATTTTAAACTGATTTTTAACGTTTGTTTTCTTAAATCTGTTTTTAAAATGACTTCTGACTTCTGACTTCTGACTTCTGACTTCTGACTTCTAAAATCTATTTCTTTAAACTGACTTCTGAAAACGAATATCTAATCACTGTATTTTAAACATTATTACACAATGCCCAAACACTTACACATAAAAAAACGCAGCCAATTGGCTGCGTTTTTAAACTAAACCGGTGGTATTAGTTACCATTTTCTTCAGAAATGCCGTCGTCGCCGCCATTACCGCCAGCACCCGGAGGTGTTGGTAAGCTAACAAAACCAGGAACACGTGAACGTGCATTTGGGTTAGCATTGCTGTTAGGTGCAGTATTGTCACCAGCAGTTTGGCCAGGTGCATTTGGATTTGCGTTGTTACCGTTAGGGCCCGCTGCTGTCGCTTCAGAAGCAACAGTTGCATCTACACCAGCACTAACTGCAGCAAGTGTTAGCGTATCGCTATCAATACCAGCAGCGCTCATTGCACCTAATACATCAGCAATTAACGGGTTATCTGCGCCTACTGCAGCAATAGCATCGTTAATTAGTGCGTCTACGTCTTCAGCAGAACAATCGCTACATGCAGCTTGAATAGCAGCAAGTAAATCAGCTTGAAGTTGCTCCGGCGTAGCATCTGCCGACGCGTTATTTAATACGCTTACAAGTCCTGAGCTATCTGCTTGTGCATTTGCAGGTAATGTTACTACCGCACTTGCACTAGCAATTAAGCCAGCTAAAAGTAGTTTTTTCATATCTCGTCCCATGGTTGAGTGTCTAATTACAAAATTTTAGCGTATTAGGGCAAAAAGTAAACTCTTTATTTACGCCATTATTATTAGTTTTTACTATTTGCGAGGGTGCCATTATTAAATTACCTTGCACGCCATCGCACCCTAGTTTTTCAAGTACTTTTAAAGTCTCAGGTTTTTCTATTAAACAGGCTAATACTTTAATACCAAAACCGTGGCAAATATTATTAACGGTTTGAATAAAAAATTGGCTTTGGGTGTTATCTAGCAGGTCTTGTATGTAGCTACCATCAATTTTTACAAACTCTATGTCTAACCCTTGTAAGTACCTAAACGACGTTAAACTCGTACCAAAGTGTTCTACACAAACATTAATACCAATATCTTTAATGGCATCTATATGCAAACTGGCTACATGCACATTATAAAGCAAGCTTATTTCGTGCAGCTCAAATAGTAAGTTATTTTTTAAAATAGGTTTAGTAGTGGCGTAAAGCGTAAGCCACTCTATAAAATCGGTAGAATATAACGACGCTTTACTTAAATTAAGCGCAAACACATCTTTAGGGTATTGCTCTTTAACGTTTACAAAGTTGCGTATTATTTTTTTGTCGAGCTCTTCGGTTAAGTTTAGTTTTTCGGCCATAGCAAATAAATGGCCGTTATTTACTTTTTCACCTTCGTGAATAAAGTGCGCAAACACCTCAAAATAACACTGTGTATTTTCAGAGCGAGCCTGCTTAACCGCCTGCACCGAAAAGCTCACCTCGCCAGCATCAATAATCGACTTAATAAGCGTACGCCATTGCTTAACACTAAATAGGGTGTCTTTATCTACTTTATTGTTTGCGGTTGTTTCGCCAATGGTGCAACCGGTATCGAGCGCCGAAAGTACACTCCCTAGGCTAGAGCCTTTTTCTACATTAACTAACGACAAATTAGCAAAGCCGTTTACATGCAGGCTGTTTTTCTTTTGGCTAAAGGCATCGTTAATATCTAACCGCGTTTTATTTAAAAAAGGCACATCAAACGGGGCAAGCGCTATAAAGGTACTGCCATTTAATTTAAATAACTTAGTATTAGTTAGCTCACTTAAAATGTGTTGCAGCGTAGTGCTAACATCGTAAACGTGTTGGTCGCCATCTTGGTAGCTTACAGTTTGGTTAATGTTAGCAAGCGAAGGCAGGGTGATCATCATTGCGGTTATTGGCGCATCGGGGGTTATTGCCTGTACCACCGAGCTAAAATGGTTTTCAAACGAACGGCGGTTACCCAGCCCAGTAAGGGGATCTATGTATACTTCTTCGGTAAGGGTTTGTGTTTGTTTAGTTAACGAGTCAAACGTGCTTTGTAAGTTAACTACCATATTATTTATGGCTTTAGTTACCGTGCGTAGCTCGCGGGCTACCGGTATTTGTTGGTTTAACGTAAAGCGTTTACGGGTAACTAATTGCGCTTGGTGTTCTACCGCTTTTAGTGGCTTAAACACCGTGCCTAAAATTAAAAACGCCACCGCAAGCGAGCCTGCTAATAACAAAAACGATCCGTAAAAGCTGCGTTTAGTATGCTCCCAAAGCGTTAAGTACGACTGCCCCGCATGGCTAGTTACCTCAAGCGTGCCGGCCATTACCCAGCCATTATTAAGTTCGCTGCTCATGGTGGGGGCACTAAGCTGTACCGCGTTTATAAACCAATTAGGCACCGACTCAACCCGTTTAGGGTTAGTAAGCTCAAACACCACATTTTGTTGTGTATCGGTATATTTTATTTGCTTGTAATAGCCACTATCAAAAATAGCGGTGGCCATGGTTTGGGCAATCATTAAGCTTTCGTCGTCAAGATAGGGCGAAACCGAAAGCCCTAAGCTTGTTGCGGTGTCTTGCGCGTGGCTACCCATTTGGGTTTGTAAGTATTGGCGGGTTGTTTGTACGTCGGTTGCTACGCGTACAAAAAACGAAATAACCGATATTAAAATAATAAGGCCATAAACTTGTGTTTTTAAGCTTAGGCCGTGTTTAAAAATTGGCGACATAACTAGTAGTTCCTTTATTGTTACGTGCGATGGGCGCAAGCTCACCGTGTTCTATTCGTTGTAGCATGGTGTTCCAGGCCGACACACCACGGCTATTTTTAACTTTATTACCTAACCCTTTTGCTTTAGCAAGCCATAAACCTTGGCCGTTAAAGCTGTATATAGGTTTTAAATCGGGGCGCTTATTAGCCGGTAAAAGTTTAGTATTAAAATTACCTAACACAAGGGGTATTTGGTTGGGCTCTTCAATATAAATTAATACCATGTGTGGCTGGTTTACTGTTTTTTGGCGCACATACATAAAGCGTATTTTATCCTCAGGTATGCCCAGTGCTATTAATGTTAAGTATTTGGCTATCACGTAGTCTTCGCAGTCGCCCATACCTACGCCTAAGCTTTCAAGCGGGGTTGCCCAGTAATCTGTTTGTTGCCACAGTTCATCGTCGTTTTTGTATTGTATGTGTTTATTAAAAAAGTCGTTAACTAGGTGTATTTTTTGCCACTCGCTTTTACCTTGGCTGCTATCAATAAAGCTAAGCCAGTTTTTTATGCGGGTGTAGCCAGCAGCGCCGTATTGCAGTTGTGCACGGGCAAGTATATCGCTGTTACGCAAATGCATAAGTGCATCTTGCGCATACACAAAAAACGACATAACAATTAAAATGCAAACACCTAAGCGCACATACGTTCCTTTAGTTAAAAATCCCTAATAAACAGCACGGCTAAGTATAGTATTATTACAACAAAAAAGGTAGATAAGTAAAAAGTGCTACAAAGCACTAAAATAGGGCGCTTGCTGGTTATTTTGGTGCAACAAAAAATTAACAAAAAAACAGTATTAAAGGATGTTTTTATAGTTGAGTACATTATTGTGTTGTGTATAATAATAGCCTCACACGGTATGTGACGTACGTTAAAAGGATTTAAGCTTTTGCTTTGCCTTTTTGTGATTTTAAAAACAAAATAAAAAAGGAATTAAAGTGAAAGTATTAAAAGCCGTACTCCCAGTTGCAGGTTTAGGCACACGCATGTTGCCAGCCACTAAAGCAATACCAAAAGAAATGCTCCCCCTGGTAGACAAACCTTTAATTCAATACGTAGTTAACGAAGCCGTAGCCGCAGGCATAAAAGAAATAGTACTGGTTACTCACGCCTCTAAAAATTCTATCGAAAACCATTTCGACACCAGCTTTGAGCTAGAAGCCACACTAGAGGCACGCGTAAAACGCAGCCTATTAGAAGAGGTTCGCTCAATAGTACCAAAAGACGTAACGGTTATTTCGGTTCGCCAATCGGCCCCATTAGGCCTTGGCCACGCAGTACTTGCTGCTAAACCCATAGTAGGCAATAACCCCTTTGCAGTAATGCTACCCGACGTAATAATAGACAAATACAAATCAAACCCAAAAACCGATAACCTAAGCCAAATGATCGACCGGTTTGACCAAACAGGCCATAACCAAGTAATGGTAGAGCCCGTACCACAAGCGCAAGTACAACAATACGGTGTGGTAGACCTAGCCGGTAAAAACATAAGCGCAGGCGAAAACGCGACCATTAAAAACATGGTCGAAAAACCAAATAACGATGAAGCCCCAAGCAACCTAGCCATAACAGGCCGCTATGTAGTATCGCCCACCATTTGGGATTTGCTTGAGTACACTCCACCGGGCGCCGGCGGCGAAATACAACTTACCGATGCCTTATTACAATTACGCCACCTCGAAACGCTCGAAGCCTACCACCTAACAGGTAAGTCACACGATTGTGGCTCTAAGCTCGGCTATATGCTGGCAAATGTTGAATACGCAATGCAATCAAGCCATATGGGTGAAGAGTTTACAAAACAAGTTAAAAAACTAGTAGTTTGAGAGGCGTTAAGTACAGATCTATGCTGATTAAAGAATCTCTAAACTTATCCATAGAGATAAAAATGTCAGTTGGTTCGCATTAAGAAAATAGAAGACTAATGTGATTTTTTCTTAAACATGCTTTATGTATAACTTAGTTATTTTTGTAGAGGTAATTAAAATTAAGTTGGTTTAAAGAGTCCAAGGTTAATTAATAAATTATCAAGCTTTATTTTTTTAAAATTTAATTCCATATCTTTATCAATTTAGTTTATTACCTAATATTAAAGAGTAATTATTAAAAGTAGTTTCAAAATGATGGGGTCGTCTTTGAAAGATTTAGTTACAGTATATATCATCACTTTAAATCGTATTGAATTTTTAAAAAGATCAATTGATTCCGTATTGAACCAATCGTATGAAAATATTGAACTGATAGTGGTTGATAATGGCTCTTCAGATGGTACTCAGTATTTTTTGAAGCAATTAGAAAACGATGAATCTCGACTTAGTTGCATTTATTTACCTAACAACATGGGGGCGTGCTTTGCTAGGAATCGAGCTATAAATTTAGCTGCAGGAATTTATATAACTGGTATGGATGACGATGATTACTTTGCGCCCATGCGAGTTGAAAGTTTGCTCAGTACATATAAGAGTCAGCAATGTTCTTTTGTATACTCTGATGATGGTTATGTGCAAAGTGGCAAACAGTTAAAATCAACTAATAAACCTGATAAAGTCGATTTGAAATTACTGAAGTTTCAAAATTTAGTCGGGAATCAAGTTCTTAGTAAAACTTCATGCTTTAAAAAAGTTGGTGGGTTTGATGAAAGTCTAAGAGCTGCACAAGATTATGATATGTGGTTAAGAATGGTTATCGAATTTGGTACTGCTGTAAAGTCAGATGGTATTACTCAATACCTCGAATCTGGAGATCATAGCCGCATATCTACATCAACAAATAAGTTCAAAGGTTATATGCAGTTTTATCAAAAACATAAATCTATTTTCAATCGCGCTCAAAAGAAACATCAACTACTCAATATTAAGTATGCATGTAGAAGTGTTATATCGAAAAGAGTTTTCTTAACACTTTTCGATCGTTATTTTATAAAAAGAAAGCTTAAGGTATTTATAACTAGAGTTATAAAACGCGGCAGCTATGAATATTAACCAGTTAATTAAAAGTTACGGTGCTCTACTTTTAAGTTTTACAGGGGCTGTTTGCTTATTTTTAAGTTCAATAGTAATGAAAGTTGTAGCCCCACTAAATTCGTTCATAGAGTTTAGCCAGTTAGTTGTTGTGGCATCGATGGCTTTTACTTGGGGGGTTTTAGGCTTTGATAATTATTTTGCTAAGCATTGTAAGTTAGAAGGTTGCTTTATAATAATTAGGATAAGTGAACTGCGTCTTCTTTGTATTTTGCCAATAGTAGGCTCTCTTTTACTGAGTGTTTTTTCATTTTATTTTATCTTTAATGGTAAAGGTAGCCTTTTTCACTTTACCTTATTATCTTGTATGGTTGGGTTTTCGTTATGTTTCTTCACAATCGCAAAGGTATTAGGTGAAAACATATTATGTCAATTTTTTTCTTCTTTGTGGAAGTTTTCGCTTTTAATTGTTGCAATTATCACATATGTACATCCGGTAAAAATTAATTATTTAGTTTCTTTGATAGTACTTATTTTATTTTTATCATCTCTAGTTGTTATAAAAATTAAATTACTAAATAGAATTAAGGTTAAAGAAGAGTCAGGTTCTAAACTAGATTTAAAGATTTGGTTTGCTATTTTTTTTACGATATCAGTAGTAACAATGTTATCACAATTGGACCGTGTATTTATTGCTCGATATTTTGGTGAGGCTGAATTTGCTAAATACTTTTTTTGGAGCGCTATATATTTTTCTCCAGTAGTTATTTATTCGTCATATTTAGGTGTGAAAAATTTTAGCTCTTACAAAGCCAAAAAGGCTAACTACTTTAATTTGCAAGAAGACCTAAAGAAAATAATTTTTTTAAGTACAATTTCATTTGCTATGTCGACATTATTAGGTTTAATCCTTGTACATTTATTTCCAAGTAAAATTACTTGGCCGTCAGTTGAAGTTTTTGTTGTAATAGTAGCTATTGGGTTTATCAGATCAGTTTATATCTATTTATCAAGTTTAATCCAACTTTATATAGAAACGTCATGGGCTATAAAAAAAGGTGTATCTCTAATTCTCTATGTTTTTTTTGGCGGTGTTTTATTTGAGGTGTTTAATTTGGATTTAAAATATATGTTTTTATTCTTGGTTACTGTTTGGTCAATAAGGACTTATCAGTATTTCTCATTTTTACAAATAAAAATGAGAAACACTTTAGAAAATGAGTTGGAGTAATAGATGTTTTTTAGTGATAGAAACTTTATAGTAAAAAATAATACTATTTTTTTATTGTTAGTTTCTTTAATACTATTTTCTGGCTTAGATGCAGCATTTGAATTGTTAAGGTATGTGAAATACTTGATCATACCTTTAGTGATTTTTTTGTTTGTGGTAACAAAAATAGAGATAAAAGAGGTTCATAAAGCATTTTATGTTTTTTTGTTAACTTCATTTCTGTCTTTGTTTTTTTCAAACTTGGACGGAATTAAAGATTTCATATTTATATTGTGTTACGCCTTACCTTTCCTTTTCATAAGAGATATATACTACACTGTTGAGAGAGTTTTTTTGATGACAGTTGTTATTTTTATAATAGGGGTTTTAGTTAGCGGCATTGGTAGTTTTAATTTCTCTTTGATAGATTCTACTTCTAGTTTTGAAAGTCATTCATTCGCTTTTGTTTTTGGTTTGTTTTCAGTCTATTTTTTAATAAGTAAAAAGTGGAGATGGTTTTTAATATCACTTATTTTTAGCATTTTAGTATTGAAGAGAATATCATTAGTTGCTGTTTTATTATGTACTTTAGTTACACTTATCCCAAGAGGTTTTTTATATAAAATACTTAATTGGAAAGTAATGTTACTTTTTAACTCAGTAGTTATTTACATTTGCTATTATATAACTACGGATAGTTTTAATGATATTACTATAGATTATTTAGGTGTTAGTTCTAGTTATTTAACTATGGGTAGAAGTGTTTTATATGGTGAGATTTTTAACTATACAAACTGGGATTTATTAAGTTTTATTTTTGGTAAAGGGTTCGGTTCTACTTATAGTTTACTATCGGTTGTTGCTTGGGAAGATAAAGTACATTTGCATAATGACATATTGAAAATTATGTACGAAAATGGTGTCTTGACATTAATAATTTTCTTATATTTTTTATATAAAGTACCACTAAAAAATCGAGTGTTTGTACTTTATATAAACATTATATTTTTTACGGATAATACATTTACATATACATTTGTTATGTTTTTTTTCATGTTTTTAACACTAAAGTTATATAATGAAAATACTAACTAAATTTTGTCAATATATAATCAATAGAATTTTCTTTTAATTAATTTAAAACCAATAAGACTGGTGGATGACTTAAATTAAAACTATTTTGGATGGACATGTTTATTAAAATAAAAGAAGCTTTTAAAAAAAACAGTAATTTAAAGGGGTTGATAATAGTAGTTAGCTTTTATTTTGCTAATACTTTGCGAGTTAAATGTTCAAATAAAATATTGCTAATTGCATGCTCACCAATAATCATTTTATACAAGTTTATAACTGACATTGTTTTGGGGTGTGAAATCCCAGTTTCCACTCAAATTGGTGATGGGTTAATGATTCATCATGGCCGAGCGCTAGTGCTAAACAAAAATGTGGTAATTGGTAGAAATGTAACCCTTAAACACAATACAACAATAGGTAATAAAGAAGATTTAAATGGCAAAGATTTAGGATCGCCAATTATAGGCGATAATGTATCTATAGGCCCAAACACAACGATAATAGGGCCGATAAGTATAGGTGAAAACTCAGTTATTGGCGCAGGTTCTGTAGTGGTTAAGAATATTGAGCCAAATAGTGTGGTGGCTGGTAATCCAGCAAAATTGATAAGGAAGTTAAAGTGAAAATATTATTTGTGCATAACTTCTATCAAATTGCAGGTGGTGAAGATGCGGTCTTAAAACAAGAAATGGATTTACTAACCGCTGATCATGATGTACTGCAATATACTATTTCTAATGACCAAATTAATACATTCTTTAGTAAAGTATTAACATTATTACATGTGCCATTTTCTCTTAAAAGCTACCGTGAATTTGTACACTTTTTAGCGGTGAATAAACCAGACGTAGTTCACGTGCACAACTACTTTCCTTTGTTATCGCCATCTATATTTTATGCTTGTAAAAAATTAAATATTCCTGTGGTACATACATTACATAATTACAGAGCTGTATGTCCTACTGCATTGTTAATGCATGACGGTAAAATTAATGAACAAAGCATTACGCACAATGCATGGTGGACGGTTAGACAAAAAGTATATAAAGACTCGTTACTAGGAAGTTTTGCTTTAGCGTGTATGGTGCAATTACATAAACGACTAGGCACCTGGAAAAGTAAGGTAGATGTTTTTATTGCTTTAACTGAATTTGCTAAAGCTAAGTATGTAGAAGCTGGTTGGCCACAGCAAAAAATAATAGTGAAACCTAACTTTATAATAGACCCTTTTGATGGTGTTAAAAGCATTTCAAAAACTGGTGGTTATGCTTTGTTTGTGGGGCGGCTAAGTGATGAAAAAGGCATTGATGTATTGTTGAAGGCTTGGGCAAATATTGTTTTGCCTTTAAAGCTGATAGGTACCGGGCCATTTAAAGAGGCTTTAGAAAGCAACACGCAAAGCAATATTGAATATTTGGGCTTAAAAGACAAACCAGAAGTTCTTGAACTAATTAAAAATGCGGATTTTGTTGTAATGCCATCTACTTGGTATGAAGGGCTGCCAATGGTGTTAGTCGAATCATTTGCTTGTGGAACACCCGCTTTGGTTTCAAATATTGGCAGTATGCAAGAGGTAGTTACACCAGAAGTAACTGGCTTACACTTTGAGGTTGGTAACTCAAGCGATTTACAAAAAAAAGTTCAGTGGATGATGAATAACCCTTCTGAAGTTAAGCGTTTTAGTCGTAATGCTAGGGATGAATTTTTAAATAAATATACCTCTGAGATCAATAAGTCTCAGTTGCTTGATGTTTATCAACAAGCCATAAATGGAGTTAATTAATATGAGAGAGCGTTGCAGCGTAATTAAAATGGATGTTGATGTCACTAATTTGGACTCTGTATTACATCAAGTAGAAATCTTAGCTTTAAAAAAACAAGGTGCTTATGTATGTGTATCAAATGTACACATGTGTATTGAAACTTTAGACAGTAATGAGTTTAAACAAGTTGTAAATAATGCTGATTTGGTGATACCTGACGGAAAGCCGCTTTCCTGGGCACAAAAACTCCTTGGCTTTAAAGAAGCAAAGCAAGTTAGAGGTCAATATATTATGGACGCTATTTGTGCCAGTTCTGGAAATAAAAACCTTAACATTGGTTTTTATGGCGGCAGTTCAGACGAACTGCTTAATACAGTACAAAAAGCATTAACAAACAGTTATCCAGATATTCAAATTACCTATGCGTTTTCACCGCCGTTTAGACCGCTTACCGCAGAAGAGGATGCACAAGTTGTTAATGATATTAATACCTCAAATGTTAATGTTTTATTTGTTGGCATTGGTTGCCCGAAGCAAGAACGTTGGATGGCCGAGCATAAAGATAGCCTCAACTGTGTAATGTTAGGTGTAGGTGCTGCTTATGACTTTATTGCAGGCAGTAAAAAGCATGCACCGCGCTGGGTACAAAAAATAGGAATGGAATGGTTGTTTAGGTTGTGTAGTGAACCGAAGCGATTATGGCGAAGGTACTTATCGACCAACCCACGGTTTATATGGCACTTCACTAAGCAGCTCATTAAGTATAAATTGAATTGATTTACCGAGTTTGAAACAAGTTTTAAAATTAAAATACAAGCTTTAGCTTGCAGATATAAAAGGGACTAAAATGTCAAAAAAAGTTGCGTTAATAACCGGTGTTACAGGCCAAGATGGCTCTTACTTAGCTGAGTTGTTACTTGAAAAAGGTTACGAAGTACATGGTATTAAACGCCGTGCATCGAGTTTTAATACAGAGCGAGTGGATCATATTTACCAAGATCGCCATGAAACTGACCCGCAGTTCTTTCTGCATTACGGCGATTTAACCGACACGTCTAACCTTACGCGTATTTTAAAAGAAGTTCAGCCAGACGAAGTATATAATCTAGGCGCACAAAGCCATGTAGCGGTTAGCTTTGAGGCACCAGAATACACTGCCGATGTAGATGCAATAGGCACATTGCGTTTACTTGAGGCCATTCGCTTTTTAGGGCTTGAGAAAAAAACCAAGTTTTACCAAGCATCTACCTCTGAGCTATACGGTGAAGTGCAAGAAATACCACAAAAAGAAACAACCCCGTTTCACCCTCGCTCACCTTACGCAGTTGCAAAAATGTACGCGTACTGGATTGTGGTTAACTATCGTGAGTCGTACGGTATGTACGCCTGTAATGGTATTTTGTTTAACCATGAGTCGCCACGCCGTGGTGAAACCTTTGTTACCCGTAAAATTACTCGTGCACTTGCCAATATTTCACAAGGGTTAGAAAAATGCCTATACCTAGGTAACATGGATGCATTACGTGACTGGGGTCATGCTAAAGATTACGTACGCATGCAATGGATGATGTTACAACAAGATGTTGCTGAAGATTTTGTTATTGCTACAGGCAAACAAATTTCGGTACGCGACTTTGTGCGCTTGTCGGCTAAAGAGCTAGGTGTAACGCTAGAGTTTAGTGGTGAAGGCGTAAACGAAATTGCAACGGTAGCTGCAATTGAGGGCGATAACGCCGCGGCACTTAAAGTAGGCGATGTAATAGTAAAAGTTGACCCGCGTTATTTCCGCCCAGCGGAAGTTGAAACACTACTAGGCGACCCTTCTAAAGCAAAGGCTAAACTAGGTTGGCAGCCAGAAATTACCGTAGAGGAAATGTGTGCCGAAATGGTGCAAAACGATTTAGGCAAAGCCAAACAACACGCTATTTTAAAAACGCATGGTTACAACATTAGCGTAAGTGTTGAGTAACATTTAAGTATTAATGCTGCACCTAAGTGTGCAGCACACTTTACATGGATTTATTATGAAAACTATTTTTGTAGCGGGCCATAAAGGCATGGTGGGCTCGGCTATTGTTCGCCAGTTAGCGCTAAACCCCAACATAAATGTAATTACTCAAGACCGTAGCGAATTAAATTTACTTGATCAAACGGCGGTTAAACATTTTTTTAAAACCAATAAAATTGATCAAGTATATTTAGCGGCGGCTAAAGTAGGCGGTATTGTTGCTAACAATACCTACCCAGCCGAATTTATTTACCAAAACCTAACTATACAAAACAATATAATACACAGCGCGCATTTAGCCGGCGTTAACGACTTATTGTTTTTAGGTTCGTCGTGCATTTACCCTAAGCTTGCCACTCAGCCCATGACCGAACAGGCTTTATTAACAGGCACGTTAGAGCCAACCAATGAGCCTTATGCTATTGCTAAAATTGCTGGTATTAAAATGTGCGAGTCGTACAACCGCCAATACGGCCGTAATTACCGCTCGGTAATGCCAACTAATTTATACGGTGAAAACGATAATTTTCACCCAGAAAACTCTCATGTAATACCTGCATTGTTACGCCGTTTTCACGAAGCCAAGCTTAATGGCGACAGCAACGTGGTTGCGTGGGGCTCGGGTAAGCCTATGCGTGAGTTTTTACACGTAGACGACATGGCTGCAGCCTCTATTTACGTTATGAACCTAAATAACGAAACCTACCAAGCCAACACGCAAGACATGCTAAGCCATATAAACGTGGGTACAGGTGTTGACTGCACTATACGTGAATTAGTTGAAACTGTAGCACAAGTAGTGGGCTTCACGGGCACTATTGAGTTTGATGCAACCAAACCCGATGGCGCACCACGTAAGTTAATGAATGTATCGCGCTTAAAAGACTTAGGTTGGCAGTACAGTATTGATCTTAAACAAGGCCTTGCTAGTACTTACGATTGGTTTTTAGCTAACCAAAACAACTTTAGAAAATAAGGTTGTTACATGTTTTTAGATAAACAAACGTTTAGCACGGTTATAAAAAGTAGCCCGCTTGTATCTATTGACTTAGTGGTAATTAACCCAGATGGCCAAGCTCTTTTAGGGCAGCGTTTAAACCGCCCCGCAAAAGGGTTTTGGTTTGTACCTGGCGGGCGAATTTTAAAAAACGAAAGCTTAGCTAATGCATTTAAACGCTTAACCCTTGACGAGCTAGGCACTGAGTTTGCTATTGAACAAGCAACGTTGCAGGGCCCGTATGACCATTTTTACGACGACAATGTATTTGGTAACGAGTTTACTACCCATTACGTGGCTATTTCGTTTGTTATAAAACTGGCACAACCTCTTAGTAACCTACCAATGGATGTACAGCATAATGGTTACAAATGGTTTGAAATTAACGATTTACTTAACGACACCGCAGTACATAAACATACTAAATGGTATTTTGAGTCATTAAGCAACAATAGCAGTGATTGCAAACTGTAAAATATACAAAGGAATAATTATGATTTTACCTGTTATTATGGCCGGTGGTTCTGGTACACGTTTATGGCCGCTTTCGCGTGGTAATTACCCAAAACAGTTTTTAGCGCTTGATGGTTCTAACAACACTATGCTGCAACAAACCATTAGCCGTTTAAGCGGTATTGACCATGCACCCGCCATGCTTATTTGTAACGAAGAGCACCGCTTTATAGCCGCCGAGCAAGTTAGGCAATTAAATGTTGAGCATTCGGGTATTTTTTTAGAGCCAGTAGGGCGCAATACCGCACCGGCTATTGCATTAGCTGCATTTAAAGCCATTGAAAACAAGCAAGACCCGCTATTACTTGTGCTAGCTGCCGACCATGTTATTGAAAACACAGCTGCATTTCAGCAAAGTGTTAGCCAAGCAGTCGTTCTCGCTGAGCAGGGTAAGCTAGTTACTTTTGGTATTGTGGGTAACAAGCCCGAAACAGGTTATGGCTACATTAAACGTGGCGAACAATACCAGGTAGGTTTTGTGGTTGAACGCTTTGTTGAAAAGCCCGATTTAGCGACCGCTAATACCTATATTAAAAGTGGTGACTACTACTGGAACAGTGGTATGTTTTTATTTAAGGCAAGCCGTTATTTGCAAGAGCTAAAAGCATTCAGGCCCGATATTTACAACGCGTGCGAACAAGCCATGCAAGTACAAAACGATGACATGGACTTTGTACGAGTAGACAAAGCCGCATTTGAGCAATGCCCCGACGAGTCGATTGATTACGCAGTAATGGAACACACAAAAGATGCCGTTGTAGTGCCTATGGACGCCGGCTGGAACGACGTAGGCGGTTTTGAAGCATTGTGGGAAGTATCGCAACACGATACTAACGGCAATGCGTTTAAAGGCGATGTAAAAGCGGTTGATACCAAAAATACTTTAGTATTTGGTGAAGACAAACTGGTTGCCACCGTAGGTGTTGAAAACTTAGTTATTGTAAACACTAAAGACGCCGTTTTAGTTGCCAATAAAAACGAGTCGCAAAAAGTAAAAGCCATTGTTCAACAACTTAAAAATGAGCAACGCCCAGAGGTTAAGTTTCATCGTGAAGTATACCGCCCTTGGGGTAAATACGACTCGGTTGATTGCGGTGAGCGTTTTCAGGTTAAGCGCATTACGGTTAAACCCGGTGCTAAGTTGTCGGTGCAAATGCACCACCACCGTGCTGAACACTGGATTGTGGTTTCGGGTACTGCCAAAGTACATTTAGATGGGCAAGAACAATATTTAACCGAGAACGAATCGGTTTATATTCCTATAACGGCTGTACATGCGCTCGAAAACCCAGGCAAAGTAGACCTAGAGCTAATAGAGGTTCAGTCGGGCTCTTACTTAGGTGAAGACGACATTGTTCGTTTTAAAGATCGTTACGGTCGATCTTAATAAATTTGTATATTAGAGGGTACTATGGATAGTTCGGTTATTATTGAACAAAGCGGGATAGAGTTTGGTACATCGGGCGCACGTGGCTTAGTTACCAATTTCACAAACGAGGTATGTTTTGCGTTTACGTTGGCATTTTTAAGTACGCAAAACAATGTAAAACGCATTGCGATTGCGATTGATAATAGGCCGAGCAGCCCAGCTATGGCGCAAGCGTGTATTAGTGCGGCTACACAAGCCGGTATTGAGGTTGACTACTTTGGTGTTATACCCACGCCTGCACTGGCTTATACTGCACAAATTGCACAGGTACCTGCCATTATGGTTACCGGCAGCCATATACCGTTTGACCGTAACGGGCTAAAGTTTTACACAAACACCGGTGAAATAACCAAGCAAGACGAAATAGCCATTATAAGTGCCAACGTACCTGTTGAGAATAGTGACCTTTTACCTTTGCCTAATGCCGATACCCGCGCATTCGATTTATACATAAAGCGTTACTTAGATGTATACGCCAGTGATTTATTAAAAAATAAAAAAATTGGTATTTATCAGCATTCAAGCGCTGGCCGAGACTTATACCCCGTTTTATTTAAAGCACTTGGCGCCGACGTTGTATGCTTAGGTTATAGCGATGAATTTGTACCCATAGACACCGAAGCCGTAGCCGAAACCGACCGCGAACAAGCCCGCAAGTGGGCAAGTGAGTATAAGTTAGATGCACTTTTTTCGACCGATGGCGACGGCGACAGGCCCTTATTAGCTGACGAAAACGGCGACTACTTTACAGGCGATGCTTTATGTTTATTGGCAGCTAAAAGCTTAAATATTGAGGCGTTAGTTATTCCGGTTAGTTGTACTAGCTCGGTTGAATTAACTGGCTACTTTAATACCGTAAAACGCACAAAAATAGGCTCGCCGTATGTAATAGCGGCCTTTGCCGATTTAATGAATAACTATTCTGCTGTTGCGGGTTTTGAAGCCAATGGCGGGTTTTTGTTGGCGGCTAATATTTTTATTGATAATAAGCCATTAATTAGTTTGCCTACACGTGATGCGGTATTACCTGTTTTGGCAACGTTAACATTAGCTAACGGAGCTAATTTATCTGATTTAAATAGCTTATTGCCGCAGCGTTTTAATTACAGTGATCGATTAAAAAATATTACCAAAGCGCAATCGGCCCCATTAATTGAGTTAGGTAAAAACAACCAAGCTGAGCTAATGGTTACATTATGCTTAAACGAATACAGCGTAAGTAAAGTAGATACTACCGATGGGGTAAGGTTAACTTTAACCAGTGGCGACATAATACATTTACGCCCTTCGGGTAATGCGCCCGAGCTACGTTGTTACACCGAAAGCAGTAATGCAAGCAATGCAAAAGCACTGGCTTTAAATGTACTTAACAAAGTACAAAGCTACGTAGAGCATACGGTTAGCTAAGTTAAGCTGTTTTATAATGTTATTTTTATGCTAAATAAGGATAAAAATTCATTTTTTATAAATATAAATTTATTTTTTACTTTTGTTAATTAATTTAATAAGTTAAAAGCACCTTAGTTTTTTAATACTAATTAGCTAGGTGTTTTGGCTTATTTTTATTGTATATAACTGATTAATGATTTATATTAACGGTAGCTTAATGTTTACAAATTTATACAAAACTAGAGGGACTTTAGTGTGGTTACTTCAAGGACGTTTAAGCCTTCGGGCTCTTCTGATGCCAATTTTTATCGATTGTTTGACTTACTTTGCCTTTTTTTAGCGTTTCAGCTTTCTTCCCTTATTTATTCATTTACCTTTAATACTGCCTACTTGGTTGCAGTGCTTTTTGTTGCTGTGGCTTACATGTATTGCGCCGAATTGTTTTCGGCTTATCGTTCGTGGCGAGCGGGTAAGTTTAGAAGCATGGTGTTGTGTGCATGGGGGTCGTTAACTATTGCGTTTTTATGCCTGTTTGTAATTTCGTTTATGTTTAAATTTACCGAAACCTATTCGCGCATTGGTTTAGGCGTTTGGTTTTTATGTAGCACGCTGTTTTTATATGCATGGCGCTTAACGGTGTTTTTGTACAAGCGTAACCGCCGTAAGCTAGGTATGAACTTACGCAACGTTGCCATTGTAGGGGCTACCGAAAGTGGTGCGTACTTATTTACCGAAATAGATAATAACGACGAGCTCGGCTTTAAATTTAAAGGCTTTTTTGACGACCGTAAGCCAGAGCGCCTAAGCGACAAGCTGGCTATAAATAGTGTTGAAGGCAGTATACAAACGGCTGTTGATGCCGCAAAAGCGGGCGAGATTGACATACTTTATATTGCACTGCCATTAAAGGCCGAAAAACGCATTGCTGATATTTTAAAACAGTTGGGCGATACAACGGTAGATGTACATATAATACCCGATTTCTTGCTTTCGAACTTAATACATGCGCGTATAGAACACGTTGGTGAGGTAGACACATTAAGTGTGTTTGAGTCGCCCTTTATTGGCGCGCACGAATTTATTAAACGCACCGAAGACATAATAGTAGCCAGCCTTATTTTATTACTTATTTCGCCATTGTTAGTGGTTATTGCTGCCGCTGTAAAAATAACGTCAAAAGGGCCTGTTATATTTAAGCAAGACCGCTACGGGCTTGATGGCAAAAAAATTAAAGTGTGGAAGTTCCGCTCTATGAGTGTGACCGAAAATAGCCATATTGTAACGCAAGCCACTAAAAACGATGCACGTGTAACACCTTTAGGTGGTTTTTTACGCCGCACTAGCTTAGACGAGCTACCCCAATTTATAAATGTATTAAAAGGCGATATGTCGATTGTTGGGCCACGCCCGCACGCAGTAGCCCATAACGAGGAATACCGTAAAAAGGTCGACTTTTATATGTTTAGGCATAAAGCAAAGCCGGGAATTACGGGTTGGGCACAAATTAATGGGTGGCGGGGCGAAACCGACACCTTAAACAAAATGACCAAACGTGTAGAGTACGATTTACATTACATTAAGCATTGGTCTTTATGGTTTGACATAAAAATTATTTTTTTAACAATATTTAAGGGATTTAAAAATGCAAACGCTTACTAACCCCGTTAAAGGTTTACTACTAGTTGCAGGTATGGGTATAGCAACACCTGCCATGGCAGCGCTAAACCCGGGCAGTGTTATGACCAAAGATGGCGCACAAATTACGCCTACGTTAACCACGGGTATTAGCAGTAACGATAACTTTTTTAGTACCCCAACCGACGAAGAGTCGCGTTTAATTTGGACTATAGCGCCAAATGTTGATGCATTAATAGAAGACGGTGTTAACTACTATAACTTTAACGTTGCAACTAGCACTAGCATACACAATAAAGACAGCGCCGATAACTTTACCCAAGTTAATTTAAGTGCTACAACCCATAACGAATTTACCAGTAAGCACAGGCTTGACTTTAACGCCACAGCCGATTGGTTGTTTGAGCCACGTGGTAGCGGTTTAACCGAAGGCCTAGGCGATGCCGTAAATGAGTTGGTTGAATACCAACAACAAAGCTTAAATGGCCGCTACGAATTTGGCGCCGAAAGTTCAAAAGCGCAAGTGGCTTTAATGGGTGGGGTTTTTAATAAAAAATACCAAAACTTTAGAGCTATTTCGCAATTTCGTGACTACGACAGAACTACCCTAGGTATTGTTGGTTACTACAATACACAAGCCGCTACACGTACCTTTTTAGAGCTAAAACAAGAAGACTACCGCTACGATGTAATAGACGCTAATGGTATAAGCCGTGACTCAGACGACGTAAGAGTATTGTTTGGTATGGAGTGGGATGCAACGGCACTTACATCGGGCTCGGTTAAATTAGGTTACCAAAAAAAGGATTTTGCTGCCGAACAGCGTGAAAACTTTAGCGGTATTAGCTGGGAGGCGGGCGTTACTTGGCAACCACTTAGTTACTCGTTTGTTGACTTTAGTACTAGCCGCGCCGCAAAAGACCCATTAGTTGAAGGCGATTACATTCGTGAAAGTGTATACCGTGCAACATGGACACACGATTGGAACGACCAACTAAGCACAAGTGCTGGCCTGTCGTACACCGACGAAAAATACGTAGGTGAAATTGGCCGTAAAGACAAAACCAGCAATGCTAACTTTGCAGTAAGCTATACCACAAACAGCTTTGGTATGGTTTCGACTTATGTTGACTTTATTGATAAAGACTCAACCCAAGACGCACTAAAGTTTGACCGCATGGTTGTAGGCATTAACTTTACATTTGCACTAAAGGCTAATTAATGAAATTTGGTATTTTTATTACTGGTTTATTTATAAATTTAGTAATGGGTAATCTTGCGCATGCTGCGCAAGATTACGTTTTAGGCGCGGGCGACAAGGTTGAAATAAAAGTATTTGGCCAGCCCGACCTAGAAGTAACCGCGTTATTGGGTAACAGCGGAGAAGTAAGTTACCCGTTTTTAGGTAAAATTAAATTGGCCGGTTTAAGTACAACGCAAGTTGAAAACTTAATTACCCAAGGTTTAAAGCCCGACTACCTTGTAAACCCAAACGTATATGTACAAGTTACTGAATATCGCCCATTTTATATACATGGCGAAGTTAAAAGCCCCGGAGCATACCCATACCAACCCGCGATGACAGTAAACCAAGCCGTAGCACTAGCCGGTGGTTTAACCGAGCGCGCATCGCTTGATAAAATATATATTTTTAAAGAGCAAACTAAGCAGCAGCAACAAAAAGGTAATTTAAATAGCCAAATTGCAGCGGGCGATACAATAAAAATAGAACAGCGCTTGTTTTAAGCAATTGTTAGGGCAGTAATAAATGAACCAAATAAACGAAAACCCACAAAGCGAAGAAGTCATAGATTTAAGTGCTTATTTAACTGTTATAAAGCGCAACAAATGGCGTATTTTAAGCTTTGCGCTAGTAGTTACCTTGTTAACTATTATGGTAACGTTAACGCTAATACCGCGTTATACCGCAACCGCTACATTGTTAATTGAGGCCGAACAAAGCAAAGCAGTAAGCTTTGACGAAGTTTACGGGCTCGACTCATCTAAAAAAGAATATTACCTTACCCAGTTTGAGGTTATTAAGTCGGACAGTATTGCCCGAGAGGTAATTACTAAGCTTGATTTAAAAGCCCATGCCGATTTTATCCCTAAGCCTTCTTTTATTGGTGAGGCCACTGGTTTTGTAAAAGGGCTATTTCCTTTTTTAAATAAAGCAGATCAGCAACAGCTTAAAGAGCAAGAACAACAAGATTTACAAATGCTTGGCTTGCTTGAGACTTTTAAAGAAAGGCTTTCGGTTTCGCCGATTCGTAAAACGCAATTAGTTGAAATAAGCTTTGAGTCGAGCGACCCAAAGCTTGCGGCATTAGTGGCAAATACCGTGGGCGAAGTTTACATAGAAAGCCAAATGCGCGCTAAAATGGGCATTACTCAGCAAGCGTCTAGCTGGTTAAATACGCGTTTGTTTCAGTTGCGTGTGCAACTTGACGACTCTGAAGAAAAACTTCAAGCCTATCGTGAAGCGCAAAAACTGGTAGATATTGAAGGTATTGCGGGTTTAGTAACCCAAGAGCTTGAGCAAACGTCTGAGCAATTAGTAACTGCCCGCACCGAAAAAAATAACCTACAAAGTATTAACCGTGTAATAAGTGAATACGGTAATAACAATTTAGATTTACTGGGCAGCATGCCCGAAATTACATCGCACAAAGTGGTGCAAGATGTAAAACGCGAAGTTATTTTAGTAGAGCGTAAAGTAAGTGAACTTAGCGAAGTTTACGGCCCTAAGCACCCTAAAATAATATCGGCAAATGCGGAGCTTGCTACGGTTAAAAGTAACTTAAATAAGCAAATTAAAGGCCTGATTACCGGCATAGAAAAAGAGCTAAACCGTATTACGCGCACCGTTAGCGCCCTTGAAGCCGACTTAGTTAAAATACGCGCCGAATACCAAGAAATAACGCGTAAAGAAACCGCCTACAACCAGCTTAAACGCGAAGTTGAAACTAACCGTAATATATTTAATACGTTTTTATCGCGCTCACGCGAAACCGAAGTAACTAGCGACTTTAGCTCGGCTGCGGCACGCTTTACCGACCGCGCATACGCACCAAAAGATCCAAGTAAACCAAACAAAAAACTGATTGTAGTTTTAGCGTTTGTGGCAAGCTTTGGTTTTGCTGTGGTAATGAGCTTTGTGTTTGATGCTTTAAACGACACTATTAAAAACAAAAACGACGTTGAAAACAAACTAGCGCAACGTATGTTGGGTATTTTACCGTTTGTTAAAGTGCCTAAAAATAGTGTATTTGGTATTCATGCCTATTTTGACGAGAATTACAGGCGTTTTGCCGAGTCGGTACGTACGTTTCGTACCAGTTTACTGTTAACCCAGCTTGACCGCGAGCACAAAGTAATTGCGGTTACGTCTAGCTCGCCGGGTGAAGGTAAAACAACTACGTCGACCAACTTAGCGATGTCGCTTGCGCAAATGGGTAAAGTATTATTAATTGATGGCGATTTACGTAAACCCAGCATTGCAAAACGCTTTGATATACCGGTATTTCACCCTGGTTTAAGTAACCTAATTGTGGGTACTGAACAATTAAGCGAATGTATACACATAGACGAGCAGTCGGGCGTGACTATTATGCCAAGTGGGCAAATACCGGGTAACCCGTTAGAGCTGCTTTCGAGCAACCAATTTAATGAGTTATTGGTAAGGTTAAAACAAACCTACGACCATATAATTATTGATACGCCACCTACTCAAGCGGTGAGTGACGCATTAGTAATAGCGCAAAATACCGATTCGGTTATCTATGTTGTTAAAGCTGATTTAACACGCATTAAACCTATTAAAGCGGGCATTGAGCGTTTGTTTGAATCTAAAGCGCATATTGCTGGGGTTGTTGTTAACCAAGTAGATATAACTAAGTCGAAAGAAGAACATAATTATGGCTACTACGACTATTACGATTACACTCAGCAATCTGAAAAGTCGTAATTAACGGTTACTATGATAGATATACATTCCCACATATTACCTGGGCTTGATGATGGCGCTAAAGACTTGAATGAGTCTTTAGCGCTTTTAACCATGGCGCAAGCCGATGGTATAACCCATATGGTAGCTACCCCGCATATTCATTTAGGCCGCTTTAATAATGCGGCTTCGCACATTTACGACGACTTAGCTAAATTAAAACACGCCGCCAGTGATGCAAATATAAATGTACAGCTAGCAGTGGCCGCAGAGGTTAGGCTAGATGTAGAGCTAATGACCTTAGTAATGAGCAAAAAGCTGCCGTTTATTGGCAATGTAAATGGTGCTAATTACGTGCTGCTTGAGTTACCGCATTCGCACGTACCGCAGGGGTTTGACAAGTTTATTAGTTGGCTGGCTAAGCAAAATATTAAAACCATTATTCCGCACCCAGAGCGTAACCGCGATATACAAGCTAAGCCTTTTTACATAGAGCGCTTAAAGCAATTGGGCTGCGAATTTCAGTTAACGGCTTCAAGCATTGAAGGCGAGTGGGGCGAACACGCGCAAACTATTAGCCTCGATATGCTTAAAAATGGGTTAGTGACTTACGTTGCAAGTGATGCTCATTCGGTTAAACGTAGGCCGCCTATTTTAAGTAAGGCAAAAAGTATTGTTAGCGATTTAATAGGCGCCGAGCAAGCAGAGGCTTTGTTTTATACTAACCCACTGCGTTTAACCCAAAGTTTGTTTAACGATGCGGTTAATGAGTAATAGCGTGGCCAAGCAAAATAAAGCGATTAAAATAGTGCAGGTAGTTTTACTTGTACTAATTACTGTGGGTGTATGTGTAAGCAGTATTAATAGTATGCGCGCGAATGCGTGGTTTTTTAATGCTAAAAATACGCTGCAGGGGCTAAATAGCCAAGCTGATAACACGGTAAATATTGAGCTTGCACAAAGCGCTATTAGCTTTGCGAGTGAGCTTGACCCTACACACCCTCATTACCATGAGGTTTTTGCGCATGTTAAGTTACTGCAATTAAACCCAGCAAATACAGATGATGCAATAGCGCATAATTTACGTGTGTTAAAACAGGCAGAAGCTAGGCTGCTTGAGTCGGTTAAATATAGGCAAACTTGGGCCGAAACCTGGATTGCGTTGGCTAAGGTAGTGAGTTACCAAGAAGGGCCAACCGATCGTGTGTTTGAGTATATTGAGCAGGCTAAACGCGTGGGCCCGTATAAAATAGATGTTCATTTAGGTGTGATAGAAATAGCACTAATGAACTGGCAACAACTCCCTCCAAAATATAAAGCGTTATATGTTAACGAGCTTAAGTTAGCAGCTAAGCACGGCCATAAGTTTTCACGCGCTTTTGACATAGCTAAGCAGGTAGATGCTTTACCTATTTTATGTTTGTCGCTTAAATTTGGCGCTCATTTTGATCCCGTCAGAACCAGTTGGATGTTTAAAAAACAGTGTAAATAGGTTTTGTTAGGGAAAAGGTTTTAGATGTTAGATTACAGATTACAGTTATTAGATCTAAAACCATACCCACGAGATTAGAGCGAAATTGCTTGTATTTATTTGTAGACGTTTTGCTTGCTCACTTTAGAAGCGCAGCTTCTTGTTATTTATAACAATATGACCACCGAGAACACTGAGGCGCTAGCGCTACACAGAGAAAACAAAGTTAAACCCAAAAAATATTTACCAGCCTTAAATCACTTCTCCTTGTATTCTCCTTCACTGCTCGGTGGTGACATAATTACTTAGTAATGTACGGTATAGATTTACTGTAGGCGCCTTGCTTGCTGGCGCTTTATTTATAGATATGTAAAAGCGTTGCTTTTATACGCCAGCAAGCAAGGCGTCTACGCTATAAAGTTTAAGTTAGTTTTGTAGACGTTGAGCTTGCTCACGTTAGAAGCGCAGCTTCTTTTTAAAAGATCATTTGCACAAAGAGAAGCAAATGAGAAGTAAATGAGAAAACATTAAGACAGTAATGCTGTTTTTATTTAATCACTAAATCACTGCTCTAAAGCGGAGCGCCTCTTAAACTCTTTGTGAATATTTAATTATTTTTTAACAACTTGCGTGAGCAAGCTTCACGCCTGCGGGTTTATATACATAAGTTTGACTTTTATTTTGTAGACGTAGAGCTTGCTCACGTTAGAAGCGTAGCTTCTTGTTATTTATAAATAAAATATAACCATCGAGAACACCGAGGCGCTGGCGCTACACAGAGATAAACAAAGTAAAACCCAAATTATTTACCTGCCCTTAAATTACTTCTCCTTGTCTTCTCATTTACTTCTCGGTGGTGATTAAATTACTTGATTACTAATTGATCACAGAGCGACCCTTTGTGAATTTTATTTCACTGGTGTATTTAAGTAGACAAAAAAATGCCCAGAGTGATTTAGGGAAACTCTGGGCTATAACGGGCTCTTTTGAGCCTTGCGCTAACAAAAAACTTTCTAATTCATAGGGAGAAGTTGAAAGTATTTTAAGTATAGCCAAAGCTCTTAAAATTACATATTTTTTGGTTGTTTTTTATACTGTAGCAAATACAGTTACTTAACTATGTTGTACACATTTTATACGCAATTTATGCGTGTTTACTCCCACGTTATTAACTGTGTATTTTGAACAAGATCGCGTGGTAGTGAGTTTTTGATCTTATTTTTTTGCCACTTTCCTAGCCCAATGGGGCAGCCGCATAATGTTAATACTACTTCGCCTAGTTCTTTTGTGGGCTCGGCTAATCGTACATCTTTACCATTAAAGTAGTCGTTTGCTTGCTCGCTATTAAGCGCGTATGTGTTGGTTTTGCACGCGTTACCTAACACGGTGGCAAATTCGTGAGTGAGCCTTACGCCGTTTTTATGAATAATGCCTATTTGAATACCTAAGCGGGCATATTTAATTTTGTTTTGAATGGCATCAAACCCCTGTGGGAATAGCCACAGTTCTTTGTCGCGCTGCATTAGTGTGCCGGGTAGGCTTGTTAAACCAAAGTGCTTTTTAAGCTCGCTCATAAACGCGGTTGTTGGTTTTTTATCAAACTCAGTAAACGGAAACGCGCCTTTTTTTACTGTTTGATTTGGGTTGTTACAACTTGCATGCTTTTTAAATTTAGCAATAAAAAAACCTTCGCTGTCGTATGTTTGCGGCCATACGTGCAAATAGCCCTCGGCCGTTGTTGCTTTATCGGCCCCCGGAAATAAATCCCTGAGTGACTCGGGCGCTATAAACTCGCCAAATTCTTCAAGTAAAAATTCGCATACTTGCTGGTTTTCGAGCGGGGTAAGCGTACAGGTTGAATACACCAGTGTGCCGCCGGGTTTTAACGCGTAAAATGCGCTTTTTATTAAATCTTTTTGTACTTGAGCTATTTGAATATTTGATTCGATTGACCAATTTTTTAGTGCATCGGCGTCTTTACGTACCGTGCCTTCGCCAGAGCAGGGGGCGTCTAGCAATATGCTATCGAAACATTCAAACATGTAGTTACCAAATATAACGCCATCAAAGTGTGAAAGCGCACAGTTACCCACGCCCATGCGTTTTAAGGTGGCACTGAGTACTTTTAAACGCGACGACGAAAGCTCGTTTGCTACTAGCACGCCTTGGTTGTTCATTAGTGCTGCTAGCTGCGATGTTTTAGACCCTGGCGCCGACGCCATATCAAGCACGGTGTTACTTGTTTGTATACTTTGTTTAAGCGCGATTGGCGGTAGCATTGAGCTTGCCTCTTGCACGTACATTGCGCCGCTTAGGTGCAGGTCGGTATTGCCAAGGGCTAGGTTTTGCTCTTCACTCGTTGGGCGCTCTAGCCAAAAGCCTTCGCTACACCAAGGAATTGGCGTAAGTTGCCAATTTTTTTGTTCTGCTTTTTTAACAAAGTCTTCTACGGTTATTTTTAATGTATTAACGCGGATAGATTTTCTGAGCGGGCGACGACACGCATTTATAAAGTCATCTAATTTTAGGTGATTTGGTAGGTAGGTTTTTACGTCGTCTATAAAGTGCTCAGGAATAAAAGTATTGGCGTTCACGCGCTAGCTCGTACATTAAAAATAAAGCGCGATATTAGCATTTAAATAACTAAATTTCAGTGATAAAAACACCTCCAGTAATTATATGGTGCTGTCGACACTTTGTGGTTTTTAGGTATTTATAAACTATTTTACTCATACTTTAGAATAATAGTGTCGACAATGAGAGTGTTTTTTAGCCTTTTTGTACAGTTTTAGGGTTGACATGTTTTTTTAATGCGCCCATTATGGCGATACAAATTGTCGACAATCTAAAAAATTAACTTATGACAGACTCATTTTTAAACGAAGCGCCTATTACCACAGCATCCGATCAGGTATTTGTAAACATGCGCCGTGAGATTGTTGAAGGCACTATTGCACAAGGTAGTAAAATTTCGGAGCCTGAGCTTGCAAAGCGTTACGGTGTAAGCCGCGCAACCCTGCGTGAGGCGCTAAACCGCCTAGAAAGCTGCTATTTAGTAGAGCGTAAAGCCAATGTAGGCTGCCGTGTAGTTGCCCTTACCGCTGAGCGTTTAATTGAGGTTTACCAAGTACGTAGCTCGCTTGAAGGGCTTGCTTGCCGTTTAGCTGCCGACAATATGGAGCCTGATGAAATTAAAGGCTTAAAACAATTACTAAATCAGCATTTACAAACGCAGCGCGTTAAAGAAGGCGAGTCGTACTACCAAGAGGCGGGCGATTTAGATTTTCATTACCGCATTATTAAAGGCAGTAAGAACGCACATTTGATTCATTTGCTTTGTAACGACCTGTACCAATTAATACGCATGTACCGCGTGCAAATGGGTATGGCGGGGCCGCGGGTATCAAAAGCGTTTGACGAACATTTAGCGATTATTAACGCGATTGAAAACCACGACGGCGAACTGGCCGAAATGCTAATGAAGCGCCACATAAGCGCGTCGCAAGCCAATATTCAAACAAAATTTGATTTATACCAATCTGAATAACTGTCTATCCATGCAGATTGGTAAAAGCCGCTAAAAGCTAAAAGTTAAGCAAATAGTTAAAGCGTCATATACAAAGATTAAAAATATAAGTTACTCCACGTAGCAACCGTTCAAAGAGAGGAAATGACATGTCAGCAGGATATAAATTTAAACAAGCTATTGCTAATAACCGTCCGTTACAAGTGGTGGGTACTATTAATGCCTACACAGCAATGATGGCTGAAAAAATGGGCCACCAGGCTATTTACCTTTCGGGTGCGGGTGTTGCTAATGCCTCTTACGGTATGCCCGATTTAGGTATGACCAGCCTAGACAACGTGCTGGAAGATATTCGCCGTATTACGGGTGCCAGCGATTTACCTTTACTTGTTGATGCCGATACCGGTTGGGGCGGGGCATTTAACATTGCACGTACCGTTAAAGAAATGACTAAAGCGGGTGCGGCGGGTTTTCATATAGAAGATCAAGTAGCGCAAAAACGTTGTGGCCATCGTCCAAACAAAGAAATTGTTAGCCAAGGGGAAATGGTTGACCGTATTAAAGCGGCGGTAGATGCAAAAACCGATAGCGATTTTTACATTATGGCGCGTACCGATGCGTTTCAAAAAGAAGGGTTAAATGCTGCTATTGACCGAGCAGCAGCCTGTGTTGAAGCCGGCGCTGATGCTATTTTTGCAGAAGCCGTGCACGACCTTGCCGATTACCAAGCGTTTGCCAATGCGCTAAACGTGCCTATTTTGGCCAACATTACTGAGTTTGGTCAAACGCCAATTTATACCAAAGAGCAGTTAAGCGATGTAGGCGTTGAAATGGTGCTTTACCCACTCAGTGCGTTTAGAGCAATGAACAAAGCGGCACTTAATGTGTACTCGGCAATTTTAAATGAAGGCTCGCAGCAAAGCGAAATTGAGAACATGCAAACTCGTGCTGAACTTTACGACTTTTTAGATTACCACACGTACGAAAACACACTTGATAACCTTTTTTCATCAAAATCTGACAAATAATAACTATTAAATTAGATAACACACACAAATTTAAGGTAGGAGAAGATCATGGTAGATAAAGCATTAGGCGGCGCAGGTTTACGCGGACAAGTAGCGGGTCAAACAGCATTGTGTACAGTGGGCCAAAGTGGCTCGGGTTTAACGTATTGTGGTTACGATATTAGCGAACTGGCTGAAAAAGCGCAGTTTGAAGAAGTGTCGTTTTTACTTTCACGCGGTGAGTTACCAACTACTAGCGAATTAGCTGAGTACAAAGCCAAATTAAAAAGCTTACGTGGCCTGCCAGATGCACTTAAAACCGTGCTTGAAAATATTCCTAAAGACGCGCACCCAATGGATGTAATGCGTACGGGTTGCTCTATGTTGGGTAACCTTGAAATGGAACTTGATTTTAGCCAAGCAAACGATGCGATTGACCGTATGGTTGCGGTGTTCCCAAGCATTATTTGTTACTGGTACCGTTTTACACACGATGGCGTTCGTATTGAAACGCAAACAGACGACGACTCAGTAGGCGCACACTTTTTAACGCTATTACACGACAAAGCGCCAAGCGAGTTGTTTGCACAGGTAATGAATGTGTCGCTTATTTTATACGCAGAGCACGAATTTAATGCCTCTACATTTACAGGGCGTGTGTGTGCATCTACTTTGTCTGATATTCATTCGTGTGTAACCGGTGCTATTGGTACGTTACGTGGCCCATTGCATGGTGGTGCAAACGAAGCCGCAATGGACATGATTGAAGGTTTTACTAGTGCAGAACACGCTGAGCAAGAAGTTATGGGCATGCTTGAGCGCAAAGATAAAATTATGGGCTTTGGCCACGCTATTTACCGCGAGTCGGACCCACGTAATGTAATTATTAAAAAGTGGTCTGAAAAATTAGCCGCAGAGGCGGGCGATGATGTGCTTTACCCGGTGTCTGTTCGTTGTGAAGAAGTAATGTGGCGTGAGAAAAAGTTATTTTGTAATGCTGATTTTTTCCATGCATCGGCTTATCACTTTATGGATATTCCGACTAAGTTATTTACGCCAATATTTGTAATGAGCCGCGTTACTGGTTGGACAGCACATGTTAAAGAACAACGCGCTAATAACCGTATTATTCGCCCAAGTGCAGATTACACAGGCCCAGATGCACGTAGCTATACGCCAATTGAATCAAGAGGCTAATTAGTCAGTATGTAAGGTGAGCAAGACGCTCACCTTTTTGCCTTTTATTTCCCGTCACTTATTAGCGAATTTTTATTATGACCATTATTAACAATACTCAGTACCGCAAACCGCTTGCGGGCTCAAACGTAGATTACTACGATACCCAAGCCGCTGTTGATGCTATTAAACCCGGTGCTTATGCTACTCTTCCTTACAGCTCGCGTGTATTTGCCGAAAACTTAGTACGCCGCTGCGACCCTGCTATGTTAACCGATGCACTTAGCCAAATAATTGAGCGCAAACAAGATTTAGATTTTCCGTGGTATCCGGCACGTGTGGTGTGCCACGATATTTTAGGCCAAACAGCCCTTGTTGATTTAGCAGGCTTGCGCGATGCTATTGCAGCAAAAGGGGGCGATCCGTCTAAGGTTAATCCTGTTGTACCGACGCAGTTAATTGTTGACCATTCGTTAGCGGTTGAACATGCGGGTTTTGATCCTGACGCATTTGAAAAAAACCGTGCAATAGAAGACCGCCGCAACGACGACCGTTTTCATTTTATTAACTGGACTAAAACGGCCTTTAAAAATATTGATGTGATCCCGCCTGGTAACGGCATTATGCATCAAATTAACCTTGAAAAAATGTCGCCTGTTATTCAAAACCGCGATGGTATTGCATTCCCCGATACTTTGGTAGGTACCGACAGCCACACCCCGCATGTTGATGCGTTAGGTGTTATTGCTGTAGGTGTGGGCGGGCTTGAGGCAGAAAGCGTAATGCTTGGCCGCGCGTCGTACATTCGTTTACCTGATATTGTGGGCGTAGAGCTTACGGGTACTCGCCAACCAGGTATTACCGCTACCGATATTGTGTTAGCGATTACTGAGTTTTTACGCGAGCAGCGTGTTGTATCGACCTATTTAGAGTTTTATGGCGAAGGCGCCGATGCGCTAACGCTTGGCGACAGAGCGACCATTTCGAACATGACACCAGAATTTGGTGCAACTGCGGCCATGTTTTATATCGACGATAAAACAATAGACTATTTACGTTTAACAGGGCGCGATGAAGAGCAAATAGCGCTTGTTGAAAGCTACGCTAAAACAGCAGGCCTTTGGAGCGATAGCTTAAAAACAGCAAAATACGAGCGTGTTTTGACTTTTGATTTATCAAGCGTTGGTCGAAATATTGCGGGGCCTTCTAACCCACATCGTCGTGTTTCAACCAGCGATTTAGCGAAAGAAGGTATTTCGGGTGTTGTTGAAAACGAAGACGGTTTAATGCCAGATGGCGCATGTATTATTGCGGCAATTACCAGCTGTACTAATACCAGTAATCCGCGCAATGTGATTGCGGCAGGTTTGTTAGCACGTAACGCAAACGCAAAAGGCTTAATGCGCAAACCGTGGGTTAAAACGTCGTTAGCGCCGGGCTCTAAAGCCGTGCAATCGTACCTTGAAGATGCAAACCTATTACCAGAGCTTGAACAACTTGGTTTTGGTATTGTTGGCTTTGCATGTACTACCTGTAATGGTATGAGCGGGGCACTTGACCCTGTTATTCAAAAAGAAGTAATAGATCGCGATTTATACACAACGGCTGTGCTTTCGGGTAACCGTAACTTTGATGGGCGTATTCATCCTTATGCAAAACAAGCCTTTTTAGCATCACCGCCTTTGGTTGTGGCTTATGCTATTGCGGGCACGATTCGTTTTGATATTGAAAAGGATATTTTAGGGCAAGATCAACACGGTAATGATGTAACCCTTAAAGATTTATGGCCAACCGATGAAGAAATTGATGCGGTTATTCAGCAAAGCGTTAAACCCGAGCAATTTAAAAAAGTGTACGAGCCGATGTTTGACTTAACCGTAGATTACGGTGAAGACAACGACCCACTTTATGATTGGCGAGCGCAAAGTACTTATATTCGCCGCCCACCATATTGGGAAGGCGCACTTGCTGGTGAGCGCACCATGAGTGGTATGCACGCATTAGCGGTATTGGGTGACAATATTACAACTGATCATTTATCGCCTTCTAACGCGATTATGGCAAGCAGTGCTGCAGGTGAATACCTGACTAAAATGAATGTGCCAGAGGAAGATTTTAACTCATACGCAACGCACCGAGGGGATCATTTAACGGCGCAGCGTGCCACGTTTGCAAACCCTAAATTACTTAACGAAATGGTACTTGATGAAAACGGCGAGGTTAAGCAAGGCTCGTTCGCACGCATAGAGCCCGAGGGTAAAAACACGCGCATGTGGGAAGCAATCGAAACCTACATGGAGCGCAAGCAACCGCTTATTATTGTGGCCGGTGCCGATTACGGGCAAGGCTCGTCGCGTGATTGGGCTGCAAAAGGCGTTAGGCTTGCCGGTGTTCAAGTGATAGCTGCAGAAGGTTTTGAACGTATTCATCGAACTAATTTAATTGGCATGGGGGTTTTACCGCTTGAGTTTGCACCAGGTACTACGCGTAATACACTAAACCTTGATGGTAGTGAAAGTTACGATGTAAAAGGCGCTCCAGCACCGGGCGCAACATTAGAGCTGGTGATCACTCGTAAAAACGGCGAGGTGGTTACTACAGCAATGAAATGCCGATTAGATACGCAAGAAGAGCTTTCTATTTATGCAGCTGGTGGTGTATTACAGCGTTTTGCTCAAGACTTTTTAGAAGCGACAAATGCGTAATAAGGATTTTTTAAAATGTTTAAACCACAAATAAAAGTGCCGGCAACCTATATGCGTGGCGGTACGAGTAAAGGTGTGTTTTTTAATTTAACCGATTTGCCAAAGCCTGCCCAAGTGGCAGGTGAGGCGCGCGATAACTTATTACTTCGTGTTATTGGTAGCCCTGACCCTTATAGTAAACAAACCGATGGCATGGGTGGTGCTACATCAAGCACCAGTAAAACGGTCATTTTAAGTAAAAGTGAGCAAGCCAATCACGATGTAGATTATTTGTTTGGGCAAGTCGCCATTGATAAAGCCTTTGTTGATTGGAGCGGTAACTGCGGTAACTTAACCTCTGCAGTGGGTGCGTTTGCTATTAGTAATGGCTTAGTTGATAAAAACCGCGTGCCCGAAAATGGCATTGCTATTGTGCGTGTATGGCAGGCCAATATTAAAAAAAGCATTTTAGTGCATGTACCAATGACTAATGGCGAAGTGCAAGAAACAGGGGACTTTGAGCTTGACGGTGTTACGTTCCCAGCGGCTGAGGTAAAGCTTGAGTTTGTAGATCCTGCTGATGGGGATGGGGCTTTATTTCCTACAGGTAATGTTGTTGACGATTTAGAGGTGCCAGATGTTGGCACACTAAAGGCGACAATGATCAATGCGGGTATTCCAACTATTTTTATTAATGCTGAAGATATTGGTTATACCGGTACTGAGCTTCAAGACGACATTAACAATGATGACGCTGCGCTAAAAAAGCTTGAGACAATACGTGCTTATGGCGCTGTTAAAATGGGCTTAATTACTAATATAAATGAGGCACAAGCCCGCCAGCACACACCTAAAGTGGCGTTTGTTGCTAAGCCTGTTGCGTATAATGCATCAAGCGGTAAACACATAGATGCGGGCAGTATTAATTTATTAGTACGTGCTATGTCGATGGGTAAATTACACCATGCCATGATGGGAACAGCCGCAGTTGCTATTGGCACTGCAGCGGCTATAGAAGGTACGTTAGTTAATTTAGCTGCAGGTGGCGGCGCATTGAGTGAGGTGAACTTTGGTCACCCTTCGGGCACGTTAAAAGTAGGCGCCGAGGCTAAAAACAGTAATGGCGACTGGCAAGTTACCAAAGCGAGTATGAGCAGAAGCGCCAGAGTATTAATGGAAGGGCTTGTAAGGGTTCCTTTTTAATCATTTTTTGCTGCATTATTAACTCTTAAAAATCAACAGACCCTCATAGTCAGTTAGGGTTAATTTAACAGTATTAATAATGCAGTAACAATTAAGCAGGATTTTAAAATAAATAATAAACAAGGGATTGGCTTGGTTAGTTCTAAAGGTTTGCTTTTTCATTAAAACTAAATGCTTTAGGGTTGATTTCCTTCCATTCTACATTTATTTTTAATGTTCTGTCGCAAATACTTGAAGAAAAAATTTAACAAACTAAATTTAATGTAATAATCAATCAACAAACACGATATATTATAAACCAACATGTTGGTTTTTTGTGGCTCTAACCTAGGTTATTGAATTTAATTAAGGCCTATAAAAATTAAAACATGGCGTTAAACTAAAATTACATCATTTTATATGTATAAATATGTAGCAACAACTCATAGCTTAATGGTACTTTTAAAGTTCTAGTAACAAAGGTTAGATTATTGTGCTTGTTTACATTTTTTGTAAACGGTGAATAAGCTTACCCAAGTTTAACCAAACTTTTTCAGATACTTATTTCATAGCTATCAAGGAGAAATAAATGGCGAAGCGTATGATCAAATTTACACCAATAGCGGCATCAGTTGCACTTACACTCGGCTTAACTGCGTGTGGTTCTGACAACGATGGCAATAACTATGTTGCACCAACACCACCGGCGGAATCTTTTAGCTCAGAAGACACGGCTTTATTTAACGTAGAAGTTACAGGTAAAGCGGTTAAAGGTGCGATGATGAACGCGGTGGTTAGCGTTTCAACATTAGATGCAACAGGTGAAATGGTAGCAGTACCATTTCGTTTAGCGGCTTCAGCTGAAGCTGAAACATTCTCTGCTGAAGAGTCAACTCAAGAAGCTGCAGATGCAGCTGTTGCTGCAAGCATTTTAGCAGCAAACCCAGAAGCCGTTTTAACAAACGAAAGTGGTCGTTACAGCGTTTACTTAGAAAATGACTTTTCAGGTCCTGTATACATCACAGTTAAAACATCAGCTGAAGGTGACGATAGCTACCTACGTTGTGATGCTTACCTAGGTTGTGGTACTTATGACGAAGCACCAGCAGCAGAAGACGATGTTAACGATGGCGATACAGCGATTGAGTTTGGCGAGTGGTACAAAACAGACCTAGAGCTTTCTGTTGTTAAATTTATTCCAGCGGTAGAAGCTGATGCATCTGGCGCAAGTGGTGCTTTAGGCGACGCAAACGTAGCGCGTTCACTTAGAGCAAATGCGACTTTCTTAACAACGCTTGTTTCACAACTTTTAATTGATGCAGGTGAAGGTGTTGATGCTGCTGGTATTGCTAATTCAAGTGTTGATGTGCTTGTTCAAGTTTTAGGCCCAGATACAGCACTTTTACTAGCTTCTTTGCTAGGTGATGTTTCTAACGGCGGTGCAGTTGATTTAACTGACGTTGACGGTGAAGAAATGCTTGACGATGGTATTTTATCGTTAACTCAAGTTGCTTCATCTATTCAGGGCCTTTCTGACATTAACAGCAACATGACAAAACTTATTGCTGGTATTAAAGCAGGTAAAGTAACAGGTAGTGACGATGCAGAGATAGCTGCACTAGCCACTGCATTACAACAAGCTGCTACAAATACAGCTAATATTTTCTTTGCAATTGCTACAGGTGAAGAAAGCGATATTGAAGCTGCACTAGCAGCTGCATTTGCTGTAAACAACCCAGATGCGACTGACGCTGAAAAAGCGGCGTTTGCTGCGCAATCTACAGGTATTGCTAAAAAGGCAAAAGCTGCTAAAGATAAAGCTGTTAAAAATGGTGCAGCGAGTGATGCCGGTTTAGCAAAGGCCGCTGAAAAATCTAAAAAAGCACTTGAGAAAATTGGTTGTACTGACGATTGTACAGTGGGCGATGGCTTTTACATGCAACTTGCAGCTAAAACAACTGCTGCCGTTACTGTTGCAGAAGCTGAGCTAGTGTCAATTCAGACATCAGTTACTGCTGCGCAGGCTGATTTAGTTGCAGTACAAGCACTAGGTGGTGACACTGTAGTTGACGCAGACACAGCCGTTGCGTTTGCAAATGCGGTTGAGTTACTTGCAAATGAAGCCGATGTAGCTGATTTAGCCGGTGAATCAGATGCATTATTTGTACAGTCTCAAGGTTTAGTGTCTGTAGCTACTTTACTTGTGGCTAATAACACTGATTACCAACAGATTTTAGATGATGCAGACGCGTTAGTTGTCGGTTCTTCTGCTGAAATTGATAAAGTTGCTACTTTTAATACAGAACTTGAAGCACTTGTAGCTGCAGCAGCACAAGCACTTGTTGATTTTGATGCAGAAGTTGCAGCAGCTGCTGCTCTTGCTACAGAAACAAATGAATTAGCGCTAGCGGCTGAAACTGCTGCAATGACTGCTGAAACAGCGTCAACAACAGCACTATCTGCTGCTGAAGATGCAATGGTAGACAACGCTGAAAATGCAGCTGAAGCGCTAGTACTTGCAGACGCTGCAATTGTTGCGGCTTCTGACTTTGCTGCAAGTGTTGACGCATTAGAAGTTGCTATTGCACAAGCATTAGCTGCTGCAGAAGCTTACTTAGCTTTAGATGCTGACAGCGCAGATGCACAAGATTTAATTGACGCTGCAGAGGCAATGGCTGTTACAGCGGCGGCTAAAGCTGAACTTGCATCAGAGCAGTTTGCTAAAGCGTATGCTCTACAATTAACAGCGCAAGATGCAGTTGCTAAGTTTGAAGTACTTGTATCTGTTAAAGCAACATCAGAGTCACTAAGTACAATGACTGTACTTACAAGTACTGGTGGTGAAGCGGTTCTTGATGCAGCTGATGTATTAGCTGACGTGATTAACGAACTTGCTGATATGGGCAACTCTGGTGAGGGTACGTCTACTCGTCAACCCAACTGGACTTATGCTTACAGCTTAGACGACCTAACGCTTATGCTTAACAATGCAACCACAGGTGAAATGATCAGCGCTGCTGCATCTTACCAAGGTGAGCAGTTAGTTGTTGCTTGGGGCGCTACGCTAGTTGGTGGTGACGCTACGGTTGAGCTAATGACTGCAGACACGCAAACTAATGCACTTGCAGATTGTGTTGACTTTGCAGCTGGTAATATTGACGAGACTCAAATTGATTCTTGTTTAATATTTACATTTGACGGCGAAGTAGATGCTGACACAGTAGATGACGCTGAAATCGTTAATACTGAAACTTGGAACCACGTTACAATTATGGACGGTGATTCTGGGTTTACTGGTATGTTAAATGTAACTGCTGATGACGCGACTGACATGGGTACTGTTACTCTTGAAGGTATGTCGGGCGACCTAGACTTTAAAGTTATGGGTACGGTTGACGCAAGCGGCGATGAAGATCAAAGCATGTTAGATGTAATGGTTAAAGGTGACGCAGCAATGGGTTACACATTATCTCTTATGGGTGCTGAGTCTACAGGTTACACTGGCGACGTTAAAGCGATGTACGAAGGCATGATGATGTCGTTTGGTACTGCTACTAAAGTTACTAATGGGCTTTCAATCACTTACATTGATGGTGTAACAATGGATTACACTGATGTTGATTTAATTGACTCAAGCAAGTAATTTTTAAACTATTAAAGGGAAAAGCAGTGTGCTTTTCCCTTTTTTTATTGAAAGCGATTAAATTATGAAAAAAAAAATTCTTTTGCTAGGATTTTCATCAGCTCTACTTTCTCCACTTGCATCCGCTAATAATCAGTTTCAAGTTTTTACTCATTTTGACGCAGAAATTTATACCGAAGCGCAACCAGTTCAGGCATTTGTTGATGACTTTGATGCGCCGCTAACATCGGGTGACAGTGCATTTACGTACAATATATTTGAAGTAGGTGTAGGATACGGTAATTTTAAAGTTGGACTGCAAAGTCGCTTTGACTACGTATTAAACTTTGACCCTGATACGGCAAAATATACGCACACCGAAAAAAATGATCTTGCTTTTGAAGATAGATATTACACTTACTTTTTAGACGCCAAACAGGCAACGTCTAACGGTGTTTTTGTGTCTTACGATTTTAAATTTTTAGACAAAAATGCATTAACCATTACCCCAAAATTGTCTGTGTTTGCGAGTACGCATTTTCAAGATGGGATAGTTGATGGACGTATTTACAGTGATGAAGTAGAAGGCGATATATCTGTTGATTATAACTATTCAAAAGATATTTTATTTAAAAAGTTTACTCCCTCTGAAAACCCTGAAGGGCTAGGTTACAGCCTAGATATATTTGCTGATTGGCAAGTAAATGATGAATTACATGTAGGCTTTAGCGTTAAAGACTTACTTTATAAAACAGATTACGAAGACAGTGGTTTTGTAAACGGCCAAACCACTGAGATCCCATTTAGCCAAAACGACAATGGCGACATAATAACTCAGCCAACGGTATCGTTAAAAACGTCGTCATTTGGTAATACGCAATCTCACGATTTTGATATGAAAATGCGCATGCAAGCGTTTGCTGATTACAGAATTAATGATCGATTTTCTACTCAATTAACTCTTAAACGCTACGATCAAGATACATTTAGCCAGTTAAAAGGGCGAGTTCACTTTTGGGACCATTGGAAAGTACAGGCTGGCTACGAAACTAAAAGTAAAGCTTACTTAGTGGGGATTGAAAGCAAGTATTTTGGTCTTAATTTGCAAACCGATAGTTTAGATTTGGATAAAGCGTATTATGCAAATATAAATTGGTACATGAACATTAAGTTTTAAGGAATGAAGATGTTAAAACAAATTATACCTTTAGGGGTTGCAGTAGCATTAGCGGGTTGTGGTGGATCATCTTCGAGTACTGATAACAATGAAAACGTGGCTTTAACTCAAATTACAACTAATTCAACAGCACGTTTTTTTGTAGCTAATTGGCAGTCGCCACAGGGTACGCTTAATATTTTAAATAGTGAAGGTGTTATTCAAGAATCAATTGACGTTGATAATATTAATACCTTTAGTGTTACTGTCATACCACTCGCTTATAGCCGTTTTGAATTTATACCTGATAACACGTCGCTCCCATGTCCGCGATTTACCGGTTGTGGCAGAACCGTGCGTGACGACCCTAATGATTTAAACGGCAACCGCTTAGTTGATTTTCAAGAACCGACGGCTGTTACATTAAATTATAAGGCCGATGCGTTTATTGCCCCTGGTGTGAACGCGGTGTATTTTTCTCCATTAAGTACAGCTATCACTGATGCCGGCTTAAGTGCAGCAAAGGCTAGTTTATCGGCCACGCCGTTTTATCATTTAACGCACAGTAACCTTACAGCAAGTGTTGAAGCTGAAATGGTCACAAATGCATTTACGTATGCCGCTATTATTGCAGGCGTAGCCGATAGTACATTTAATGTAGATGCGGCATTTAATGCTTTTTCTAGTAATGATACTGAACAGCAAGCATGGCAAGATTACAGCCAATTAGCTGCTCAATACATTCCCGATAATCTGTTTAATGAACAGGGAAATGGCTTATTACCTAACGTTGCAGGCCAAGTAAACCAAACAATTGCGAGTGTAACTACTTATCAACAGTGGGAGCCACGTGTAAGCGAAGCACAAAGCTTAGAGTCAAGAGAGTTGCTTGTTGATGTTAGAAACATTATTGGTGTGGCAAGGCTTCAAGAAAAAAGCTATTCAGAAGAAATCGATGCTAAGTTTGCTGAACTTGAGGGCGCGTTTGATGAAGATACCCAAGCAACACTGACTGCACTTATTAATGCGCTCAACGAGGTAATAACAAATTATTCTCCGCTGGCTGATGACTCAGTGCCTGCTGGGCAATATTCGCTTAGAAATTTAGACATTGATTACAGCAAATCGCCTTATACTTGGGCTATAACGGGTACCTACGATGACCTACCGATCAGCATAGACTTATCTATCCCTACTTTTAGAGTAAGTGGTGTGTTAGGCAATAAAATTGAGGGGGTAATGAGTGCTACGGTAACCAATGGTGCAACGATACTGAGTGTTGATGTTAGCGAGTTACTGATTCAGATTGATAGTATTGAGGTGGTAAACGAAACAAACCCAGACGCTGATACAGGTATTGCCCAGCTTACTACAGATGTTGTTATTAATAAGGCTAATGGTAAGTTGGCAGGGGATTTGTCGTTAAATTTAAATCGTTTTGTAGACTCATTTGCAGAGGTGTCTAACACGTTATCGTCTTTTAATTTTCAAGGTGATTATGAAAGTGATATTCAAAATACCGCGTTTCATATTACTGCAATTGAATCGTCCCCCTTTATTGGTGAAGAAAATGATGATTTAGCATTTACCTTTGAATTAGATTTTCCGCTAAGTGCTGCCAACGATTTTAAATTTGCTTATGTGGGTGCTGTAGATAATTTAACAGAGCTAACATCAACAGATATATATGTGAGTGCTCAAGGGCAAGCGTTAGATCTTCGTATTCGCGATGTTAATGGCAATATTAGCTTAGTTGCTAAAGGTGAGTACGGTCGCTGGTTAGATGTAAAACAAGCGGGTCGTAATTACAGTGGCGGCTTATACTTTGGTGATACAAAAATTGCTGAGGTTACCGCTGTTCGTGGTATTCCGGGTGTTTTATTTCCAAATGGTGATTTTGAATCGTTGTTTTAAACCCCCTTTAGTTTTATAAACTAATATTAAAAAGCCCAACAAGGTGAACACCTAGTTGGGCTTTTTGTATTATTGCTCGCTGGTATTACAGCAGTTCTATTTCAACGGTTTCGCCTTGTGCAATGTTGCCACTTTGTGCAGGGACTACAATTAAGCAATTTGCTTTACTGAGTGACGACAGTACACCTGAGCCTTGTCTTTCAACAGGTTTAACAACAAGGTTATTGTTTTCATCGTTACTTGCAATACCACGTTGAAAATCTGTGCGGCCAGGGCGCTTTTTAATTTGCTGAGTTGTGACTGCTTTTAAACGTAGCGTGGTTTTATGTTCATTGCCTGATAGTTTAGTCAATGCTGGTTTTACAAGTCGCTCAAGCGTCACAGCGGCAGAAACTGGATTGCCAGGTAAACCAAAAAAGTAGCTGTTAGGCAATTTACCAAAGGCAAAGGGTTTGCCTGGTTTCATGGCTATTTTCCAAAAGTGAATATCGCCAATATCGTTTAATACCTCTTTTGTGAAGTCGGCTTCACCAACCGATACACCGCCTGAGCTAATAACGGCATCGGCTTGCTCGTTCGCTTTTAAGAAGGTGTTTTTAATCAAGGTTTTGTCATCAGCAATAATACCAATATCAATAACCTCTATATTGGGATTATTAAGTTCGCTAATAATAACAGCCCGGTTACTTTCAAAAATAGCGCCTGCAGGTAAGGTATTACCCGGCTCTATTAGTTCGTCACCAGTTGAGAACACGGCTACTTTGAGTGTTTCGTAAACGTTTACTTTATTTATGCCAATAGAGGCTAATAACCCTACGTCTACACCTTTGAGCTTTCTGCCTGCTTTTAATACGACACTGTTTACTGCTATATCTTCACCAGCAAAACGGACATTGTTATTGAGCTCAATAGTGCCTGAGAAAGTAATTTCATCGTCATTAACTGTGGCGTTTTCTTGCATAACAACGGCGTTAGCACCAGGTGGCAATGCTGCACCGGTCATAATTCTTACGCATTGGCCAGGATTAAGCGTTTTGTCGAAAGTTTGCCCAGCAAATACACTGCCTACTTGTTTGTAGGTGGTAAGGCCGTCGCTGATACACAGTGCATAACCATCCATCGCCGAGTTATCATGTGCGGGCACATTAATTGTTGATTTAACATCAGTAGCTAAAATGCGGCCAACGCTAATCATTAAAGGTATTGTTTCGGTGAGTTTATTGAAGCTAATTGCGTCCAACATATTACTGATTGCGGTTTCTATAGGTAATAAACCGGGTGCATTGCAAACATCGTTCATATATATTGCTTACTTAAATCATTTTTTAAAACAATACTTACAATGTCAAAGCTTTACAATACATGGCTGGGTTATTTTTTGTTGGGTGTTTGCGTGTTCTCAAACACGTTAAACGCAAAAGAAACAATACATGTTGCGGTGGCAAGTAATTTTAAAACTGTGCTACAAACCTTGCTACAAGACTCCCCAATACCGGGTATACAAGTAAAAATATCAGCAGCATCGAGTGGGGTTTTATATTCTCAAATTGTGCATGGTGCGCCGTTTGATGTGTTTTTATCGGCTGACAATGTGCGCCCGCAAGCATTAATCAAAGAGGGATTTGCTAGTGAAAATACATTAGTTACTTATGCGCTCGGTGAACTTGCTATATGGCAGCCTAATGCTAATAAAATAAATGAAAAAGTAGCTATAGCTAACCCGCGTTTTTCACCTTATGGACAAGCGTCTGAGTTTTACGCTAATGCCAATTTTAAAAAGCCAATAAGTTATGTATATGGGAATAACATTACGCAAGCCTTTCAGTTTGTTCAAAGTGGTAATGCGTCTGTGGGGATAGTGGCTGTTTCTACATTAAAAATGGCGTTTAATACCAGTCAAGATCCTCAATATTTGTCGTATAAGTTAATTCCACCGAGTGAGTATCCGGAAATTATTCAACAGGGGGTGATTATTAAAACGAGTAAAAAAATAGTGAGTGCTCAAAAGCTTATGGATTTTTTAATGACCAGCAACACACAAAAAAAGCTTGTTGAATTAGGGTATAGAACAAAGGATAGCAATGCTTCAAAGTGATTTAACAGCACTGTGGTTAACGGTAAAGTTAGCTTTTATAACCGCTGTGCTGCTGCTTATTTTATGTATTCCTGTTGCATATAAGTTAGCAGGGTATAGAGGTAGATTTAAACCGTTTTTAGAGGCACTCATTGCAATGCCGTTAGTATTGCCACCGACTTTACTTGGTTTTTACTTACTTGTTTTATTTTCACCCACGCATGCAGTTGGGCAGTTTTGGTTTTGGTTAACAGGCTCGCAGCTGGCGTTTAGTTTTCAGGGGGTGGTTATTGGTTCGCTTTTTTACTCTCTTCCTTTTGTAATGCAGCCCTTAGTTGCAGGGTTTAAGCAAATTAATCAAACCTATAATGAAGCTGCAATAGCATTGGGGTTAAGCCACTTTAAACGCTTTGTTTATTTAATTTTGCCGTTATTAAAACCCAGCATAGGTAGTGCGTTTGCATTGGGTTTTGCGCACACATTGGGGGAGTTTGGCTTAGTACTTATGATTGGTGGCAACATACAAGGAGAAACTCAAGTGGTTTCTATTGCTTTGTACGACCATGTGGAATCGTTAAACTATGCAGCTGCGCATCAGCTTTCGCTTATTTTACTCGCTATTTCGTTTGCCTGTTTAGTGCTGTTATTTAAATTTAATAAAAGCATAGTGGGGGTTAAACAATAACATGATTAAATTAACCCTATTTAAAGCACTTAATCATTTTGATTTAGATATAAAACTTCACCTTGAATCGTTTTCTATAGCTGGGGTTTTTGGCCCATCAGGTTCAGGAAAGTCGACATTGCTGCGCTGTATTAGTGGCCTTGAGGGCGAGCAGAGTGTTTATATAAATCATCAGCAAGTGGATCACTTACCGACTGAGCAACGCGGGGTAACACTACAGGTTCAGTCTTGCCCATTATTTCCGCATTTAGATGTGGCAGGTAATTTAGCGTTCACACAAACGCATTGTACTAATAGGCAAACTGATTTAACCGAGCAAAAAGTAATAGAGGCGCTTGAATTACAACCGTTATTAAAGCGCGATGTACATAGTTTGTCGGGCGGAGAGCGCCAACGTGTTGTGTTTGCACGCACATTATTAGCAGGGAAAAAATTTATTATTTTAGATGAACCATTTAGCGCTCTTGACTGGCCACTGCGCTTTAAAACACTCTCAACAATTAGTGAGCTTGCTGCAGAATATAATATTAAATTTATGCTCGTGAGCCACTCTTTAAAGGAGCTGTTGTTTTGTTGCGATACCCTTGTGCAACTTAATAATGGTAAGGTAATTAATCACGGCCCAACTGCGCTGGTGGCTAAAGCTATTTACGCTAATAATAAACAAACACCACTGAGCCTAATTAACTTTCAAATAATTAAATTTGATGAAAAATACGGCGTATATCAGCTTAAACTGCACCAAAGTGAGCAGCAGTTATTTGTATTACCCAGCGCTGTGGAGCAAGGAAGTAAACTGATATTAGAGTGTGAGCAAATATCTGTCAGTGCCGATAGGCCAGTAAGCGTAAATAACAGTAATGTTTTAGTGGGGGTGCTTGTTAATGCAGAACTTATTAACGGCTCATGGCAGCTTGCTTTAAATATTGATGGGCAAACCTTGTATTGTTTGCACTCTAAAAGGCTTTGGGAGCAAAGTAGCTACAAATTAGGCGATACACTTTACGCCGCTATTCATAACTTGGAGTAAAATAATCAAAACCCGAGTTATTGACTACATGTGGGGCACTGGCTATTTTTAGGGATTTTAAAGCGGTTAAACTCCATGCTGAGCCCATCCACCAGTAATAAGTGTTCACTCAAGCCGCTTGGTAAACCTGCAAGCATTTTTAGTGCCTCTGTGGCTTGAATACTGCCAATTAATCCTACAATGGGTGATAGCACGCCTGACTCTGAGCAGCTTTGTGTTTGTTCATTAAAAAACTGCGATAAGCACGCGTAGCAATGGCTGTTTTCCTGCATGGTAAAACAGGCAACTTGGCCTTCCATTCTAATTGCAGAGCCTGAAACTAGCGGTGTTTTTGTTTTATAACAGGCGTTATTGATTAAGTTACGTGTGGGCAAGTTATCAGAGCAATCGATTACTATATCAATATTACTTAATAACTCGTCAAGCGTTGACTGCTCATCTAAAAATACATCAATTGTATGTATATCTATTTCATCATTTAGACTCGCTAACTGTGCTTTGGCTGCGTGTGTTTTTAAGCACCCTACGTCTGTTTGTTTATAAAGTACCTGCCTTTGCAAGTTAGTCGCATCGACTACATCGTTATCTACAAGCGTTAAGGTTCCTACTCCTGATGCTGCTAAGTACTGTGCAACCGGGCAGCCTAAACCACCTAAGCCTACTATGAGCGCATGAGACTGCCATATTTTTTCTTGCCCATCTATATCTAATTTAGGCAGCATTATATGACGCGAGTAGCGCAGTTGTTGTTGATAAGTCAGGGCTGGTTTAGTCATTAGCGGCTTCTCATTATTTTTATACACAATAGCAATTTTTAGAATATGTGGGCAAGAACGGGGTTAAAAGTAATTGCACTGTTAGTGCTCACATTGATTACCTTAACAGTGCAAATGAAAATTATAACGAATTAGGGAAAACATAAGCCAATGATTTTTAATAAAATAAATTATTGGCTCACTAATTGCTCAGCATGGTTAACGTGAAATTAACAAATGCAGCAGTGTAATTAATAATAAAGTAGTAACTGCTATAAATAACTACAAACGTAACTAAGGAAAAATAACATGCAACCGAGTACTGGGTTTAATCTCATATCGTTTAGCGGAAAAATGAAAATACTTCACTTAAGCTGGATGGTGTTTTTTATCTCATTTTTTGTATGGTTTAACCATGCGCCATTATTGGGTGCTATTGCAGGTTCGCTTGGCATCACTATGGCTCAAGTTAAAACACTGCTTATATTAAATGTTGCCTTAACTATTCCTGCGCGTGTTGTGGTGGGTATGCTTACCGATAAATTTGGTCCACGTATTGTGTACGCAGCACTACTTATTGTGTGTAGTATTCCGTGTTTTATGTTTGCCCTTGCATCAACGTTTGAGCAAGCAGCTATCGCCCGTTTTGCACTTGGTTTTATTGGTGCGGGTTTTGTTGTTGGTATTCGTATGGTAAGCGAGTGGTTCCCAGCAAACGAGTTAGGTACAGCTGAAGGTATTTACGGAGGGTGGGGTAACTTTGGCTCTGCAGCAGCCGCTATGCTACTGCCAATATTAGCGCTTATGTTTGGCGGTGACGATGGCTGGCGTTATGCGATAGGCCTAACCGGTGTATTAAGCGTCATTTTTGGTATTATTTGGTACATAAACGTAACTGATACGCCTAAAGGCGGTACATACTTCAAGCCTAAAAAAGTAGGGGCAATGGAAGTAACCAGTAAAGGCGACTTTGTACTACTGCTTATAATGAAACTACCTATGTACGGTGCTTTAGCACTACTTACTTGGAAATTATCGCCTACTGGCGCAAATTTACTTTCTGAAAATTTTGTTATTGGTACATATGTATTTTTGGTGCTGCTTTATATTTACGAAGTGTATAAAACGTTTGATATTAACGGTCATATTTTTAAACAACCTGTTCCAGAATCACACCGTTACGACTTTAAGCAAGTTGCTGTTTTAAATATTCTTTATTTTACAACATTTGGCTCAGAGCTTGCCGTTGTATCTATGCTGCCATTATTTTTTATGGAAGTATTTGGCCTTGATATGGTGTACGCAGGCTTATTAGCATCAGCCTATGCATTTATGAACTTAGCCTCTCGCCCTGGTGGTGGTTGGATCTCAGATAGAATGGGTCGTCGTAAAACGCTTATTGTACTTACCACAGGCTTAGCTGTAGGTTATTTTGTTATGGGCTTAGTTGATGCTAGCTGGCCGCTTTGGCTTGCAGTTGCAGCTGCCATGGCGTGTTCGTTTTTTGTTCAAGCAGGGGAAGGCGCAGTATTTGCGGCTGTGCCACTTATTAAACGCCGTTTAACTGGGCAAATTGCAGGTATGACGGGAGCTTACGGTAATGTAGGGGCTGTTGTATATTTAACGGCGCTCTCATTAGTTGATTACCAAACATTCTTTATGATTATCGCTGCAAGTGCATTATTAGGCTTAGGTGCATTATTTTTCATGAAAGAACCAGATGGCCACATCACTGAAGTAAACGAAGATGGCACTGTTGAACTTATTTCTGTGACTTAAGGCAACCTTATGTTTGATGAAACCCAAAAAGCCAGCGCACTTACAAACGAACTTAACGTTGAGTTTGGTGGGCACAGTAGCAAAGGTATAAAAACCGAAAACCAAGATGCGTTTGCTGCTCTTAATACTCAAGCGCAAGAAAAAGAGTCAAAAGGGGTTATTGCCTGCTTGGCCGATGGGTGTTCATCAGCAAAAAATGCTAAACAAGCGTCACAGTTATCGGTAACGCACTTTATAAATGAGTATTTAAATACACCGCCAAGTTGGGCCGTTAAAAAGTCGGTATCTAAGGTATTGGCCAGTTTAAATCAGTGGCTGTATTCGCAATCGGTTAACTACAATCACCTTGGCCAGCGCCAAGCAGATTGGATGACCACGTTTACAGCGCTTATTTTAAAATCGGCTACGGGTTATATTTTTCATTTAGGTGATACCCGAATTACGCGTTTACGTGCAAAAAATATGGAGGCGATAACACGCGACCATAAAGTAAACGATACCCTAACGCGAGCTTTAGGTGCGCAGCTCCATCAAGAAATTGATGTATACGAAGTTGAACTTAAAGCGGATGATATTTATATACTTACCTGCGATGGTGTACACGATGTGTTGCCATACAGTGATATACAAAAGCTAATTGATGAGCATACTAATTTAGAGCACGCAGCAAAAGCAGTGACAGAGCTTGCCATAGCAAGAGGCAGTGACGACAACGTAAGCTGCCTACTTGTAAAAGTGAATAGTATTGCAAAACAAAATTTAGACGAGTTATATCACTCTTTAACTAGGCGAAAAATTCCGCCACCGTTAATGGTTGGCCAAAAAATTGATGACTTTACTGTTATCCGTGAATTACACGCTAGTAGCCGCTCGCACATTTATTTAGTGCAACAAACGCCCGATACGCCGCCTGTTGTATTAAAAGCGCCTTCGGTAAATTTTGAAGATGATGTGCACTACCTTCAAGGCTTCATAAGAGAAGGCTGGGTGGGGCAACGTATTAATCACCCCAATGTAATGAAAGTTTTAAATACGCAATCGCAAAGCCGATTTTTATATCATATTTGCGAATACATGGACGGGCAAACACTGAGTGATTGGAAGCATGATGTGCCGCATCCAGAAATTACCCAAGTGCGCAGTATTATTGAACAAATAGTACAAGCACTTAGAGCGTTTCAGCGTTTGGATATGGTGCATCGCGATTTAAAACTCGATAACGTGATGATAGACGCTCACGGCAAAGTAACATTAATCGATTATGGCACGGTAAGTGTTGCGGCTATGGATGAGTCGGTAAAGCAAATTACTGATGATTGCCCGCAAGGTACGGTAGATTACACCGCACCAGAGACGCTTATTACTATGCACGCCGATTTTAAGAGTGATTTATTTTCGCTAGGCGTTGTTGCGTACGAATTATTATGTTCAAAATTGCCGTATCAGCCACTTGCGCATAATCACGTACCAAAAGATTACAGTCACTGGCAATACACAAGTATTCGTAAACACAGAGCAGATATCCCGTTTTGGTTAGATCAGGCTTTAATGAAAGCATTGGCTCCCAAACCCGAATTCAGATACCACGCATTTTCTGAATTTATAAGCGATATCAATAAACCTAATCCACATTTAAAAAGTACCGCCCCGAAATACTCAATAATGAAACGCGATCCGGTTTTAGTCTGGAAAAGTATTTCGTTGTGTTTATTTATAGCCTTGGTGTGTGTACTTATAATTAAAAATTAAGAGATAAACATGTTAAATCATAAAAAAAACTTACCTATTATTTTTATACTGGGTAGCTTAACTGCGCCTTCAATAAGCCAAGCGGCGCAAACCGATCTTAACTTTAGACTGCGTTTTGAAAGCGCAGAGCAAGATAACGCGTTAAAAGATGCAAGTAGCTTAACGCTACGAACACGCCTTACCCATAAAACAGATGAAGTAAATGGTTTTTCTGCACTTATTGAAGTTGAAGACAGCCGAAGCGTGTTAGGTGCAGACGATTACAACAATACATTGGGTAAAAATACTAATTACTCAGTAATAGCCGACCCAGAAATCACAGAAGTGGATCAAGGTTTTATAAAATACGCGAAAGATGCTTTATCAATTAAAGTGGGTAGGCAAGTAATAGCGCTTGATGGACAACGATTTGTGGGCCACGTTGGCTTTAGGCAAGACAGACAGACCTTTGATGCTGCAACAGTAAATTACACGTTTAATGATATTAACTTGCACTATAGCTACATAAGTAAGCGCAACCGTATATTTGCTGATAGCAAAGATATTGATTCATCAGATCACCTAATTAATGCAAGTTATAAAACAAGCGTAGGTAAGGTAGTTTTATACAGTTACCTATTAAGTAACGACGCAGTAGATGATGACAGCCTAGATACCTACGGTATTTCTTTTAATGGTAATAAAACGCTCAGCGACGTTAAATTTTACTACAAAGCAGAGTACGCCACGCAATCTGCATCAACGAGCACGAGTGATTTTGACGCTGATTATTATGCCTTTGAAGGCGGTATTGATTTAGACGGTTTAGGCATTGAAACCGTAACATTAAAAGCCGGTGTTGAATCACTGGGTTCTGATAATGGCGATTATGGTTTTGCTACGCCACTTGCCACAATGCATAAATTTAATGGTTGGGCTGATACGTTTTTAGCAACCCCAGCACAAGGACTTGATGACACTTATGTTAGCTTAAATGGTAAAGCCTTTGACGGTAAATGGTTAGTGGCTTATCACAACTTTGATGCCGCTGATAGCGCCAATGGCGTTGATGATTTAGGCTCAGAGCTCAATGTGCAATACGTTAAGCCTATTAATAAAACCTATGCCGTAGGCGCTAAATATGCCGATTATTCAGCAGGCGATAGCGCGGCAGGCAAAGTCGATACCCAAAAGCTATGGGTGTGGGTAAGCGCTAAATTTTAGCCCTCATAATTTAAAGCGTTACAAGTTGGTGCAATAGCGCCAGCTTGTGGTGCTTTCACTTCTTTTTTACTGCACCAATTTGGTTAAGTTACTGAAATATATTATTTATATATCTGGCTTGCATATTGCTATAACAACTACATAACAAATTATACGTTTAAAGTACTCGTTTATGCATTGAGTACTTTAAATCAAACAGGTGATTTTAATGCCAAGTAAGCAGCGTGTTGTCGTCGTAGGAAACGGAATGGTGGGGCATCATTTTGTTCAGCAGCTAGTATCGCAACAAGGTGATAGCAAAAATGTTGATATTACAGTACTCAGTGGTGAAGACCGCCTCGCTTATGACCGTGTTCAGCTCTCGTCATTTTTTAAAGGCAAAACCGAAGACGATTTAGCACTTACCTGTAGTAAAACCTATCAAGATTGGCAAGTTAGTTTTCATACTCATTCTAAAGTGGTTGATATAAACCGTGATGCAAAAACGGTGACTACCTCAAAAGGCGAATCATTTGCGTACGACAAGCTAATACTGGCAACAGGCTCATTTGCATTTGTGCCACCTATTCCAGGTAAAGATCGTGAGCATTGCCTAGTTTACAGAACCATTAACGATTTACACGCTATAAAAAAATCAGCACAAGGTAGTAAAGTCGGCGTGGTTATTGGTGGCGGTTTATTAGGGCTAGAAGCTGCAAATGCGTTAAAGCAGCTTGGCTTGCAAACCCATGTAATAGAATTTGCGCCACAACTTATGGGCGTACAAATAGATGGTGCTGGTGGGCGGTTACTAAAAAATAAAATTACCGAGCTCGGCGTTACAGTGCATACCTCAGTGGCTACAGAGCAAATCATTGAGGGTGAAAACAGCCGTTATAAAATGTGCTTTAAGGGTGGTCAAACCCTAGAAACCGACATGATTGTATTTTCAGCCGGTATTCGCCCATATGATAATTTAGCTCGCGAGTTTAATTTAGAATTAGGTAAGCGCGGCGGCATTGTAATAAACAACCATTGCCAAACGAGTGATAAAAACATATACGCAATAGGCGAATGCGCCCTTTGGAATAACTTTATTTTTGGCCTTGTAGCACCGGGCTACGCTATGGCAAAAGTAGCGGTGGGGCATGTTTTAAAACAGCTTTCTTCAAGTACAGTTTCAAACACACCTTTAAGCAACTATTCAAACAATACTGATGAATTTAGCGGCGCAGATATGAGCACCAAGCTTAAATTAATGGGTGTTGAAGTGGGCTCAATTGGTGATGCCCATGCACGCAGTGAAGGCGCAATTAGTTATTACTTTGAAGATCAGCTAAACGGTATTTACAAAAAAGTAGTCACTAATGAGCAAGGCAACAAACTTATAGGTGCTGTACTTGTTGGCGATACCAGCGAATACGATAACTTATTGCAGTATCACGTAAATAGTATAGAGCTTAGTGTGCCCGCAGAGTCTTTAATAATGCCGCTTGCAGGAGATACTGGTGAGCTAAGTGCTGATGATTTACCAAGTGATGCCATTATTTGTGCGTGCCACAAGGTTACAAAACACACCATTGAACACGCTGTTATGCGAGGCTGCAGCGATTTAAGTGATGTGCAGCAAGCAACTAAAGCAAGTACTGGCTGTGGAGGCTGTGAAAAATTAGTGCAAAGCGTTATCAGTAGCGCACTTAATAATAAAATAGCCACCCTTATCCCTGTAGGTGAACCTGTATCACAGAGCGCTTAACGCTAACAATATGAGAGCAGTATGGAAACTTTAAACACTTGTTCAAACACGCCTTTGCTTAAACAAACTACCTGCGCTTATTGTGGTGTAGGGTGCGGGGTTGATATTTCATTATTAAATAATACCCCAACAAAACTTGAAGGCACGCGCGAGCACCCCGCTAATTTTGGCCGCTTGTGTGTTAAAGGCACGCATTTGCTTGACACCACCGGCAGTGATAATCGCTTAACGTCGCCTCTTATTGATAACGAGTCTGCCAGTTGGGATGCTGCAACAAAATACGTTGCGAATAGATTTAACGCCATTATTAAAGAGCATGGGCCGGAATCGGTTGCGTTTTATGTATCGGGGCAGTTACTCACTGAGGATTACTACGTTGCCAATAAATTAATGAAAGGCTATATAGGCTCAGGCAATATAGATACAAACTCAAGGCTGTGTATGTCATCGGCGGTTGCCGGTTATAAACGTGCGTTTGGTGAGGACGTAGTGCCATGTACTTACGAAGATTTAGAGCAAACTGAGCTACTTATTTTAATTGGCTCGAATGCAGCTTGGACTCACCCGGTGCTTTACCAGCGTATGGAGCGCGCAAAAAAGCTTAATCCAAACATGAAAGTAGTGGTTATCGACCCGCGAAAAACCGATACAGCCGAACTTGCCGATACCTTTTTAAATATAAAACCAGGCAGCGACGGGGCTCTTTATAACGGCTTACTTAATTATTTAAGTGAACATAACTATTTAGATACGCAATTTATTAACGAGCATACAAATGGCTTCGAAACAGCGCTTGCCCAGGCTAAAAAGTGGAGTGTAAAAGCGGTAAGTGACTTTTGTGATATCGACGAGCAGTTAGTCAGTGACTTTTACGCCTTATTTGCAAAAAGTCCAACCGCTATTAGTTTTTATTCAATGGGTATTAATCAATCAAGCTCAGGGGTTGATAAATGTAATGCCATTATAAATGCGCATTTAGCGTCAGGTAAATTGTTAAAACCTGGCTGTGGCCCGTTTTCAATAACTGGGCAACCTAATGCAATGGGTGGGCGTGAAGTAGGTGGCTTAGCAAATCAATTAGCAGCACATTTAGACATTGAAAACGAAGCGCATCAACAGTTAGTGCAGCGTTTTTGGCAATCACCAACAATAGCTAAAAAAGCAGGGTGTAATGCTATTGATATGTTTGATGAAATCGCCAAAGGAAAAATAAAAGCTATTTGGGTAATGGCAACCAACCCTATGGTGAGCCTACCTAATAACGCAGCAATACAAAATGCACTTGAGCAATGTGAGCTGGTGGTTGTGTCTGACTGTATTGCCAAAAGTGATACGCTAAAATTTGCTAATGTGGCGTTTCCATCAACCGGATGGGGAGAAAAAAACGGCACAGTGACTAACTCAGAACGTAGAATATCAAGGCAACGCCCACTAGTTGAGCCTTTCTCAGGAGCTAAAAACGATTGGCAAATAATGTGCTTAGTTGCCAAAAAAATGGGCTTTGAAGGATTTGATTTTACAGACCCAAGTGGCATTTTTGAAGAATGGGCGCAACTTACTGATTTTGAAAATAACGGTGATAGGCAATTAAATTTATCAGCCTTAGTGGGGCTTTCGCAGCAGCAATACGATAACTTAAAACCCGTTATGTGGCCGGTACTAAAAAATGAGCCATATAAAAACGGGCAGGTTTTTGTTAATAAACAATTTAGCACAGCAGATAAAAAAGCCCGCTTTATACCTATAACGCCCAAACTTCCTGTGCAGCAAACATCAAGCGATTACCCTTTTGTAATGAACTCAGGGCGAATACGCGACCAATGGCATACAATGAGCCGCACCGGAAAAAGTACAGCGCTTTCTACTCATATAACCCGCCCATACATTGAAATAAACCCCATTGATGCCAGCAGACTAAATATAAAAGCAAACGATTTAATAACTGCCAATGCTAAAACTGGGCAGGTTACAGCTCATGCCAAAATAACGGATGCCGTGCGTAAAGGTGAGTGTTTTATGCCTATCCACTGGAACAAGCAATTTGCTTCATCCGCTACGGTAAGTGGGCTTTATCAATCGGTTGTAGACCCTATTTCGGGCCAAGCTGAATGCAAACATGGTGCCGTTGATTTAGTTAAAGCGCAGTTTGCTCAGTACATGCAAATTTTTAGCAAAATAGAGCTTAAAATAACCAGTGATTTTTGGCTTAAAGTTAACGCAAGTAATAGTGTTAACTACCAGTTAGCACTTAATGAAACACAAAATGACTTACTTTATTATTGCCAAACCCTTACAGGGTTACAAGGGCAGTGGTCGGCAATGGGCAGTGCAAAAGCAATGCATATTCAATGTATTCAAAACGAGCAGTTAGTGTTTGTTGCGGTAATTTCACCTGCTCAAAAAGACATATCACTTGAGTGGATAAATCATTTATTTGCAGAGCCTTTAATAACCTTTAGTCAATTACAGTCATTGCTGTACGCCACGCCCGATGAAGAGTTTACCCAAGGCGCACAAGTATGTAGCTGCTTTAAAGTACGTGAGCAGCCGATTATAAATGCCATTAAAAGTGGTGCAAATACAGTGGATCAATTGGGGTCTAAATTAAAATGCGGCACTAACTGTGGTTCGTGTAAAACGCAGTTAAGCCAATTAATAAAGCAACATGGTACAAAAAACGCTAACAGTATTGATGTTGCGGTTGTCATTTAAAGTGCTATTTAGAAAAAATAATATAAACACCAAGGAAGCATATGCTTAATGATCAATTTGGTCGGCAGTTTAACTATTTGCGCCTCTCAATAACCGATGTATGTAACTTTAGTTGCACCTATTGTTTACCAAACGGGTATCAGTGCGATACCCCGCGTAACTTTTTAAACAAAAGCGAAATAAACACCTTAGTAAATGCGTTTGCACAACTTGGCACAAAAAAAGTGCGTATTACAGGCGGCGAGCCGTGTTTACGCAGTGATGTAACCGATATTATAAAGCAATGTAAAAACACGCCAGGCATAGAAAAAGTAGCCATAACAACGAATGGTTTTAACTTATTTAATAAAATTGATGAGTTTTACAATGCTGGCTTAGATGCGCTAAACATTAGTATTGATAGCTTAAACCCAAGCATGTTTAAATTAATTACAGGACACGACAAGCTAACCCATATTTTAAAAGGGATAGACCGGGCAATTGAGCTGGGCATAAAAGATATAAAAATAAATGCCGTGCTGGCTAAGCAGTTTAATAAAAACCAATTGAAGGATTTTTTAGACTGGGTGAAACATAAAAAAGTAACGGTACGCTTTATCGAATTAATGGAAACAGGCAATGGTGTCGCCTTTTTTGAGCAAAATCATTTAAGCGGGCTAAGTGTTAAAACGCAGCTTTTAGCACAAGGTTGGTTACAGGTAGTGAGAGGTAAACTAAATGGCCCTGCAGAGGAGTTTTGTCACCCCGATTTTGAGGGCCGCATTGGCTTAATTATGCCCTACAGTAAAGATTTTTGTAAAAGCTGTAACCGATTAAGGGTATCGTCATTAGGCAAGCTACATTTATGTTTATTTGCTGAGCAGGGAATAGACTTACGCCCGCATTTAAATGAGCAAGATACGCCAGCCACTGTAAACGCTATTCAAGCAGCAATGGGCAATAAAACTATTAGCCATGAGCTTGATAAGCGCTTAACGGGCGCCACAACCCATTTAGCTATGCTGGGCGGCTAAAATGAGCAATAAAACAGTGTTTACAGGGGTTGTACTCGCCGGAGGGCAATCATCCAGAATGGGTAGCGATAAAGCTAATCTCATTTTAAAAAATAAAACATTACTACAAAATGCATGTGAATTATTAAAAGCAGCAGGAGCAAGTAATGTACTTATAAGTCGTAATGTAAAAAATGCAAATGGGCAATATATACCTGACATATACCCAGATTCTGGCCCACTTGGCGGGATTTATTCAACCTTAATGGCAACAGAGCAAGATATACTTGTAACTGCTGTTGATATGCCATTGCTTACTTGCACGTTATTATCGCAAATTGCATCTGCAGGAAGCGATAATTCCCACTTTCAAACAAATCAGCCGCAAATACATGCGTGGCACTTTGAAAATGAACCGTTACCCCTGTATATTCGTAACACCCAAAGCGTTAAACGTCATTTAAAACAATTACTCATAAACGCAAATAGTCATAAATCAATTAAACAGTTTTCCCGTAGTATTGGTGTGCAAACGCTAAAATGTAATAAAGCGCACGCACTTGTTAATACCAATACACCGGCGCAATTTAAAGCTGTTAACGAGCAATTTGACCAACATAAACCTAATTTATTGAGAAGAACCCTATGAGCCACACAACTGAGTCACAAATAGCATTAAACATTGCCGTAATGACAGTAAGCGATACACGTGATGAAATTACGGATACCTCAGGCCATTATTTAATTAAAGCCCTTACTGAAGCCGGCCATCACTTAGCGGATAAAGACATAGTTAAAGATGATGTTTATCAAATGCGAGCAGTAGCTTCGCAGTGGATTGCCGATGACACCATTCATGCCATTTTAGTAACCGGTGGTACGGGCTTTACCGAGCGCGACTCAACACCAGAGGCATTTGCACCGCTGTTTGATAAAAGCGTAGATGGATTTGGCGAGCTATTTAGACATATTTCGTACGGCGAAATTGGTAACTCAACTATTCAATCGCGTGCATTGGCAGGCCTTGCTAATAACACCGTTATTTTTTGTATGCCTGGCTCAACGGGTGCATGTAAAACAGCCTGGACAGGTATTATAAAAGATCAGTTAGACTCAATGCATAAGCCATGTAACTTTGCCCCGCATATTACTATTGGTAAAAAATGCGAATCGCGAGAGCAATAATATGCTGAGCCACGTAGACGAAAACGGCCAAGCAAACATGGTTGATGTATCGCTAAAAGAGGTTACTCTGCGCGATGCATCTGCCGAGGCCTATATTAAAATGAGCAAACACGCTTTTGAGCAAGTGTTGCTTAATCAAAATAAAAAAGGTGACGTGCTAGGCGTTGCCCGTATTGCAGGTATTCAGGGCGCTAAAAAGTGCGCCGATTTAATTCCGCTTTGTCACCCGCTTGCACTGAGTAAAGTAGCCGTTGATTTTGAGCTTGATGAAGCCAACAGCCAAATTAAAGTCACCAGCTACTGTAAATTGTCGGGCAAAACGGGCGTTGAAATGGAAGCGCTCACCGCTGTATCTGTGGCGACTCTAACATTATTTGATATGTGTAAAGCCGCCGATCCGCTTATGGAAATACACGGTATGCGTGTAACGCAAAAAGCAGGAGGAAAGCATGGCAGCTGGCAGCGAGATTAATTTAAATAATACTAATGCAGCTGCAGGGCATGTAAATGTACTCTTTTTTGGCCAACTTAAAGAACGCCTAAAGTGCGATAAGTTAACCGTTGATATAGCTCATACCCTTAGCATTAAATCGTTTAAACACATGCTGGTTGAGCAAAACCCGCATTGGCAGGCATGGCTTGAAGAGCGTGATGTATTGTGTGCGCTTAATCAAACTATGTCATCAAGCGATGAGCTTGTGAAAGCGGGGGATGAACTTGCTTTTTTTCCACCTGTTACAGGTGGCTAATGAGTATAAACATTAAAGTACAAACGATGGATTTTTCAGTAGGCGAGCAACATGGCGCACTTTGTAGTAATAACAAAAGTGATGGTGCAGTAGTGACGTTTACAGGGCTTGTGCGAGAATTTAGTAGCGGCGATAACGTAATCGCGCTTGAGCTTGAGCACTACCCAGGAATGACTGAGCAACTACTGCGATCTATAGCCGAACAAGCGCAAACACGCTGGCAACTTGCCCGCATAAGCATTATTCATCGAGTCGGTTATTTAGCCCTTGGTGAGCAGATTGTATTTGTTGGCGTAACCAGCCGCCACCGCCAAGCCGCGTTTGAAGGCGCACAATTTATAATGGATTACTTAAAAAACCACGCTACGTTTTGGAAAAAAGAGCATTTTAAAGATTCATCTAACTGGGTTGAGTTTAAACAAAGCGACAAGCAAGCACTGAGTAAATGGCAAAGTATCGAACAGGATGCAATTAAATAAATGCATATAATCTCTACCAATGTCTCTAAAATAAAAACAGTTTTGCATAACGGCAAAGAGGTCAAAACCGGTATTTTTAAAACGCCAACCAATGAGCCTGTTTTCATTGAAAAGCTAAATATAATAGGTGATGAACAAGCCGATTTAGTCAATCACGGCGGTATTGATAAGGCGGTTTATGCGTTTTCGCACAATCATTATGCTTATTGGAAACACACACTTGAGAATGATGATTTAGCAGTAGGTGCCTTTGGCGAAAACTTTACAATTTCAGATCTAGATGAAGCTAACATTCACATTGGCACTCGTATTCGCGTTGGCAGCGCACTGCTTGAAGTAAGCCAGCCCCGTGTGCCATGCTTTAAATTGGCTATTGCACTTAATAATAAACAAAGCCTAAAACTGTTTACTCAGTATTATCACACGGGTGTTTATTTTAGAGTGCTTGAGCAAGGTATTGCTAAAACAGGGGATGCAGTTACTATTGAGCATAAAGCTGAGCATAATATTTCAGTAAAAACCTTGTTTCAGGCGTTTTTTGATAAACACTACCCAGATTATGAAAGCGTATTATTAGCCGCACTTGAACTCCCTGAGCTTGCACTTGAGTGGCAAACTAAGATTAAAAAAAAGCTGTCAACTTAGGTTTAAGGCAGTTTTAATGTTCATGGCTGTGGTTAATCGCTAGCCACTCCCATTTATTTCTATAACCCGTCTTTAATTAGCATTATTAAGTTCAATTATTTTGTTCGCGACCGCATAAATTGAACTATGTGAATCCATAGCTTGTTTTTGAAGTTGCTTATGGGCATGCTCCTCACTTATTTTTAGTTGCTCTATTAATATATATTTTGCTTGATGAATCACTTTTTGCTCGGTGATCACTCGTTTTGCATCAACCAGTGCTTGGTTAATTTGTTTAATATGTTGGCTTTGCTCTAAAATTAAGTCGTACATGGTTTTATTACTATTTAGCTTGCTTGCCGCTGTATTAGTAGGTTCATTGTTTTTAAGCGCTAGCTGCCCGTCGGTTGCAGGCATATATTGTTGCTCTAAGGTATTGAGTATTTGTTTGTTGGAATTTAATTTTCGTTGTGCACATGCGATTTGCATTGCAGCAGAGTCGATTAAATGATCGCTAATGTTTTGCTCTATTTTATGCATAATATCAATACGCGTTGTGGTTACTTCGTACCACACTTCGCTAAGCTGCGATAAAGGCTGTGCATTTTCGTCATCAAGTTTTTGTAGCAAACTTCTTAGCTGATCTACTTGTTTATTTACAGGGTGCTCTATCAATGAGGTATAGCATTTAAGTAAATGATCGTCTGCGTACTCATTAAAAAACGAAAAACTATGGCTTTGCTCTTGAACAAAATGAGCGAGTTGCGTTTTTTGATCTTCTGTAAATTTACTCGCAGCAAACGCTTGTGCTCCGCAGGCGCGCTCTTGGCCAGCGTATTCTTTACCTTGCATAAAATTAAAATAAGCAACTAATAGGCGAGTAACATGTGGATCGCTTGCACCATCAGCAGCTTCTAAAATAATATTTAATAAGCTAGCTATAAGTTGCGTAAATGATTGAGTTGAATGTACAGGCGTTACGTTTTGTCTGCCTATTTGGTGGCGCAAAGCGGGTAGCACGTCTAGTGCCTGTAAGCTGTAAGTAATTAAATTATATAACCTTGAATGACCCGGGTCGGCATTATCAGATATAAAGGTTGTTTTAAGAGAATGATAAAACGTATCTTGAGCGCTTTGTGTAATGGGTATTTGCTGTGTGAGCTCATTGCTAAAACGTAAGCTTTTTGAGGCCAAAAAGATGTTGCTCATAGCACGTTCTTTTTGTAACTGGTGCACAAAATCACCTAGCTTAGTGAGCGAGGCACAGCTATTTTGCAGTTGCTTTAAAGCGTGAATTTCTTGGTACTTTGCCGCCAGTAAAAACTGTTTTGTGAGAGAATTGCTTGTCTGCATAGGTGTTGTTCCGCACTTTTTTGTTTTTAAAGTGCAACCCTTGTTCCAATCATGAAAAAAATTAACTATTGATTTTAAAATCAATCTAAAACAGCCGCTTGTGTTTATATTTTTATTTTAAAAGTATTAATCACTTTATTTTAAGCACACAAATTTACCCTTTTTGGTGCATAAAAAGGGAATGTTGCACTGTTAACATTGTATATAAAAAAAGCACGCTTACCCCTGGGGAGGAAATAAGCGCGAAAAGTGCATTATGTATTAAATTTGCATTAAGTATTGACCGTTTGAACTAAAAGCTCAGGGGTAATAGCCATTTTATGGTTTATTACTTCTCCAACAATTATAAGAGTAGGGCCTTGCAGGTTATGACTAAGGTGATCATTTACTATATTTTCTAATGTACTGGTGATTACTTTTTGCTTACTCGTTGTGGCGTTTTCGATAAGTGAGATTGGTGTAGTACTTGGCCAATTTACTGATTGAAGGCCGCTACTTAGCTCTTTTAATCGTCCTAAGCCCATATAAACCACTAAAGTTGGATTATTGTTACCTTGCACAAAGGCATAATTGCTCCAGTTTGGCAGTTTTTTAGGGTCTGCAAATTGGGCAGTTAAAAACGTGACGCTTCGCGCTACATCACGTGCTGTAAGCAGAATGCCTGTATAGGCAGAGGCCGCACATGCAGTGGTAACACCAGGTACAATCGCAAAGTTAATATTATGCTTTGTAAGCGCATCAGCCTCTTCGTTTATGCGAGCAAATATACTCGGATCGCCCCCTTTTAAACGTACTACGTTTAACCCTTGTTGAGCATATTTAACGAGTAGGGCGCAAATATTGGCCTGTGTCATCGAATGCATACCGGCTCGTTTGCCTACAAATACACGCTGCGCTGTTTTAGGTAATGTTTTTAGTAAATCTTCGCTTACAAGCCAGTCATATAAAACGACGTCGGCTGTTTGTATTAAACGCTGCGCTTTTACGGTAATTAGCTCAGCATCGCCCGGGCCAGCACCAATAATATAAACATGGCCGTTTTTGCCCTCTTTGCGAGTATGCTTAACGCCATTGGTAAGTTTATTTACAAATTTGTTCAGCCAACCATTTTCAATACCCGAAAAATAAGAAAGCACGCTCATAATAATCTCCTTAAGCAACCGCTTTAATTACTTTCGGCTCGGCGCTTATAAGTACGTTACCGTCTTCAATTTTTGCATCAAAAACCGGTAAATGTATTGCTTCGGCCTCTAGGCACTCGCCTGTTGCTAAACAAAAATGCTGTTTATATAACGGCGAAGCAACAACCAGTTTTCCCTCTATAGAGCCAATAATACCGCGCGATAATACATTCGCTTTTCCAATTGGGTCGTAGTTACTAATGGCAAACACGCTTTGTGTGTTTTGTGGTACATAAAAAATGGCCACTTGCTGATTATTAACTAATGCGCATACACCACTGTTAGCAACTAGGTCGTCGATTGTTCCAATATTATGCCAAGACATCAGCTTGCTCCTCTTCAAGTTCCATTACTGGAATACGGTTTTGAGTAATTAGTTGTTCGCGTTTTTCAGCATCTGTAGCTGGGCGAATTTGATTACGCTCTTGTACAAATAAAATATTGTCATCGGGATTAGGGCTATTAACAAACTGGCGAAAGCGCTTAGAAGCTTCAGGGCTTTCTACTGCTTTTTTCCACTCACACGCGTATGTTTGAGTAATAAGTTCCATTTGTTCTTCAAGCTCTTGGCAAATACCTAAGCTGTCATCTATTACTACACTTTTAAGGTAGTCTAGGCCGCCTTCAAGATTTTCCATCCATACAGAGGTACGCTGTAGTTTGTCGGCGGTTTTTATGTAAAACATTAAAACGCGGTCTATGTATTTAATAAGCGTGGCTGTATCTAAATCGGTAGCAAATAAATCGGCATGGCGAGGGCGCATGCCACCGTTACCACATACGTATAAGTTCCAGCCATTTTCAGTTGCTATGATACCGATGTCTTTACTTTGTGCTTCAGCACATTCGCGGGTACAACCTGACACTGCCATTTTAATTTTATGAGGAGAGCGTAACCCTTTATAACGATTTTCGATATCGATGGCGTGGCCAACACTGTCTTGTACACCATAACGACACCACGTACTTCCCACACATGACTTAACCGTTCTAAGAGACTTACCATAAGCGTGGCCTGTCTCAAAGCCAGCTTCAATGAGTCTTCCCCAAATAACGGGTAGCTCTTCTAAACGTGCGCCAAATAAATCGATGCGCTGCCCGCCAGTCACTTTACAATAGAGGTTAAAGTCTTTTGCTACTTGGCCAATGACAATGAGTTTGTCGGGTGTTATTTCGCCGCCTGCAATACGAGGCACTACAGAGTACGAGCCGTCTTTTTGCATGTTAGCAAGGTAAGTGTCGTTAGTATCTTGCAGGCCAACATGGGCTGGTTCTAAAATAAAGTCATTCCATGTTGATGCTAAAATAGAAGCGATTGCAGGCTTACAAATTTCACAACCATGATGCCCACTACCGTGTTTAGCTAATAAATCATCAAAGGTTTTAATGCTTTCTACTTTAACCATATGCAGTAGCTCTTGGCGCGAATACGCGAAGTGCTCGCACACATGGTTGTTTACTTCAACACCACGACTCGCTAACTCATCATCTACTACCGATTTAAGTAAAGCAGCACAGCCACCACAACCACTGGCTGCTTTTGTGCACGATTTAACCGCGGCTAAATCGCATGAGCCACCATCAATAGCTCCCACAATGTCGCCTTTACTCACGTTATGACACGAACAAATGGTGGCGGTATCGGGTAGGGCGCTGCCCGCTAATGAAGGTGCGCCAGCGCTGTCTGGTAAAATTAAACACTCAGGATGTTCTGGTAAGTCCATGTCGTTTAACATGTACTGCAGTAGCGTATCGTAATCACTAGTATCGCCAACAAGTACTGCACCAAGCAGCTTATCGCCGTTTTCATTTAGAATGATTTTTTTATAGCAGTCTCTAATTGGATCTTGGTAAATAAGCTCTTTGCAGTTGGGTGTTTTTGCATGAGCGTCGCCAATAGATCCTACTTCAACACCGAGCAGTTTTAATTTAGTGCTCATATCAGCACCTGAAAATTCAAGTTTGCCTCCACTTAGCTGGCTTGCTGCAACGCGGGCCATGTTGTAGCCAGGTGCCACTAAACCAAAGAGTTTTTTGTCCCACAAGGCACATTCGCCAATAGCTAAAATATCAGGGTCTGAGGTTTGGCACTGGTTATTAATAATAATGCCGCCTCGCTCGCCAAGTTCAAGCTCAGCCACTTTGCCCAGTTGATCATAAGGGCGAATACCGGCAGAGAACAAAATTAAGTCGGTTTCTAAAAACGTACCGTCTGAAAAGTTTAATCTAAACCGGCTATTTTCACCTTTAACTATTTCGCTGGTTGCTTTAGAGGTATGAACGGTAACGCCTAGTTTTTCTATTTTATTTTTTAATAGCGTGCCGCCTTGCCCGTCGAGCTGTACAGCCATAAGCTGCGGTGCAAACTCAACAACATGCGTATCAAGCCCTAATTGTTTAATGGCGTTTGCGGCTTCAAGTCCTAATAAACCACCCCCAATTACGACACCACTTTTACTGGCTGCGGCACTGGCTTTTATTTGCTCTAAATCCTCTAGGGTGCGATAAACCAAACAATGGGGTTGATCGTTCCCCTTAATTGGCGGTACAAACGGGAAAGAGCCCGTAGCAAGTACAAGCTTATCGTACGGGTATTGATCGCCAGTTTGAGTGGTTACTACTTTGTTTTTTCTATCAATGCCTTCAACCCACTGTTTAGTATGCACATTAATATTAAGTTGTTGATAGTTATCTAAAGTTGTTAGTGCTAAATCGGCGGCTGTTTTGCCATCAAACACGCTTGATAAATAAACGCGGTCGTATGCAAGATTTGCTTCTCCACAAAGTACTGTAATATTTGCTTTGTCATCGCTTTGACGCATTTGCTCAACAAAATGATGTCCGACCATACCATTGCCAATAATGAGTATTTTTTGCGAGGTTTGCATTAGGCATTCCTTAATGTGACGGTTTAAATTTTAAAAACAAAAAAGCCCGCCTCAGATACAAATTCATGTAACTGCGAGCGGGCTTCTTTGCCTGTGGTCATAACAACCTAAATGTATGCCGTTAAAATAACGGACTTGTATTTTATTAAAGCAATAACCTAGCCATAAAAATAAGTTACTGATTAATAGGGTTATTAATGTTTTTTGTAAATAGTAGAATCAAATATAGTGCTTTTTTGGTGCAGGGTTTGTATTAATTAGTGCAGTTTAAATGTATCTGGGACTAATAATGCACAAGTTACTTAATAAAGGACCGTATAGGTGGGAGTTTGAAGGTTAAGCTAAAACTACGTTGCATACAGCGCACATTACATGAGTGATAAGAACCCAAGTTAGGGCTAGTGATTATAGATTTTATCACTAAGTTATTGATTATTTATATAGACAAAAAGAGTAATCAAAGCTAAATGAAAACTAACGCCCAGAATAATAATTGATATGACTTTATTTGACTTACCTTTTTTAAAACTAGCAAAATCCTTAAATTGCATTTTATAACTACCGAAAGTGACTCCCTTTAGCACGAGGCAGCCGGTTGAATAAAATAAAAAACCAAAGGCCGTATCAATTACTAGCCATAAAAACATATCGAACATAATGCTCATATTAATTCCTTATATCACGTTGAGTTTTAGATTAAATCGCACAGACTAACACCCCAGTTAGTTAGTCTTAAAAATAGTTGTCACTGCTTTCAATATAATCATTTTATTAAAGCATATTCATTAAACAAAGCCAGAGCATGAAGTATAAGTAAACATAAAAACCTCTCTTCTACACGCGCTTGTGTATTTTGCAAAATGCAACTGAATCTATTGCAAGATGCGTGAAGCTTAAGTTGTTTATATTTTACATATTGATTTTCAATAGCTTAAGTTTTGGAACGGACCCTGCAATGGTTTAAATACTAAATTCATTAGGGGCTAAATTATGAAACTAAACAAATTTGCAACCGCGTGCTTACTTGCATTTCCATGCGCTGTGCTTAGTCAACCATTCGAATCGTGTCCTAGCCAAGCATTTTTAATGCAAGACTCAAACGCGCAACTTTACGGAATAGATTTAGTTTCAGCTAAACCTACCGTTTTAGCATCGCAGCTAACGTTTACTGATGAGTTAAATACTAACAGTGTTAATGCGGTCGGTTTTAATTATAAAGATCAATACATGTACGGTTACGGCAAACAATCGCTGGGTAGTGTTGTACAGCTTGGCAGCAACTACGAAATGAAGCGGTTAAACGTAATAGGTTTGCCAGTCACAAATTTTTATGTCGGTGACGTACAAGTTACGGGTGAAGGTAACGATCAACGGGCTACTTATTATGTATACCATCCTAACTTTGGTGTATTCGGTATTAATTTAGACGGTGACCTAGATGCACCTATAACGGCAAGTTTATTACCTAATACAAATACATGGAAATTGTCTATCTATGATTTTGCTTTTCATCCTGATAGCAACCTTTTGTACGCTGTAGAACCAAACGGTAATTTATACGAAATAGATATTGCAGCAAATACCCATACGTTAATTACTCAGGTTGATGTAGGTGATGATACGGGTGCATTTGGGGCGGCGTATTTTGATGTGAAGGGCCAGTTTTATTTTAGTAACAACAAAAGCGGTAAAATCCACAAAATAGATTTAAGTGTTAGCCCAGTTGTAGGTTATACGCCCGTTGCCAATGTGTTTACATCAGGCCCTAAATCAAGCCAAAACGACGGTGCGCGCTGCGCCATTGCCGAAGTAAAAGTAACTGACAGCTCAATTGACTTTGGTGATGCGCCAGCGCCTTACAACACAAGCCTTGAGCAAAGTGGCGCAAGGCATTTATTTGATCCTAATAGCACAGGCACTGATTTAATTTATTTGGGAAGCTCGGTTGATGGCGAAAACATTAATATCGACGCCGATTTACTCTTGTCTCCTGTTGATGAGTCAGACGATGGGGTGAGCTTTGTAACGGCTATTTCGGCAGGGCAAGACTCGCAAATTATTGTAAACGCGTCTACGTCTAGCTTTTTGTATGCGTGGTTTGATTGGGACCAAAACGGCCGTTTTACTGAAGACGAAAGAATGGTGACCAAGTTAGCTATTAATGAAGGCGACAACAGTATATTAATTACAGTGCCAAGCAACACTAAATCGGGCCAAACATGGGCTCGATTTAGAGTCACCGATGGCACAGAAGCGTCGCTCATTACCGCAACAGGGGGCGTATTAGGTGGCGAAGTAGAAGACTACGAAATTACCACTTATGCGAGCGCCGTATACCCAGGTGAAAACGATTGGGTAACACTTGCTTATGAAGATAGGTGGCCGTTTTCAGGTGATTACGACTTTAATGATTTAGTACTTAATTACAGAACTACACAGCTTATGGAAGGCAGTAATGTGGTTGGCTATAAAATAGATGGCCAATTAATTGGGATTGGAGCCACATACCATAATGGTTTTGCTGTGAGATTAAAAGAAACCGTTAATGGCAGCACACGCACTATCATGCGAGATGAAGTCGATGAAGATGCGATTAGCTTTGTTATTGACGGGCAACTGCAAACAGGCAGTTTTCTTGAAGCAGATAGAAACGAAGCCATTCTTATTTTTATGCAAGACACTTGGGCGCATGTTTCAAAAGAGTCGGGCTGTAGCTACTTTAGAACAGAAGATAATTGCGATGAAAACGTAAAAGTTACCTTTAGTATGAGCATTCCTCTAAAAGAGCCAAAGGCCAAAAGTGCGTCACCTGGTACGCTACTTGACCCGTTTATTTTTGCAACAGATGGTTTTTATCACGGTGATTTTTTAGTCGGTAAAAACGCCCGAGGCTGGGAAGTGCATATTAAAAACCAAGCACCGACAGAAGCGTTTGATACTTCACTTTACAGCGTTACAAACGCAGACGATGCCAGTGTGCAAGGCAATGGTTTGTATTTTCTTAACGAAAATGGCTTGCCTTGGGCAATGGAGGTCGGTATGCAATGGCTTCATCCACTCGAAGGTATAGACATAACCGATGCCTACGGCAGCTTTGCTGAATTTGCTCAATCATCGGGTAAACAAAAGCCAACGTGGTTTAACGATTACAGTATCAGTAATGTTGTTGTGAAAGGGGAACAGTAATGAAAAAGTCACTATTAATTTTATCACTTTCAATAGGGTTAACAGCTTGTGGCGGCGGTGGTTCAGAAGAGACAAAAGCACCAGCAGTCGCTACGGTATCTACGACCTCTACACCAGCAAGTAATCCAACAGGAATTAACGCAATCACTGTTGATAACGAATTTAATTTATCTACTAAGTATTCACTTGATGTTGATGTAAACCTAGGCATGGGCGATATAAGAGCCTACTTAAATGTGTGCCAAAAAAAGGAGGGAGTTCAACGGGCAGACTACAACAACTGTATTTATAGAGGTCCTCTTAGTAATACCGCACTCGATACGCAGTTAGTGTTAAGCAATCAAGATATTGAATTAATTGCTGAAATTTGGTTTTACGATGAGTCGACTGAACCGCTTTTATTCACTTGGCAGTACGAATCTGATAAAGCACAGCAGCAGTTTGTTATTCGATAAAGCATATTCTAGGAAAATATATGTTTAAAGCTTATGCAAATAATAACCCGCAAAATTCATTCTTGCGGGTTATTTTTATATGTGCAGCAACCGTGTGCATTGCACTTGCGTTTAACCCATTTACTCACTTTTATGCCGATGTATTAGCCTCTTTAAGAATACAAATTTTATGTATTGCTGTTGGGTGCGGGTGTGTTCTTTTACTACTGAAGCTCTACAAACTAGGGGCCGCGACGATTATTATATGCGCATTAGGATTGGGTCCTGTTTTAATTACCTTACCTAAAACCGATTCGGTGCATGCGCGTGTTTTGTCTATTAAGCAAATAAACGTAAATTACAGTAATAAGTATCTTACTGCCCATTTATCAAGGTTACGTGATGAAAAGTGGGATGTGCTAATTTTACAAGAATTCAGCGATAAAAATCGCGACCTATTAAGTCAGTTTGTAACTTCAACTGATATGTTTGGGTATGAAGAGGTGGAGGGAATACCTTACGGTATGGTTGTTTTATCGCGTATACCCATGGTGTATAAGCAACAAGTTAAATTAGATGGCGATAAGTTAGGGTATTTAAAACTAAAATTTATATACGGCGATAGGCTATTAACTGCATTTGTTGCGCATCCACCTTCACCACGTACACAGTTAAATTGGCAAAATAGAAACGCTTTGCTCGCAGCTTTAAGCGAAGCAACACGGCAAGAACAAGGTTTATGGATAGTGGCTGGCGATTTAAATATAGTCCCGTGGTCATCATATTTTGACTGGGAGCAAAAACAAACATGCTTTGGGCACTCCCGTTATACGAGTTTTATGCCTTTTGAAAAAGGGCGTTTTATTTTAATGGGTTTGCCTATCGATCATTGTGTTATGAGCGAGCAAGTTTTATTGCAAAGCCTTGCGGTTACCGATTTTAAAGGCAGCGATCATAAAATGTTAAGTTACAAAATAAGTATAAAATAAGTATAAAATAAAAGGCGCTTAATAAAATAGGCGCCTTTTAACGATGTATTTAGATGCACTTTAAACTTACTTAATAGTCTGTTTAATATCGTGCATTAAGTGTTGAAGATTTCGCCTATGAGGAAACAATATAAAGGCGGCAGTTGCCAAGCAAAAAGCTTTAAATTTGAAACCTATTTCTCGGTAGTATTCGCTATAACATTCGAGCATTCTGGCTTTTGCTTTAAAGCGAGATACCACGCCAATATCGTTTTTACAGCGATCTATAATTGTTTGCATCGCATTTAAGCGGTTTTGTCTGTTAGCAGTGATAGAGCCTGCTCTCATTAAATAACCCATCGATACCTGATTCGAAAATGCCACATTACCAATACGCGCTAACTTAAGCCAACAATCCCAATCGCTTGCACTATTGAGTGATTGATCAAATTTACCTATATAACAAATGGCTGATTTTTTCACTACAACAGACGAGGTACCTATAACGTTTGCAAACAGCAGTAAATCCATTGGCGATTTAAGGTTTTGATAGCCTTCAATATTCCAATTTATAAATTTTGCGAACTCAGGCCAATAGGAAAAGCAGTCAACAATGGGTTCGTACTGTTCATTAACATGCATGTAATTAGTGAAGCTCAGTACACAATCACGATTATTTTGCATGTAGGTAATTTGACTAAATAATTTATCATCAGTCCAGTAGTCATCAGCATCTAAAAAAGCAATGTAGTCGCCTTTAGCAAGTTCAATGGCTTTGTTTCTGGCACTGACAACCCCGCTGTTTTGTTGCTTTATAACACGCAAGTTAGGAAGTGATTGTTGTAACTTATTTAACCATTCAACGCTGCCATCCGTTGACCCATCATCAATAACGAGTATTTCACACTCAATATTATGCTGCCTAACAACACTTGATATAGCCTTAGCCAAATACTGCTTACAGTTGAAGTTAGGAATAATAACGCTTACCTGAATACTCATAGTACTCACCTTTTGTGTATTTCAATAACTTTAACTACGCAAGATAAGCGCCAACCATTTATGGGCTTTACAAGGGTGTTTTTTGTTTAATGATTTGCAAATTGCGATAAACCTTCGCAAATTGACTTTTTATAGGGGCTTTTTAAGGTTTTAGGCCGGGCATAGTTTTTGCGATGTAACAAGTAAGTTTATTCGGAGTTTTAACTATGAAACACATTGGCATTGTTGTCCCTAGCTTCCACATACCTTCAGAAACGTTTGTTGTAACTGAAATTAACGCGTTGGTAAATGCGGGTCATAGAGTGACCGTACTGACATTCGAGAATTTAAATTACTGCGTGCATTTAAACAAAAAGGTGCAAGTGATTGTTATTAAAAAATCAACGCCATCGGCAGTTAGCACATTACTTAAAAACCCACTAACGGCATTAAAAGGCGGTGTTATTGCAAGTCGCTTTAAGTCTATTTCGGTAATGTCTTTAATGGGCTATGGATTAAATATTGCTGAAATTATTCGTGCAAAAAAAATCTCTCATATCCATTGTCATTTTATGCATGCACCACTGGCTTACTCCATAATTGCTAGCAAAATAGCTGGCGTGAGTGTGTCATCTATTGGCCACGGTCACGATGTTTATGTGAATGATGATGATTTAAAGCTTAAATTATCGTTGTGCGATTTTTCGGTTGCCGTATGTAAAGATATGGCTGTAAAACTCAGTAAATATAGCGCAGGAAAAATACAGCTACTGCATTGTGGGATTGATTTGAGTTTATTTAATAATAAACCAAGTCGGTTAACTGAATCGGTTAATCTTATTTTTGTTGGTCGGTTAATTGAAAAAAAGGGATTACAATTTTTACTCCCAGCCATTAAAAAAATCAGCAAAAAACACGCAATCACACTAGATATAGTTGGCGATGGGCCTTTACTAAATGACCTAAAATATTTTTGTGAGCAGTTGGGTATAACGAATGAAGTTAATTTTTTAGGCTCGAAAAGTCCACAGTGGTTAGCAATAAACACAAGCAATTACTCAGCTTTAATTGCGCCATTTTGTGTATCTAAAAATGGCGATCGCGACACCGGCCCAGTTGTTCTTAAAGAGGCAATGGCCAGCGGTATCCCTGTTTTAACTACTGAGCTAATGGGTGCAAAAGAAATTGTAAATGATGAGGTTGGCGCTAAATGTGCGCCTTCGAGCATTACTGGTATTGAGCAAATGCTTGGTGATTTTTGTGCGCTAACGCCTTATCAGCGCTACGAAAAAGGATTAAATGCAAAAAGGTTAGCGACAAAAAGGTTTAATGCAAATTCGCAAGCTAAAAAGTTATCTCATTGGGTTCAAGGAATTTAGGTGCTGCTATGAATGGGATTAAGCAAATTGCATACTTTGGTATATCTACTTTATTTCTTAAAGTGTTAGGGTTTGCTTTATTACCTATTACTACGCGTATTTTAAGCCAGGCAGAATTTGGTGAGCTAAACTTTTTGGTGTCTATTTCAGCGGTGATGTCGTTGTTATTATGCTTAGGCTTACCCGATTTACTGTTTAAACAACAGATGACAAACCCCCAGCATAAACGTGCATTATTCAGAGATGCATTAGTAGTGTGTGCCATTGTTAGCAGTGTGTTTGTGTGCGTGGTTTTTTATTGTATTGAATATCTAAGCGCATTATTACCTGTATCGTTAAATATCCTGGATATTAAACTGTTAGCTATTAATTTAGCGCTCTCGTCGCTACTTTCAATTTTATTTTGTTACTTTCGATATTACGAAAAGGCTAAAGAATTTTGTATTTTGGCTGTGCTTCAAGGCATGGGGCAAACAGTTCTCACCGTTGTTCTACTTTATTTTGGCCATGGTGTTACTGGGGTAATGGCATCGGGTGTGGCATCGAGCGCATTGGTGTTATGTATTGCTTTAGCTAGGGTATTGAAGCCGTTGGGGATCAGTTTTAACAGTATAACATGGAGAATTAGTTACAAAAACGGGCTGTTTTTAATCAGTATAGTTATCTCGTCTTTATTTGTGTATGCGAATAATGGTGCCGAAAATTGGTTTATAGTCGCCAGTGAAGGCAAAGAAAAACTTGCGCAATACTACGTCGCTTTGCAGTTTGCCGTTATGACCTCGTTCACTTTTGAACCCATTAGAATGTGGTGGTTTTCACGTCGTTTTGATGAATTGGCTAAAAACCGTGAGCGTTATGTAGACTTGTGTTCACTGTGTTTAGATTTGGCCATTTTACTTTGCGCGTTAATGCTTATTATAACCCCGTCTATTTTTAGTTTAGTGTTACCACAAAATTACCAATTACATACGTGGTTGTTACCAAGTCTTATTTTTATTGTGGTTATTAAGCACCATAGTGATTTACTCAATGTAGGGTGTTACATCCATTACAATGGTGCGTTTGTTACTGTGGTTAATGCAGTTAGCGCGTTGGCTGTGCTGGCTCTATTAGCTGTTTTGGTCCCTCATTATAACGTATACGGCGTGGTTGTTGCGCTATGCACTGCGCAGTTAATTAAAACCTGTTTACTTATTATTATTAGCCAGAAATTAGAGAACTTAACGTTTAGTGTTAAGCGTTTGCTGCCAAGCTGGGCATGCTTTTTAGTGATTTACCTTTTAAGTATTACCCAAACCGCCTATTTTGAGCTTGTTCAATGCATTGTTTTTATCTGCTTTTTAATTGCTTTGTTTTATAAATATAAACCCGCAATTTTAACACTGACTCAGCAAACGACGCGGGGAGAGGTGTATGATTAGTTGGTATAAAAAATATTGTTTAATGATCAACGGTTTATTTGTAATGACATTAACATTAATGCTTTACATGCGCTTTGGTCCTATTGCGGCTTTTGCATTGTTACTGCTGCCGTTTGCGGGGTTTTTAGCGGTAAAAATAAGCACGGTATTTATTATTCTTTTTATTCTGTTTAGTTACTTTAGGTTACATGAAGTCTTTATTGTATTAATGCCCCTTAAAATTCCTAAAATGTTGGCCTTAGCATCGTTACTGGCTATTGCATGGCATTTATTCATTTCAAAATCGCTAAAGCCTCATTGGAGCTCAACACATTTGGTGTTTGTAATTTGGTTTGCGTGGCTTACCGTTTGTGTATTTAGTGCCTCCAATAAAGGCATGGCGATAGAGTACTGGACCGGTGTGCTAGTAAAAGTATTTATAATGGTATTTGCCATTAGCTGGTGGTTAACCCGATTTTCGCATTTTAGTTTAGTGCGAATGGGCATAATGATTTCGGGTATTTTGGTTGCTGTGGTTGCGTTAAGTAACAAAATGAATGGCATTGGTTTGGTTGAGGGAACACGTGTCACTATTTCTCGTGAGTATCGATCGCAATTAGGAGACCCTAACGATTTATCGTTAGTGTTGATGTTTCCAGTGTCTTTTTTGGCAGCTGAACTGTTTGATAAAGGTGCGAATAAATATCGTCGTATATTTGCAGCCGTAGGTTTGTTGTTAGCTATTTCTGGCGTTATAGCCACACAGAGCCGAGGCGGCTTACTGGGTATTGCCGCTATTTTAAGTTTCTTTTTATATCAAAAGGTAAAAAACCCCTTAGTAGTCGGACTATGTGCAGCCGTTGCTATGCTCGCAATGATGATTTTTGCAGGCATTGGTGATAGGCAAAGTGGTGGTGCAGCAGAAGACGGAGTTGATGCGTCTGCAATGGGTCGAATTTACGCATGGCAGGCTGCCATTAACATGGCGCTTTCTAATCCGCTTACGGGTGTAGGAGTCGATAACTTTTACGTAAATTATTATTTTTACAGTCCGCATTGGGATGGCAAGAATCATGCAGTACACAGTACATGGTTTCAAGTGTTAGGCGAAACAGGCTTTGTAGGAATTGGTATTTTTGCATTATTAATTGCCAGTATTTATCGCAGCCTATCACGTGTTTATTGCATTAATGCGCTTAACCATAACGACCAAGTTGCTGTTAATGCAAATGCCTTAAAAGCAGGTTTAATAGGCTTTATGGTTGCAGGCACTTTTCTAACGCAAGCATTTACATGGCCGCTTTATATTATTTTAGCGCTGACAATCGCGCTCGAAAAAATCACTGTTGAGAGCAATAAGGAATAAAACTATGATCGTACATGTTAAACATTGGCTTAAATGTAGCCCTCATCCTTTTGCGAAATCACTTTTTCAATTTGCAAAAACTATTCGCAATCTACAAATGATTGTGATCCCGTTTTTTCATTCATCGCTTTATTTTGTTCATCAATTTTTAAAACAATTTATACACGAATTTTTACGTATCACATATTTTACGCCCCTTTTCAAAAGCCAAATAAAAGGCAGTAAAAAGCAGCTTTTTTTATATTCGGGTATGCCGCAGGTATTGGGTCAACTTAATGTTGTGTGTAAAGACAACGTGAGAATGTCGGGCGTTTCTACCTTTTGCGGGCGCGTGGGGGGAAAAACAACACCGACCTTAAATATTGGCAGTAATGTTGATATTGGTTGGCAAAATGCCTTTTCGGTAGGGCGTAATATAACGCTTGAAGACGACGTGCGTTTAGCTGGTCGGGTTTTTTTAGCCGGTTTTCCTGGGCATCCGGTTGATTGTGAGCGAAGAGCGCAAGGGCAAAGTGATGACGAAAACCAAATTGGCGATATTATTATTAAACGCGGAGCATGGCTTGGCACCGGAGTGACTGTGCTTGGGGGCGTTACTATAGGTGAAGGGGCGATTGTTGGGGCGGGTAGTGTCGTGACTAAAAACATACCCGCCTTTAGTATTGCAGCAGGTAACCCTGCAAAAGTAGTGAAGTACATAAAGGAATCTTAATATGAAATTTATTGTTTTTGCAGAGGACTGGGCAAGTCACCCTAGCAGCACACAGCATTTATTTGCTGAACTGGCTAAAAATCATGAAATACATTGGGTTAATTCAATTGGCATGCGAAAGCCAAGTTTAAAATTAAACGATTTAAAACGTGTACTGAGTAAATTCAAACAGTTGTTTAGTAAATCAAGTCATAACGCAATTAAAACGCCAAAAGCATTGCGTGTATATAAATTACCGGTATTGCCTTGGCACGATAATGCATTAATAAAGCGCTTTAATAAGTGGGTGTATTCTCAATACTTTAAAAATATCTCTGATGAGCCTGTTATGTATTGGTTGAGCGTGCCCACAGCCGAGTATTTAATTACAAAACAAAAACGCGACAAGTTGGTTTATTACTGTGGTGACGATTTTAGTGCATTGGCGGGCGTTGATGCGACACTTGTTGCGCCTTTTGAAAAAAACTTGATACAAAAAGCCGATTTAATTTACGTCATCAGCGCGTTTTTAATGAATAAAATGCCTAGCCAAAAAACGCAAATGTTGAGCCATGGGGTAAGCTACGATTTGTTTACTTCACAATGTGAAATAGCATCAGAGATAAGCCACTTAAATGGGCCCATTATCGGTTTTTATGGCAGTATTAATGCCTGGTTAGATATTGCATTACTCACTGCATTAGTAGCGCAGCGGCCAAGTTATCAGTTAGTGCTTGTTGGTGATATTGTGGGTCCTACTGCGCAATTGCTGCAATTTAAAAATGTAACGCATATTCCTGCTGTAGAACACGCTCGGTTAGCGAGTTTTTCAGCGCATTGGAATGTGTCTGTTTTGCCATTTGTAAATAACGAACAAATTAGAGCGTGTGATCCATTAAAGCTTAAAGAATATTTAGCGGCTGGTACGCCTATTGTTGCAACCGATTTTCCGGCAGTAAAACAATATCAAACAGACATTTTTATTGGCAAAACGCATGAACAATTTATTAATAAAATTGATGAAGCCGTTTGTTTAAACAACATTCAACGTAACTCTCTTAAATTAACGCAACAACAATTAGCCAAAGATCACAGTTGGGGATCCAAAGCGCTAACAGTGCAACAAGACTTATTTATTTTAAATCACGCTGTGTAGCGTGATTTTTTATACCAAAACCTTCTAGGGTTTGCTGATCTTTGCGGATTAAAATTTGTTCAAGCTAGGGGCTGTTTAATCGCGGGGCGAGCTTTGTAACCTAGTGGGCTCGATAACTGCTCCTGTTTAGTCATGTTTCGTCATCGTCCATTTATGGGAAGTGACCACACAGTATAGGCTCTGCCTTGCCTAAATACCAAGCAGGCTGCTGTATGTTCCACCTTGAAAAATCAACAGGTCCTAACATTTCATACATCTAATTTGGCCTTGAGAGCTGAGTTCTGAAAAAGTAATCCCCCTTAATAAACCGCTTATTTTTATTTAATTCACACCAGTTGGCGCACCCTGTGCAATACCCTATATATAGCGCGTTATTTGCAGTTTAAATTATTAATTTGCAAACAAACGCCACATTTCGCATAGCAATATGCAAATAAATAGGTAGGGATTATGTTAGTTAGAGAGCAAATAAAACGATTACTTTATTTAACTTTGTACGCTGTATATACACGTGCAAAGTTATTTGTGATCCCACTTTTAGTGGTGCCTTTTGTCATTATATTGCTCACAGTGACGGCGCAAAAAAAATATATTAACCATGCCACTATTTTAATTGAGGAATCAGCGTTACTTAACCCGTATCTTGACGATTTATCTTTCTCGTTTGATTTATCTAATCGGATGGCAGCACTTCGTACACTGGTTATAAGTAGGAAGGTACTTATTGCGGTTGCAAAAGAAACGCAACTAGTGCCAGAAAATGCGACACCTGCGCAAATAGAAAAAATTCACCAAGAGCTATCTCAGGCATTGTCTTTGTCGTTAGTAGGAGATGAGCTGGTGCGGGTTAATTTTATATGGCATGAGCAAAGTAAAATGAAACTCGTGCTAGAGAAAGTCGTCGAGAAGTTTATAGAGCGTTTATTAGCGCCCACTCGGGCCTCGCTTGATAGTTCGGAGCAATTTTTTTACCAGCAACTGAATAGTATTCGTGATGAGCTTGAGTTATCTGAAGAGTCACTCGCGGCCTTCAAATCAACAAACAGCAATACACTGCCTGCTGTGCTTCACAGTAACCGTCAAACGTTTGATAAGTTATTGAGCGATCAACAACAAAAAACAATTGTGTTATCGGGTGCGCAAGCAAAGTTAAAAGCACTGGCTACTAAAATGGGCCAAGCGAACCCAATTTTAGGGCGCATTGAAGAAAAAATTATTGTTGCGGAGTCAGAGTTAAGTTTTTTAAAAACTCGGTATACCGAAAAACACAGCAAGGTTATTTCAAAAAAGCGAGAGCTACAAAGTATACGTAATCGCCAGCAGTCATTATTAGAAAGTGCAGAAGACTTAGATTCCACCAATATTGAACAGCTATGGCAAATGGCAAACACACTGCCCAGTGGCAAAGACAATGAGAGCAGTGTGCTGGTTTCGCAAATTCTAAAATTAGAAGAAGCAAAAAATGAAGTAGCTCAACACCAACAAGAGTACGACATGCTAGAGCAGCAAGTAAAACTGGTTGGTGAAAGGCTATTAGTAACCAGTGATGTTGAAAAGCAGTTAAGAAAACTAGAGCGAGATTACGATGTTAAACAATCGCTTTATAAAGACATGTTAAGCCGTTACGAAATGGCAAAAGTGACAGGCAAATTGGTTAAGTATGAAGGGCCAGATAAAGTAAAAACCATAGAGCGTGCTTACAGTCCTACGCAACCAATTAACACGTCGTTAGTCGCATCCATTATTGTGGGTCTTGTTTTAGGTGTGTTTACAAGTAGCACAATTGTGTTTGTGGCCACCTTATTTGATAGCCATTTAAAAGATATTCAAACCATAGAAAAACTATCTGCGTTAGAGGTAGTTGCCATATTACCTATTGTAAAAAATACACCTGTAGATTTGGTGTTTAGCTCTGCAAGTAACTCTATTGAACAGGGGAAATAACATGAACGTATTACATTTAGTTCAGCACTTTAAAATAGGTGGCCTTGAAAAAATGGCCGTCACGCTAATGCAAAAAAGCCAATTTGCCAATTCAAGTGTGGTTGTATCACTTGAAGGGACTCTCAGTGAGGCTGTTGAAGGTTGGCCGCAATTAGCCTCGTTTGAAGGGCGGTTAATTTGTTTAAATAAGCCTGCAAAGTTTAATATGAACACGGTAAGTAAACTGACTGAGGTTATTAAACAATTTAATATTGATGTGATACACAGCCATCACATAGGGCCAATGCTCTACGCTAGTATGGCGTGCCTACGAAATCGGCACGTGAAGCATGTATCGACTATTCATGATGCGTGGTATTTAAAAAGTTTTAAGCAGCGTTTAATTACTAAAGTGCTTAATAAATTGACAAAAATACGTTGGGTTGCTGACGCGCAGGTAGTCGCTAACGATTTTTATAATGAAACAGCCATTCAAACCGATAAAACAATACTTAATGGTATTGATTTTAACAAGTTTGTTTGTGGGAATGAATCAAACGCACGTAAGGAACTGCACTTACCACAAGATATCAACTTAATTGGCTGCTCGGCTCGCTTAGAGCCAGGTAAAGGGCATTTTGCGTTATTAAGAATTCTCAATTCATTACCCATTTATACCGAGCTTGTATTTGCTGGTAGCGGTAGCTTACACACAGAATTAGTGAATTATGCCACAAAGCTTGGCATTAAAGAGCGCGTTCACTTTTTGGGAAATGTGCAAAATATGCCGCTATTTTATTCAGCTATTAATGTGATGTGTCTTTATTCACAACGCGAAGGGTTACCGCTATCTATTTTGGAGTCAATGGCGTGCGGAAAAAGCATTGTTGCTACCGATGTTGGCGGGATCAAAGAGGTTCTAACCAGCGAGCAAGGCGTGCTGGTAAAACCCGGTGATGAAGTTGGTTTAAAAAAAGCGCTGATAGAAGCTATTTATATTAAACATGGCCACTGTATTCGTGAACATGCTTTATCAATCGCAAGTGCTTCAAAAATGAGCGCAGAGTACGACCACTTTTACAACGGTATTACATCGTGAGGAAAATATAATGACTTATTTATTAATAGTGTTAGCGGTGTTAATTGCGCTTGTTGTTTACCACCATGTAGGCTATTTAGCAATTTTGAGGGTGTTTAGCCATGGTAAAAATAAGCCGGCTGTATTTAAACAAAACCCCAAAGCAACCAGCCATTTTGGTATTTTGATTTGTGCTTACAATGAACAAGATCACATTAAAGAGAAACTACATAATTTAGGTGCCATGCTTTACGACACCGACAAGTTTGCGATTCATGTTTATTTAGATGGTTGTAAAGATAATACATACAATGAGGCTATGCTTGCTCAGTCGCATTTAGCCAAACAAAATGTCGAATGCCATTTGCATTTTAATAAAATTAACCGTGGTAAAGCGCATGGTATTAATGAGTTAATTAAGCTAACTAAAACAACGTACGACGTTTTACTATTTACTGATGTAAGTGCGCTATTAAGTATAGATGTGCTTGGCAATATAGATGCTGATTTTAAAGATCAAAGCATTAATGTGATTACCGGAGTTTATGTTTTGGACGAACAAGCCACACAGGAGCAAAAACACTACTGGCAGTATCAAAATAACGTTAAAAGTATGGAGTCGTCTTTAGGTGCGGTGATTGGTGTGCCAGGTGCGATGTTTGCAATTCGCTCACAGTACACAGATTTATTGGATGAAAGTGCCATAAATGATGATTTTATTTTATCAATGAATGCATTAAAAAATGGCGGTAAAGCAATTGTAGATAAAAACATTAATATTGTTGAAAGAGAGTGTGATGAACAAAGCCACGATTATGCAAGACGCATAAGATTGGGCGCAGGAAACTGGCAGCAAATAAAAGTACTGTTATCGCTATTTAACCCCAAGTTAGGCTGGGTGAGTTTTAACTTTATTTCGCACAAAGTACTACGCGGTATTATGCCGTTGTTGCTCGCTTTGATTTATGTTTTAGTTTTTTCAATGGCGCTGTTTTCAAATGTTTTGTTAGCAAAGTTGGGCTGTGGGGCTATTGCGTTACTTCATGGTATTGAACTGACTAAAAAGGTATTTAATATCACCACTAAAATACCTGTTGTAGATAAGGTTAACTATATTCTAAATGCCTATTTTTTAGCGTTATGGGGCATTATTAAATATGAAAAAGGCGATTACAAAAGCCACTGGCAGCGAGTTCATACAACCAATAGCGAGCAAAACGGTACAATTAAGTGTGTTAAACGCGGTATTGATATAATTGGTTCTGCATTGGGTTTAATTGTGTTGTCGCCTGTTATGTTATTGGTTGCATTAACAATAAAGCTAACTTCACGCGGGCCGGTGCTATTTAATCAGCTAAGAGTGGGCGAAAGTAGTGATAGCTTTGTTGCTTTGTTTAACGTGCTTAAATTTCGCTCTATGGTTGTTGATGCTGAAGTAAAAAGCGGTGCAGTATGGGCATCTAAGGACGATCCCAGAATAACGCCTGTAGGAAGGTTTATTCGTAAAACACGGCTAGATGAATTACCGCAACTGTGGAATGTGTTAGTAGGGGATATGTCATTGATTGGGCCGCGTCCAGAACGCCCCGTATTTTACTCAAAACTTGAAAAGGATATTCCTTACTTTTCACAGCGTACTTATGGCATAAAACCGGGTATTTCAGGGCTTGCACAAGTGATGAATGGTTACGATGAAAGCATTGATGATGCAAGAAACAAAATAGGCTGGGATTATGCCTACATGCTAAGTACTTCATCACCACGCAGCTGGTGCTACATGGAACTGACTATATTGGTCAAAACGCTAGTTGTTATATTTACAGGCAAAGGTCAATAACCATGCATTGCATAATGCAATAAGGCGCCCTAGTCTTAATTGCATTATGCTTTAACTCCCTCCTTAAGTTGAGCTCAATAATTTATAATTGTTTAATATCAATAGCTTAAAGTTGGTTCGTTTCTTGTATTAGTAATAGAGAACTTTACTATTTAATAGGTAACTACCATGACTAATTTAGCCAACTCACAAGAACAAACCGTAATTTCGCTTCCTGCTGATTTTTCAGGCTTTACCGTAGACGGATTTAAAGATGAATTTGAAGGGTTAGTGGGTACAGACACTAATTTTATTATTTTAGATTTTTCAAAAACAGAGTTTATAGATTCATCTGGTATTGGTGCAATTGTGTTTTTATACAAACGCATTGAAAAGAAAAACCATCAACTTTCTTTACTTAATGTAACGGGTCAGCCTTTCAAATTAATGAATTTGTTAAGAGTAGATAAAACAATTCCATTTATTGATTCAATCTAACAGCGTAAGGAGAGGGATATGAAAGCACACATTTTTATTCTCATTACTTTATTTTTAAGTGGGTGTGCTTCTTGGCCTGATGAAGGACAAGGAGGTTGGGCAGAAAAGTACCAAAACTACCCATTAGATGATGAGCAACAAGATTTAAATTACACACAGCCTGAAGAAGTCGTTCGCAGTGAGTTTGAGCATTTAGTGCTAAAACTTGAGTTATTAAAGTCTCAAGATATTAAAGCGTGTATGCCTGCTCAGTTATTAAAGGCTCAAATATACGAAAACCGTATTCGTAGGCTTATCGCGGCTCAAATGTGGGAAGACGCAGAGCATGATTTACTTATTCATTATCATGGGCTTAATCAATTAACGCAGCATTTTGATACTGTTCAACAGTTAACCCAATGCGCGGTGGTTAAAGAGAAGAAACCGGCTTTATTTAGCGTTAAAAAGCAAATTACCGATTTACTCAATAGTGATAATCAATTTGCGTTTAAGGCGTTTGAGATCACACCTAAATATGCAGTAAGGCTTGCTCAGGCAGCTGATTTAGTAAAGGAGCTAGAAAGCATTTCTATATTGCTAGTAGGTCATACTGACTCAATGGGAGAGATGGCCAGTAATTATGAACTTGCTTTAAAACGCGCTGAAACGGTTAAGCATTGGTTAGTGGTTTATGGTGTGCCAGTACAAAGCATTACAACACTTACGCAAGGCAGTTTAAAACCTTATAGCGATGAGCCACAAACCGACACAGTACGCCATTCAGACCGCCGCGTAGAGGCTATTGTACTTGACGCAAACACTAATAATTTACAGGACAGTAAAGCTAAATCGTTAGTCAGTTGGACCAAAATTATTAAAAGTAAGCAGGAGTAAGTTATGAGATATTTATTAACAATCGCATTATTACTTTTCACGTTTAATGCTTACTCAGTCACTAAAGTTGATGAAACGGTACAAGTAGGCAACAAACTTTTTTTGTATATTCCTGGTGAAGTCGATTTTGATAAGGCCTTTGAAGTTGACAACAAAGGGCAAATTAATTTACCCGAGGTTGGGCAGTTTGTAGTAGCAGACAAAACACTCTCGCAAATTGAGCAAGAACTTGCACCGGTATTGGGTGGTTTATTTGTTGCCATGGATGATTTTTATATAGAAATACGCAGCAGAGATATTTTTATCAACGTCATGGGTTATGTTAATACGCCCTCTCAAGTGAGTATTCCAGATAATGGGAATATTCAAATGGTTATTTCAAAAGCAGACGGTTTAAAACCAGGCGCTCAGTTAGACAGGTTACAAATAAGACGTGGTGAAGAGGTTATTGAGTTTGATTACAAAGCCTATTTAGACTCTGGCAATATTAGCTTATTACCTGCACTTAAAAGCAAAGATACGGTATTTGTGCCGGTTTCACCTTTGTTGGGTAATGTACAAATAGACTTTGATGCCCAAACACTCAGTGCAACCGGAGATGCGAATGACGGTAATGCAGTCACTATTTTAGGCGAGGTACATAACCCGGGAAGCTTTTCATACAAAGAAGAAATGACCATTTTGGATGCGCTTATGCGCGCTGAAGGGGTCACGCGTTATGCCGATGTGACTAAAATTAGAGTTATTGTAGATAAATCGCCGGTTATTTTTGATTTAAAGGCTTATTTAGATAAACCATCAGGTAGCACTATGCAGTTATTGCAGCCGGGTTCAACAGTGTATGTGCCTATTATGGTTGATGATGTAAACACGACCTCTCGTACTGTTTATATTATGGGTGAGGTTCAAAAGCCAGGTGCTTATGAAGCGGCAGACAGTACTAACTTTTTGGATATTTTAGCAAATGCGGGTGGCCCAACTCGATTTGCTGAAACCCGCCATATAAAAATACTTACGCCAGAAGGGGAAAGCATTTTATTTGATTTACAAGGCTACAGTGAGGGCATGGTAACCACAAAAGTGCCCGACTTAAACCCAGGCGATGTTATTTTTGTTCCAGAAAAAACAGACGTAAATGAAAAAAGCTGGCTTAAAATTCCGACCAAACGCGCCATTAAAATAATTGGTGCCATTACTTCTCCAGGTAGGTATGAGTGGAGTGATGAAATGGACTTTACCGATTTACTTGCACACGCTGGTGGGCCTACCAAAGGAGCTAACATTAACGATATAAAAATACTTAGAAACGGCGATGTAACCCAGCGTTTTGACCTTGAAAAATACACCATTACAGACGGTGAAACACCGCTACCAAATTTAGTCGCTGGAGACACCGTCATTGTAGAGGAACTCCCTGTAGATCCTGCTGATAATAAGTCGCAGTGGATACGTCAAGAGTCAAGTAAGTCTATTTATATTATGGGGCAGGTTGGTTCACCAGGGCGCTATTCGTTCAATGAAAACATGCACTTTATCGATATTTTAGCGGCCGCTGATGGCCCAACGGGCACAGCCGATATTCGTAATATTAGAGTGACTCACAGAAACGGTAATCGAGCTAAAGTGAGTAAGTTAGATTTAGCAATGTACTTTGAAACCGGTGACGAAACATTATTCCCTAATGTTTTACCAGGAGACACTATTTTTGTCCCAGAAAAAAATAAAGACTGGCTACGCACACCCAAAGAACGCGTAGTACGCATTATGGGCGCGGTGCAAAAGCCTGGTAGATATAACTTTGACGACACAATGAGTATTTTAGATGTGCTAGCTGAGGCTGGCGGCCCTTCAAACTCAGCACTTATTGATAAAATAGTCGTCGTTAATCATTCGTGTTGTAAAGAGCAATCAAGGGTGTTTGATTTAGAAGCTTTTATTAAATCGCCAAACTCAGCAAATATCCCCGTACTCAGAGCAGGGGATACCTTGTATGTTCCTGATAAAGGCCAAGATTTATTAAGTCAGTTTAAAGATAATTTCCTGGATGTAATTACCATACTTGCGTTAGTGGTGGGCTTATGAAATTAATACCAAGTCAATATCACGAGTTAGAAGTGATATGTAATACCATGATTGATAACAGTGCGCGATGCGTTACGTTTATATCGCTTTGTGGCTCAGAGGGCGCATCTACCGCGTGTGTGAGTGTTGCAAAGCGTTTACAAAGCCAAAATAAGTCGGTGCTTATAATTGATTTAAACCCAATTAATACATTTAATTCAGATGATAAGTTACCCGATACCTGCAGCCCATGGCGTTTTGATGATATTTCGTGCCAGTTAGGAGTGACAAATTATCAAGAGGTAAGCTTACTCACTATTAAACACTTAACAGCAATAGAGCCTGCTAAAAACAAACACGTGTTAAATGATGCGATTGCTCGCTTAAAACAAGAGTATGACTATATTTTAATAGATATGTCGCCGGCATTAAAACTAAACAGAAACAATGTACCGCTTCATTCACTCAGTTTGTGCAGCGAATTAACCTTTGTCGCTGTGGCGCTTGGTGTTAATGATGAAGAGTCGTTATGTAAAGGCATAAAAGAGCTAAAGCAAGCCGGTCATAGTAATATTAAGTTACTAATAAGCCAGCATAATTTTGCTCCGCTGGGTGAACGTATAATTAGTGTTTTAAATAAACATAAAAACAAATGGCCTAAATTGTGTAATAACCTTAAGTCAAAAATTAATAAACAAAGGTGGCTGTTTGAACACCACTGAGGGCAATATGGATATTTTATTTGAAAGACGTTTTGAATTACTTTGGCCAACGCTCAGCGAAATTCGATTGGTACTTAAACATGTTTTAAGAGCACTTAATGTAAAAAAAGATGAAGTCGATGCCGCTGGTTTAGTGGCAACCGAATACTTAACTAATTTGATAAGGCACAACGAGGGATCAGAACAGCATATATTTTTACGGATCAGCCAAGCTGATAACGATGGTTATACCCTCACATTTATAGATGAGCTTACGCCTTACAATTTATTTAAAAAAAATAACTCTCAGTGGAAACTCGGTTCAGGGACTTTGGTTGAGGGCGGTATGGGGGTTGAGCTTATTCGCCACTATTTTAAGACCGCACAGTATGTTTCAGAAGATGGTAAAAACTATTTTACTTTCCCACTGGAGCACTTAGACAAACGACCCACGGTTATATACGTTGACGATGATGTTACTCAACTCGCTTTAATGAGTGCCTATTTAAAAGATCACTTTCAAGTAGTGCCTTGCGAAAGTATTGAAGCCGGTTGGCAAGCAATTTTAACCGCCGATGCACGGATATTGCTGCTTGACCATAAGCTAAAAAACGGTACATGCGAGCCACTTTTAGAAAAACTCAACCAGTCGAATTTAAAGTCGCAGTTATCGGTTGTTATGCTAACAGGTGACGATAGCGAAGAAGTAATAAGTAAAATTAATCGGTTAGGTGTAGACGACTATTTAATTAAACCCGTTAAAAAAAATAAGCTGCTACAGAGTATTGAACGAGTAACACACCGTTTTGCCTACTTATCGTATCAAACTACATTCGAATCTACGCCTTCTAAAATTCATTTACAAAATAATAAAAGTGCGCATCTTTTTGGCTCTATTAGCTTGGGGAATGGGGGGGACTTTTTTATGCCCATTAACGATGAGTGCAGTGCATTTGTACTTGGTGATATGATGGGACATGGCTTGCAAGCGCTTAAAGAAAGCTTTGCAATTAAAGGTTTTATAAGTGGCTTTTTGGCCACAGGTTTACCTTATCAAAATATGTTAGCGGCGCTTAATAACGCGCTTTACAAGCAGCAGCTTTGTAAGTCTAGCTTAGTCACGCTTGTTATTTGTTTTATACAACACAATAAATTATTTTGGTTAAATGCCGGCCATCCTCCGCCAGTTGTAATACTCAATAATGGCAAAGTACGCCAATTGACAGGGACTGGTCCATTGTTGGGGCTTTCAAAGGAGCATAATTACGCAATATACGAAGCAGGGCTTGACGATGTTGAACATATTTTGTTTTACACCGATGGCTGGACTGAAAACCGCTTCACCGATAAAGATGAGATAGGTGAACTCACTAAAATTATTCCTCAAGGTTGTCAAACGTCTGAGGAATTTGCACATTGTTTATGGAAAAACTCTCAAGTTACCCTTTCTAAAGAAATTGATGACGCCTCATTAATTATAATTAACTGAATTTGCATTACGTGACACTTTATAGCTATATTATAGGCATACACTCTATCTGATTGAATTAACGGCTACTTGCCAACTGAGACGTCTTTATGCCACCCACAGTTTTAATCGTTGAAGATACGCAGTCTTTAGCAATGATGTACCAATCTTATTTACTACCAACCGGTGTTAACACCCTTGTGGCAAGTGACGGCAAAACGGCTATAGACATCATAAATAAAGTGCACCCAGACCTTATAGTGCTGGATGTTATGCTGCCAGATATGAATGGGCTTGATATTTTAGCGACGTTAGAACCCGACAATTCGCCTCAAATTGTTGTATTAACTGGGCATGCAACAAAAGAAATGGCCATCCAGGCAATAAAACTAGGCGCGAGCGACTTTTTAGAAAAACCAATAGAAGCAGACCGCTTTAGAATAACGGTTAACAACGCGCTTAAAATTAAAAATTTAAAGCAAACTGTTACACAATATAAAAACAAATACGAAAACGGAAAATACTTTGATTTGATTGGCAGCTCAAAGCAAATGCAGTCTGTTTATCAAATTATAAGCTCGGCGTCTGCCAGCAAGGCCACTGTTTTCATTACAGGTGAAAGTGGTACGGGTAAAGAGTTATGCGCACGGGCTGTTCACCAAGCGTCTAATCGAGCTAATCAACCCTTTGTCGCCTTAAACTGTGCGGCAATACCAAAGGATTTAATTGAAAGTGAAATTTTTGGGCATTTAAAGGGAGCGTTTACTGGCGCTATTGCCAATAGAGTGGGTGCTGCAGGGCAGGCCAACGGAGGAACGCTGTTTTTAGATGAATTGTGTGAGATGGATATTAATCTGCAAAGTAAACTTCTGCGATTTATACAAACAGGGAGCTACCAGCAAGTTGGCAGTGAAAAAGAAGTAAAAGTTGACGTTAGATTTGTTTGTGCAACTAATAAAGACCCGCTTATTGAAGTAGAAAACGGCCGTTTTAGAGAAGATTTATATTACCGGCTCCATGTTATTCCGATAGAGTTGCCACCACTTAGAGAACGCGGAGCCGATATTATCGAGATTGCCGAAGCCTTGTTTGTAAAACTCGCATTGGAAGAAAATCATCCTTATAAGAGTATTTCAGAGGGGGTAAAGCAGCTGCTTATGCAGTACAGTTGGCCAGGTAATGTAAGGCAGCTCGAAAATGTGATCCGTAATGTATTGGTACTCCACCCTGAGCAATATATTGATACTGATATGATACCCGCATTACCGGTTAGCTCAAAAAGTCAGACGCAACAAACGCCAATCACCAACGCGCAATCGATAACTACTGAAACAGCAGCGTTTGATATGGCAACGTCTCAAAGCGAAGTTAAGCCGCTATGGCTTGCAGAAAAAGAATACATTGAGCACGTTATAAAAATATGTGTATCGAATGTGCCTAAAGCGGCATCACTGCTCGATGTGAGCCCTTCAACATTGTACAGAAAAATTAAAAGCTGGGATGAGCTCGAATAAACTTATTTCCCAGTATACGCTTGCTTGAGTAGTTTAAATTGCTGTTTACCAGAAAAACGTTCCTCTAGCGTGCTGTAAGCGTTATTGATAATAGTAATGGTGTGATCTTCGGATTGTGAGAGCAGTTTTTCTACCTGTTGCTCAAAGTGTTGTGCATTTGTTTCTTGTATTAAAAATCCTGAAATTCCGTGTTTAATAATAGTGGGGATAGCACCTACTGCGCTGCTAATTATAAACTTTTTTTCTGATATGGCTTCTAGTAGTGCCATTGGTAGTCCTTCTTCTCTTGAGCAAATAAGTAATACATCAATTTTTTTCCATATGGTATTACGCTCAACTAGTCCGTGGTATTCAAGGTTATGTAAGTTTGGTAGTTCGCCTTTTAAGGGGCCATCACCAAAAATGTGAAACTTAACGTTTAAATGTTGCTGCATATTTTCAGCTAACCTGCAAAATATATCAGGTCCTTTTTCAAATGATAACCGACCAACAAAACCAATGTTAATGACTGTTTTAAATTTGTTAGTATGACTTTGGGGTTTATTAATAGCGATAAAGTTTTCGAGTAACTGTGCATTTTTAATTGAATGCTTTATTTGTTTAGAGACGGCGAAGTTTATTGATAAAGGGGAAAGTAGTTTATCTAACGTGTTGTAAAGTTTTAGTTTACCTGTACCCGCTTCGCCAGCATGGTAGGTACTAATACAGCGATGCCTAGTTATTTTACATACTAAACGGCCTAATATTCCGGCCTTATAACCATGAGTATGAATAACGGTGTTTGAATCGAAGCTTTTTAATTGTTTTAGTAGGCTACTTAGGTTTCCTTTTAAAAATTCATACCTTATATTTTCTTGGTTAAGCAAATCATAAAATGCTTGATTTTTGTGATCCTGGTAAAACATAATGTAGCTGCTAATGTGGTTGTTAGTGAGTAGCTTTGACAGTTCAACTAGGTGTGTTTCTATACCACCAAGCATCGAAGAGTCTACAAATAAAACAACGTTGAATTTCATAACTAACCCCAAAAGATATATATGATTAATTGCTCAACAATTGAACAGCTTAAAAGTGATGTTGGTAACGAGCTAGCAGTAGAGCTGCTAAAAACGTTTATCAACGAGTCAAAAAAAACAGTTGAAATCTTGGTTAATACAAAAGATGTCAGTGAAATAGAAATAAGCGCACATAGCCTTAAAAGCAGTGCCTATAGCTTTGGTGCTATCAGCTTGGGAGATACCTGCAACTCAATAGAGTCACTCGTAAAAGTTGAACATACTCCACAACAGCTCGATTTATTATTAACAACAGCAGAACAACAAAGTACAGAAACCTTTAAAGAACTAGAAGCTGTTATCCAAAACATTTAAAAATGATTACTTAATTGTATGGGCATTTTAAGTAACCCAGAAAACACATTGTTTAGCTCATCTATGTCGTGTAAATGGGCTCTGTTTTTTAGGATAGTTTTACTACCCTGTAATATTTCATCAATTGCAGAAGGCGGAATACTTAAATCGTATAATTTAAAACCTAGTTGTTCTGCAAGCCAATCAACACCCGGTGTTGAGGTGTTTTCCATGACGCTTTTTTCTGTTTTTGAGTTTTCGATAAAAATACGACACGCCGATGTTTTTTGAATAGCTGCCGCTATTTCATCCACTAAAAACGCAGGTAAAATACTCGTAATAATGCTTCCTGGGCCAATAATGATTAAATCGGCTTCTAAAATGGCTTTTACACAGCCCGGGCCTGCAGGGACATTTTTAGATAGTGATACACTTTTAGGCAAAGAGGTTAGTGAATCAATTTCACATTCGCCAATTACTTTTTCATTATTGTTTAGTTCAGCAACAAGATCGGTGGGTACTTCTGTCATGGGTAAAACGGTTTCTGAATTACCAAGCATAATATTAAAATGCGCAATGGCTTTTGTTGCAGAGCCGGTCAGCTCCATTAAACCAAGCAGTGTTAAATTACCTAAACAATGTTCAGCAAGTTGCCCTTGTGTGAATCTGTGTTCGTAAATTGCGTTAAACGTAGATTTTTTACCTGCAAGCTGCAAACAGCAGCGACGTATATCTCCAAGCGCAATGGTTTCTTGTGAAGCTCTAATTTTACCTGTGCTACCACCATTGTCTGTGGTTGCGACAATAGCGGTTATATGACTACTCATCGGCTTAATAGCGCTTAAAACCTGAGCTAATCCATGTCCGCCTCCAATACACACTATTTTCATTTTTGAGCCTTTGTGTTTTTGTTTATTTCACATGTAGAATGCATTTATTATTCCAAATTTTTTATAACAATTAACATGATGATTTATATTGTTTTTTAATCTATATTTAATTGAGTAAGGCCAGTTTTAAAATTACTTTTTGCAAAACGCGATGCATATTGATGAGGAAAATGAGTGTGAAAAAAACAGAACATCTGTGTGTATCTGATTTACAAAAACATTTAATAGATTTAGCTAATTGTGAACACGGTGCTGATTTGTTGGATTTGCTTAGAGCGGTATTTGAGTCACGGCTTAAGTATACTGACTGTATTATCATCAATAGGTATAAATATAGATATTACGAGACGATAGCGACGACTAATGATCAATTTAGTGACAAAATGTGGTCCGAGTGTTCTTTGTTTACACAAACGGCTGAACAAGGTTACGCCATATGCCAATACCCTCAACAAATTGAAGAACTCGAATTTTCGATTACGTATTCAATTCAAACCTTAAAGCTAAAAAACTCTCTATTATTTAGTGTGAACACACACTTTGATAAAGGCATATTTATTTTTACAAATGTAGATGCACAGCAATGTGAGCAATTTATTAGTTCAGACACAATTAAAATATTGTTACAGCAGGCGTTTTATACATTAATTAATCACGTTAAGTTAGCCAAACAAACTAACAAAGCTTTATCGCTTACACATAAATTTACGACACTCTCTAGCCTATTTAAAGAGTATGGGTCAGAGTGGTTTTGGCGATTAAACCCGCTAATGGTATTTGAAAGTATTAATAATATTGAAACTATAGGGAATGTTTACGATCAGCTTTTTATTGGTCATAAAATTGAACACATCATTACAGATAATGAAAAGCAAAATACAGAAAAATGGCAGCAATTTAACCAGCTAATTGATGACCGTAACGATTTTCATAATTTTGAATTTGAGGTTGAAGCCGACAAAAATTTTTGGGTCATTTTAAGTGGTAAACCTCTTTATAATAAGTTAGGACACTTTTTGGGTTACATGGGGCTTGCAAAAAATATTACCAATTCAAAACAGCGAGAGTTTGAACTACAGGCACAAACCTTAAAAGCAGAAGAAGCAAGTCAAACAAAGTCTAAATTTTTAAGTGTGATGTCTCATGAAATCAGAACGCCTATTCATGCCGTTATGGGTATGATTGAGTTACTACTTGATACAGAGCTCACCCCCGAGCAACAGCAACTTGTTAATTATGCTAACTCTAGCACCGAAATTTTATACGGTTTAATCACCGATGTGCTCGACTTTTCAAAAATTGAGTCTGGCACGGTTTCATGTATAAAAAAACCATTTGATATAAAGCTGTTAACTGAAAATATAGTAGGGCAGTTAAATATTGTTGAAAAGTCAGATGACATTCTTTTTACCACTCACATCGATACGCAAATTCCCCAATATGTTGTTGGTGACGAATACAGATTAGGTCAAGTATTATTTAATGTAATTAGTAACGCGTTTAAGTACACAGTAAATGGTCAAATTAACTTAAACGTAGTGATACAAAATGAGCAGCTTATTTTTGAGGTAAAAGATTCGGGTATTGGTATAGCTAAAAAGCATTTAGATTTAATCTTTAAGCCATTTAGCCAAGTGAATGACAGTATAAACCGTAAAAGTGAAGGGGTTGGATTAGGATTAAGTATTTCAAAAAACTTATTAGGCATAATGGGAGGAGACATAACAGTAGATACTCAACTAGGTTTAGGAAGTACGTTTACCATTTCAATACCATTTGAAGAAGCCCATGTTAGCGATATTGTTGATAATGTAATACATAAACAATCGGCGCTAACAATTTTGGTGGCAGAGGACAACAAAACGAATCAAGTACTGATCAAGGCGTATTTAGAAAAGCTGAATCATAAAGTGACTTTGGCTAATCATGGGCACGAGGCTATTGATTTATTTTCGCGTAAAAAGTTTGATTTAGTATTAATGGATATCATGATGCCTGAAATGGATGGTTTAACTGCTGCAGAATATATAAGAGATGAATTAGTCAGCGATGTACCAATTTACGCTTTAACCGCTAATGCAGAAAAAGACAATAAAGCATCGTGCTTTAAGGTGGGTATGAACAAAGTACTCACAAAGCCGATTAAATTTCAAGAACTCGAAGCCGCCTTGAAAGGGTTGTTTCCACGATAAAATATAGTCCCAGTTATCTTATTAATTGATTTTAGGCTAATTGATTAAGGGTTGGGAGAAATTTGCTTTTAAGTATTTATACTTTTTGGATTGGTACGACTGAGTGGATTCGAACCACCGACCCCTACCATGTCAAGGTAGTGCTCTAACCAACTGAGCTACAGTCGTACAATTTTTTTAGGATTCTTAAATGTTGCTACGACTGAGTGGATTCGAGTCACTGAACCTTGGACCGGGTGGCCAAGAGTAGGTAGTGCTCTATCCATCAATTGTATGTTTCATTAATGTTGGTACGACTGAGTGGATTCGAGTTTCTGACCCTTGGACCGGGTGGCCAAGAGTAGGTAGTGCTCTTTCCTTTAATTATACGTTTCATTAATGTTGGTACGACTGAGTGGATTCGAACCACCGACCCCTACCATGTCAAGGTAGTGCTCTAACCAACTGAGCTACAGTCGTATTTTACATTTAATAAGCTTATGAAAATAATCACCAGCGGTCGCTAATATATAGCGTGGGGGAGGTCGAATCAAGCACGTTTCGTATTTTTAAGTTTATTTGCCGTTTTTTTATTCATATTGGGCTGATTTCACACGTTTTATAAAATTCTTGCCACCAAATAACATGCTGTTTAGCTGAGCTTTTTAACTGATTTAATAAATTTGTTTTAGAGTGGGGTGCTAGTAGCTCATTAATAGCATCTGTTGTTACTGGCTCTTTATACCAAACCTGGTTTAATAAAGGCTGAAGTACTTCAAGAAAACCAATAAGTTGTGCCTGATATGGCTGTATTTGCGACAAATAATATTTTTGAAAAATATTATTCATAATTTTCGCTTTATCTTTGTTTTTATTTCTAGGGCAAAGAGTATTTAGCTCTATATTTTCAACTAAATTAGTGGCAGATTGATTTAGTCGAACTTGTTGCCTTACAGATTTGATTAAGGACTGATTAAACCTGTATTTGTTAAGCGTTTCGAGTGCTTGATATATTGCATCTGCGTTTATTTCATCAAATTGAGACTGTGCTAATTGAGCTTTAATAGCAGTCAGTTTTTGCATAGCCTCTATTGTATCGCTAAAGCCCGCGGGTTCTTTATTTAACTCGGAAGCGGTTAGCGACCATGTGCGGTTTAGCTCCGACTCTTCCAAAAGAGCTGCATTAAAGTAATAAAGTAAATTAGTTTGTTTTTGATTTTTTGCTTCACTAATTTTTTTATACGTTGCTGAGGATTCTTCGAGCGAGGCTAAGCAGCTATTGGCGTTTTGAATAAAGTCTATTTGATATTTTAAACGCCCTGCAGCGGTGGCTGTCTTACCCAGTTGATTGTTGTGCTCACTTATCACCACATTTAAGTTACAACTACTGATCCCCGCAAGCTCAACTATACCCAGTGTTATTTTATTGTTTTTGAGTTTGGTTAACGGCTTTAACTTTAGTGAATTTAGCGATGGCAGGTCTTCAGATTTTTTATCGGTTACATTTTCAAGGCGTTCTATGTAAGTGCTGTTTATATTACTAGGAGCTTCTGTACAAGCTGTAAGCACAGTAGTGGCTAGTATCAGTAATATACATACTGATACTAACTGCTTTATATAATGTAAATTGAGTGTGTTAGCTAATAAATGGTTCATGTTTAAAGCGCTTACTAACGGTTAGCATTAAGAGTATGGCTGCGACGGTGAGCCCGACAATTATACCAATCCAAAACCCGTGCGGCCCCATTGCTGGTACTATTATGTCTGTTCTTGCTAATACGTAGCCTAAGCTAAAGCCGATTAACCAATATGAAATAAACGTGATGTAAGAAATAGGGGCCGTGTGTTTTAACCCTCTTAAAATGCCATTTGCTGCAACTTGTAGGGCATCGGGCAATTGGTAAATACAGGCTAAAACCATAATTGAAGTGGCAAGGGCAATAACAGCAGGGCTCTCTGTGTATAGCTCACTGATTACATCACGGCCTATAAACGTTATAAACGCCAAAAACAGTGCGATGAATACAGCCAGTAGATAACTTGTCGATACAGCTATTTTTAACTGTTCATACTTGTTTTGGCCGTACAAGTTACCAATCCGAATACTAATGGCAATAGAGAGGCTCAGCGGCATCATAAACAGTAATGCGGTAACACTCGCTGCAATTTGATGCCCTGAAACAGCAACCGCGCCTAAATGAGCAATAAATAGTGGAATACACGCAAAGAGTGTGACTTCAAAAAAAGTAGCCAAAGAGATAGGAATACCTAATTTTGTAATAGTGGCGATAGTCGTTATATTTGGTTTTTCAAACGGTGTGAGCAGCCCTTTGGCATCTATTTTTTTACTCATTTGGCAATAAGTGACCTGTGCGAATGCCATCACCGTTAAAACAATGGCGGTTGCTATACCGCAGCCAGCCCCCCCATAGACAGGAAGGCCAAATAAACCATTTATAAAAATGTAGTTGGCAGGAATATTAACGGCTAATCCGAGTAAGCTAATATAAAAGGCCGGTTTTGTCATACCCATGCCTTCGGTCATATTTCTGTAGGTGGTAAAGAATAAAAATCCAAATACCCCCCATTTAACAAAATGAATATAGTCGTAGGCTAAGTTAGCAATAGCTGGGCTTGTATCTAGCTGTAATATAATAATGTTGGCCAAGTAGGCAATACTAAAACCTGCAATGCACAGTAAAACGGTTAGGTATAAAGCTTGTTGAAAATAGTGGCTTATGCCTTTTTTGTCATTCGCGCCGGCAAACTGCGCAATAATGCCAGTAAGTGCTAATAAAATACCTTGCAGCGCTAAAAGTAGCGGGTTCCAAATACCTGTCGCAATAGACAGGGCTGCCAGATCGGTAGGGCTGACTTGACCTGCCATTATAGTGTCGACGACCGACATCAATATAAGGGTAACTTGTGCTAAAAAAACAGGTAACGCGAGAGAAAGTAAACGCTTCGCTTCCCAATTACAAAAGGTCATAAAAACAGCTATTTAATGAGTAAGACTGTAATTGTAATCTATTGTCTTTGAAATAAAAATCTCAGGAGTGAATGATTTTATAATTCGATACGTTAAACTATAACTTTGTCATAATTTAACGAGATTTTATGTTTACAGGTATAGTGCAAACTCAGGCTACTGTGGTGTCTAAAACCCATAATGAAGGAGTGTTACGTTTAGTGGTGTCGGTGAGCGATGATTACGTTAAGCACTTAGATTTAGGAGCCAGTATTGCTATTAATGGGTGTTGTTTAACGGTTGTAAAAGTTGAGCTAAGTAATCAAGATGTGGTGGCGCAAGTTCACTTTGATGTGATTGACGAAACACTTCAATTAACTAATCTAGGGCTTCTTGATCTGGGCAGTTTAGTAAATTACGAGCGCTCTGTTACTTTTGGCACAGAACTGGGTGGGCATATTGTATCGGGACACATTCACTGTTCGGCTAAAATAAATCAAATAATTAATACTCAAAGCAACTGCAAAATTCAGGTAAGTTTACCGGTAAAGTGGCAAAAATATGTATTGTATAAAGGTTTTGTTGCCATTAATGGTGCTAGTTTAACAGTAGGCGAGATTGACGAGCAGGGCTTTTGGTTGCATTTGATCCCAGAAACATTAGCAATTACAAACTTAGGTAAAGCGCAAGTGGGTGATGAACTAAATATAGAGGTCGATCAGCAAACTTACACTATTGTTAACACCGTAGAAAACTACCTGCGTCATCAAAATTAAAAAATTTGTTCGTCGTCACTGTCTACGTGTAGCTCTAATTTATTGTTTGCATGGTCTATGTGCATATTTAAATGGATTGGGTTGCAACAGGCAGTGCAGTCTTCAATATAGTCCTGATCGCCCATGCTGGCATCTAAATCCAAATGAATGTGGTGTCCGCAAAACGGGCAGCTAATACGTTGTGATAAAAAGTCTTTCATAATCACTCCAAATACAAATAACTTAAGCAGAGCTTGGAATGTTTTTATTCTAACCACGGCTTAATGACGTAAAACTGAACTCCTTAGAACCCTTTAAATATAGTCTGTTTAGCGTGTTATGACAGTTTATTTACACTTATTGCATAAGCTTATCTATATGTTGTTTAGCTTCAGTAAGATAGTGCCCAGCAAAAATATTTGCATGATTTAAGATAGGGTATAGTTGGTAAATATGTTTACGTTTTTGATAGCTTGGTAGAAGAGGATATTGCTTATTATAGGCAACATAAAATTCATCGGATAGTGGCGCAAATAGCTCGCTCATTGCGATATCCACTTCCCGATCACCATAATAACAAGCGGGATTGAATACGGTCGGTACTTCTTTTAAAAAGCCCAAGTTGCCTCGCCAAAAATCACCATGTAACAAAGATGGGCTCACAACATGACTATGTAGTTGTGCTTTAACTTCATTAATTATGTGCTCGGGATTAGCAAATTTAATGCCTTTTTCGGCTAATAGTTGTAATTGCCACCCTATGCGTTCTTCGGCAAAGAATACATCCCACTTTTTGTGCCAACGATTTGGTTGAACTGTGGTAGCTAAGTGATTATCTATATCAAAGCCAAACATTGCCTGGTCATGCTTTTGGTGCATTTGCGCTAGTTGAGTGCCCATTTTTTGCCATTGGCAATAGGGCTGCTCATCAAGATCTAACCACGTAAGTACGATAAATGAAAATTCAATGTTAGCACCTGATGTAATGCAGGTTGGAACATTAAAATAACTATTATTAGCAAGCATCTGTAAGCCCCTAGATTCACTTTCTAATCGCTCAAGTTCGCTTTTGAGCGCAATTTTAACAAAGTAGCTTTGTGTGCCATTGCTTATATGAAAATATCTATCGGTTGTTGTGCTTTGCAGTTGTCGCTTTTGTGTGTGTTTAAAGTCAGTATTTGTAGCTTGGCTAATGTGCTCGTTAATTGCTTTCCACATAATAGTTGCTCGTATTTTATACAGACACTTAAACTATGGCAAAAAGGGATTAATTTAACAAACTAAACGTTGTAAAATTAGTGAATGTGTCGCAGAAAGTGACGCTAACTGTAATGGAGTAAGAATGAACAAAAGTTTTATAACCAATTTACTAGCAAGTATTTGTGTAGCTGCAGGATTGATGTTTGATCAGCCAGTAGTTTTGTCGGTGGGGTTATTTGCACTTTCTGGCGCAGTGACCAATTTATTGGCTATTCATATGCTATTTGAAAAGGTGCCGTTTTTATATGGGTCTGGCGTTATTGCGCTCAAGTTTGAGAGCTTTAAAGTTGCTATACGAAACCTAATACTCACTGAGTTTTTCTCCGAACAAAAAATTAATAATTTACTCAACAAGGCGCAGCCTAATATCGACTTTGAACCGATCATTAGTAATGTTGATTTAAATCCAGCTTTCGATAATTTACTCGAGGTTATAGAGCAATCGCAATTTGGTAGCATGTTGGGTATGTTTGGAGGCACTGCTGCAATAGAGCCAATGCGTGAAAAATTTATTGAAAAAATGCAACTTTCGTTGGCACAAATTTCTCAAACAGAGGACTTCAAAGCGTTAGTAACGCAAACGCTTTCACAAGGAAATAGTGCTCAAGGGTTGCACAGCACAGTTCTTAAACTTGTTGATGAACGCCTTGATGAATTAACCCCTAAAATGGTGAAAGAAATAATTCAAACAATGATACGCGAGCACTTAGGTTGGTTAGTTGTTTGGGGTGGAGTATTTGGCGGTTTATTTGGTTTAATTGCGGGTGTTCTTTAAGCAATAAAGTTAAAAATAAAACTAAGCAGGTTATAGTTATGCCTGCTTAGCTATAACGTTTAAACATGTTATTGCGGAGACGAAATAACAACGACTTCCGGTAACGACACATTTGCCAAATCTTTAATTGAAGTGCGAGTACTGCTTTCAATATTTAAGTAATTAGCACTTTTATCTAAATTATAACGCGCTACAAAATCACCCATAGGTAAGTTATTACACGTTAGTTTATTGCTAATAATGCTTTTTTTAACGTTCAATGACTGCTGTGTTTTGCGAAGTACATATGCTTTATTAGACGCAACAGCCATACAAATTTGTGTGCCTGGCGTTGAGTCGGCTGCTACAAATTGTGTTGCTGATACAGGTGCTGCTAATGCTGCACTACCAATTACAAGTGTTGTACATAATGCTGTTTTAAATGTATTCATTTTACTTTTCCTCGTTGTTTGCGGTTGCAAGCTAATTATTAAACTAATTAATCAAAAAAGCTGTTAACCAAACGCAACAAGCTGTAAGCAAGTATGTTTAATGTACACACTTACTTATAGGCTCATGAAAAAGCATATTTTTAAGTGTGTTTTTTGACACACTTTCATAAAAATAATTTATTGATACTGACATATTTTTTTAGGCTGGTATTATCGCCCCATAAATTGATGTGTAGATTTTTAGGATAAACAGTGAGTAAAGCGTTAGCCAGTTATTACCAACAAGCCTATGCCTGCGAACAACAACATTTTAATCAATGTTTTTATTGTGGCTGCGAAGCAACTGAACGCGATCATTGTCCGCCTCTTCATATGCTGCAAAGTATTATTGATTTAGGCGAGGATGCCGACTTTATTTCAATTCCTGCTTGTTATGAATGTTATGCGTTATTACATAACGAACGACTAATGACGATTGACGAGCGCTTTACCAAAATTAAAAAAAAGCTGTCTAATAAATACGCCAAAGCACTGCGTGTCTATAATATGTGGGAAGAAAACGAATTAAGTGACATGAGTGATGAGTTTGCTCATAGTATTCAGGCCGGTATGAAATTAGGAAAAGAAGCCGCAGAGCGATTGGCATTTACAGGTTTTAGTTACGCCACTGAAGAGGCACGTGTCACAGTGCGCGAAAAAACCAAAGAGTTTGATGTAGAAGGTAACGTTTTTACCGATTTTAAAGACGCACTGAATTTCTGCATTACCTCTTTAAATGTGCAAAAAAGTGACTTTTATAAAATTTTAGTTGAAGACTACAACGGCGATTTTAACAAAGCCCTTAGTCAGTACCGTCATCGCCACGACAAGGTAACAGCGGCTAAAGATGGTAATACTCTTATTAAAGATTTTTCTAAGTTACATAAGCAAAATTCAGATTTTGTAACCCGCACGGTCAAACATTTTATCAGCAAAGATCCGTCACTCACCACAGAGGGCGCACTAGAAAAGCTATATAACAATTATATAAAAAAATAATCACGTAAATTCATCTTAATTTACCGCGTTTTCACCTGTTTTTTTAGCTTTATGCCCAAGCTTTCGCTAAAGTATTAAAAAAACAGGAGAACCAAACAACATGAATAAATTTGCTCCCTCTTTATTAGCAGTTGGCTTAGCCGCTGCACTTGTAGGTTGCCAAGAAAATGGCCCGCAAGATGATAAGATTACTATTAACAAAAACCCATACCCAAGTACTTACACGCCAATCTCTACAACAAGCACACTCATCACAAACGCGACTGTTCTTACAGGGACTGGCGAACGCCTAGATGACGCTGATGTACTATTGGTCGATGGTAAAGTACAGCAAGTAGGTAAAGACTTAGCTGTAAAAGCAGACACAACTATTGATGCACAAGGTAAATGGGTAACACCAGGTATTATTGATGTTCATTCACATTTGGGTGCCTATCCAAACCCATCGGTAGAATCACATCAAGATGGTAACGAAATGACCAGCCCAAATACGGCCGAAGTGTGGGTAGAGCACTCTGTTTGGCCGCAAGATCCAGGATTTAACCGTGCGCGCGAAGGCGGTATTACCTCGTTACAAATTTTACCCGGCTCTGCTAATTTATTTGGCGGACGTGGTGTAACACTTAAAAACGTGCCTGCGCATACAATGCAAGGAATGAAATTTCCTGATGCACCGTATGGATTAAAAATGGCATGTGGTGAAAACCCAAAACGCGTATATGGTCGTAAAGGCGTATTGCCTTCAACACGTATGGGTAATATGGCTGGTTACCGCACTGCGTGGATTGGCGCGCAAGAATATAAGCGAGCATGGGATAAGTACGATGCAGAATACGCAGAAGGTAAAAACCCTGAAGCCCCGAATCGCGATATAAAGTACGATACATTACGCGGCGTTCTTGAAGGCGAAGTAATGATCCACAATCATTGTTATAAAGCCGAAGAAATGGCGATGATGATTGATCTTTCTAAAGAATTTAATTATCACGCGGGTACGTTCCATCACGGTATTGAAGCATACAAAATTGCAGATTTGTTAGCTGATAATGGCTCGTGTGCTGCATTGTGGCCAGACTGGTGGGGCTTTAAAATGGAAGCTTACGACATGGTTCAAGAAAACGTTGCTATTGTTGATGCGGTTAAAAACTCGTGTGCCGTTGTTCACTCAGATTCAGACACAACCATTCAACGCTTAAACCAAGAAGCGGCTAAAGTAATGTATCGTGCTAATGAAAATGGCTTTGATATTTCAGAAGAGCATGCAATTAAGTGGATCACCACTAACGCAGCAAAATCATTAGGTATTGACGATAAGACAGGCTCGCTAGAGGCAGGTAAACAAGGCGATTTGGTTATTTGGAACCAGAGCCCGTTTAGCGTTTACGCAAAAGCTGAGCAAGTATTTGTTGATGGTGCAAAAGTTTACGATAGAAACGATAGCACTTATCAGGCAACCAGTGATTTTATGTTAGGTCAAAAATAAGGAGCACCCAGAATGAAAAATTTATCACGTTCGTTTTCGCTATCTCTGGTTGCTGCCGGATTACTAGCCTCTGGTGCTGTAAATGCACAGTCATTGGCTATTATTAATGCAACTATCCATACATCAACAGAGCAAGGCGTATTAAAAGGCGCAAGCATTGTTATGGATAACGGTAAAATTACAGCGATTAACCCGGCAGAAGTAAGTGCTGATGAAATCATTGATGCCAATGGCAAAATTGTTACCCCTGGATTCATTGCAAGCAATAATCAACTTGGTTTAGTTGAAGTGGGTGCGGTTGCAGGCTCTCGCGATGCGGGTGACGACAAAGCGGGTATAGATTTTGATGTGAGCCTTGCATATAACGCACATTCAAGCTTAATACCTTATGCACGTAAAGGTGGCGTTACACGAGATGTAATTACCCCTTATGGCGGCGATAGTATTTTTGCAGGTTTGGCTAGTGTGGTTGATTTAAGTGGCAGCCTTGAAAGTGACGTTCAAAAACAAGCAGCGTTAGTTGTGCATTTAGGTGAGCGAAGAAAAGGCTCGCGCGCTTTTACACTGCAAACATTAATTAATAAGCTAGATGCTCATCAAACTAAATTGAGCAAAAAAGATAAAAAAGACGACGATAAACCAAGTACTGAAGACAAAGTAATGGCTAAAGTACTTTCTGGCGACATGCCATTGGTTATAAGCGTTTCGCGTGCTGCTGATATTATTGAGCTTATTAAAGTGAAAGAGCAATTTGGTGTTAACTTAGTACTAAGTGGAGCACAAGATGCCGTTGTTGTTAAAGAGCATATTGCTAAAGCTAATATCCCAGTAATTATTAGCGCTATGGACAACTTACCAGGAAGCTTCGATTCTTTACACGCTAACTTAAATAATGCAGGTTTACTTGAAAAAGCCGGTGTTAAAGTACTTTTAACGGTTGGTGGAGATGCAAGTCACAATATTTATCAGCTTCGCTTTGACGCAGGTAACGCTGTATCTTATGGCATGAGCCAACAAGGTGCACTGAAAGCTGTTACATCAAATGTTGCTGACGTATTCGGTATTAATGCGGGCAGTATTGAGGTGGGTAAAGCCGCTGATGTAGTGATGTGGACTAATGATCCGTTTGAAATAAGTAGTAACGTAAGTCGTATGTTTATTAATGGCACTGAGGTGTCTACACAGTCTCGCCAAGATAAATTACGTGACCGTTATACTACTGATTCAAACATGCCAAGAGCTTACACTAAGTAAATAGTAAGCGTTATATCAACCCGACAATTGGGATTTGATTAAGCGAGTTGATATTAACTTTAAAAGGTCGCATTAAGCGGCCTTTTTCATAGGCGTAAAAAAACCGCTTACTTTTAAAAGTAAGCGGTTTTATTTTTACTATTTATTACACTAATTTAGCAAGGATATCGTTAAATGTAGTGCTTGGACGCATTGCTTCAAAAGCGGCTGCGTCGTTAGGCTGGAAGTAACCACCTAATTCAACTGCAGGGCCTTGAGCATCGTTTAATTCGTTTACGATCGCGTCTTTATTTGCCTCTAAATCGCTCGCAATTTGAGTGAACTGTGCTTTAAGTTCGCTATCGTCATTTTGCTTAGCAAGTTCTTGAGCCCAAAATAAAGATAAGAAGAAATGAGAACCACGGTTATCGATTTCTTTAACTTTACGTGAAGGCGATTTGTTTTCAGCAAGGAAAGTACCCGTCGCTTTATCAAGCGTATCTGCAAGTACTTGAGCCTTGTTGTTTCCTGTAGTTACACTTAAATGCTCTAGTGATGCTGCAAGTGCTAAAAACTCACCTAAAGAATCCCAACGTAAGTGGTTTTCTTTTTCAAACTGCTGAACGTGCTTAGGTGCAGAACCACCTGCGCCAGTTTCAAATAAGCCACCACCGTTCATAAGTGGAACAATTGAAAGCATTTTAGCACTTGTGCCCAGCTCTAAAATTGGGAACAAATCTGTTAGGTAATCACGTAGTACGTTACCTGTTACAGAAATAGTATCTTTACCTTCTTTAATGCGAGCTAAAGAGAATAAAGTGGCTTCAAGTGGGGCTAAAATTTGAATATCTAGGCCAGCTGTGTCGTGATCTGGTAGGTATTTATTTACTTTTTTGATTAGCTGAGCATCGTGTGCACGATTTTCGTCTAACCAAAAAATAGCAGGAACGCCAGTAGCACGTGCACGGTTAACAGCAAGTTTAACCCAATCTTGGATTGGTGCATCTTTAACCTGACACATACGCCAGATATCACCTTGCTCAACACTGTGCTCAAGTAGTGTATTACCCGCGGTATCAACTACACGAATAGTCCCCGCTGCTTTCGCTTCAAACGTTTTGTCGTGTGAACCGTATTCTTCTGCTTTTTGAGCCATAAGGCCAACGTTTGGAACGCTACCCATTGTCGTTGGATCAAACGCACCGTGTTCTTTACAAAAATCAATAGTTGCTTGATAAACGCCAGAGTAACAACGATCAGGAATTACAAAACTTGTGTCTTGTAATTTACCGTCATTGTTCCACATTTGACCGCTTGAACGAATTGCAGCAGGCATAGATGCATCGATGATCACATCACTTGGCACGTGTAAGTTTGTGATACCACGGTCAGAATCAACCATAGCAATAGCAGGGCGGTCAGCATATACAGCTTGAATATCGGCTTCAATTTCAGCGCGTTTAGCATCGTCTAATGTTTGAATTTTAGAGTAAACATCGCCTAAACCGTTATTAACATCAACACCTAGCTCTTCAAAAAGCTCACCGTGTTTTGCAAATACGTCTTTATAGAATACTTTAACAGCGTGACCAAATATGATTGGGTCAGACACTTTCATCATTGTCGCTTTCATGTGAAGCGAGAATAAAACGCCTTTTTCTTTAGCAGCATCAATTTCAGCAGCTAAAAAAGCCTGTAGCTTAGCAGCACTTATGCGAGAAGCATCAATTACTTCACCAGCTAGTAGTGGTGTGCTTTGTTTAAGAACAGTTGTATCACCGTTTGTAGCAACATGCTCGATGCGTACGTCAGTTGCTTCTTCGATAGTTGTTGATTGCTCTGAACCAAAGAAATCGCCTTCGCTCATGCTTGCAACGTAAGAGGCAGAGTCTTTGCTCCACGCGCCCATTGAATGTGGGTTATTGCGTGCGTACTCTTTTACAGAGCCAGGTGCACGGCGGTCAGAGTTACCTTCACGTAATACAGGGTTTACCGCACTACCTTTAACTTTGTCGTATGCAGCTTGAATTGCTTTTTCTTCGTCGTTTTTAGGCTCAACAGGGTAATCTGGAAGGGCATAGCCTTTTGCTTGAAGCTCTTTTATCACAGCGCGTAACTGTGGAACTGAAGCACTAATGTTTGGAAGTTTGATGATATTAGCTTCAGGTGTTTTTGCAAGCTCACCTAGTTCAGCAAGTGCATCACCAATACGTTGTTCTTCTGTTAAATAATCAGGGAAGCTAGCAATTACACGACCTGCTAATGAGATATCGCGAGTTTCAACTTCAACACCTGCTGCATTTGTATATGCTTGGATGATCGGTAGCAACGAGTAAGTTGCTAGTGCCGGAGCTTCGTCCGTTTTTGTATAGATAATTTTTGATGTCATCATCATTCCTAGATAGTCGGCCAATTGGCCTTATTCAACAATGCAAAGAAATCATTAAAGCTGAAAGAGTACATACCATAGTGTTTTAATATATACGTTCAGATAATGAATAGTTTGTTAGGTGTTGGTACTCGTGTAGCTTTACAGTTAAAGCAGAATAGTCACACCTGACGAACTGTGGTCATATTTATAGCTAAAAATATAATAAAAATAAATTAGCCTTTAGACTAGTATATTTTATGTGCTCAGCAAGTTGAGCTAGTTGCTATGTTTTGCCTAAATTTTTAGCATCAAGAGTGTAACAAGCTTGAATACAAAGGGCTAGAGTTTGAGCCTGCTCACAAGCAGTTAAACGGTCAACTCTTAGAATATTGGGGTATATGAAATAAAATCAAGGATAAGGGTTGAAAATAAAGAAAAAGAAACAATTTATATCGTTGTGGGTAAATAGAAGTGTGAGGAATTAAGCGAGGAGCCTAATAGGTCGCTCGCTTTAGTCGAATAAAACAACCGTCACTCTAAAATGTCGCCGTCTAAGGCAATATTTTTAGCGTGCAAGCCCTTAGGGCCTTGTTCTAATTCGAATGTTACATCTTGTCCAGCTTTAAGCGTTTTATAACCGTCCATTACAATTGTAGAGTAATGGGCGAAAATATCATTCTCGCAGCCGTCTTCAACGATGAAACCAAAACCTTTAGCATTGTTAAACCATTTAACTTTACCACAAGCCATACTTCTACATCCTTCAATAAGTTGACTAATTTAGTTATTCTAAACCATATTATTTGCTAGACTGATTAAGGATTAATCAATCTATGTTTGACTGTAGTTTATTTAATCAATCAGTCAAGCTTTTTGAGCTATTTTTTAACATTTTATTTATTTTTTATTCAAGTTTGCTTGAGTTCCTAAGACAAGACTATATTTAATTATGAGTGGTATGAAAGATTCAGGTGTTATCGATACAGTTCGCGACAGTGAAAAGCAAAAGCTACAGCCGCCGCGAAAATACAAAGTTGTTTTAAATAATGACGATTACACGCCGATGGACTTTGTAATAGAAGTTTTAACGACGTTTTTTAATATGGATAGCGATAGAGCAACCGACGTGATGCTTCAAGTTCACGAAAAAGGTAAAGGCATTTGTGGCGTTTACAGCGCTGATGTAGCTTATACCAAAGTTGAACAAGTTAACCGCTACTCGCGTGATAACGAGCATCCGCTGCTTTGTAGTTGTGAGCAGGAATAAATACCAACTAGGGTGATCACACACCTGTTTGTTGTGGTATACATTATTATCTCAGTAAGGGGTTGCCAATGCTAAACAAAGACTTAGAACTTACATTAAATGCCGCGTTTCGTGAAGCGCGCACTCGCCGTCATGAGTTTATGACTGTCGAGCACCTTTTACTTGCGCTATTAGATAACCCTTCTGCTTCAGAAGCGCTAAATGCGTGTGGTGTTAACATTTCAGGCTTAAAATACGAATTGCTTGAATTTATTGATGAAACAACACCGGTTATCCCCGATTTAGAAGAAGAGCGTGAAACACAACCCACGCTTGGTTTTCAACGAGTATTACAGCGTGCGGTGTTTCATGTTCAATCATCAGGTAAAAACGAAGTTACCGGCGTAAATGTGTTGGTTGCTATTTTTTCTGAGCAAGAAAGCCAAGCCGTTTATCTGCTCAAGAAAAATGATGTTTCGCGCTTAGACATTGTTAATTTTATTTCTCATGGGATTTCAAAAACCGATGATGATTTAGGCGACGATACGGACGACATAAACGAAGAAGTGCAAGAAGTTCAAAATGAAGAGATCAGCAAGCTAGACAGCTTCACTACTAACTTAAATGCGCAAGCACGCGATGGTAATATTGATCCATTGATTGGCCGTGACAGTGAAGTTGAACGTGCGGTACAAGTGTTGTGTCGTCGTAAAAAGAATAACCCATTGCTTGTAGGTGAAGCGGGAGTGGGTAAAACAGCAATTGCTGAAGGGTTAGCTTATCGTATTGTTAACGAGCAAGTTCCTGAAGTGATTGCAGATGCAGTGGTTTACTCGTTAGACATGGGCGCATTACTTGCTGGTACAAAATACCGTGGCGATTTTGAAAAACGTTTTAAAAGTTTATTAAAAGAGCTACAAGCAAAACCAGGCTCTATTTTATTTATTGATGAAATTCACACCATCATTGGGGCAGGCGCTGCGTCAGGTGGCGTTATGGATGCCTCTAACTTACTTAAGCCATTACTTTCAAGTGGTAAGCTCCGTTGTATGGGCTCAACTACTTACAATGAGTATAAAAATATTTTTGAAAAAGACCGTGCATTAGTTCGTCGTTTTCAAAAAATTGATGTACTTGAGCCAAGTGTTGCCGATACCACTAAAATTCTGAATGGCCTGAAAGATCGTTATGAAGAACACCATGGTATTCGTTACACACAAAAAGCGTTAAAAGCTGCGGCGGAGCTGAGTGCCAAATACATTAACGAGCGTCACTTACCTGATAAAGCCATTGACGTAATAGATGAAGCCGGTGCAAACCAGCGTTTGCAGCCAAGCTCTAAACGTAAAAAAACCATTGGTGTGTCAGACATCGAAATGATCATATCCAAAATGGCGCGCATTCCACCACAAAATGTATCGTCATCGGACAAAGAAACGCTTAAAAATATTGACCGTAATCTTAAAATGCTGGTTTTTGGTCAAGATCAGTCAATTGATGCACTTACATCGGCAATCCGTTTGTCACGTTCAGGGCTAACAAGTGAAGAAAAACCAGTGGGTTCTTTCTTATTCGCTGGTCCAACCGGTGTTGGTAAAACAGAGGTAACTAAGCAGCTTGCAAAATGCATGGGTGTTGAGTTTATTCGTTTTGATATGTCGGAATATGTTGAGCGTCATGCAATTAGCCGCTTAATTGGTGCACCGCCAGGTTATGTTGGTTTTGAGCAGGGCGGTTTGCTAACCGAGGCTGTTATTAAGAACCCTCATGCGGTGGTTTTACTCGATGAGATTGAAAAAGCGCATCCAGATATTTACAACATTTTATTGCAGGTAATGGATCACGGTACATTAACCGACAACAATGGCCGTAAAGCTGACTTTAGAAATGTTGTGCTGGTAATGACCACTAATGCCGGCGTGCAAGAAACAACTCGCAAGTCAATTGGCTTTAGTGAGCAGGATCATACACACGATGCAATGGGTGAAATTAACAAAACATTTTCACCAGAGTTTAGAAACCGGTTAGATAACATTATTTGGTTTAACCATCTTGAACGTGAAGTTATTTTGTTGGTGGTTGATAAATTTATTGTTGAACTGCAGGCACAGCTTGATAAGAAGTCGGTTAATTTTGAATTGACCTCTAAGGCACGTGAATGGTTAGCTGAAAAAGGCTACGATAAAGCGATGGGTGCACGCCCAATGGCGCGTGTTATTCAAGAAGAGCTCAAAAAGCCACTCGCAAACGAAATACTGTTTGGTAAGTTGGCTGATGGCGGCACAGTGAAGGTGTCGGTAAAAGACAAGAAAATCCGTTTTGATTACGAAAGTAGTTTAACACCAGCATAAACGGCATAAGACTCTAAATAGCTCGCTTGTAATACCGGGCCATTTTTTATTTTAGGCAACAAAAAACCCAGCAAAAGCTGGGTTTTTTGTTTATTAAATGTAATTGCTAGTCAAAGTCCATCAATTACATTTAATAAACGCTTAAAGCTAGTTATGCACTAGCCAAAAACTAAATCTCGTTTACGCACTTACTTAGCGAGCACGGAATACGATACGACCTTTCGATAAATCGTAAGGAGTCATTTCTACCGTTACTTTATCGCCGGTTAAAATACGGATATAGTTTTTGCGCATTTTACCTGAAATATGAGCCACAACTACGTGACCATTTTCTAGCTCAACTCGGAACATTGTATTTGGTAAAGTATCAAGGACAGTCCCTTGCATTTCGATTACGTCTTCTTTCGCCATGTTTAGCGTAACACCTCTTTAATAGTTAAACGCTGCAGATTTTGCCCAAAATACACCAATAAGTAAAGGCGCAGGGGCTATATTTGCAAATTAAATAGCCACCCACTCATCATTAAGCTGTTTTTGTGCGGGTAAAAACTGAGTTTTATACTTCATTTTGGTGCACTCATCAATTTGATAGCCCAAATACACAAATTGTTTATTTTGCGCTTTAGCAAATTTTAGCTGCTCTAATATCATAATTGACCCTAGGCTATAGTGCTCAAAGTCAGGGTCAAAAAACGTGTAAATAGCAGAAATAGCGTTGTCCATACAATCGGTTACAGCTACACCTACTAAAGTGTCTTGATGCCAAAGTTCGATAAACGTAATTTCAAGCCAACTGCAAAATAAAAAGCTTTGAAATTGTTCAGGCTGTGGTGGGTACATGCTGCCGTCTTGATGGCGCATAGTTATATATTTACTGTACAGCGGATAATACTCTGCTCGTTCGCTAGTAGAGTAAGTGACCGTAAACTGTGTTTTTGCTTTGTTTAGTTTACGTTTTTGTGATTTTGATGGCATAAATTCTTGCGCTAAAACACGAACAGAGTTACATGCACTGCAAACGGGGCAGTGAGGGCGGTATATTTGGTTACCACTGCGCCTAAAGCCGACTGCTAACAAAGATTCGAACTTTTCTGAGCAATAATAAGTGGGATCTAATATGACTAATAGTTGCTCGCGCCTGTTGGGCAGATAACTACACGCAAATTCTTGGCTTAAACCAACACGGGCTGTTAGGTTTTCATTCATAGATTGCAATAAGTTCCTGTGGTTCCCACATAGTAGGATTAACTTTATAGGTAAGTGCAGTGTTAAGTTTAGCTAAAAAATCAGTTCGAGGAATAACTTTTGCTCCCAAACTCATCAAATATGGGTTTTCGAGTTGGCAATCAATAAAATGAGCGTCATGGTTTTTTAACCAATTCACAAGCGCCCACATAGCTAATTTAGAACAATTAGTTTGATGATGAAACATCGATTCGCCACAAAACACACCATTTTGCATAATTCCATACAGTCCACCTGCAAGCTCTCCTTTGCGCCACACCTCTAAGCTATGCGCTACGCCTGCATGATGAGCATTTATGTAAGCACTAAGCATATCATTAGTGATCCAAGTACCGTCGGTATCAATGCGTTGGTCACGGCATGCTTCAATGACTTCAACAAAGGCGTTATTAACTGTCACTGTTACGGGGTATTTTTTTAGGTGCTTACGTAAACTTTTACTAACATGAAACTCATTTAACTCCACAATGCCACGTTCACTTGGTGACCACCACATAATAGGTTCGTTATCGCTAAACCAAGGAAATATCCCATTAGTATAAGCATTGCAAAGGCGAGCTAGGCTCAAGTCACCACCCACAGCTAGTAGGCCGTCTGGAGAAACTAATGCATATTCTGGATTGGGAAATGCTATATCTGTATCACTTAGTTGGTATAGCTGGTTAGTCATAACGTGTTTACTTTTTATAATTTGTTTTAAAAGTGTAACTATATTTTAGGCGTAAAAAAAGGGGCTGATTGCTCAGCCCCTTTTATAAAAAATAAAGGTTATAGGTTATCTAAATAGCGCTCTGCATCAAGGGCTGCCATACAGCCTGTTCCAGCAGATGTAATCGCTTGGCGGTAAATATGGTCAGACACATCACCTGCGGCAAAAACACCTGGTACGCTTGTTTGCGTTGCGTTACCGTTAAGACCTGACTCAACAACTAGGTAGCCGTCTTTCATTTCTAGCTGGCCTTCAAACATATCTGTGTTTGGTTTGTGGCCAATTGCTATAAATACACCCGCCAAATCTAAATCTTCAGTAGCATCAGATGCTACATCTTTAATGCGAATGCCTGTTACACCCATTTGGTCGCCCAAAACTTCGTCTAGTGTACGGTTGTAGTGCATTACCACGTTGCCGTTTGCCGCTTTTTCAGTAAGACGATCAGCAAGAATTTTTTCACTACGGAAGCTATCACGACGGTGAATTACATGGACTTCATCAGCAATGTTAGATAAGTATAGTGCTTCTTCAACTGCGGTATTACCACCACCAACTACTGCTACTTTTTGGCCTTTATAGAAAAAGCCATCACATGTTGCACACGCCGATACACCACGACCTTGGAAGTTTGTTTCAGACTCTAAGCCTAAGTATTTTGCAGATGCGCCTGTAGCAATAATAAGTGCATCACATGTGTATGTACCTTGATCGCCAGTTAGTGTGAAAGGGCGTTTAGAAACATCAACTTTATTTATGTGGTCAAACACAATTTCGGTTTCAAAGCGTTCAGCATGCTCTTTCATGCGGTCCATAAGTGCAGGGCCTGTTAAACCGTGTGCATCACCCGGCCAGTTTTCAACTTCAGTGGTAGTAGTCAATTGACCACCTTGTTGCATACCTGTAATTAAAACAGGGTTTAAATTTGCACGGGCTGCATAAACTGCAGCTGTGTAACCAGCTGGGCCAGAGCCTAAAATTAGTAGCTTACTATGTTTTGCTTCAGTCATGATATTTTCCTAAACGATTCTATACGGTCATTAATGCGCTCGATTCTAAGAAAAACAAGGCAGAAGTAAACAAAATCTGAGATTATTTTTTTTAGTAAATCGAAAACCTGTTCATTTTTATGTACTAAACAAACATACTTTTATGCCTTGCAGGGTAAACTAGCTCAATAAATAGACTAACAAGCAACAAAACGTCGTTAATTCATGACCACTTTGATTTTTTTTGTTATGTTTTACCTAATTTTGATTTGTCACTGATAGATTATGTGACCTAAATGAATAGGCAACTATGTTATTTTGGCAGGAAAAACCCGCATTTGGGTTGACTTCAAAAGACGTTAACGTCTTAACCAATGCGCAAGATTACCGCACACAATTACTTAATTTAATCGCTAACGCAAAAACGCGCATTTATATTACTGCGCTTTATTTGCAAGATGATGAAGCAGGCCGCGAAGTTTTAGAGGCATTACACAATGCGTCTTTAGCCAACCCTGCACTTGAAGTAAAAGTACTGGTCGATTTTCATCGTGCCCAGCGTGGGCTTATTGGTGCTGAGAAATCAGACGGGAACGCAAGTTTATACTGTGACTATCTAGAAAAATTTAAATCAAATGTACAAGTATTTGGTGTACCGGTAAAAGCGAAAGAGCTGTTTGGTGTATTACACCTAAAAGGTTTTGTTATAGACGACACGTTGCTTTACAGCGGCGCTAGCCTAAATAATGTGTATTTGCAGCACAGTGACCGCTACAGGCTCGACCGTTACTTTTTAATTACGCAAAAAGGCCTGTGTGACTCTGTAATAGACTTTATTGAATCAAAGCTATTGAGTTCAGTGGCAGTGCCTCGTATCGATACGCGTCCGCTCAAGCGATTAATTGACTTTAAGCTTGAACAAAAGCAATTAATGCGTGATTTAAAAGCTGCAAGTTATAAGTCGGCTGAGCAAGCAAGCAATAATGCGTTAAATATTCGTTTGTTTTTAGGGCTTGGGCGTCGTCATAACGAACTTAATCGTATGATCAAAGCCCTTTTTGATACAACTGAACGCGAACTGGTACTTTATACACCGTACTTCAATTTTCCTGCGCCGCTTATGCGTTCGTTACGCAGGCTTTTGAAACAAGGCAAACATATTACAATTGTTGTGGGTGATAAAACCGCTAATGATTTTTATATGCCACCTACTGAGCCGTTTAGTAAAATTGGTGCGTTGCCTTATTTATACGAAACTATTTTGCATAAATTTGTTAAAACACAAAAACGCCATATAGATAACGGTAACTTAAATGTATACCTTTGGAAACACGACAATAACTCTTTCCATTTAAAAGGAATATGTGCAGATAGATCAAAGCATTTATTGAGTGGGCATAACCTAAACCCACGTGCATGGGGCTTAGACATAGAAAACGGGATATTAATTGAAGATCCTGAGCAAACTATTATGCATGCAATTGATAACGAAAAGCATGAAATTCTTAAGCACTGTCGCCGACTAACAGGGCCAGACGATTTAGAAACCATGGAAGATTACCCTCAGCCAGTTAAAAAGTTACTTGGCCAAGCAAAACGGGTAAAAGTAGACTTTATTATTAAACGGTTTATTTAGATTGAATTTAAATTAGACATAAAAAAAAGCAGCTTTATAGCTGCTTTTTTTATTGGTACAAACGCTTAATTAAGCGTTTTCAACCGCTGTACGTGGGTCAACGTAATCCATGTTAAATGCTTCAGCAACTTCTTTGTACGTTACTTGGCCTTTAATTACATTTAAGCCTTTTAGGAAGTTAGCGTCGTCTAGCAATGCCTTTTTGTAACCTTTGTTTGCAAGGTTAATGATAAACGGCAATGTTGCATTGTTAAGTGCAAATGTAGACGTACGAGGAACAGCACCCGGCATGTTAGCAACACAGTAGTGAACAACTTCATCAACGATGAAAGTAGGATCAGCGTGCGTTGTTGCTTTAGACGTTGCAATACAACCGCCTTGGTCAATAGCAACATCTACAATGGCAGAGCCTGGCTTCATTGCTTTAATGTGATCGGCTGTTACTAGCTTAGGAGCCGCTGCACCAGGGATTAGTACGCCACCAATTACTAGGTCTGCTTCTAGTACGTGTTTTTCAAGTGCATCAGCTGTTGAGTAAATAGCTTTAACTTTATTACCAAACTGTGCGTCAAGTGCACGTAGTACATCGATATTACGATCAAGTACTACAACATCAGCACCTAGGCCTACAGCCATTTGTGCAGCGCTACGACCAACCATGCCGCCGCCGATAACAACAACTTTAGCCGGCTCAACACCAGGTACACCGCCTAGTAACATACCACGACCGTGGTTAGATTTTTCAAGGGCTTGTGCACCGGCTTGGATAGACATACGGCCAGCTACTTCACTCATTGGCGCTAAAAGTGGTAAACCACCACGAGAGTCAGTCACTGTTTCATAAGCAATACAAATCGCTTTGCTCTTAACAAGGTCTTCAGTTTGTGGAAGATCCGGTGCAAGGTGAAGGTAAGTGAAAAGAATTTGGTCTTCACGAAGCATTGCACGTTCAACTGCTTGTGGTTCTTTTACTTTTACAATCATGTCTGCGTTTGCAAAAACGTCAGCCGCAGTTGCTAAAATGTCTGCACCTGCTTGGGTGTAATCTTCATCTGTAAAACCAATACCCATACCTGCATTCGTTTCTACAACCACTTGGTGGCCGTGATTAACTAATTCACGAACACTAGCAGGAACCATACCTACGCGGTATTCATGGTTTTTGATTTCTTTAGGTACACCAATAATCATAACATTTGCCTTATTAAGAACGGATTGAAATTTTTCACTATTATATTCATGACAAGCCAGTGTGTCTCACCTTTTTTAAATGCCAAGATAGTGTTATTATCTAAATAATAAAAATAAACAGAATAAAAAACTAGTGAGCCTTATGCATCAGTTATTAGACAGAATAGACCGTAAAATTTTGATGGAATTACAACATGATGGGCGTCTTTCAAATGTTGAACTGGCCCGACGAGTTGGCCTGAGCGCCACGCCCTGCCTAGAGCGCGTAAAAAAGCTTGAGCGAGAAGGTTACATACTCGGATACAAAGCGGTGGTCGATCCGGCTAAGTTAGGGCAGGGGTTATCGGTGTATGTAGAAGTTACGATTACCAAAACCTCGCCAGACGTATTTGACGAGTTTAGTGCAGCCGTGAAAAAGCACGAAGAAATAATAGAATGTCACCTAGTGTCGGGTAATTTTGATTTCTTACTTAAAACGCGTGTTAATGATATGTCAGAATACCGTGGTGTATTAGGAGACATTCTTTTAAAGTTGCCAAACGTGAGTGAAAGTCGCACCTATGTAGTTATGGAAGAAGTAAAAGGTGAAGACGGCGTAATTATTCGCCCTTACATTGCATAAGTTTAACTGTTAAAGGTAAACAGGCTCAAATTTATAAAAACGTGTTCATAATCAGGCCATACACATTAAGATAAAGTGCATCAAATTGCATTTCCTGCTAAGGTATTTGACTGCTGTTGAAGTGTAATAAATAGAATAATAAGAGGGATAGGAAGTTATGCGCCTAAACGGTGTGCAAAGACTATTAGAAACAGGGCTGATTATCAGTACCTTTGCTGCAATATTTATTTTATGTGCCTTAATCAGTTTTGATCCGGCAGATCCTTCGTGGTCACAAACCGGCGAATTTAGAAACGTAAAAAATATTACAGGCACCGCCGGTGCGTGGGTTGCCGATATACTGCTGCTTACTTTTGGGTGGCTTGCGTATTTAGTTCCGGCGGCGATTCAGTTATTCGGCTATTTATTGTTTAAACAGCCGCACCGTATTTTACAGCTTGATTACACAACATTAGCCCTTCGCATTATAGGCTTAGCCCTGTTTGTGACCTCAGCTACGGCAATTAGCAGTATTAACTTCGACGATATTTATAATTTTTCATCAGGCGGGGTAGTGGGAGATGTCATTGCGACAGCCATGATGCCGGCGTTTAATTTTACCGGCACATCAATTTTGCTATTGTGTTTCTTTTTTGCAGGATTAACCCTTTTAACGGGCGTGTCGTGGGTTGATTTTGTAGATTACCTAGGCGATTTAATGGTTAGGTTGTATCGCTTTATTACTTCGTACATAAAAGGTTGGATAAACAGAGAACGAATTGCTGCAAACACAAATAATGACAATGCAGATGCTCAGTTTAACGACGAGTTCACAGAGCAGCTTGAAGCGCCAGTAGAGGCAAAAAACGACGCACCTCAAAAAGCCATTAATAAACCGCAAACACCTTTTGCAGAGCCACAAATCAGTGGCGACTACAGCCCATTTGATGAGCTTGACGATATACTCGATCAAGAAATTGGTTTTAGTGCAATAGATGATGAACCAATGGATACGGCAGCGGCACTAAACGCGCTTGATCAAAGCCAAGTTGTAGAACCTGAAAAACCAGTTACAACAGTGGTATCGCCAGCAAGGCCTATGCCTAAAGCAAAGCCTGCGTATCAGCCACCACCAACAGCAAAAGAAAAGTTTGAACAACTGCTTGACCAAGAGCCGCCACCAGGCCCTTTACCGTCGCTTGATTTACTCGACAGACCCGATAAAGCTAAAAACCCAATTTCGCAAGAAGAGCTCGATGTTGTATCTCGCCTTGTAGAGACAAAACTTCTCGACTTTAACGTACAAGCTACAGTAGTTGGTGTATATCCTGGGCCTGTTGTAACGCGATTTGAGCTTGATTTAGCACCGGGAATAAAGGTGTCTAAAATTACCGGTTTATCAAAAGATTTAGCCCGCTCGCTTTCAGCGATTAGTGTACGTGTTGTTGAAGTTATTCCGGGTAAAACTTACATAGGCATAGAGCTGCCTAACAAACACCGTGAAATAGTACGCTTGTCTGAAGTAATAAATGCGCCTAAATTTGAGCAAAATCCATCACCGCTTACCATGGTATTAGGTAAAGACATTGCAGGGCAACCTGTGTGTGCCGATTTAGGTAAAATGCCACATTTATTGGTAGCTGGTACAACGGGCTCGGGTAAGTCAGTGGGCGTTAATGTAATGATATTAAGCTTACTGTATAAATCGGGCCCAGATGATGTACGTATGATCATGATTGACCCTAAAATGCTTGAACTTTCGGTTTACGAGGGTATACCGCATCTATTATGTGAAGTTGTTACCGACATGAAAGAAGCGGCTAATGCGCTGCGTTGGTGTGTAGGTGAAATGGAACGTCGTTATAAATTGATGTCAGCGTTGGGTGTACGTAATTTAAAAGGTTACAACCAAAAAGTACTTGATGCCAAAGAAGCTGGCTACCCCATTATGGATCCACTTTTTAAAGACACAGACGGTATGAAGGACGGCCCCGACGAGCTTGAAAAACTACCAAGCATTGTTGTGGTAATTGATGAGTTTGCCGACATGATGATGATTGTTGGTAAAAAAGTAGAAGAACTTATTGCACGTATAGCGCAAAAAGCACGTGCAGCAGGGATTCACTTAGTACTTGCAACTCAGCGTCCATCGGTTGATGTAATTACAGGCTTAATTAAAGCCAATATACCAACGCGTATGGCGTTTCAGGTATCAAGTAAAATAGATTCGCGCACCATACTTGACCAGCAAGGAGCCGAAAACTTACTAGGTATGGGTGACATGCTTTATTTACCGCCAGGCACAAGCGTGCCAGAGCGTGTGCATGGCGCATTTGTAGATGACCACGAAGTACACGCAGTCGTTAACGATTGGAAAGCGCGTGCTAAACCTAATTACATAGATGAAATTCTTAATGGCGATGCCACTGAAGATATTTTACTACCCGGTGAAGCAAGTGAAAGTGCAGATGAAGAGTCAGACCCACTTTACGACGAAGCGGTCGCATTTGTAATTGAGACAGGGAAGGTATCGGTTTCATCAGTACAACGTAAGTTACGCGTAGGCTATAACCGTGCAGCACGCTTAGTAGAACAAATGGAAACATCAGGTATCGTAAGTTCACCAGGTCATAATGGTGCTCGCGATGTATTAGTACCTAATGGAGCAAACCAATGAAAAAGTTAAACAGTTTATTATTAGTATTAAGTGGCTTAATTGCCGCACCGAGTTTTGCAGACGACAGTCAAGCACTGCAAGACAAACTGGCAACACTTAAAAGCTTTAAAGCGCAGTTTGCACAAAAAGTAACAGACAAAGAAGGCCAAGCCGTAATGCAAGGCGAGGGTACAATCGCCCTTAAACAACCTATGATGATACGCTGGGAACAAACCAACCCAGACGATACCTTATTTGTATCTAATGGTGATAAAACCTATTACTTCGACAGTTTTGCTGAGCAAGTAACCATAATGAATACTCACAGCTTAATAGACTCAACGCCGTTTGTATTACTTACCTCAAAAGACCCAGCACAATGGGAAAAATACAGTGTTCAAGCAACAGACTCTGGCTATAGTGTTACGCCAAATAAAGGCGTAGAAAGTCAAGTAGAGCAGTTAGATATTACGTTTGTGGATAACCAAGCAGGTCTTGCAACATTAGTAGTGACAGATAATTCGGGCCAACTTTCATCGTTTACTTTTAACGATGCTAAAGTAAACACCGAGCTTGACGCCACAGTATTTGAATTCACACCGCCAGAAGGTGTTGAAATAGACGATCAAAGCCACGGTGAGTAATTTAGGCTTTAACTTTGGACCCGATGTGCGCCCACTTGCGGCGCGAATGCGCCCTACAACGCTTGATGAATACATAGGTCAGCAGCATTTACTGAGTAGCGACAAACCTTTGCATCAAGCCATTGTTGCAGGGCGCTGCCATAGCTTAATTTTGTGGGGCCCGCCAGGGGTGGGCAAAACAACCTTGGCGCAAATTATTGCAAACCACGCCGATGCCGAGCTTATACAAATGTCGGCTGTGACCGCAGGCGTAAAAGATATTCGCGACAGCGTAACGCAAGCGCACGATAACCTACAAAGCCGCGGGCAACGCACCTTAATGTTTGTGGATGAAGTACACCGTTTTAATAAATCGCAGCAAGATGCATTTTTACCTCACATAGAAGACGGCACGTTTATATTTGTAGGTGCGACAACCGAAAACCCCTCATTTGCACTTAATAATGCGATTTTATCGCGTGCCCGTGTGTATGTTTTAAAGTCGCTCGCCGATACCGACTTATACACAGTAATAGAGCGCGCACTTGAGCAAGATGAGCAGCTAAACCAAAAAAACATTGTGATTGCCGATAACGCCAAAAAGGCGCTTTGCCAAGCAAGCGGCGGCGATGCCCGTAAAGTATTAAACCTACTTGAGCAAGCGGTTGATTTAACCACCGAGCATAACGGCACATACAACGTAGATGAGCACGTATTAAGCCAAGTGCTGCCTACGCATTTGGCAAAATACGATAAAGGCGGCGATGAGTTTTACGATTTAATCTCGGCTTTTCATAAATCGGTACGAGGCAGTTCACCCGATGGTGCGCTGTATTGGTATTGCCGTATTTTAGCCGGTGGCGGCGACCCACTTTATGTAGCAAGACGTTTACTTGCCATTGCCACAGAAGACATAGGTAACGCAGACCCACGTGCGATGGAAGTGGCATTAAACGCATGGGATATATTTCAACGTGTTGGCCCAAGTGAGGGCGAACGCGCTATTGCACAGGCCACTTTATATTTAGCCAGCGCACCCAAAAGTAATGCAGTTTATATGGCGTTTAACCAAGCAAAGGCAGATGCCAAAAATGAGCCAAGTTACCCAGTGCCAGAGCATTTACGTAATGCACCTACAAATCTAATGAAAGACTTAGGTTATGGCGCTGAATACCGCTATGCGCATAACGAAGAGGGCGCATTTGCCGCCGGTGAAAAATACTTACCCCCAGAAATGGACGGCAAGGAATATTACCTACCGAGCGATCGCGGCCTTGAGCAAAAAATTAAACAAAAACTCGATTACCTAAAAGAGCGCGACGCGCAGAGCCCACTTAAACGATACCAAAATGATTAAACTTTATATGATGATTGCCCTTGGCGGCGCTTCAGGTGCTTGTTTACGATTTTTTATTAGCGAAACCATGCTAAAACTCCTCGGTAGGGGATTCCCTTTTGGCACGTTGACGGTTAATATTCTGGGTTCATTGTTAATGGGCGTTTTATACGGTTTGATAGATAAACAAATTATCACTGTAAGCCCCGCTAAAACCCTTATCGGTATTGGCTTTTTAGGTGCATTAACCACCTTTTCAACATTCTCAATGGACTCGTTGTTGTTGTTACAACAAGGTCACTTTATTAAAATGGCCCTCAATATCATCTTAAATGTGATGGTCTGTATTTTTATGGCTTGGCTGGGCCTTCAGCTGGTAATGCAAAAAGGTTAAAAAACTAACATGTTAGATTCTAAATATTTACGACAAGACGTTGAGCAAACTGCAGCACGCTTAGCAGCGCGTGGCTACGAGCTTGATGTTGCAAAAGTGACAGAACTTGAAGAGCAACGCAAAACATTACAAGTAAAAACGCAAGAGCTTCAAAGTCAACGTAACGCCAGTGCTAAAGCCATTGGCCAAGCAAAAGCAAAAGGCGAAGACGCACAGCCGCTTTTAGACGCAGTGGCAAATTTAGGCAGCGAATTAGACGCCACTAAAAAAGCGCAAGACGAAGTACTCAACGCCATTAACGACATTGCTTTAGCAATTCCAAACTTGCCAGACGAATCAGTACCAGAAGGCGCTGATGAAGACGACAACGTTGAAATACTTACGTGGGGCACGCCTAAAAAGTACGACTTTGAAGTAAAAGATCACGTAGATGTAGGGCAAGACCTAAATGGCCTAGATTTTGAAATGGGCGTTAAAATTAGTGGCGCACGCTTTACCGTAATGCGCGGCCAAGTAGCGCGTATGCACCGTGCTCTTACTCAATACATGCTAGACACCCACACAGATAAAAACGGTTATACAGAAATGTATGTACCGTACTTGGTAAATAGCGCAAGCCTTTACGGCACAAGCCAATTACCTAAGTTTGCAGGCGACTTATTCCATACATTAGGCCTAGTAAACGACGACGGCGAGCAACAAGCTGGTTTTAGCCTTATTCCTACAGCAGAGGTACCGCTTACAAACAGCGCCCGTGATGAAATTTACGAAGAAAGCGATTTACCAATTCGCTTAACTGCGCACACACCGTGTTTTAGAAGTGAAGCGGGTAGCTATGGTCGCGATACACGCGGTTTAATTCGCCAGCACCAGTTTGATAAAGTTGAACTAGTTCAACTTGTAAAACCAGAAGATTCAATGCAAGCGCTTGAAGAGCTAACAGGCCATGCAGAGCAAATACTACAAGCACTAGAACTACCATACCGTAAAGTAATTTTATGTATGGGCGACATGGGCTTTGGCGCAGCTAAAACATACGACTTAGAAGTATGGTTACCGGCACAAGACACCTACCGCGAAATTTCGTCTTGTTCAAATATGGTTGATTTCCAAGCACGCCGTATGCAAGCTCGCTTTCGTCGTGAAGGTGCAAAAAAACCAGAGTTACTACATACACTAAATGGTTCAGGCTTAGCAGTTGGTCGTACACTCGTAGCAATACTAGAAAACTACCAACAAGCAGATGGTTCAGTAGTCGTGCCAGAAGTATTACGCCCGTACATGGGTGGACTTGAAGTGATTGGTAAAGCGTAAGGTTTAGCTATTAGTTTTTTGGCTATAAGTTTTAAGTAGAAAAGCCGCTGTTTTAAACGAACAGCGGTTTTTTTGTAATCAGGGTTTTAGTTAGCGAGAGTAAAGTTAGTTGGGATTGAAATTAACTCTGTGTAAAATTCATAGCGCAGGAATGGGCTTTAGAGCATTTAATTTTTTGATAAGAACCAACTTGTACTTTTTTAATCAGCTTTATAGCCTAGAAAAAGGACTAATTACGCCATTAGCACCTTGTTGTAAAACATGAGTGTAAATTTGTGTTGTTTTGACGTCTGAGTGACCCAACTGAGATTGTACGGTCCTTATGTCAGCCCCGCTTTGTAGTAAATGAGTTGCAAAGGAGTGGCGCAAAGTATGTGGCGTGATAAGTTTGGTTAACTTTGCCATTCTTACAGCCTTTTTAATTGCCTTACGAACGCCTGTTTGGTGAAAATGGTGCCGTCTTACTTCTCCAGTTCCAGGATCTGCACTTAATTGATGAGATGGAAATAAATATTGCCAGCCTAAAGACGTATTAGCATCTGGATATTTCTTTGCAAGTGCATGAGGCATCCAAACGCCAGCATATTGCTCATTGTGTAAATCTAATTGTAAGTATTCATCAACCTGTACGATCTGATTTCTAAGTAAGGGGATTAACTCAGTGGCAAGCGTTACAATTCTGTTTTTATTACCTTTACCATGCCATACACGAATACTCTTATAATCAAAGTCAATATCTTGAACCCTTAGCTGAACAGCCTCCATCACCCTTAGTCCACTACCGTACATCAGCCCAGCAATGAGATAGTAACGTTTACTTAAATGTGACATGAGGGCTTTAACCTCTTCTGGAGTCATCACTATAGGTAACTTGGGTTGACGTTTGCTTCTGATAAAAGTTAAGTCTAAAGATAACTCTTCCTTAATGATGTGTTTGTATAAGAAAACTAATGCATTTAAAGCAGTTGCTTGAGTTTTAGGCGCTACGTTTTTTGTTAACACAAGGTAGTCTAAATAGCTGACAACTTCGTTACTTCCCATCGAAGCAGGATGTCTTTTTTTATGAAAATGAATATAAGAGGCAATCCACTTTAAATAGGTATTAATGGTCCTAAGCGAGTATTGTCTAACTAACATATAATCAGAAATGTAATTTAAAAATGGTGATTGTGTTTTCATAAATACCCTTAAGCTATAGCTGTATATATGTACAGTTATAGCTTAAGGGCCCCTATAGTCAAGAAATCGACCCAATGGGTCGTTTTTGTCGGTTTCTTAGTAAAATGTCAATTAGTTATATACTTGATATAGAATAATAAAAGGTATTTTGTTATTAATATGTATAAGATACTATAGACCCTATGTTGGGTAGAAAGACGACCCTTAGGGTCGATATTAAATTGTTAGCGGTACTCAGAGGTTTCGGTGAAATCTAAAGTTTTAGAGTGTGATAATTCAACAAACACTATTGAGGTTGTAAATCTCAACTTTGATGTTGATCTTCTAGAGATCACTATATCTATTGACGG